>ENA-UPWP01000327-UPWP01000327.1-human-gut-metagenome-genome-assembly--contig:-NODE-327-length-48259-cov-6.760990_pt1 | contig 48259 bp, 48 predicted proteins | sample MGYA00250052_ERZ773380 | MGnify/ENA primary metagenome ERZ773380 (study PRJEB29103, sample SAMN06112063) | human gut metagenome | biome: human gut; feature: ankylosing spondylitis patient; material... | reverse complement strand
TGGTGCCTCCGGGCGGAATCGAACCACCGACACGGGGATTTTCAGTCCCCTGCTCTACCGACTGAGCTACAGAGGCATATTCCTTCAATCGTTTCCGATTGAAGAATGGCGACCCGGATGGGACTTGAACCCACGGCCTCTAGCGTGACAGGCTAGCGCTCTAACCAACTGAGCTACCGGGCCAGGCCGTCGTCGCTGTTTCGTTTTCGTTCGTATCTCTCAGCGACGATGTTTATTATACAGAACCTGTGCCCAAATGTCAACACTTTTTTCAAAGTTTTTTTATTTTCTTTTTATTTCGTTGCGTGTGTTAAAAGTTCCTGCAACTCTGCGCGGCTGAAATGATAGATTTTATCACAAAACTGGCAGGTTACCTCACTATTTTCCTGTTCTTCCGCCATCTTGCAAAGTTCGGTCCTGCCCATGCTGATGAGCGCACGCTCGACTTTTTCACGGCTGCACGCACAGCGATAGCCGATTTCACTGGTCTGCAGAAAATCTACCTCAAAGCCATCGAGCACCGCGCGGATGATGTCCTCGAGGCTCATGCCCTTATCGAGCATAGCAGTCATGCTCTCCAGCTTTGTCAGATTGGCCTCCAGCTTGTCAATGTCGGAATCCTTCACGCCCGGCATAAGCTGCACGAGCCAGCCGCCGGCGCACTTGACCGAGCAATCGGTATCCACGAGCACGCCGAGCGCGCACGCAGACGAAATCTGCTCGCTCTCCGCGAAATAGCGGGTCAGGTCCTCGGCAATCTCGCCGTTGACGAGCGCAACCGTGCCCGTGATCGGGTCCTTCAGGCCAATATCCTTAATCACCATCAGATAGCCGCGGCCGACACCGCCGCCTACATTCAGCTTGCCGTCCGCACGCAGCGGCAGATCGACAGTCGGGTCCTGCAGATAGCCGCGCACATAGCCATCCGAATCACCGACGCAGACGATCGCGCCGAGCGGGCCGTTGCCCTTGATCTGCACGGTCACGGAGCCGTCCTCGACCTTGAGCTGGCTGCCCATGATGGCAGTCGCGGTCAGCGTTCGTCCGAGGGCTGCGGTAGCCAGCGGCGTGGTATTGTGGATTTCGTGTGCACGCTCGACCAGCTCGGTCGTGCTGGCTGCACAAATCTGGATGCCCGCGTCACGGGCGATCGCGCGAAGTAACGTATCGCTCATAAGTTAATCTCTCTTTCGTGCTGTAAAGTAAATGCGGTCCTCGCCGCCCTGTACGGGCGCAAAGGACTGGTCGCCATAGGTTTTAATCTCGGTAAAGCCGGCCTGCTCCAGCATGGCGGTCAGCTGTGCAGGCTCGTAGATGCGCTCCTCGTGCGTTTCCTGCGCACGGTGCCATACCTCGCCGTCCTGCTCGAAAATATCGAACTGGTAGGCGCACAGGCCGTCCTCGACCGCCGCCTGCCATACGCAGAACACGCCGTCGTCCTCGCGGACATAGCTTTCGCCGTCAATGCGGGCGAATTTCTCGGGTGTGTTGATGTCGAATACAAACAGGCCGTCCGGATTGAGGAACGTGTGTACGCGCTCAAAGGCGGTCTGCAGTGCTTCCGGCTCAGTGACGTAGTTTACGCTGTCCAGACAGCACAGGCACGCGTCTACCGCGCCGTACAGATCCAGCTCTTCCATACGCTGATTGAGCAGCAGCGGACGCGGCTCGCAGTCCAGCGTGTTCTGCAGCGCCTGCATGAGCATTTCCGGCGATGCGTCCGCGCCGATCATATCATAGCCGCGCTGCGCCAGAATGCGCGTCAGACTGCCGGTTCCGCACGCCAGATCGAGCACCAGCGACGGCTTTACGCCCTCCCGCTCAAACAGGCGCTCGAAAAAGTCTGCCCATTCCTCGTAGCCCACGTCATCCGTGAAGCGGTCATAGTATTCCGACAGAGTCTCGTAACTATTCATGGCTCTCCTCTGCTGTTTCGTCCTCTTTGAGCCGGTCGAGCATCTTGCGGTAGCCGTCCGAGCCGTACACAAGGCACTTGTTCACGCGGCTGATCGTCGCGGTGGACGCGCCGGTCTCCTGTACGATGTCACTGTAAATGCGGCCCTCATCCAGCATGCGCGCCACCTGAAAGCGCTGCACCATGGCACGCAGCTCGGCAATCGTGCACAGATCTTCAAAAAAGTCGTAGCAATCCTCGACCGTCTGCAGCTTGAGAATACCGCGAAACAGAATGTCCATATCCTCGTCCTTCAACTTTCGATTCATGGTCTATCCCTCCCTACATTCGTTTTTTCGCTCTTATACCCTGTATTATAGCACATCGCTTTTATAGTGTAAAGCGTAAAAATATTTGGTTTTCACAGGTGGACAGATGTCCGTGTGCGGCACTCTTTTTCGCTGCACCGGGCGATTGGGGCACCTGAACCGCGCAGGCGGTTCACCCTGTCCGGGCGGCAGTTTTTTCAGCACCGGCCGAGCGGGGTGCGCGAACTGCCGCAGGCGGATTCGCCCTGACGGGCGGCTCCTTTCTCTGCACCGGCTGACCGGGGCACACGAACTGCGTTAGCGGGTTCGCCCCTAACGGGCGGGGAGTTTTTCGCTGAACCTCAGCAGGGGATTCACCGTCTGCGGACGGCGGGAGCGTCGCGGCGCCCGCCGCGGGGGCAAAAAGGAAGGACAACCTGCGGTTTTCCTTCCTCTTTGAACTCCTACCTTTCCCTTGTTTCCTAATCTGGCGCAGATTACCGACATGTGACCGCTCCGAAATGGGGGAACGGCAGTCGGGTTACCGTTGCGTGTCTTTCGCAACCTGTTCGCAGTTCACAAACAGCGTACTGCTACACATGTGGTTAAATTAACGCAGGCGCGACATAACAGTGTCGCGCAACACTTTGGCACGTTGTACCGCACGGCACCTACGAATTTAGACGTTTGGTACAATTTATCCTCGTAGGTGCTGTCTATCATAACGCGCTTACGAATTGCGCGGCACGGTCATGCCGCGCCTGCGTAGAGTAAACCACCTGTGTAGCAGTAATCTATCTGTGAACTGCGAATATTTTACGAAAGACACGCAACGGTAACCCGACTGCCGTTCCCCCATTTCGGAGCGGTCGCCGGTCTCTGGTCTGCGCCAGACCCTCTAAGGGAAAGGGGAGATACACAAGAGGGTGGAAACCGCAAGTGTCTACCCTCTTGTGCGCCCGCGCGGCGTTAGCGCACATTTCGTTCGCTTCTCAAGCGGCGGCTATATATAATAGTAATAGGCGAAGAAAAAACACTTGAAATTTCCACGCAATATATAATAAAAAAGCTGAAATTTCAATGCCTTGTGGCATAGACGGGGCAGAAAAAACAATGTTCAAAACCAAGTTAGACGAGTTAGGCTTCCTGCTGGCGTATCCGCTGCGGATTTTCGTGGTCGGTCCGTTCTGCTGCGCCGTATTCCACAGCCGCATGGGCGCGCGCACGCACGCGGCTGATGAGGAGGAACAGGCGATTTCGGAAGGATCTGCTGGATAATGTCAGAAAATAGCGAAACTGGCAGAGTGCACAGAGATTGGATGCGCTGTTTGGTAATTTCGTTCAAAATCACGGAGCAAAAATTGAAATCTTAGCTGGTTCTTTGCGCGAAAAAGAGTATAATATTCTATGCAAAAGGTTATCACATTAAGAAAGGGTGGGAACAATGTCATATGACTTTCTGTTGACGATTGCGATCATCATGTTGTTCACAAAGGTATTCGGCCTTACTTCGGAGCGCGTGCATATGCCGCAGGTTGTCGGTGCACTGATTGCCGGTGTGCTGGTTGGCCCGAGCTGCCTCGGCTGGGTGGGCGAGACCGATTTTCTGGTAAAGGCCGCTGAGATCGGTGTAATTATCCTGATGTTTAACGCAGGTATGGATACTGATCTGGACGAGCTGAAAACCACCGGTTTTGCGTCCTTCATTATCGCGCTGATCGGTGTTATCGTGCCGCTGATCGGTGGTGTTGCATGCTATCTGGCGTTCGACAATGATCCGACCGACCCGATGAACATGCTGAAGGCTGCTTTCATCGGTGTCGTTCTGACCGCTACCTCGGTTTCGATCACCGTCGAGACCCTGCGTGAGATGGGCAAGCTGAAAAGTAAAGTCGGTACAGCAATCCTCGGCGCGGCTGTAATCGACGATATCCTCGGTATCGTGGTGCTGACCATTCTGACCGCACTGACTGACCCGTCGGTAAAGCCGATTCTGGTACTCGGCCGCATCGTTGCGTTCTTCGGTTTCGTACTGGTTGTTGGTCTCGTTATGTACCGCGTATTCCTCAAGATGGAGGAGAAGTGGCATCATCATCGCCGTATTGCAATCTATGCGGTAGCATTCGCATTCCTGATGAGCTATGTTGCAGAGCGTTACTTCGGTATTGCAGATATCACCGGTGCATACTTCGCAGGCATCGTAATGTGCCGTCTGTCCTCTGCGCGTGACTACGTTGCAAGCAAGACCAACGTGCTCGGCTACATGCTGTTCTCTCCGCTGTTCTTCGCTTCCATCGGTATTAAGACCAACCTGGAAGGTCTGACCAGCACCATGGCGATCTTCGCAGTGGTACTGACCATCGTTGCAATCCTGACCAAGATCATCGGCTGTGGCATTGGTGCCCGCATCATGGGCTTCCAGACCTATGATGCGTTCTCCATCGGTCTGGGCATGGTATCCCGCGGTGAGGTTGCGCTGATCGTAGCACAGAAGGGCGAGCAGGCCGGTCTGATCGACCCGCACATGTTCCCGCCGATCGTACTGGTCGTTATCGTTACTACGCTGGTAACGCCGATTCTGCTCAAGCTCGGCATGAGCAAGCAGACCCCGGCAAACACGGAGTTCAATGCACAGGAAAAGGTGCAGATGCCCAAGGTAAGCCAGCACTGATTGCTGTCGCGGAACCACGGTTCCACCGGCAAGCAGGAACGGACCGCAGGCCGTTCCAAAGTCGTCCGTTTGGAATTTGCACGGCAAATTCTATTGAACACGCGCAATGCGCGAAACAACCGTCTGTTTTGAACAGGCGGTTGTTTTTATATGCAAATATCAATTATTCGCTGTATTGAAGCCTTGCGGCAAGTATGCTATAATAGTAGCGTTTAATACTATCTCTTAATGGAGGAAACAACATGAAAGCAACGAAGCTCCTGCCGATTCTGGCGGTCGTGCTGTGCGTTCCGGGGATTGCGCTGCGCGCGCTGCACCTGCTGAACGGTTTTGACGTAAGCACCGGCTTGCCGACGGCAGGCGATAAATGGATCTGGTTCGTAATCGCGCTGTTCGCTATCAGTGCAATTGTATATGCTGTGCTGGCGCTGCCGCTTAAGACGCGCGATAAGGTGCCGTTTGAGCAGCTGCTCGGCACGAAAGAGACGCTGTTCCGCATGGCGGCTGTCGTTGCGGGACTGATTGTAGCGGCGGGCAGTCTGGGTTACCTGTATCTGACCATCACCACGGCAGAGCAGGACGCGGCTGCATGGGCGCGTGTTCTGGAGATCGTCTACGCAATCATGGGCGTGCTGACCGGCGGCTGCATGATCGGTCTGGCCAAGGCACAGGGCGTACAGATGACGGAAAAGAGCGCCGCAATGACGCTGGTACCGCTGTTCTGGAGCTGCCTGCATCTGCTGGTCAACTACCGCATGACCTGCACCGATCCGAAGCTGGCGTCGTTTGGCTTTGGACTGGTAGCGGATGTGATGATTGTGCTGGCGTTTTATGAGCTGGCGCGTCTGCTGTTTGGCAAGCCGGCGCCGGCTATGCTGGCGTTCTTTGCCGCAGTGGCGGTCACCATGTCGGTGTCGGATATCGGCGGCTACGGTCTGGCTATGCTGATGGGCATTCCGTCCATGTGGTCGATCAAAATGGTGCTGCGCGGCATTCTGGCTGCAGCAGCGTGCGTTATGCTGGCTGCTGAGCTGTTCTGCCTGTGCCGCTCGGACGCAGCGCAGACGGCAGCCGAGGATTAACAGGGGAGGACACCGAAATGCTGTTTGTATGCTATCCCAAATGCTCGACCTGCCAGAAGGCGAAGGCGTGGCTGCAGGAGCGCGGCGTGGCGTTTGACGAGCGTGATATCAAGCAGGACAATCCGACCGAGCAGGAGTTGCGTGCGTGGCACGAAAAGAGCGGTCTGCCGCTTAAGCGGTTCTTTAACACGAGCGGCCTGCAGTATAAGGCGCTGGGGCTCAAGGACAAGCTGCCGGCTATGACCGAGGACGAGCAGTATGCGCTGCTCGCAACCGACGGCATGCTGGTCAAGCGCCCGCTGCTCATCGGAGAGGACTTTGCTCTTCCGGGTTTTAAGGTAAAAGAATGGGAAGAGCGGCTGTAACAGCCGTTCTTCTTGTAAAAAGCTGTTGACAAGCAGGAGAAATTCCTGTATAATAAATCTTGCTTATCGGGCAAGATACGGAACGGTATCGAAGTGGTCATAACGAGGCGGTCTTGAAAACCGTTTGTCCGAAAGGGCGCGTGGGTTCGAATCCCACCCGTTCCGCCAATCACGAGATTGCGCGCGGAGGGTTCGATCGAGGATAACTCCGCGTACAGCTCAATACCTTGACATGGAGACATACCCAAGCTGGTGAAGGGGCTCCCCTGCTAAGGGAGTAGGTCGAGAAATCGGCGCGAGAGTTCAAATCTCTCTGTCTCCGCCATGAAAGCTGCACTTTTTATTACGAAAAGTGCAGCTTTTCTGCATTTATAGATAGAAAACGATAACTTTTAGAACGACTTAATTTTTCTTGACAGCAATCGTGACAGCAACGGGCTAATTTACGGCTCCCAGACTGGAGATCAGCTCCTCCATACGGGCGGCGCTGCTGCGCTGCATTTGATCGCTGACATGAGCGTAGGTTTTCAGTGTGAACGCAGCGGTACTGTGACCTAAATTTGTCTGTACGGTTTTAATATCATCGCCGTTTTCTAACGAAATCGTAGCGAATGAGTGGCGCAGAGAATGAAACGTATAATCCCCCATACCGCAGGAACGCAGCAGACGCTTGAGGTGCTTGTATACGGTCTGGTGGTTGAGTGCGCGGCCAAATTCATTGGTGAAAACCAGATCAAACGGATTGTTCCACAGCGGTCCGGCGGCTAAACGCTGACGCTGCTGCTTGGTGCGCTGCTTCTGAAGCGTAAGCATAGCCGTTTCCGCCAGAATGATACGCCGCTGCTTGTTCTCTTTCGGGTCAATGAGCGTATAACTGTAATCACCTTTCTTGCATTTCTGCTGGAGCTGCTTGCGTACAACAAGGCTGTTTCGGTTTCAGTCAATATCAGCCCAGCGCAAACCGAGAATTTCGGACTGGCGCATACCGGAGAAAATATCGAGGAAGAACATATAATAGAATTCGTCCTTGCGGATCAGATCGAGAAACTGATTCAGCTCGGCAGAGGTGATCGCTTTGGCGCGGGTTTGCGTTACACGCGGCAGAGAGCAGAAGTCAGCAACATTGCGCTGTAAGATCTCATCGCGCTGTGCGGCGGTCAACAGGGCGTGCAGCGTGCCGAATACGGTGTGTACAGTCTTGGGGGCAAGTCCTTTACCGCCTGCGCTTAAAGACGAAGCAAAGCGCTGTACCTCGCGGTGGGTGAGGTCGGTCAAACGGCGAGTACCCAGTGCGGGAAGAATATGTAGCCGAAGATTTTTCTCGTAACTGCGCTGTGTGGAATCGGTCAGCGTGGCAACGTGAGTTGTCATGTATTCTGCGGCATATTCGGCTATCGTGATTTTACGCGGTTCCTGAAAGGTGCCGTTGTCAATACTGGAGGTTGCAGCACGCAGTTTCTCTGCGACTTCTTTCTGTGTTTTGCCGTAAATGGTATGACGACGAGGCTTTCCGGTTTCCGGATCGTAACCGGACACATACTGACCCTGCCAGCGACCGTCTTTCCGCTTGGTAATAGAGCCGCTTCCGGCTTCACGCTTTTTATTTTTTCGTGCCATAAGTAAAAGAATACTCCTTTCCGGCACATACAGTTCGGTTGTATGTAAATAGTATAGCACAGGTATGCAAGTTTTGCACAAGCTGGGGATAAATGCTGTGCGTGAGATAAGATGAGGGCAAGGTTTTAGACCTTGCCCTCTGCTGCATATTCAGGCGCTTTTCTTGGCGGCGTCCTCTTTGAGCCATTGCATCAGTGCATCGTGTGTTACAAGCAGGCGGCGGCCTATTTTGAGTGTTGGGAAATCTTCACGGTGAAAGAGCGCATAGGCAGCGCTACGGCTTATGCCGAGCAGTTCAGCCAGATCACGGGCGGATAAGGTGATACATTTTACTTGTGCTGTCATAGAATCAGACCTCCGTATTGCCTAAGTACTGCTGCATGAGCGACCGGACCGTGATAATACGGCCAAGCGGCAGTTCGAGTGGAATAGGAAGACCGGGTGCAATCTCTCTGAGGTGGTTCAGCGCATCGTGCTGTGCGTCTAAGTAAGAGCAGTGTGAGATTTGACGTTTAGGAGAGCAGATGTACTTCCGGAAACATTCGTTTGCCTGATCCCAGTTGTAGGCGATCATAACGGCATTGCTGCCCTTGAGAACATAGTAGCGGCCATTTTTGCTTTTGTAGTTATTTTTATGCTTACCCATAATTTGTTTCTCCTTATTGGTTCGATAGTTTAATTCCGATGTACCCATTGTGGGTCTTGTCACCGATCCGTATTTTTTTCGGCTTGACTTTATTCGCAAGCTGGCTGCGCAATATGCGCGAAAAGCGTGTTCGATCAGTTATGATCGGCAAGTCGTGTCCCACGCAATAGGCGGTGCAGGCTTCGTGCAGGTCTTGCGTAGAGGTAAAGCTGTTATCGTCGGTCAGGATACAGCAATCATTCAAAAATGCAGCGATATTCTGGTTTTCGGACATAGGCGATGCATAGGACTGGGATAACAGTTGATCGACGAGGGCCTGTCCTGCAAAAATGTACTTGTCCGCAAGCAGACGGTGATATGCGTGGATTGCGCGGAGAAAGATGCCGTCCCGCTCAGCAAGGATTTTCTGCGTGAGTAGATGATCCTGCTGTTCCGTAGGGATAGAGAACCGAAAAGGTATCACCACCATGCGGGATAACAGCGCCGTATCTTCTTCGGCCATCCGAATCGGAAAGTTCGATGCGAACACGAGATTGATCGCTGGTGCCATGGTTGCAAGCGGCTTATACTTTTCCTCCACTGTCATAAGATCGCGTCCTGTGATCTGTTTAAGCGTTGCAACGGCCTGTGCCGAGAGCGTACGATTAGGAAGATCACCGCAGATATTGAGCTTCTTTTCAATCAGGGCTGCACCGGAAAAACGATCGCCAAGACGGTAAAGATCAAGTGTGCTCACAGCTTCGGGATTGAACATAGAGCGCAGCAGCTCAAGCAGCACGCTTTTGCCGCTGTTGCTGACACCTTGCAGCAGGAAGAATACCTTACCATCGGTATCACAGGCAAAAATATAGCCGAGCATTTGCCAGATACGCATTTGCAGAGCGTAATCATTGCCGGTGATAAAACCTATAAAATTGTCAAAGTGCGGCGTACCATGGCACAGAGTAGGCAGCGATACATTCAGACAATGCGTGAAAAAGCAGGCAGGAGTATGTGGTGATATGGTGTTCGATACCATATCATAGATACCGTTCTGGATGCAGAGCAGCGAATGGTTGCCTGGTGGTTCAGCAAGCAGATTGGAATTGCTGAGCAGGAAGACTTCGATGTCCTCGAAAACCCGCTTGCTGCTGTGTTTTTCAATGTCGGCAGTACAGAGCGCGCGCATCAGGCGGCGCAGCTCACCGGTCTGCAATAGGTGATACCAGCCGTTCGCATACCAGTAAATGTGCTCTTGGTAGATGCGGATTTTTCCAGTTGCGGCAATGAGGTTGGCGATAGTCGCGGCATTGGCCGCTTTGGGACGCTCTATTACGGGTGGACAAACGGCTGTTTCCGTTGGTGCAGGCTGATTCTCTGGAATCGAAACTGCTGCCTGCTGTGCAGGCGCACAGGAAACCGGTGCCAGAGCGGGAACGGATATAGCCTTTTCAGGACTGTTTGTATTGTTGGTACACTCCTGTTGTGATATAGTAATATCAGAGGAATTGGAACAAAATGCAGACAGGACATTGTTCATCACATCTTCTGGCGATGCTGTCGGTGAATCGGCGGGTATTGCTTTGTTGCTTCCGAAGTTGATCGCATCAAAGAGGATGGGAATAGCGTATCCGTTTTTGTCCAGTGGGTAATTGTTTGATGTCGTAGGAATACCTCCTTGTTTTTGTACTTGTGAGGCCTCGATGACATAATACACTAAGTAGTAAGAAATACAAAATCTACGAAATCAGCAACAATTAGAGGTGTTTGTGAAAAGAGAACATTGTGGGTTAGCGCGAATTAGACATCAAAAGAGAATTTAGTTGTAATGAACTTTGTGAATCGCAAAATAGGAGAATAGAAATTCATATAAGTTTATGGATAAAAACGAAAAAATTATTAACAGGAAGGAGAAAAGTAGTATGTCTGATGAAAATAAGGTGCAAATAGAATGGGTACAGTGTTGTGTAGCGCACAAGCCGCGCAACATAGCAAGACAAACACCTGTACAATGGGCAGTTGATCCGGTGCTCTTTGGAAAGCGGTATCATGAGGAGCGAACAAAACGTCGCCTTTCACATGAGCAGGTGAGAAAAAAGGTTATGGATATGATAGGTGAAGACGTATCGGTGTCCTATTTGCAGGAAATTGAGCAGGGAAAATGCAACAGTAGGGAATGGTGCCATTATCTTGCCAAGATTTTTGATGTATGTCCGGAATATTTTGCAGGTGTGGTAGCTTTTCGTTGGATCACAAGAGAAAAGGCTCATAATAGCGTTTACCCTGAGAAACAGACAGAAGAAAAACTGATAAAGGCTATTTCGTTTGAAGATGAATTACGACCGTCACTGCAAGCACAAGAAAAGTTTGTTGAGAATTTTGTTGAAGAACAAAATGAAATGACATGGCAAAAGTCAAAAGGTCAGCAATCAGAATCTATATATGCAGACGTTTTTTATCGTTTAGCATATGCAACTCCTGAAGAACAGAAAAGTTTTATGGATCTCTGGGAATTACAAAAGCAATATGTGAAAAACAGAGAGAAGGATCAACGTAAAGAAGATGAATTGCGAAAAAGTTTGACAAAGAAATATACATTGCATAAGGAAAATCCTGAAATTGAAAAGCGTATAGGATATGCTTTTTATAAGTTAGCAAAAGAAAATGAAGGATTGTTTAAGGTTCTGTATGAAGTGGCATCAGATTCCAATAGCAGAGCGCAGTTTCAAACGATTATGATGAGAAATTATCAATACAAGGAGTGGAACGATTAACTGTTAAAAGAAATGGTCTGTTCCGCGTTCCGCGTTCCGCATAGATACTTTTTCCACAGTGTATATTAAGAATAATAGTAATAATAAGTATAAGTGTAAAAAGTATACCGTCAGAACGCGGAACACAGAAGATTTCCCCCATTTATGTGTGCATAAATGGGGGATTTGTACTATTTCCGTAAATAAGCGTATTTTCAATTATATATTATCTCCATGAAGTATCAACAACCCAACACATACTGAATGGAGGAAACAAAAATGAAAGATACTCGAATTTGCGACAACTGCGGTGCTGAGCACCCGATCAGCAAAATGTTTGAGGTAGAGGGCGACTGGCTCTGTGAGGACTGCGCCGACCGTTTGGCCGTAGTCTGTGATCACTGCGGCGATCGCATCTATCAGGGAAGCGCCGTTGAGGACGATTACCACACGCTCTGCGAGGGCTGTTTTGACGAGCACTATGTCCGCTGTCACGACTGCGGATGCATCCTGCGCAGCTACGATGCTTACTTCGATGATGACGATCATTCCTATTGCTCGGACTGCTGGGACGAGCACGAAGGCGCGATTCACGACTACAACTACACGCCCGACCTCGTGTTCCACGGCAAGGGTCTGCGGCATTTTGGCGTAGAACTGGAAATTGACGAGGGTGGTACGGTAAACAGCAATGCGCAAAAGCTGCTGGACATTGCCAATGCAAACGTCGAAAACCTGTATATCAAAACGGATGGCAGTCTGGATGAAGGCTTGGAACTTGTTACACATCCCATGACGCTGGAATACCACCTGAACGAAATGCCGTGGGAACAGGTACTCTGTAAAGCGCAGCGCATGGGGTATCTCAGCCATGCCGCCGGCACCTGCGGCCTGCACGTTCACATCTCTCGCCTGGCCTTTGGCTGTACTTACGAACAGCAGGAGGCCGCGATTGCGCGCCTGCTGTACTTTGTCGAAAAGTTCTGGGCAGAGCTGCTTCGATTCAGCCGCCGTACGCAGAGCCAGATGAACCGCTGGGCGGCTCGGTACGGTATCCGTCTTACGCCGTCCGAGCAGATGAGCCATGCGAAGAACTCTTGTGCTGGACGTTACACGGCGGTCAACCTTACGAACTCTGACACCGTAGAAATCCGTATGTTCCGCGGAACTTTGAAATTAAACACACTGAAAGCCACTTTGCAGATGGTCAACCATCTTGTCGAGGTGGCTGTTTCTTTGTCCGATTATCAGGTGCAGGACATGAGCTGGTTTGACTTCCTCGACGAAATCAAAGAGCCGGAGCTTATCCAGTATCTTAAGGAACGCCGCCTGTATGTCAACGAACCTGTCACCGCAAGCGAGGAGGAATGAGTATGTGCAGTCTGTTTGGCTTAATCGACTTCAAAGGTGTGCTCAACACCCATACGAAAAACAAAATCCTGAATACGCTGGCTCGTGAGTGTCAAGTGCGCGGCACGGATGCAACCGGCATTGCCTACAACTTTAATGACCGCCTGCGGATTTATAAGCGCCCGATTCCCGCTCGTAAGATGAAGATTCACATTCCGCACGGCGTGAATACCATCATGGGACATACCCGTATGACCACACAAGGCAATGCGCAGTTTAACCAGAATAATCATCCGTTCCTTGGTCATGTTGACGGCGGTACTTTTGCCCTCGCCCACAACGGCGTTCTCTGGAACGATAAGGAACTCCGCGCTATGGAAAATCTTCCCCAGACGAGCATAGAAACGGACAGCTATGTTGCTGTTCAACTCTTAGAGAAAAACAAAGCCCTCGACTTTGACAGCCTGCAAGCCATGGCTGAAAAGGTCGAGGGTTCTTTTGTGTTTACGGTACTGGATAAGAACGATGCTATCTGGTTTGTGGTTGGCGATAACCCGCTGTGCATCATGTTTTACGACGGCTACCTGCTCTACGCTTCCACACAGGAAATCCTGTGCAAGACCATCAAGAAGTTAAAGCTGACCGCACCCTCTGACATTCTGGAGCCAAAGGAGGGCGAGATTTTGAAGATCGACCGATCGGGACATATTACTACCGGCAGCTTTATGCCGAAAACCAGCTATGAGCATTGGTGGCGGCGTTATCCCCATTACTGTGACTATTATGAGGACACGCCTGCCAACTACGATGATCTGTTTAGCGTGGCCAAAGCGTTCGGCGTAACGGCGGATGAAATTCAGGCACTGCTCGACTACGGCTGTTCGGAGGAAGAGATCGAAGAAATGCTCTACGATCCTACTCTGCTGCATGAGATGACCGGAGAGCTGTTATACGCATACTAAGAGGGGAGGACGAACAACATGGGCTTATTCAGTGTAATCTGGGTACTCGGTGAAGTGCTGGAAGCATTGGACGAACTGCTCGATCTGACCGATGATGTGTAGTTTCAAAAACGCCTGACTTTCGGCACATTGATTTTGAAACGAGTTTTGGAACAAAAACTGCCCTCGGAATACCACATTCCGAGGGCAAATTTTTTTGTTTCATAAACGAAGATTTTTGCAACAGGAGGACGGTATGAAGCACTATAAATTCGGCTATGCCCGTGTCAGCACCGAACAGCAGAACCTTGCGCGGCAGCTTGATATGCTGTCGCAGTACGGCGTGGACTACATTTTCAATGAGAAAATGACGGGCACCAAACGCGATCGTCCGGAGCTGAACAAACTGCTCGACCGTATGATGGAGGGCGACACGGTGGTGATTGAGAGCCTGTCCCGCTTGGGCCGCAGCACGAAAGACCTGATTGAGCTGGTGGAACTGTTCCGCGAACGCGGTGTGCATCTGGTCAGCCTGAAAGAGCAGATCGACACCTCCACACCGGCAGGCAAGCTGCTGTTTACGCTGATGAGTGCCGTCGCGCAGTTCGAGCGTGATGTGATTGCAGAGCGCACCAAAGAGGGTTTGGATGCCGCCAGAGCACGCGGCCATATCGGCGGCAGACCGCGCACCAATGCACAAAAAGTCAAGCAGGCTGTGAAGCTCTATCATACCAAACAGTATACCGTTCGGGAGATTGAGGAGCTGACCGGGGTGAAGAAGGCAACGTTGTATCGGAATCTCGAGTAAATACTACTACCATTAGGAATTACACTACTCTCAAACACAAGCGTGCACAGGATTTGCAGGAGTCGCGTTTTACTACCATTAGGAATTACACTACTCTCAAACGACTGCCGAGGATGGGGATGCTCTCAATCTGTTTTACTACCATTAGGAATTACACTACTCTCAAACGCAAAACCGGGTACGGTAGAGCAGATTATCGTTTTACTACCATTAGGAATTACACTACTCTCAAACGTGGAGGTGCTGGCAGGGTACGCGCTCAAGTTTTACTACCATTAGGAATTACACTACTCTCAAACACAAGTAAGCCACTGAGGCCGTGCCTGCATGTTTTACTACCATTAGGAATTACACTACTCTCAAACGGTGCTTGATGGTTTCGTCCGACATCTCCGGTTTTACTACCATTAGGAATTACACTACTCTCAAACTCGTGCCGTCAAGGCTTGTGCCGGTGTCGCGTTTTACTACCATTAGGAATTACACCACTCTCAAACATAAAGACAGTTAAAAGAGGTACACAAAACGTTTTACTACCATTAGGAATTACACTACTCTCAAACCCGTCATGCTTGCCGCCGCAGGCATCGGCAGTTTTACTACCATTAGGAATTACACTACTCTCAAACGCATTCTGCCGCTGATCGTGAGCTTGCCGCGTTTTACTACCATTAGGAATTACACTACTCTCAAACTGGCTAAGTCACTGGAACTGCTGTCTACGGGTTTTACTACCATTAGGAATTACACTACTCTCAAACGTGTACACAGTCAAGGAACGGCACCCCGCCGGTTTTACTACCATTAGGAATTACACTACTCTCAAACGCCACGAAATGACTGCCGGCGTGCGCATGGGTTTTACTACCATTAGGAATTACACTACTCTCAAACAGAATGGTAAGCTGATCGATTACACCATTAGTTTTACTACCATTAGGAATTACACTACTCTCAAACGTATAAAACGACTATGGGGAGGGCGTGAGCGTTTTACTACCATTAGGAATTACACTACTCTCAAACGGTTTACAGTATTTTGCCGAGGACGGCAATGTTTTACTACCATTAGGAATTACACTACTCTCAAACGCGCCAGCATGTCGTAATCAAGATCGGAAAGTTTTACTACCATTAGGAATTACACTACTCTCAAACCTCAAATCTCAATCATGAGCTTTGATTGAGGAGGAGGTGAATCGCCACTACAATGCGATTGTAATTCTTAATGGCAATTATATTTTATCATATAAATTTAGAAAACACAAAGATCTTTATCTATGATCATGGTGTGTTCCATAGAAAGCGGAGGATCGCGCTGCATATTTTCAATAAGCAATATGGATAATTTTTCATATTGGATGGTTTGGTAAAAGGCTTCTAATTCCGATACGGAGAGACAGGGTTTAAGATTATAAAGGATAACTAATTTCTTTTTTAAAAAGCGCTGTTGCAGTTTTATATAGAGTATCAACTGTTCAGGATAAGACAGATTTTCGGTATCAACACAAAAATTCAGTTGCTTGAGAAGTATTGTGGAATCATTTAATTCCGTAAAGCTAGCATCGAAATCCATATTCATTGTAATTTGAACTGCTAATTGGTTCAGTAAGATCAGAATATGATGCAGATCCTCCTGATAGGCAGAGGCAGAATTACAGACATCTTCATATATTTTAGATACTAACTTGCGAGAGGAAAAGTCTATCGTAAAAATATCTGTTAATAAAATGGCTGCGTTAGAGAACTCGAGAAGTTCAAAATCTTCGGATAGTACAGCTTCACCGGTTAGACCATTGATTTGATTTTTCAAATCCATCAGAAATCGGCGTAATTCGATAGGATGTTCGATAGTCAGTACCGATATTTCGCTAAGATGCACTCGCTTTAGTCCCTCTTGGTTGCGAACGACCAGATAACCCATCTTATAATCCAGCTTGGAAACGCTGGAGATACAGACGATACGCCAGCTCATAGGTCGCCTCCTATTTCAAAAGATCGATTTTATGTTCAAATAAGCCGGTAATGGATTGATCCACCAGAAAAATAGAACGGTAATTGCTTAGATTAGAGCTTTTAGAAATACGAGCAACTGTCTTCACTCCACAGAGCGCATCTAAATTAGGATTTTGCGGTCCACATTGGAATGCTTTCAAAATCTCCAGCAAAAGTTTGCTTTGACCAAGAAGTGACAGATGAATAAATTGATCGCGGTTGTTTTGCAAATATGCTTGCATGGTATTAACGAATTCGGCATATATGGGTTGGTGACATTTGGTAATAAACCAATCATAATATTGTATATTTTGCTGGATAGATATACCATCAAATTTCGTTACAGCTAATTCTTTTTTAGCTGCGTTACATCGCTCTACATATTTTACAGTATTTTTTATGTACTGCATTTGAGCGTTATTAACTGCAAGTTGATAAGAATGTTCATAAATAATGTTGTTGCTGGTACGAGAAGACGGATATAATCTTTTTCCATCTAATTCGAGCAGTGCATCAAGGAGAATCTTTTTACGAATAATAAGCGGATCATCAAGATTGAGATGTATCTTGCAATATGCAATAGGGTCTTTTTCATAGAGCGCTTTTTGTGCCAGAAATACGGGTTGAATGGCACGAATTCGTTTCTTTTTGTATAAATACTCAACCGCGAAAAAGTAAGCTACTGTCCGTTTGTTGTAACCGCCGTATTTTTGAATATCCAATCCTTGTTTTTTACATAACTGTCCTTTGCCGGCAGGTAGCAGCTGAAGATCAGATAGGGCACCTTTCTGCTCATGAGGCATACGGGTGACCAGAATATTGTGCTTTTTCATATAATGCTGCACGGTTTTGATGGATTCCACCTTATCCCATGCACAAGGAGTATTTAATTGGGTGAACAGTGTTTTTGTCTTAATACTATAATCTTCATTTTGGATATTCTTAAAGAACTTTGCCGTAAATCGGGTATCATATACATTGTCGACAACAATATTGAGATATGCATCTTTGGCATGGTGCAGATCGTTGACTTCACGGCACTTCACGATGCCGAATTCTTGGCGAAATTCAGATACATTTCCTGCTTTAGAGAATACAATGCGTGTTTGATTGCCATAGCGTTCTTTGAGCAGTACGGCAAGAGCTTTCGTGGATTGCTGTGTTTGAACCAGCTGTCGAGCTACGAAATCAGACAGTTCTTCTACAGTAAGAGGTGTTGAACGACACAGCCGCTCGTATTTTTTCTCGCTGATCATATCTTTATCTCTAAGGAGTTTCCAAAACGGAAGCATCTTCTGACGAATACTGCTCTCGATAGGATATGTATTTTTCTTTTCACGGTTCAATTCATTTTTTACTAAAACCAGATTGCCTAGACTATCGTCCTTGATTTTGGATCTAGGGAAAATATGATCACGATCATAGCGTTCGCCGCGCATAACAGCGGATAAATCAATGGGTTCACCAGAATACATACACCTGCCGAACTGCGTATAGTATAAATATAGTCTTTCATTACGTAGATGGTTTTCGTCTTCGGATACAAGCTTTTGATTCAATTCCTTGATCTCTTGCTCACTGAGACACATTTGCGCAAAAATACGGGAATCCTTTTGACATTCTTTATATAAAGCCAAGAGCTGCTCTTTTCGGGATTCTGTGCGCTTTCCCTTCATATCTTTTCGGTTGTCTCGAGCCATCTCTATAAAGATTTTTGTTGGCGGTATGCCGCGTAATTTCACGATTTCATCTACGATACGAAGGGTTTGCCGGATACTTCTGCGTGCAGATGGAGAAATATACATTTCATCTAATTGATCCGTCAAAGATCGGTTGTTGCCGAATTTTTCATTGCGATATGCTTCTGCATGAGCTGCAAATTCATATTTATCCGAAAGAATCTGCATTAAATTATCATTGGTATCTCTTAGCATATCCATAATGCTTTTGGCTTCTCCATACTCGCCGACTGTGTAAATATTAGTAAGAAAGGTTTTGGAAAGGCGTCCCCAGTCGGTATAACGCAAGCGGCAGATTTTTTTAATATCATCTTCTGTCAATACATCTGTATGTGTACGCAGCCAGCGGCGCAGCATTTTCTTATCTTCACCAAAGACCAGTATATGCCGTATAATATCTTCTGTCAGTTGATAATCTCCTGTACGCTTTAAAAAATCAGCAAAATCTCGGCGTGAGCGCAAATCAGATTTGATCTTATCATCAATTCCGTTGATAGAATCTATATTTGTAGCTTTAGAAATCCAGCCTTTTGATTTCAGATATTCATAGATTTTCTTTTTAGTGACTTTGCCTTTTTGCTTGGAAACAGGGTGTATGAACATATCTTTAATCAACTGCTTTTTATGCTCTGTAGAAAGCGGTTGACCATCAATTTTTAATGGATTTAATTCGTTGAGCAACATATACTCGCTATATAGTAAAGAATCCTTAGGCAGAACAGGGTCACCTGTGTAAGTACAGCGACCAATTAAATTGACGAGAAATGCTTCAGCTGAATGATCAAGATCAATCAGTTGATTAAAGTTCCACGGATAAATTTTTTCTTTGCTATCAGTGTTAGAACGAACAGCCCAGTGATGTGCTGCTTTATCATTTAGTGGACCGACATAATACGGAACACGGAATTCAAATGTTTTTCTAATCTTCTCAGCGGGAGTGTAACCATCGCATTGCTGTTGTGCTAGAAATGGTAAATATAAAGAAGCGTTTTTCAATATTGCATCTAGTTCGCGCAGTTGAAGCTGATAGGGGATAACTCCATTTTCAGAGCTTCGCAAACGCGGCAGAAAAGAACCATCAACGATTTTTTGATATATAGTTGCAATGACAGGGGATTTGGATTCCGCCATTTCAGGCAAAGACTTTTTTAGGAATTTGCAAAAAGCCTCCTGTGAGCAAGTGTAATCGCCGCTTTTATGATGATATTGGCTATAGGCAGCATAATTATCAAGCTTGTCCTCTTTGTCACAAAAAATAGAGTTATATCGTTCAATGCAGTGCGCCTTAATATAATCTTTAAGTACTCTTAAGTCAATGTTATTTTGCTTATATACAGCAATTTTGGCATCGCAAAGGTATCTGTGCGTACCGATAATTTCCGCAAAGCGTGCGGCATCGTATACATCTTTGGCAGCAGTAACTACGGATATATGATCATCTAATACCTCACAAAGTTCATTGTAATTTGCGTCAAGATCATTTTGCAGCGTAATTTTCTTGGCATCTTTAAATCGGTCATCACCGAACAGATTGGAGAGTGCAACAGACCTTCCTGCCAGCAATTCAGAAATGTAAAAGGGAGAAATTCCGGCTTCATTTTTGCTGGGCTTCTTTAGACCTTCGGTAAGTAAAGCTGCCTTTTCCGTAACTCGCATATTAGGAGTTTTCAAAATGTTTAGATAATTATCCGTATTGTGCGGAACAAAATCCAATCCGTATGCATCTGATAAAAGAGTACAAAAATCATCGAATTTATCCCTTAAAGATGAGTCATTGTCCGATGTTTCCGATATTTCGTAGAGGAAATGTCCCCGTGATTTCATCAAATGATGTAGTGCAAGATAGACAAGACGGACATCATGCGAATCTGTGGAATGTGCTAATTCACTGCGAAGATGATATGTGGTTGGATACTGGGCGTGATAATCGCAGTCATTAAAATTGGAATCGGAGAATAGAGAATATTTAGAATTTATACTTTTATCTTCCTGCCATAAATCACTCTCATGCATACGGGCTAAAAATTGAGGATCCTTTTCATTTAATGCAGGAGCAAAGAGCATTTCTAAAATATCAAGACGTTGTTTTCTGCGCTGCAAGCGACGCCTTGCAGCACGATGAGTACGGCGCTCTGCAGCAGTTGATGCATCGGGGAACAGACGAACACCCCACATGGCTTTTCCTTTAGTTTTTAGAACATGATACATTGTATCCGTGACGGCCCAGCCGACAGAACTGCTGCCGGCATCTATTCCGAGATAATAAGGAATCTGTGCTTTTTCTTTCATTTTCTTTATCTCCCTGATTGACAAATTGATGATTGGGGTGGATAATAATAGTGTACCAATGATTTACTACCATTAGGTATTACACTACAAGTTCAAATAAGCTTTTAGCGCAAGCGCCGTGTATGCGGCTCCACAGTGTGTGGAACAAGAGATCTCTTAGGAGATCTCTTTGTATTTTGTCCAATTATTTTGCGACAATTTAACTTTTATTGGTTTAATATTACCACAATGGGCATCGAATAGCAATGTTTTACAATGTGTATAAACTACAAAATATAAAAGACTGACTGATACCACATAAGTATATCAGTCAGTCTTTTTGTTTTCTTCATCAAAACGGCGGCGGAATATGCGAATGATGCGCAGTATATCCTTCTGCTCGTCCAAAGTCATGGAGGACAACTGTGCGTCGATTTTCCGTTTGATCTCATTGGTTTCCGGTTGTTTCTGCGGGACTTCCTCGACCGAGCCGATCAGTTCATAAAACGATATGTCCAACGCAGTGGCGATACGGTTCAGCGTTTCAATCGTCGGATTGCGCAGACCGCGTTCGATTTGTCCCAAGTGTGCAGCGTTCAGATCGGCTTTGAAAGATAATTCTTCCAAGCTGATGCCCTGTGCGTTGCGGAAAGTCCGGATTCGTTTGCCGATTGCAGCCGAAATATCAGTCATTGGCAACACCTCTCATACCATCATAGAGGTAGTTGTTCCAATCGGCAAATTGATATATACACTTGTAAATAGTGATTGTTATATCATTTACAAATGAGGCTGGAAATGATATACTGTGCATAAGAAAGCAAAGGGGAGGGGATCGCGTGAAGTGTCCAAAGTGCGGTTCGGAAAATACGCAGTATGTGGCTATTCATCATTCTGGCAGCAGCGGATCGTTTACAGATGCCTGCTGCGGTATGATGATTTTCGGGCCGATCGGCATATTGTGCGGCCTGTGCGGAGCAAGTCCGGGATTTACCGATGATTACTGGGTGTGCCATTCCTGCGGTAAAAAGTTTCAAGCGGGGACTGCGAAAGCAGCGGAAAAGGCTCGGCAGGAGAAAATTCAACAAGAACTTAATGCAAAAGCCAGGCGAAAAGCATTGCTGTCGGCAGCGAATCCAGTAATACTCCAGAATATCGACAACGAAGTGATAGAAGCTGAAAACCGCTATAAGGCTTTGAAAGCTCGCCTGAAAGCGGATAAGCAGGCATTTTTGCAAGAGTACCCGGCGTGTAAGGTACAGAATACATTCCGGATGATTGGGAGAGGAATCATCATTGCATTGATGGGCTTTATAGCATTTCTGGCTATTGATATGGACGAACTGATTACGATAATTATCTGGTTTCTTGCTGCAATGGTGATTGGAGTAATGTGCATGATGCCGCCGTATTACATAAAGCTATCACCAGCCTTAACCGAGTTAAACGAAGCAGTCGAAAATGCAAAGAAATATAAAGAGTATTTAGATAGACTGAAAAAGGCTCGTGATGAAGAAAACGGTGTATGAATGGCTGATGGCAGTCGGCCATCGAGCAGGCTGTCATCAACGCGCAGATAGGAGCTTTTACTGGAAAGGCAGGAAGTTTCCGCTGTGTGCCCGTTGTACAGGTGTTCTGGTTGGATATATTCTTGCTGTGCCGATATATGCGGTCTGCAGAAAGAACATGAGCGTGTACGCCGTCTGCTGTATTCCGCTGGCGATAGATGGTTTAACGCAACTGTTGGAGTGGCAGGTATCTACCAATCGCAGGAGATTTGCCACAGGCGCTTTAGCGGGATATGGTATCTGCTCCATGGCGATAACGTTGCTGTTATTCGTAAAAAATTTAATGCTAAGGAGTTGGTAAAAGATGTTCTGTCCAAATTGCGGTACGGAAATTAAGGAGAAGAAAACATTTTGTCCGAAATGCGGCTCTCCGCTGGGCGTAGAGGCAGTTCAAGAGGACACAAAGACGGTGGAAGCTGCTGCAAGCACAGAAAACGTTCATGAGAATGTAATACCACCACAGGGAGCGCCAGTACCATCGAAAAAGGGCGGTAAAAAGAAGTTTATCATCGGCGGTATTGTGGCGGTTGTACTGATTTTGATTGCAGTGATGATTGGTACGTCTGGTGGTAATACAGGCTCGACCAGCACGGACACTTATATCGAAACCGTACAAAATGGCTATCTCGGCGAATTTACCGATATGACGGTGCAGGAATTGCTCAGCAGCTACTATGAAGATCAGCTGGGTTGCACAGCCGAGTGGGACGGCGGAGAGAACGCTGATGGTCAGCAGATTGTTGAAGTAAAATATACAGATGAAACTGTGGGCGACACAACGATTCAGTTCAAAATGCTGGACGAGCAGGTGTTCAAAATTTCTGCTTTTCATGATCCCAATACAGAGATTGAAAAGGCAAGCGACCTTGCGGCAGAGTTAAACAGTCTATACTTTATGGCTTACACCACAAAGCATGAAACAGAACTCGACAGCGCAGAGAAGATGAAAGCCTTTATTGATGAGCTGGATCAAATCTCCGGTTCTGCGGTATTGTATGGCGCAGCGGCAAACTATACAGGTGATCGCGCACAGCTTTGTACACTGTTTGGTGAGGACGCATTGGAAACCTCGGTTCCGTGGGTACTGGATGCGTATGGCTATCTGGATATGAACGACTATGCACAGCAGGACACTGCTGATACGACAGCAGTAGAACCGGCATCGACTGCGGATATCTCATCGGCTGATTATATTTTCCCGAGTGACCGCCAGTATATCACTGAGTCCGATATGGCAGGCTGGGATCAAAAGACGGCTCTGCTGGCCCGCAACGAGATTTTTGCTCGTCACGGCTATGTATTCCAGACGCAGGAAATCCAGAATTACTTTGCGGCTAAATCGTGGTATACGCCAAATTCGTCCTATGATGGAAGCGATTTGAGTGATGTAGAAAAGGCGAATGTCGATACTATTTCTGCATATGAGCAGAAGATGGGCTGGGCCGAGCAGGATGTTTCGCCGACAAAGTTGGCGCAGGGTGCGGTCAGCAGCTATGTGGAGAGCCAAGGCGATTACTGTACCGGTTTCGACTATGTTAGACCATATGCAGAAAACGAATATCTGGTCTGCGCAAAGATTGGTGAGTATGAATGGGAGGCCGAATATATTGTAGAGGTCAACGGCTCTGACGCATGGGTGATCGGCCGTCTGGACGGCGGTGTGTTTAGACCGGTATAAAAGCCAAAAGCCCGAGCGGGAAACCGCTCGGGCTGACAGCAACGTGACAGCAATCACGATAAAAACAACCGAAACTGTATGTGCTATATGTACTCAAAAAACGGGATGATGAACTGAATAAGACGGAATAACACAGAAAAAGATGCAAAAAATCAAAACTTTGCTTTTCAAATCTCTCTGTCTCCGCCATGAAAAGCTGCACTTTTTATTGCGAAAAGTGCAGCTTTTCTGCGTTTATAGATAGAAGGCGTATGCCGATACCATCGTGTGCGGCTTTGACGGCAATACCTCCGCTATCTCCGCCATCAAGGACGGTACGCTCGGCATGGATATCGCCCAGCTCGGCTATGACATGGGCTACAAGGCGGTTGAGGCTGCTGTAAAGGCTCTGGAAGGCGAACAGGTTGATTCCTTTATTGATTCCGGTTCCAAGGTCGCTGACTCCACCAACTGCGATGAGTACATCGACGACATGAAGGCTAAGGGTCTGTGGGAGTAATTCGCAGACCGGCTGCACGCTGTTAAATCTCTTTTCCTTTGGAAAAACGGTCGGGTCTGACGCTCCAACGTTCCCAATCGTACCGCCTCGGGACGGCGGTATTGCCCAAGGAAGATAATGCTGAAATGTACAGCGCACAGGACAAAGGTCCTGTGCGCTGTTTCGGTTCTTTGCTTGCAAAGCGGATATCAACAAAAAGTATCCACAGCCTGTGGATACTTTTGCGGCTGCATATCATATTATAAAAAGGAATCAGCCGGCCGGCTGATTCCTTTTTGCTCAATATCCCGTTTTAAGCAGCTTTCGCGCAGCCGCAAACGCCCTTTCCTCGCCCTCATCGCGCAGAATACGCAGCAGGGATTCCAGTGCGGCGGCGGTATCCGGATGGATGATATAGTGATCGACCGAGTGTGCATAGTAATCATACGGATCGCTGTCGCGGTAGGCAGCACCGCGATAGGTCTTGCTGGCGGCTACGCGGTCGCAGAACATCTCTATTACATATTGAATGGGCATTTTCATGCCGCACATACCGGAGCCGTCGGCGGCGTAGTCGATCCAGTACTCCAGATGATGCTTATTCCGGCCCTTATGATGCAGCCATGCCGCGCTGTAGCCCTTTTCGCGGCGCTCGATCTCGTTCGGGCTGCGGTTGCCCTGATAATATTTTGCACCGGCGGAAAACTCCACCGGACTGAACTTGCTCAAATCGTGCGTCAGTCCCTGCCAGTATAATCCAACGCGCCAGCAGTGCCGGAGCACCAGAAAGCGATGGTGCTGCACCGTGCGCAGATGTGAAAGCCATTTCATGGCATGCGCCCTCCTTTTTCGGACTGATAGTATTCTACCATGCTGTGCGGAAAAAGAAAAGCAAAAACAATGTGCAATGTGCCCTCGGGAACTCGCGCTTTACGTTTTTCGCGTATTGTGATAAACTATAGCAGTTCAGACAGATACTGCAGCAGGTGCACGCATACAGCACGCAAATACCATTATCAAGTTCATTTGCCATGCGGCAGCATGCCCGCGTAAAATTTCCGCGCTCTTTACGCGCGGCGTACGCTGCTTTTGCTGCACTATTTATATGAATGGAAAAAGAAAATTCCGTGCATATGGGAAAATATATAGAATCGGATGAATTTGTTTACATACTATCAGGAGAAAAAGAGGAAACTATGAAGGCATACAAGCGGTTGATCGCCGGAACGGCGGCTGCGGTCATGCTGGCGCTGACATGCGGCGGCTGCGGTGCGGAAAAGGAGCCGGTGACGATCACAATCTGGAACTACTATAACGGTGAGCAGCTCGAAGCATTCAACCGGATGGTGCAGAATTTCAACGATACGGTCGGCAAAGAGCAGGGGATCACGGTGGAAAGCGCCAGTCAGGGCAGTGTAAATGATCTGGAGACCAACGTGCTGAACGCCGCGGAAGGCAAGGTCGGTGCGGAAGAGCTGCCGAATATCTTCTCCGGCTATGCGGATACCGCGTATGAGCTCGATCAGCAGGGCATGGTCGTGGATCTGAACGACTACCTGACCGAAAGCGAAAAAAGCGAGTACATCGAAGGCTATCTCACCGAGGGCGACTTTGACGGTGATGGCAGCATTAAGATTTTCCCGACCGCAAAGGCCACCGAGGTGCTCTATCTGAACGATACCGACTGGCAGGCGTTTTCGCAGGCGACCGGCACGACCTATGACGATCTTGCGACGGTTGAGGGATTGACCGCAGCAGCCGAGAAATACTATAACTGGACGGACGCGCAGACCGAAGCGCCGGATGACGGCCGTGCTCTGTTTGGCAGAGATGCGATGGCAAACTATCTGCTCATCGGTGCAAAGGAGCTTGGCTGCACGATTTTTGACGTGCAGAACGGCAAAATGACGCTTGATTTTGATAAAAATGTTATCCGTAAGCTGTGGGACAACTACTATGTGCCGTTTATCAAGGGCTATTTTGAGGCCAACGGCCATTTCCGCAGCGATGACATCAAAACCGGTACGATCCTGTCCTATGTCGGCTCCAGCTCGAGCGCGACCTTCTTTCCGGACAGCGTAATGACCAGTGATGACGACAGCCATTCGATCGAGCTGAAAGTGCTGCCGAATCCGCATTTTGCGGGCTGTGAACCGGTTTCGGTGCAGCAGGGTGCGGGCATGGTTGTCACCAAGGGCGATGAGGCGGAGATCAAGGCGAGCGTAACCTTCCTCAAGTATTTCACCGCACCGGAGAACAACATTCAGTTCTCAATCGGCTCGGGTTATCTGCCGGTCACCCGGGAAGCGAATAAAGAAGAAATGCTGGCTGACAGCGAGGTTGCTATGACACCCGAGGTCAAGTCCGTTCTGCAGATGGCGGTCAAGACGGTAAACGAGAATAAGCTGTACACCACCCGTGCCTTCGGGGGCAGCAAGAACGCGCGCAAGGTGCTGGAATACGCGATGAGTGATCTTGCTGTGGCAGACCGCGACACGGTGGAGCAGCGCATTGCAGCCGGGCAGAGCGCGGAGCAGGCCGAGGCGGAATTCCTGACAGATGCATATTTTGACAGCTGGTATCGGGATACGCTGGCGCAGCTTCAGGCATACGAAGGATAAGAGAAACAGCTCGAGAAATCAGGTTTGAACAGGCGGTGCGGTATGAAGGCTCGCAGTAAGCCAACAGAAAAACGGGAAAGATCGGTCTTTTCCACTATATTTATATCAGTACTGGTCATTCTGGCGGTCGAGGTCACACTGTTGGTCGGCTCCATCGCGGTAAGCCGCGTGCCGCAGCAGCTGGACCGGAATGCGGAGGACATTTTAGCCAAACAGGTTGAGAACCGCAGCAGATATCTGGAGGATTTTCTCGTGCAGGCGCAGAATCTCGGCGATATGCCGAATCGGATCAACGAGAAGACCGAAGCGCTGCTGACCTCCGGTCAAATCTCAAAGGATACGCTGGGACAGAGCAGCGCTTCGAGCGAGCCGCTGCTTGAAGCGATTGCGGATGATTTGGTGACGCAGCTGCGCAGCTCGTCAGTGACGGGCGTATTCGTGGTGCTCAATACATGCGATCTGGATGCCCGCAAGACCAATGGGCGTCTGCCGGGCATTTATCTGCGCGATCTGGACCCGGATGCGGCGGCTTCCGAGCGCAACGAGGATCTGATGCTGTCGTTTGCACCGGCAGGAATCGTGAAGTCCATGCGTATTTCAACGGACTCCTGCTGGCAGCCCGCGCTGGACTATGAAGAGCTTGATGATTTTGTGTATCAGCCGTTCATGACCGCCTATCAGGACGGCGGCAAGCTGCTGATGGCGCAGTACGGCCGCTGGACGACCTCGCCGTATGTTTTGCCGGGAGACAAGCGGGAAGCAATCGCGTACGCGCAGCCGCTCATCCTGCCGGACGGCACAGTGTACGGCGTTGTCGGCGTGGAGCTGCTGTGCAGCTATCTGGAGGAGCAGCTGCCGCTGACCGAGCTGCAGAATGACGGCACCGGCGCATACCTGCTCGCCGTAACGACTGATGAAAAGCCGGTCGGCAGCATTCCGCTGCAGCCGGTGACGTTTTCCACGCAGGATCGTTCGCTGAAAAGCGCGCAGAGCATTGTCATGCAGGACAGCAGTGCTGCCGGCACCATTGTCGTCAATAAGACAAAATACTTCGCCTGTGCGGAACCGCTGACGCTGTACGACCGCAACGCACCATTTTCGGATGAGCACTGGCTGCTGCTCGGCATAGTGCCCAACAGCACGCTGTATAAAATCTCCAACGATATGCAGAGTCTGCTGCTGGTGGCAGTCGTGCTGACGCTGGGCGTCGGTCTGGTATGCAGCTATCTGGTCAGCCGCGGACTGGCGCATCCGATCCGGCAGCTGTCCGACGAGGTAGCTGCTATACAGGATAAGAGAACGGAAATCCCAAAGCTCTCGCGCACCGGCATCCGCGAGATAGACGGCTTTTCCACCGCAATCACCCAGCTCAGTCAGGATATTCTGGATACCTCCACGAAATTCCTGCGTATTATGGACATGGCAAGTATTGAACTCGGCGGCTATGAAATCCGTGAGGACAGCGATAAAGTATTCGTGACCGACAACTTTTTCTCCATGCTCGGCATGCAGGACGCCAACCCGAATGATGTGACGCGGGAGCGGTTTGAGATGCTGATGGAGGAGCTGGTGCTGCAGAAGGAGAGCTTCAGTCTGCAGGACGGCGGCTGTGTGTTCACCATTCCGCAAAAGGATGGCAGCGAGCGGTTTGTCATGCTGCGCATCACCAACGAGGACGAGGTGCAGGTCGGTCTGGTCGAGGATGTGACTGCGACAACACTTGAGCGCCGCCGTATCGAGCACGAGCGCGATTACGATGTGCTGACCGGTCTGTACAACCGCCGTGCCTTTGATGCACGGGCGAAAAAATTGTTCCGTATGCCGGAAAAGCTGGGGCATGCTGCACTGCTGATGATGGATATGGATAACCTCAAGCAGATCAACGACACGTTCGGCCATGACTGGGGCGACCGATATATCAATCTGGCGGGTCAGTGCTTTGCACAGACGCTGCCCCAGAATACCATTTGCGCCCGTATGTCGGGAGATGAATTCATTGTGCTGTTCTATGGCTACGACAGACGGGACGAAATCCGTCAGGTGCTGAACAGGCTTTCCGATGCAATGAAGGAGCGCACGGCGCTTCTGCCGAACGGCGACACCGTGCGCATCAGCATTTCCGGCGGTATCGCGTGGTATCCGGAGAACGGCAGGGATCTGGCTACGCTCAAAAAGTATGCGGATTTTGCCATGTATCAGGTGAAGCATGAGTCCAAGGGCGAAATGGGTGAATTTGATATCGGTGCCTATAATCAGGAGGTCTACGCAGCACAGCTGCGCAGGGAATTCCTGCAGATGCTGCGTGAGAACAGCGCGGGCTACCATTTTCAGCCGATTTTCTCGGCGCATACCGGCAGGGTGGCGGCGTATGAGGCGCTGATGCGTGTGAAAATGCAGCTTCTGAATTCGCCGCTGACCGTGATGAAGCTGGCGCGCGAGATGGACAAGCTGTACGAGGTTGAGCGGCTGACCGTCTTCAAGGCGACATCCACGTTTGTGATGATGCAGAACAGGGGGCGGCTGCATAGGAACACCAAACTGTTTCTCAACTCGATTGCCAGCAGCAGCCTGACGGATGAGGATGTTGCGGAATTTAAGGCGCAGTTTGCCGAGCTGCTGAATAATCTGGTCATCGAGATCACCGAGGAAGAGGAGATCGACCGCGAGGCGCTGGAGCGCAAGCGCAGAGCACTGGGCGATCAGGGCGCGCTCGCGCTGGATGACTGGGGCAGCGGCTACAGCAACAGCAACAGTCTGCTTGAGCTGTCGCCGGACTATATCAAGGTGGATATCACCATTATCTGCGATATTGATACCGATGCGGATAAGCAGCAGCTGGTCAAGGATATTGTGGAATACGCACACGGACGCGGCATGAAGATCGTTGCCGAGGGCATTGAAACCGAAGCCGAGCTGCGTAAGGTTATTGAATTGGGCGTTGATCTGCTGCAGGGATATTTTCTGGCGAAGCCGGCAGCGTCTCCGAGTGAGATCGCGCCGCAGGCGCTGAGCGTGATTCGGTGGATGAATCGGTGAGCGGGTCGCTTGCAAAGCGGGAGAAGCTGCGGTTTCCATCCGCAATTCCCGATGATGCAACCGGAACGAAAAAAACTTTACAATATGAAAAGTTCCCTCTTGACAAAAGAGCCGATATAGGATAGAATAATCACGTTCGATGTAAAGGTAAAACACTTTACACTTCGCAGGGAGGATCACCATGAAGGCAACACCGCTTGAAATGAGCCTGCTGTTTGACTTCTACGGCGAGACCCTCACCGAGAAGCAGCGCGAGCTGTTTGATCTGTATTACAATGAAGATCTTTCGCTTTCCGAGATCGCCGAGCACGCCGGCATCACCCGTCAGGGTGTGCGCGACAGCATCAAGCGAGCGGAGCACGCCCTTCATGAGATGGAGGACAAGCTCGGTCTGGTGGCCCGATACGGCGACACCGAGCGGTGCGCAGAGGAACTTCAGCACGAGGTTGAGCAGCTGCATGAATTGAACGCCGCACAACTGCACAGTGCCGAGGCGGACGAGATCGTTTCCCGCATGACGGCACTGCTCGAACAGCTCAGGCAGGAGGCTTAACATGGCATTTGAAGGGCTTACCGAAAAAATTTCATCTGCTTTTAAGCACCTGCGCAGCAAGGGAAGGCTGACCGAGTCCGATATCAAGGACGCAATGAAGGAAATCCGCATGGCACTGCTCGAGGCGGACGTCAACTTCAAGGTCGCAAAGGACTTCATCAAGACCGTTACCGAAAAGGCAACGGACGCGGAGATCCTTGAAAGCCTGTCTCCGACCCAGCAGGTCATCAAGATCGTAAACGAGGAGCTGGTTTCGCTCTTGGGCGGCCAGACCACTCGTTTGACCATATCGCCGAACCCGCCCACCATCGTGATGATGGCCGGTCTGCAGGGCGCCGGCAAAACCACCAACTGCGCAAAGCTGGCCGCTCTGCTTCGCAAGCAGCAGCAGCGCCGACCGCTGCTCGTAGCCTGTGACGTTTACCGTCCGGCGGCTATCGAACAGTTAAAGGTAGTTGGCAAGCAGCTTAACATCCCCGTTTTTGACGAAGGTCAGGGCGATCCGGTCGAGATCGCAAAGCACGGCATCGACTTTGCCCGCAAGAACGGCTATGATCTGGTTTTCCTCGATACCGCAGGTCGCCTGCACATCGACGAAAAGCTGATGGACGAGCTGAAGAACATCAAAGCAACGGTCAAGCCCACCGAGATCATCCTTGTGGTGGACGCAATGACCGGTCAGGACGCTGTAACGGTCGCACAGACCTTTGACGAGGCTCTCGGCATCGACGGTGTGCTCATGAGCAAGATGGACGGCGACGCACGCGGCGGTGCAGCGCTTTCGGTCAAGGCCGTTACCGGCAAGCCGATCAAGTTCATCGGCACGGGCGAGAAGCTCGGCGATATCGAGCCGTTCCACCCGGACCGTATGGCAAGCCGCATCCTCGGCATGGGCGATGTGCTGACGTTGATCGAAAAGGCGCAGGAGTCCTTTGATCAGAAGCAGGCAGCCGAAACCGCCAAGAAGATGATGGCCGGCAAGCTGACGCTGACCGATTTTTACGATCAGCTGCAGAAAATGAAAAACATGGGCTCGATGGAGGAAATGCTCGGCATGCTGCCGGGTGTGGACGCAAAAGCCCTCGCCGGTGCAAAGATCGACGAAAAGCAGATGGCGCATACCGAAGCCATCATCCAGTCTATGACCCCGAAGGAGAGGGATAATCCCTCCATCATCAACTACTCCCGCAAGAAGCGCATTGCAAACGGCTGCGGACTGTCGGTCGAGCAGGTCAACAAGCTGCTCAAGCAGTTTGAGGCCATGCAGAAGATGACCAAGCAGCTTACCAGCATGGCACGCAGCAAGGGCAAAAAGCGCCGCGGCTTCCCGGGACTGGGCAACTTCAAGCTGCCGTTTTAATCGCTATTCGTTTGTAAAGTAAATTTACAATAGATAAATTTCTATAACAGGAGGTGAAATTTCAATGGTAAAGATCAGACTGCGTCGCATGGGCGCTAAGAAGACTCCGTTCTACCGCATCGTTGTCGCTGATTCCCGTTACCCGCGTGACGGTCGTTTCATCGAGGAGATCGGCACTTACAATCCGCTGGCAGAGCCGGCTGTTGTCAACGTAAACGCTGACCGTGCTCAGGAGTGGATCAAGAACGGCGCTCAGCCGACCGATACCGTTCGCGGTATTCTGAAGAAGGCCGGTGTGCTGAATTGAGTGAGGTCGTCGAAATGAAAGAGTTACTGACTTATATAGTCGAAAATCTGGTTTCCGATCCGGCTGCGATTGCCATTACTGAGGAGATCGACGGCGATAACATCACCTACTCGCTGCGTGTAGCACCGGGAGATATGGGTCGCGTTATCGGTCGCCACGGCCGCATCGCAAAGGAAATCCGCACACTCATGAAAGCGGCAGGCAATCGCGAGAACAAGCGCGTCACAGTTGATATTCTCGACTGAGCCTGCGCGGATCGCGCCGAAGTGTTAATCACTTCAACTTGAATGAAGAGCCGGTGCCGTCAGGCGCTGGCTTTTTCCGAAAATCGCCGCAGCGCGGCGATTTTTTGTTTTTATCTGCACCGATCCAGCGGGGTGTACGAACTGCGTAAGCGTGTTCGTCCCTAACGGGCGGGGTGTTTTTCACTGAACCTCAGCGGGGATTTGCCTACCCGGCAGGGGCACAAGAGGGTAGACACCAAGGTTTCCACCCTCTTGTGAATCACCCCTTTCCTAAGAGGGCACGGCGGCAATCAGAGAGCTGAGACTATAGAGGAACGGCAGAGGATTTTTGCTTCCGTGTCTTTCCCAACCTATTCGCAGTGTCAGATACCGTTCTGCTACACAGGTCGGCTGCTCGACGCTGGGTGCGGCATAACAGTGCCGCACAAATCGTGAGTCTGGAGACAGCGGACGGCACCTAGGGTAATCCATATGTGCAACAGTAAGCTATCTGTGAACTGCGAACATTTTGCGAAACAAACGCAAGAGTAACCCGACTGCTGTTCCCCGATTTCGAAGCGGTCGCCGGTTTCTGGTTTGCGCCGGACTGACAAATAAGGGAAAGTTGGAGTTCTGAGAGAATAGAAAACCGCAGGTTGTCTATCCTTTTGGCCCCGCGCAGGGGCGGCGCGCCCCGTCCGCAGACGGTGAAATTCCCGACAGATAAACGAATCACCATCAATCAAACATCGCAGGAATAAAAACGCTCACAGGCAGGAGGAAAGAACGAATATGCCGAAGAAATTTTTAGAGGCCGGCAAGATCGTCGGCACGCACGGCGTGCGCGGCGACCTGAAGGTGCAGAGCTGGTGCGACAGCCCTGAGGTGCTGTGTGACTTTGACACGCTCTATCTGGACGAAAAAACGCCTGTGACCGTCGAAAAGGCGCAGGTGCACAAGAATGTTGTGCTTATGCATATCAAGGGAATTGACACGGTCGAAGCCGCCGAGGCGATGCGCAACAAGGTGCTCCACCTTGACCGCGAGGACGTAGAGCTGCCCGAGGATCTCGTGTTCATTCAGGATATTCTGGGCTTCAAGGTGTTCGATCTGCGCGTTGACCGCGTAATCGGCCGCATCCGTGATGTGCTGACCAGTAATCCGGCGCATGATATGTACGAGATCGCCGGTGAGGACGGCCGCCTGATCTACATTCCGGCCATCAAGCCGTTCCTCAAGGAGATCGATATGGAAGCCGGCGTGATCTACGTTGAGAGCATCGAGGGTCTGATCGAATGAAAATCGACATTATGACGCTGTTTCCGGAGATGATCGACGCGGTTATGCGCGAAAGCATTATCGGACGCGCCCAGGATAAGGGTGTTGTCGAGGTCAAGGCAACCAACATCCGCGATTATGCGCTCGACAAGCACCACAAGGCAGATGACGCGCCCTACGGCGGCGGACGCGGACAGGTCATGCTGGCTGAGCCGCTGTATCTGTGCCATCAGGCGCTGAGTGCCGGCGAGCATGTGCACACGGTGTTCCTCTCTGCACAGGGACAGCCGTTTAACCAGCAGAAAGCGCGTGAGCTGCTCGCGAAGGAGCACTTTATTCTGGTCTGCGGCCATTATGAGGGCATTGACCAGCGCTTTATTGACGAGTGCGTGGACGAGGAGATCTCCATCGGCGACTTTGTGCTGACCGGCGGGGAGATTCCTGCGATGGCTGTCGCGGACGCGGTATGCCGCATGGTGCCGGGCGTTCTGCCGGACGAGGAAGCGTTCACGGCGGAAAGCCACTGGGACGGTCTGCTCGAGCATCCGCAGTACACCCGCCCGGAAAACTGGCGCGGCAGGGAAGTACCGGAGGTGCTTCTCTCCGGCCACCATGCAAACATCGAAGCATGGAGACGCGAAATGAGCCTGCGCCGCACGAAAAAGGATCGGCCTGACCTGTTTGCGCAGTTTGAGCCGCAGGATAAGCGGGATAAGAAGATTCTCGATAAAATGAACAGCGATGAGCGGTAAAAAGAACCCTTCGGGGTTCTTTTTTGTTGCGCAAACGCGAAAAGAGAGCCTGCTTACACAGACTCTCTTTCCAGACAGCTCCAAAAGGAAAATTATGCGTTTGTATCATTGGGCTGCTCGAGTGCGGCCTGTTCGTCCGCAAGAGCAGCTTCGCGCTTTTTCTCCAGACGCGAGCCGATAAAGTAGCCGACAGCGGCTACAGCGACCGCCCAGACGGTTGCGCTCGGGGATTTCGCCAGAATATTGCCCAGACCGGTGCCCTGCATCTTCTCACCGAGAATACCGACCAGTCCGCACAGGATATAGCCGACAGCGGCGCCCAGACAGGTCAGCTGGAACACATGGCGCTTCATGCCGAAAATCTTCACATCGGCAGGATCAATATCTTCTTCTTCCTCTTCGGGTTCCGCGTCGAGGATGGCGGGTGCATTTTCATCCTGCGCGACGGGCAGGGTATCTTCGGCTGCGGCAGGCAGGGTTTCCTGCTCCTGCACATCGGAAACCGCCTGTTCTTCGTCCAGCGGCTGCTGATTTTCGCTCATAGCGAGTACTTCCTCTCTTTTCCGGAGAAACGGCGATGGGTCACATCATATTGTTATTGCGCGTGCTCTCGGACGGAATGATGATCGCGGCGACAATATACGCCAGGATACCCGAACCGCCGAGAAAGCATACAAGTGCCCATGCCAGACGGATCAAAGTCGGGTCGAGATCAAAATATTCCGCGATGCCGGCACAGACACCGCACAGCATGCGGTTGGATTCACTGCGATACAATTTCTTGCCATTCATCGTAAAGTCTCCTTTTCTTTTATCATACGTTGTTTTGCGGATTTCGTCAAGTTACATCTTGACCCTGTGTATCTTGAGAAACAAGGCCGACCTCGTATTTGCTCAGCAGGTCGATGCGGCCGCTGCCGCCGACGGTCGCGTTCAGGTCGAGCGAGAAGTCGAGCCGATAGGACTGCGTTTCGGTATCGTAGCGGTTGTCATACAGCGCCGTGCCGCTGCCGTCCTCGTTGAGCTGCACCAGAGAAGTGCCGTTCAGCGTGACCGGACCGCCGTTTGTATGCGCCTGTATATGGCACCGACTCAGATTGAATTCCAGCAGGGATGCCGAAATGTTTCCGGTGTTGGTGTAAAGGTTGATGTTCTGTGCATACAGCCCGTTGGTCGTCAGCGTGCCGTCCTGCGTGGAGAGCTTGATGCTGTCTGCGCTGAGGTTATCCTCGATGAACAGGTTTGCGGACTGCGTGCAGGCAATGTCTATCTCACGGAACGATGTGCTGTCCCGCGGGATAATGAGGGTGACAGTGCCGCTGTTCGCCCAGATGTTTGCTGTCCATTTGCCGTTTTGGGTAAAAGAGCTGGTCGCAACGCTGTAATCGCCGTCCAGCGTAAAGTCCGTGCCCGCGCCGGATACATACAGTATCTCAAAATCGCCGCCCTTGAGCGTCAGGTCGATGCTGGTGATATGGTCGAGCGACTGCTTGGGCAGGCTGTAACCTTCGATGGCATTCCGGCGGGTTTCGAGGTAATCCTGCACCCAGCTGGTGTCGAAATCGCTGTCGATCTCATCGTCCGGGGAAACATAATCGTCATTGGCGTTCCCAACCTTATCCAAAAGACTGCGGGCGGCATCGCTGAACGGGTGCAGCGCACCATCGTAGTACACACTGTAAAACTGTCCGCCGAGCACATGACCGACCGTTGTCAGTCCGAGTCCGAGCACCAGCACGGCAGCGCAGGCAATAATGAGCTTTTTCATACATTTCCACCTCCTGTACGGCGGCATCTGTTGCGAATCCAGTTAAACGGCGCACGCAGCACGGCGACAAAGGCGCGGAACACCGGCGGCACAAACAGAATGCTCAGCTTGATGGACAGCAGTCCGAGCAGGATACCGGCGGCAAAGGCAGCCAGTCCGTTGCCGAGTGTGACGAGCGCGTTCGCCGGTGTCGCCCACAGTGTGCAGGACAGCAGGGCAATCACGGCTCCGCCGCAAATCAGCGCAAGCGGAATGCCGTACAGAATGAGCAGTACAGCGAAAATCACCGCGAGCACGGTCACAACGATCGCCAGAAGCACGCCAAGCACGGTTGCACCTGCGCCGAATACGAGCGGCAATCCGATCGGGATGGCGAGCAGCACCAGCACAATCAGCAGCAGCGGACTGATACCGCGCCAGCGGCGCTTCTCTTTTATCGGCTGTGCATGCGGTACAGCGGTCAGTTCGCGGTAATCCGCAAGAATCTGCGCGGCAACTTTTGCCGGCTCGCCGAGTTCTTCGATAGCCTTCGCCTCGTTTTCCGGGCCTGCGTCATCAAAATATTCTTCGTAATAGCGCAGAGCGTTCGCGCGTTCCTCCTCCGGCAAAACCGAAAGCGCACGCCGCAGCGCTGCCATGTAATCTGCTCTGTTCATTCGTTCACCCCTCCAAAAAAGATCGTGTCGATCCCGCTGCGGTAGTTCTGCCAGTCGATGCGGTGCTGCCGCAGAGCGGCTCTGCCGTGCTCGGTGATCTGGTAGTAGCGTCGGTTGCGGCCCGCATAGGCTTGATCGTAGGTGGTTAGGCAGCCGTCCTTCATCAGCCGCCGAAGTACCGGATACAGCGTAGATTCGGAAATATCCAGTACCTTTTGTACGTCCTGCGTGATACGGTAGCCGTAGGTGCTCTCTCGCTCGACTACGGCAAGCACGATGCCGTCCAGCAGGGAGGACGAGATGGGATAGGACATATGGAATCCTCCTCTCCTGTGTTTCTAATAATATTATATGAGATATAATATAGTCCGTCAACAGGTATATCAAAAATAACTATGAAGGAATTGTAAATTTTGTGGGATCAGTGCAGGAAAAACACTGTTTTCACATTGTATTCGCGGAAAAGATAGCGTATAATGATATCTGTATAAGTATGGGCAGAGGAAACGAACGAAAGGGCGAATCTGATAAATGAAACTGGCTGTATTATTCGGCGGTATTTCGAGTGAGCACGATATCTCGTGCCTGTCTGCCGCTTCTATTTTGCGAAACCTGAATAAAGATAAATATGAAATCTATCCGGTTGGCATCACCCGCGACGGCGAGTGGTTCTACTGCCCGGACTGCGATCCGGACCGCGTAGAGAGCGGTGCGTGGGAGCGCATGACCGGCAAGGTCAAGGTCGTTCTGGCACCCGACCGCGGCATGCATGGCATGGTGCTGCTCCGTGAGGGAGAAATCGAGGTTGTCCGTCTGGACTGCGTATTTCCGGTGCTGCACGGCGTCGGCGGCGAGGACGGCACGATGCAGGGTCTGCTCGAACTGGCCGGCATTCCGTACGTCGGCTGCGGCGTAGCTGCAAGCGCGAACACGATGGATAAGGCGCTGACCAAAAAGGTCGTTGAGGGCACCGGCGTCCGTCAGGCGCGGTACTATCTGGCGCTGAGATATGACTTTGAGCGCAATGCCGAGGCGGTTGTCGCCGCGGCAGCGGAAACGCTGGGCGCGTTCCCGGTATTCGTCAAGCCGTGCTCGCAGGGCTCGTCCGTGGGCGTTGCCAAGGCGAACAATCTGCTCGAGCTGGCCGAGGGCCTGACCGAAGCATTTAAGCTGGATACCAAGGTGCTCGTCGAGGAGTTCATCGACGGTCACGAGGTCGAGTGCGCGGTGCTCGGCAACCTCGAACCGCAGGCCTCCACGGTCGGCGAGATCGCTCCGACGCAGGAGTTCTACACCTTTGACGCCAAGTACAAGGACGAAAGCTCGCGTCTGTACATTCCGGCACATATCACCGAGGAGCAGATTGCGACCGTCCGTCAGGACGCTGTCCGCGTTTACACCGCACTCGGCTGCCGCGGCCTGTCCCGCGTGGACTTTTTCGTAACGCACGACAGCGGCGAGGTCGTTTTCAACGAGCTGAATGCGATTCCGGGCTTTACCTCGATCAGCATGTACCCCAAGCTGTTTGACTACGAGGGCATCGGCTATGCCGAGCTGCTCGACCGTCTGATCTCTCTGGCACTGGAGGAGCACAATGGATAAGCGTGCGATTGGCGTATTTGACTCCGGCTTGGGCGGTCTGACCGCCGTGCGCCGTCTGCACGCCCTGATGCCGCAGGAAAATATCATCTATTTCGGCGATACCGGCCGTGTGCCGTACGGTACGCGCGGCCGCGATATCATCACCAAGTATGCCCGGCAGGATGTGGCGTTTCTGCGCCAGTTTGACCTGAAATCCATCATCATTGCCTGCAACACCGTGTCCGCTATCGCGCTTGACCTGCTTTCTAAGGAGAACGACATCCCAATCATCGGCACGGTCGAGCCTGCCTGCCGCCGCGCTATGACCATGACGCAGACCGGCAGAGTCGGCGTGATCGGCACGGCGGCCACCATCCGTTCGGGTGCATACGAGAAGTATCTGCACAAAAAGGACGGCACGCTCGACCTGTTCACGCAGGCGTGCCCGCTGTTCGTGCCGCTGGTCGAGAACGGCCGTGTGCACCGCGGCGATGTGGTCATCGAGACTGTGGTGAAGGAATATCTCACGCCGCTGAAGGATGCAGGTGTGGATACGCTCATCCTCGGCTGCACGCACTATCCGCTGCTCGAAGAGGTCATCGGCGACTTTATGGGTCCGGATGTGACGCTCATAGACTCGGGCGCCGAGGCGGCAAACCTTGCCTCCACGCAGTTTGACCCGAACGAGGGCACGGGTACAACGCAGTATTTCGTTTCGGACGATCCGCAGGGCTTTGACCAGCTTGCCGAGCTGTTCCTGCAGGAAAAGGTCGATGTCGGTGCGGAGCTTGTGGATATTTCCCGCTATTAAGGAGCATAGAGATATGAAGAAGGACGTTTGGCTGACGATTTCCTCTCAGCAGCAGTTTGCGGGCTGTGACGAGGAGAACATCGACCTGCAAACCGCTGCCACGCTGTACGAGCGCGGCGGAAAATATTACATCGCATACGAGGAAAGTGAGCTGACCGGACTCGAAGGCACCAAGACCACCGTCAAGCTGGACGGCAAAACGGTTGCCCTCATCCGCACGGGTACGTTTCCCTCGCACATGCTGTTCGCCGAGGACGAGCGCCATGTCGGTCTGTATCAGACGCCGGTCGGCAGCGAAATGGCTATCGCCACCCACACCTCGCGGGTGCACAACACCATCGGCGAGGACGGCGGACACCTCATCATCGACTACACGGTCGAGGTGGACAACTCTCTCATGGGAGAACACCACTTTGAGATGACGGTATCGACCAAACCGAACATTCAGGTCGTTTAACAAAGTAAAAATAAGAGATTTTAGATATAGGAGTGTACACATGAACGCATATGAGATCGCACGCGCCGAAGCAACCCGCGTTGTAGAAGCGGCGTACCGCAAGGCTGTAGCCGCAGGCGAGCTGCCTGAGGGCACCATTCCTCCGGTTGCGGTAGAGACCCCGAAGGATTCCTCCAACGGCGACTGGGCATCCACCTTTGCCATGCAGTGCGCAAAGCCGCTGCATATGGCGCCGCGCAAGATCGCGGAGAGCATCGTAGCCAACCTCGACCTCGAGGGCAGCTGCTTTGACACCGTGACCATCGCAGGCCCCGGCTTTATGAATTTCACGCTGAATCAGGGCTGGTACGAGCAGGCTGTCCGCGGTGTATTCGCCATGGGTGAGAATTACGGCCGTACCGAGAGCAAAAAGCCGGAAAAGGTCATGGTAGAGTTCGTTTCCGCCAACCCGACCGGCCCGATGCACATGGGCAACGCGCGCGGCGGTGTTCTGGGTGACTGCCTGTCCTCGGTTCTGGACTGGTCCGGCAACGATGTTACCCGTGAGTTCTACATCAACGATGCAGGCAATCAGGTAGACAAGTTCGCGCACTCGGTCGAGGGCCGCTATATCCAGGAGATCCGCGGCGAGGACGCCATCGAGTTTGACGCTTCCTGGTATCAGGGCGACGACATCAAGGCACTGGCGCATGATCTGGTAGAGCAGTACGGCGACAGCCTGCTCGAAAAGACCCCGGAGGAGCGCTTTGCCATTATCGAGGGCTACGGTCTGCCGACCAACATTGCCCGCATGGAGCGCGACCTCAAGCGTTACAAGATCAACTACGACGTATGGTTCCGTGAGTCCACTCTGCACGAGAGTGGCTACGTTAAGGAGACCATCGACATGCTGACCGCCAAGGGCGCAACCTACGAGACCGAGGACGGCGCACTGTGGCTCCGTTCGACCGACTTCGGCTGCGACAAGGACGACGTTCTGCGCCGTGCAAACGGCTTCTATACCTACTTTGCGGCCGATATCGCTTACCATCGCAACAAGTTCGAGAAGCGCGGCTTTGACCGTGTTATCAACATCTGGGGCGCTGACCATCACGGCCATGTAAAGCGTCTGCAGTGCGCTCTGGATGCACTTGGTCTGGACGGCTCTCACCGTCTGGAGATCGTGCTCATGCAGCTTGTCCGCATGATGCAGGGCGGCGAGGTTGTCCGCATGTCCAAGCGTACCGGCAAGAGCCTGACCCTGACCGACCTGCTCGACGAGATTCCGGTCGATGCAGCGCGTTTCTTCTTCAACAGCCGCGCCGCTGAGACCCAGATGGAGTTCGACCTTGACCTTGCTATCAAGCAGGATTCCGATAACCCGCTGTACTATGTGCAGTACGCGCACGCGCGTATCTGCTCCGTGCTCAAGAACGCACAGGAGAGCGGCATCGCGCTGCCGGATACCGGCAAGACCGACCTGTCCGTGCTGACCGGCGCAGATGAGCGTCAGCTCATCAAGCAGGTTGCTCTGCTGCCCGAGGAGATCGTGCAGTCCGCTGTCAGCCGCGATCCGTCGCGCCTCAACAAATACGCCGTTGCACTGGCGCAGCAGTTCCACCATTTCTACAATGCCTGCCGCATCAAGGATGCTGAGCCGGCTGTCCGTGATGCGCGTCTGACCCTGTGCCTGGCAGCAAAGCAGACCATTGAGAACGTGCTGAAACTCATCGGCGTAGATGCACCGGAGTCCATGTGACAACGTATAGGGGACTTCAAAAGTCCCCTATATACGAAGTATGGTTCCGGAGAAACCATACTTCGATACCCGAATGACGCGCTCCAAGAGCGCTGGGTCGGGGTAACAAAACCCACGCACATGTCGCGGGTTTTGTTGCGGCGCATGCGCCGCTGATTGCAAGCCGCCGTGTAACGGCGGCCGTCTGCGGACGGGACCAATGGCTCGGTTTTTCGGTAAAAAACCTGCCATGTGCGGTTACGTTTTGCAAGCAAAACGGATTTTTTTGCCGCGCTGAGCGCGGAGGAGACCCACATGAAAAAATTAGCGAAAAGAATAGCGGCACTGGCGATGACGGCGGCAATGATGACCGCCTCCGCCGGTGCGATCACGCAGGACGGACAGAGCGAAACGTGGTTTGACGGCGTTTGGGCGCTCATTGATGCTTTCGGCCTAAAGGCGGAGCATGACCCGTACGTTCTGCAGAACTATATCAATAAATATCTGGAAAAGCATCCGGATGAGATGTATGACGTGCTCAACGACATTCTCTCGCTGCTCGATACGCATTCCATGTATCTGTCGAGCGAGGAGTACTCGCAGGGCTTTTCGACGCTTGAGGGCTTTGTCGGCATCGGTGTCGGCCTGCAGGAGACAGAAAACGGCGTACAGATCGCTGAGGTCATGCGCTATTCAGCGGCGGAGGAAGCCGGTCTGCAGATTGGCGATCTTATCGTGAAAATCAACGGTGAGGACGCAACCAAGCTGAAAAATGCCGATGTAGCATCTAAGCTGCGCGGCGAGGAAGGCACGTCGGTCAAGCTGACCGTGCGCCGCTACGGACGGGACATTACCGTTACCTGTGAGCGCCGTCAGGTCAACCGCGTGTACGTTTCCAACAAGACGATGGCGGACGGTGTGGAGTACATCAAGGTCAGCGCCATCGGCTCGCAGAACGACTGGTCGGCGTTTTCGGAGATTTGGGACAGCCTGCCGTCCAAGAACACCCGTGCGGTCATTCTCGACCTGCGCGGCAACGGCGGCGGCCTGATCGACGCGGCGCTCAAAATGGCCAATGTTATGACACCGGTCAAGGATGCAGAGCTTGCCGGCGTGCGCTACCGCGATGATATGGGCGGTCTGGAGCAGACCTATTCGACCGGCAATGCGCTGCCGCTGGGCAAGATTGTCGTTCTGGTGGACGGCGGCACGGCTTCCGCGGCGGAGCTGCTGGCAGGCAGCCTGCAGGATACCGGCTCAGCAACGCTCATCGGCAGCAAGACCTACGGCAAGGGACAGGGTCAGTTCCACATTGATCTGGTAAACGGCGACAAGCTGGTCATCACCACGCTGGAACTCGAGCTGCCCAAGCAGGGCTGCTGGGAAGGCGTCGGCCTGACGCCGGATATCCAGCTGGAAAACCGCAAGGTTACGGTCAATACCAAGGACCTGAAACCGCTCGATACGAGCACAACCCTGCGTTTTGGCGACAGCTCGGACGCGGTTTACGCCATGACCGAGCGTCTGTCGCTGCTGGGACTGCTCACCGAAGCAACCGGCAGGTATGACGGCGACGTAGCGGACGCGGTAGCGTCCTTCCGGGCGGCTTACGATCTGCCTGCGGCGCTGTATGCGTCTCCGGAGATGCTGAGTGCACTGGACGAAGCGGTTACCGCGCTGAACGGCCAGACCTATCTGGTGGACGATCAGCTGCAGAGCGCACTTGAAATGTGCAGGCTGGCGGCGGCAAAACCGCAGCAGTATACCGTTAAGAGTGACGGCAGCTGGACGAAAAAGTAAACTTTATCAACTGAAATATGAATATTTTTCATCTTCTTAGGAGGAAGAACAACCTTGGATATTCCTTTATGTCAATCCGAGCATAAACCGCAGCTTTTGCTGAACGATCCGGCGGCAATTCCGCTGTATCATACTGCGCCTGAGCGGTTTGCAGGCGCGCTTGCACCGAATGCTGAACTGTGCGATGCATGGGCTGAAGAACTGGCGCCGCTGCCGGTCGGCCTGGCGCTCGAGTGTCCGCCTGAACCCGATGCGGAGCACTGCGAACGCCCGATCACTATGCACTACATTGAGCAGTGCAAGGAGGTCTTCCGTCCTCTGCTGCACGATGATGCGGCGTTCTATTATCTGCATGGCGCGCCGACGTTTCCGGCACTGCGTGCCGCTGTGCTGGCTCTGGGCGATCTGTGCGGCCGAACGGTAATTGCGGAGCTGCATGTGGAGGACGATGAAGGCCATCTGCCGGACGGCACGGATGTGCGGGCGGCTATCGGTGTGCTGCAGCGCATTGGCGTTACGACTGTGCTGATCAGCGCACACGATCCCGAATCGCTGACGCAGGCGCTCGAAATCGCGGCGCCGTATGCGCGGCTGTCGCTCGGCGTGTGCATGCACGCGGACTGGCTGTCTCAAACCACACTGTACAACACCGAGGTCATTATGCCCGACATTACGGAAGCATTTGTCGCAGCGCTGCGCGGCAATCAGGTGGCGTGCAAAACGCTGCCGCGCGATCACGATGATTTTATCTGTGCGCCGGATGGCAAGCACGCGCATTTTATCGCTCCGACCATCGACATTTCGGACGAGATCGAGTGCGGTCCGCATCTGGATGAGGATCTCATCGAAGCCGAGGATGATTCGGGTGCGTTCAAGCTGCTGCTCGAAACCGAAGAGGATGTTATCACACTGGAGGAATCCCGCTATATGATCTCGCGTCCGCTGTGCCTGTGCGCGGAATCTGCCGACCTGCTGGAGCAGGGTCTGCGGGTTTTTCCGGGACTTGCACTGTATGACGGCACATGGGAGCAGGAAGACGCGGTCATTTCGTACTTCGAGACGAAATACGGCATGATCCGCTTATAGGGGACTTCAAAAGTCCCCTATATACGAAAGACGGTTCCGGAGAAACCGCCTTTCGATACCCGAATGACGTGCCCCAGGGGCACTGGGGCGGGGAAACAAAACCCACGCACATGTCGCGGGTTTTGTTGCGGCGCAATGCGCCGCGGATTGAATGCTGCCGCAGAGCGGCAGTCGCCTGCGGGCGGGACCAAAGACTCGGTTTTCTGGACGAAAACCGGTCTTGTAGTTGCAATTATGCAAGCAAATTGTTATTGAATACCGCGCGGAGCGCGGTTATCTGGATAGGAAAGGCAGGGTGGAACCTATGGACTGGAGAGAAGTTACGATCTACACGACGACCGAGGGCATCGGTCCGGTCGAGGCACTGCTCGAGGACAACGGCGTAGAAGGCTATGTGCTCGAGGATGCGGCGGATTTTGAAGAATTTCTCAAGGACACCGAAATATACTGGGACTATGTAGACGAGGATCTGGTGCGCGAGAAGCGCGCGCAGGAAACCTGTCTGAAGATTTATCTGCCGGACAGCGACGAGGGTGCAAAGCAGTACGCGGATATCCGTGCCGCGCTGGAAAACCTCAAGGCACGCGATGAGGAGCACGCTTGGGGCCGACTGTGTACCGAAACCGCGCTGACCCGTCAGGAGGACTGGGAGTGGGGCTGGAAGCAGTATTTCAAGCCGTTCCCGGTGGGACGCGGCTTTATGATCAAGCCCTCGTGGGAGACGGTTGAGGACCCGCAGGGCCGCCGTATTCTTGAAATCGACCCGGCGTCGTCCTTCGGCACCGGCAGCCACGACACGACCCAGCTGTGCATGATGGCGCTCGAGGATGCGGTAAAGCCGGGCGACAAGCTGCTCGATATGGGCACTGGCTCGGGTATTCTGGCCATTGCGGCGGCTATGCTCGGCGCGGATGTGCAGACCATTGTCGATATCGACGAGAACTGCCTGAAAACTGCACACGAAAATGCGGAAAAAAATCATGTCGAAATCGGCAGAGGTCTGTGCGGCGATGCGCTGCGCGACCCGAAGCTCGCCGAGGACATCGGCGGCGGCTACGACGTGATCGTGGCGAACATCGTGGCTGATGTCATCATCGGCATGTCGCCCATGTTTGCGGATAAGCTGGTCAAGGGCGGCACGCTGATCTGCTCCGGCATCCTCAACGAGCGTGCCGAGGAGGTGCGCGCGGCGCTGGAAAAGAGCGGATTTACGATTCTTTCGCACGCGAAGAGCGATGACTGGAGCGCTTTTGCTGCGAAAAAGTGATTTGTTTCAGGATTCACGGAATGTTCACTTGCCAAACGGCTGTTTTTTTGCTAAAATAGGAAAGGTTATTTGATTATTATGCCTCGATTTTTTGTCGATCAGCAGCCGCAGGACGGCGTGCTGACCCTTACCGGAGAAAACGCGCATCACGCGGGACGTGTTCTGCGTCTGCGTGTCGGCGAAGGTGTTACCCTGTGTGACGGTGCCGGAATGGATTTTGACTGCACGGTGGAAGCCGTGGAGAAGGAAGCCGTGACCTGCCGGGTCGTAAGCTGCCACGCGGCGGATACCGAGCCGAAGCAGTCTATCACGCTGTTTATGGCGCTGCCCAAGGGCGACAAAATGGAATTTATCGTGCAGAAGGCGGTAGAGCTCGGCGTCAGCCGTATCGTGCCGTATCTGTCCAAGAATTGCGTTTCCCGACCGGATAAGACCGAAAAGAAGGTGGAACGCTGGCGTAAGATTGCTGCCGAGGCAGCAAAGCAGTGCGGCAGAGGACGTCTGCCGGAGGTGGCAGCCGTTGTACCGGTCGCTCAGGCAATCGCGCAGGCGGCGGAAAGCGAAACGGCACTGTTTTTCTACGAAAACGAGAGGCGGACCGGTCTGCGCGATGCGCTTGCAAGCGGTGTCAGGGACACGGTTTCGCTGATGGTCGGGCCGGAGGGCGGCTTCGATCCGGCTGAAGCAAAGGCAGCCGTGGACGCGGGACTGCAGAGCGTTTCGCTCGGTACACGCATCCTGCGGTGTGAGACTGCGCCGATTGCGGCGCTTGCGGCCGTGCTCTATGCCGGCGGCAACATGTGAGAAGAAATAAAGGGAGTGTTAAACATTGGCAAAAAACAATGTGGGTAAAAAGCCAATTTCTCAGGAAGAGTATACCACCAACAAGGTGCTCGCAGTATTCAGTGTTTGCCTGCTCGGCGTGCTGGTGCTGATGATCCTCGAGCGCCTGCTGGGCTACAGCAACACCTGGAAGACCGGCGTGTTGGTAACGCGGGTGCTGCTCGGTGTGGGCATTGTCGGCGCGGCAGCCGGCATCATCATGCTGGGACAGGAGCATGCAGGCAAGCGCAGCAGCGTGCGCCGCATCGTGTGCGGACGCAATATGCTGATTGCAAGCGTCGTTGCCATCGTATTCCTGACCGCGATCAACTACTACGGCACCATGCCGATCAAGGCGATGTATGTTGTTCTGCCGGTTCTGGCAGTGTATTATCTGGTGTATCATTCTTATGCGCCGGAATTTTTCCTGATTGCAGTAGATACCGGTGTGGGTGTTGCGGCGATGCTGGTGATTCACCGTGCACTGGTTTCGGCTAACCATACGTGGATGTCCACCGTGGCGGCAGCAGGTACCGCGGTGCTGGCGCTGATCCAGATCGCTGTTACGGCTTCTCTGCGCCGCAAGAAGGGCAAGTTTACCTTCCGCGGCCGCAAGATCGACACCCAGTTCAGCAAGAACGCGTACCTGATGCTCACCATTACGCCGATCGTGATGGTAGCGCTGACGGCAGTCGTTGTACTTGCGGCAAGCCATGTCATGATCGCACTGGGTGCGGCAGCGGCATATCTGTTCATCACTGCGGTATACTATACCGTGAAGCTGATGTGATAATTGCATTTTTTCTGTCGAAGCGCGGCGCGTTTTGACGGTTAGACAGCGGGCGGCGCAGCCGCCCGCTTTGTCATACCCGAAGGAGGGGACACATGAGACGGTTTTTCGGCTTTCTGCTGACCATGGCTCTGCTTGGCGGCGGTGTATTCTGGCTGCCGTATCTGCAGGCGGAGCCGGTGGATAACGTCTATCAGGCGGCAGATCTGCTCCGGCAGAACGCGGAGAACGGCGGAAACGGCGTTGCCTTCCGCGAGGACAACGTGGACGCGGACGAGGTGTACCGGGCGCTGGAGGCGCAGTATCCATACGCATTCGCGCTGCACGCGGTAACACGGCCGAACAAGACCATCGAGCTGAACGCCGAGGTTTCTCGGCAGGCGCGGCAGGAGCAGGCGTGGGAGTATGCCAAGGTGCTGACAGCTGGTTCAATCTCACAGACTATGACGGCCGAGGAGAAACTGCGTGCGCTGCACGATACCCTCATCCGTCAGTGTGAGTACGATGTGGATACAGCAGAGGAGGACGCTCCGGACGGCGCGGCACCCGCTTTTGCGGCAGATGGCGCGCTGCTTGATCATAAGGCCGTGTGCGCTGGTTACGGCCGCGCGTATGAGATGCTGTGCAAGGCGGCAGGCATTCAGGTCATCTATGTCGCATCCGAGGAAATGAACCACGGCTGGAATGCCGTGCGGCTGGGCGGCACAACATATTACATCGACTGCACGTTTGACGATCCGATTCCGGACAGAGGCGAATATGTATCCGATCAGTATTTTATGCTCACCGGAGATGAGCTGGCGCAGACGCATACCTGGAATGAGGCGTTCTACGAGCAGCTTCTGGACAGTCTGGAACAGGGCGGGAAATAGCGGAAAAATCGGTTCCAAAACTTTTTCAAAAAAATTTGAAAAAAGGTGTTGACATTTACTCGATTATGGACTATACTAAACAAGTCGTCAGCGAGCGGGCGATAACAACGGAAAAGGATATGGCGGTATAGCTTAGTTGGCTAGAGCGTCCGGTTCATACCCGGAAGGTCATTGGTTCAAGTCCAATTACCGCTACCATTTTCCCTTGGCCCGTTGGTCAAGCGGTCAAGACACCGCCCTTTCACGGCGGTAACGGGGGTTCGATTCCCCCACGGGTCACCACTTGGAAGTTTAGCTCAGCTGGGAGAGCATCTGCCTTACAAGCAGAGGGTCAGCGGTTCGAGCCCGTTAACTTCCACCA
>ENA-UPWP01000320-UPWP01000320.1-human-gut-metagenome-genome-assembly--contig:-NODE-320-length-48951-cov-11.839813_pt1 | contig 48951 bp, 47 predicted proteins | sample MGYA00250052_ERZ773380 | MGnify/ENA primary metagenome ERZ773380 (study PRJEB29103, sample SAMN06112063) | human gut metagenome | biome: human gut; feature: ankylosing spondylitis patient; material... | reverse complement strand
GATTGCAGCGCATGGCGGCTGCAATCTTTTTTTGCGTCCAAAATCAAAGGAACGCGCAACAAATACCGCCTTTCGGTAGGGGTATGGAGTAGATAGCAAGCACAGCAAACGAGTACCCGCTTGCGATTTTTGGCTTTAGGGAACCCTCTCCCTAAACCCGAAAAATGCTTGTTGGGAACATCCCAAACCCTGATACGAAAAGAGGCGAGATACCACGATGGCAAACCGAAAACGAAATATCCAGGTGAAGTTCTATGTGACCGCCGAGGAAAAGGAACTGATGGAACAGAAGATGGCCCAGCTCCAGACAAAGCGGATCGGCGCCTACCTGCGGAAGATGGCGATTGACGGATATATCATCCAGGTGGACACCAGGGACATTAAGGAGATGAACAAACTTCTGTCCGCCATTGGCCGGAACATCAATCAGATTGCCAAGCGGGTCAACGCCGGAGGCCCCACCTATCAGGCCGACATGGAGGAAATCCGGGAAAGGCTGGATCAGATATGGCAGTTACAAAGACGCATCCTATTAAGTCAACGCTGAAAGCTGCGATTGACTATATCTGCAATCCTGACAAGACGGACGGGAAGCTGTTGGTGTCCTCCTTCGGCTGCGCCGCCGAGACCGCCGACATTGAATTTGAATGGACACGCCGCCATTCCATCGACAAGGGCACACACCTGGGCCGTCACCTGATCCAAGCCTTTGAACCTGGGGAGGTCATGCCAGAGGAAGCCCACCGGATCGGCATGGAACTGGCACGGGAGGTCCTGGGCGGCAAATATGAATTTGTCCTCACCACTCACATTGACAAGGATCACGTCCATAATCACCTGATTTTCAATGCGGTCAGCTTCACCGACCACAAGCACTACCATTCCAACAAGCGCAGCTATCACGAGATACGCCGGGCCAGCGACCGGCTGTGCAAAGAACACGGCTTGTCCGTCATCGTCCCTGGCCGGGATAAGGGCAAGAGCTACATTGAGCATCAGGCCGCACAGAACGGCACCAGCTACAAGGCAAAGCTGAAAGCCGCCATCGACCGGCTGATCCCCGTGTCCTCCAGCCTGGAAGATTTGCTTGCCCGGTTGCAGCGGGAAGGGTACGAAATCAAGCGGGGAAAGTATATCTCCGCCAGGGCGCCGGACCAGGAGAGGTTCACCCGGCTCAAAACCCTGGGCGCCGATTACACGGAAGCAGCCGTTGTCTCCCGCATTGCCGGAGGTCCCAGGCCCTCCAGACAGCCCCAACAGCGCAGCGGGAAGGTCAGCCTGCTCATTGACATTCAGAACAATATCAAGGCCCAGCAGAGTGCCGGATACCAGCGGTGGGCAACCATCGAGAATCTGAAACGGGCGGCCGCCACCATGAACTTTCTCACCGAACACGGCATCGGCAGCTATGAGGAATTGGTGGAACGGTGTGACGCCGTTGCCGCCGCCTCCATCCGTACCAGGGAAAGTCTGCGGGATACGGAACAGCGGATCGCCGACCTTGCCCTCCTGGGAAAGCAGATCGACACCTACCGCAAGCTGAAACCTGTCTATGACCGATACAAGGCATCAAAGGACAAGGAAAAATTCCTGCGCGGCTTTGAGAGCGAGATTATCTTATTCGAGGCGGCCGCCAGGGAAATCAAAAAGGCCGGGCTCACCAAACTTCCTTCCTCCGATAAGGTGAAAGCAGAACTGGAAGGACTCTCCGCCCGCAAGGCCGCCCTGCAAACGGAACTTCGGAAGATACAACGGGAGGAAAAGGAATATGACACCCTCCGCCAGAATGTGGACGCCCTGCTGGAAAGGCCGAAGGAACAGGAACAGCAGCGGCAGCGGAGCAACGACTTGGAGTAACGGGGATTGGGCGCTTTTGACAGTCTTTGCAAAACCCCTGGGCGCATGGTTATCCGGCTGATATAATGGAACCAGGAATGGAGGTGCTGACTGTGACGAAATCCGAAGTAATCAAAGAGTTTTTCAAAAAGAGCGTGCTGCCCGTGGCGGTGGCGGCTTTGCTGTACTGCATTTTCAAATCCGTCTGCACAAAAGATGGAGTCACCGACTATGTATGGCTGTTCATCCTTTGCGGTCTGCCTTTTGGCATCCCACGGATGTTTGCCTGGATCGTGCCGGGCGGCTCTTTGGGAACCGCCCTTCCGTTGTTTCTGCTGAACTTTATTATTGGCGGAGTGATCGGCGGTTTCGTCCTGGTCTGGCGACTGCTGGTGTCTACCTGGTATATTCCCTTGACCATCTATCGACTGTTCATAACAAGAGGGACTTCCTATATTCCAGAATAGCACTATGGAAATGTGGAAAACGGCCGCTCCACCGATGGAAAACAAATATTTACGACCTGATGGAAAAGCTGTCAGCTTTCCCACAGCCCGCAAACACTGTTTCCCACAGCGCCGCCCCTTTGACCGTTTACACACATTCCCACAGCGCCTACTACTGCTACTGAAAATGAGCGCCATCACCGAAAGATGATGGCGCTCATTCTTTTTCTCCGTATCCTTCCCCAGCAAGATTTAGTATATTCTTTTTTTCTTTCTGCGCATAGCGCATGGTCTGATAAGCTCCGCCGCCTGTATGGTCCACATAGAATACAACGAGATTGCTTCGCTTCACCATCTGCCGGTTGCGAATTTGAAAAGCGCCTTTTGGATGGCTGCTGGCCGCGCTGCCGCATATCTCGATTTCATCATAATAGGTTTCAAAGTTTTCCATATTGTTGCGCAGCTCCGCCGTGGGATATGGCAGTATCCAAATCAAGGAACTGTTGTCATCCCGAACAAGTCGCTGCTGGCGTTTGACAGCGGAGGAAACGATCTGGTCAAAATCTCCGTCCCGTCCGACCAGGAACTCCACATACTCCTTTTCCAAAAGCAGCGCATGAACCAGCGCCTCCACACGATCCTCCGCCTCACGAAACTCCGGGATGATCCGGTGTCCAAAAAAACTAACAGTAAATATGTTCACGGTTCTATCTTCGCCATTTTCAAGCCAGTCCCTCCAACAAAGTAAACAATCCACTTCTCATTATATACAAACATTGACTTAAAGTAAATAATTCTTTAATTGGTCTCAATTATAATTTACCTGTTTTGTTGGTAGCATAATATCAGGAGGTGATATTATGCAAACGGAGTTTCCAGAACGCTATATCACTTTGGGCTTGAAGATCGCATATTACAGAAAAAAGGCGGGGATGACACAGGAGGTCCTTGCGGAGAGGATCGGGAAAAGTGTCAACTTCGTTGGTCAGGTAGAAGGAACAGGTACGGTTCGTGGCGTATCTCTTGAAACATTGTTCAAGATCGCCCAAGTGCTGAAAATCCCGCCCTCCAAGCTGTTAGAGGATGACTGATCGACTGCGACGCAGCCAGAACAAAAAAAGAATGGGAGCGCCAACCTCGGATAACTGCATCCGATGTTGACGCTCCCATTTTGCTTGATAAAAGGTGAAAATCCGGCGTTTTTCCTATGCAGAAACGCCCTGCCGCTCCACATGGGAAATCATACTGCCCCTACACGGAAAAGCCGTCACAGCCGGTTTCTTTGACTGTTTTGAACCCTAATTCCCGCACTTTTTGGAACGGAGGGAAAGATAGTGCGGACAGGACAACACCACCGCCCGGAAACTCTGCTTGCAGGGATGGATACAGCCCTTGCATAGCTTGTTATACTGGCGTCTGCCGTTCTCGCCCAGGAAGAACGCCCATTCCAGACGCCATTTCTTGCTCCGGCTCATAAGTCGCCCAGCTCCGGGGGCTTCTTCTGCGGGGCAGGCTTGTCCGGGCTTTTCCGTTCCGCGCACTCCCGTTTTGCGTCCTCCAGTCGCTCCCGGATGGAAGGCTTTTTCTCCGGCGTGGTCCTGCGCGCCTCGGTCTGGGCTTTCTCCAATTCCTCACCACGGCGGCCGTTGTTGATGATCCCGTCGATCATGCCGTAGTCATCCTCCAGGGTCATTTCCGCCGTGCGCAGCGGGTTTTCCGGCTCCACGGGAACGGATACGATCTGCCCGTTGATGCTGGCGAACAGCTCCGGCCGCTTGAATTGCTCGGTGTATTTCTGGATCATGTCCGGGGGCAGGGACGCAAAACTCTCCGGCCCCAGGCCCACCACCAAGAAGGTGCCCGCCACAATGTCGTAAATCTCCCCATGCTCGTCCCGGAGAGAGCGGTTCAGGTCCAGACCGATGAGCTTGCCCTCGTCGTTCAGCACCAGCCCCACCGGATCGTCAAAGGGATAGGAGGCGGCAATGTCGCCGCCCACCTCCGCTTGCAGCGCATGGAGGCCGGGGTCGATTTCCTTCACATAGGGTTCCTTCATGGGCTCCACCACCAGGACAGTCAACTTCTCCGGCGCGGTATGTTCGGGTGCGTCTCCGCTGGGGATGGCAAAGGCGCGGCTGCCGTTGGCCATGATGAGATACTTTCCGTCCTCGGACTCGTGGTGGAAACCGTATCCGGCCGCCTCCATCTGTTCCCGGCTCATATCCGTCACATGGAAGGTGCCCCTGGGAGTCCGCACCGTCTCGCCGGTCTCTCGGTCATCCGGGGTGGGCGCCGCTTGCTGCCCGTACAACTCCGCTTCATACTCCCGGTTTGCCTGCTCCGCAAAGGACAGCATCTCGTCCACATGGGACTGATCCGGGTTTTCAATGGCCTCCCGGATCGCCTGGGGGTCCACATCCAGAAATTCCTCATAGCCGGTGGCGTCCTTGAACTTCTCGATCTCCGAAGGCAGATAGTCCTCCTGGGTCTGCCCCAGGGCGGCCAGTTTCTCGTCCAGGGCGGAGATGCGCCCGGCCATCAGGTTTTCGTAGATTTCTTCCTTTGCCGCGTGTTCCTCCGGGTGCTCGGCGGCATACTGCGGATCGTTCTGCCGGAAAAACTCGTCCATATCGTAGGCAAGGTCCATGGCCCATTCCGAAATTTCTTCTTCGGGGATGTCATCCTGGAAGGTCATTACTCGGTATTCCTCCGGGATGCTACCGCGCTCACCATCGTAATACTCATGGAAGCTGTCCCCGGTATCCCGCACATAGCCCAGGTCGGTGAACTGGCCGCTTTCCTCCAGGGCGATGTCCCGCCCGTAGGCTTCATAGTCGATGTAATTGCGCAGATGCTCCGGCACCTGCATGGCGTCCAGTTCCTCGATATAATACCGGCCCAGATCATCGTGGTCATGGATGTCGGGGTAAACATCGTAACAGTCCAGGTTTTCCGTCAGGTTGATAAGCTCCTGGATGCTGCCCGTGTGATCGCCGATCTCCATAGCCGCCTGAAACCGCTCATATTCATCCTGGCTCATATCATCCAGTTTGGAAGCCAGGTAGTTCAGCTCGTCCAGGTTTGCATACTCACCCAGCAGGTCATAGAGGCCGTCCACATAGCAGTCGTAGTCCGTGATGAACCATTCCTCATAGGTCTGCCCGAAGTCGTCCTTCGCACCGATCCCGATACGCTCAAAGACCTTTTTCAGTTCCTCCGCCGTGGTGGGGAACTTCACCCATTCGCCCACAAGGGCACCCTCGTTATATTTGCCCAGGTTGGTGATGAAAGCGGCAAAGGGATAATCTTTGTCATAGTCATAATGGGGCATAACGACACCTCCTTACAGTTCCGGCGCAGACTTTTCCCGATGGGGCTGCGCCTTGCTCTGATTGGCACATTCCTTCCGGCTCTGCTCCAGCCGCTCCTTGATGGAGGGCTTTTTCTCCGTCTGCCTCTCCCTGGGACGCTCATGCTCCCACTCGTCGCCGGAAAGGGTGAGATACCCTTTACTGGTGAAGCACCCCTGTTCCTCCCGCATGGCGTGGTTGCCGAAAGGAACGGGATCAATGGCGTCCAGCAGCTCCGGGGGCAGAAGGACATCCAAATGCTGCGCCAGATAGCGCCAGCCCACATCCTCCACCTTGCGGATGTTGGGCTCCAGAATGAAATACTCGGTATTCGCGGGAAACTCCCGGAACTGCTCCAGGGTGGTCAGTCGGAAGGGAGACTCCTGGACAGCGGCCAGGAGGTCACGGTCCTCCGGGGAAAGTCCGGCAAGCGCCTGGGCCGCTGCCTCCAGTTCGCTTGCGTCACCGCCTGCGGGGAGCAGCGGCTTCAAATGCTCCATGAAGTTGACCTCGGTTTTACTTTTTGCCATGCACACCATCCTTTCGTTTGGGAAACTCCAACTTGAAATTGACATACTTGCCGCCGGTATCGTCCAGGATCACCACGGCGTCATAGGTGGAACCTTTCTTCTCCGACCACATCCCCTTGACGGAAGTGTGGCCTTTTTTCAGAAGGTCGGCCGCCATCTTCCGGGTCATTTCCTTGCGGCGGCTGGTCCAGAAACGGTCATTCTTCCACATGACAAACTGGCAGGCCCGGTCCGAACAGGCGAAATTCTTCTTGCCTTCATAGACCGGCTTGCCGCAGCGGGGGCAGAGGCCCACCGTCTCTTTCTCCGGCTGGAACAGCTTTTGCCCATCCTCGGAAATGTGGGAGTATTTCCGCACCAGCTCCGCCGCCATTGCCTCGATCCCGTCCATGAAGTCCTCCGGCGACGCCTGGCCCTTTGCCACCTCGTTCAACCGCTGCTCCCAATCCGCTGTGAGCTTGGGAGAGGTCAGCAGCTCCGGCAGCACCGTGACCAGGTTAACGCCTGCCTTTGTAGGGATCAGGTTCTTGCCCTTGCGCTCCACGAACCCGCCGGACACCAGCTTTTCAATGATGGCCGCCCTTGTCGCCGGGGTGCCCAGGCCCTTGCGTTCTGCCTCGTCCGGCATATCTTCCTTGCCCGCATTCTCCATGGCCGACAGAAGGGTGTCCTCCGTGTAGGGCTTGGGGGGCGAAGTGAAGTGCTCGGTGACGGAGGCGGAGACCGGCTCAAAGACCTGCCCCTCGGTCAAGGCGGGAAGAACACCCTCGGCATCTTCATCCTCCGGCTTCTCCTTCAGGGAGGAACGGAACACCTCCTGGATGGCGCGCCAGCCCTGGGAAAGCACCTGCTTTCCTTTTGCCGTGAAGGTATGTCCGCCGCAATCAAAGGTGGCCGTGACCACCTCATACGCGAAAGGCTCCGCCGCCGCACACAGCAGCTTGCAGCAGACCAGCAGAAGGATATTGCGCTCACCCACAGGCAGCCCCGGAACGTTCGCTTTCTCCAGTTCCAGCGTCGGCAGGATCGCGTGATGGTCAGATACCTCCTTGTCGTTCACCAGCGCCAGAACATCGGGGAAAAACTCCGGGCAGGCATCGAAGGGCGTCACCCGTGCTGCCAGATGCAGAACCACGGAGGCGGTCTCCGCCATGTCGCCGGTCAGATACCGGCTGTCCGTGCGGGGATAGGTCAGCAGCTTCTTTTCATAGAGCGATTGGGCGTAGTCCAGGGTTTGCTTGGCCGTGTAACCGAACACCCGGTTCGCCTCCCGCTGCAAGGTGGTCAGGTCGTACAGTTTGGGCGGGTTCTCCGTCTTTTTCTCCCGCACCAGGGATACACACACGGCCCGCTGCCCGTCACAGGCATCCCGGATGGCCTGGGCGTCCTCCGGGGAAACAATGCGGTCGCTGACCGCCTCGGCCCCCTCCAGCGCCAGCCGCACATAATGGTATTTCTCCTTGCGGAACAGGACGATCTTACTGTCCCGGTCGGCCAGCATCGCCAGGGTGGGCGTCTGCACCCGCCCAATATTTAACGTTCGATGATACAACACCGAAAAGAGCCGTGAGGCATTGATACCAATAAGCCAGTCCGCCTTTTGGCGGCAAAGCGCCGATTGATACAGCGGGTCATAGTCCGCGCCGGGGTGCAGGTCGGCAAAGCCCTCCCGGATTGCCGCATCCTCCATCGAAGAAATCCAGAGACGGGAGAAAGGCTTGGAACATCCGGCAGCCTCATAGACCAGCCGGAAGATCAGCTCGCCCTCGCGTCCCGCGTCGCAGGCGTTGACCAGTTCCGTCACATCGGGGCGCTCCATCAGGGAACGGAGAATGTGGAACTGGTCAGCCTTTTCCTCGGACACCACATAGTGGAAGGGGGCGGGCAGGATGGGAAGGTCCTCATACCGCCACTTCTTATAGCGGTCATCGTAGGCGGCCGCGTCCGCCAGTCCCACCAGATGACCAATGCACCAGGAAATGAGCCAGCCGCCGCCTTCAAAATAGCCATCGGCCCTGGATGTGACACCCAGGGCCGATGCGATACTCTTTGCTACACTCGGTTTTTCGCAGATCACCAATTTGCTCAATTCTGCTCCTCCTGTTCTCCCTGTTCAGGAATGTCCTCGTTTTCGTATTCCTCGTCCTCGAACTCATAGTCGTCCGGGTCGGCGCTGACCTTTGCGCCCTGCTTGGGCTTGATGAACTTGATGTAGGCGAAGGCTCCGCCACCGCCCAGAGCCGCCAGCAGCAGGATCAGCACCAGGGCGCCGCCGCTGCCGGACTCCTTCTCCGGCTCCGGTTCAGGCTCCGGCTCCACCTCCGGCGCTTTCCCGGCGCACTCGCTCATATTCACCGCGCAAACCGGACAGGCGGTATTCACCGCACCGGCCTGGCATTTCTCGGCGCAGGTACAAGCCACAGGTTTTTCCTCCGCCTGCCCATCTTCCATCAACGCCATCAAGTCGGCTTCATCCACCTGGTTCAAGAAGTGAACGGCGGTTTCCTTGTCCTCGTTGGCCCGGTCGATCAAGATGTAAAAATAGTTGCCCGCTTTCGTGGTCACGGTAATAAGCTGCTTGTCGCCGTAATAGTCATCTACCAGCGTGGCGTTGCCCTCTGGGGTTAGGGGTTGGCCCTCCGGCTCCATGCCCCCGGTGGCGGATTCCTCGGTGGGTTCCGGCGTCGTCTCGGCGGGCTCCCCGGTGTAATAGTCGCCATCCCCGCCGCTCGCAAAGGCGGTGACGGAGAGGGCCGTCATGCACAGGACCACCGCCAGCATCGCCGTAAACAGCCGGATCACTTTCTTATTCTTCATGGTCGCTGTCCTCCATATCGTCGTCGGGGTCCGCCGCTGCCTCTGACTCCATCATCCCGTCGGGCAGGGTGATAAGGCCGCTGGCGTAGGCCTTCAGGAAGGCGGTCAGCTCCTTGTTGTCCATGCGCACCGCCTTGACCATGCGGACGATCTCCAGGTTTTCTTCCTCGGTGAGCTGCGCCTCCAGTTCCCGAAGGCGCTTCTGCTGGGCGGAGATTTTCTCCTTCGTCTTTTCAATGTCCTTTCGGATTTTCTCAACCGTTGCCATGTGTGCAAAACTCCTTTCCAAATCGTTCTCTCCAGGAATAGTTCCGCCCCAGGCCCTTGACCGTTTTCAGGTTTTCCCGGGCGTTGTCCTCCAGCGCCAGGGCGCGGCGGAACAAATCGGGATGCTGCTCCCGCAGGGCGGTGATCTCGTCGGGTTTCATGCTGGGGCAGAAAAAACAGGACGATTTTCCCGGCTGGGGCAGCCCTGCCGCCTCGATCTGCCGGATGCAATCGTCCCGCGTCCATCCCCATTCCATCAGGGGATACCACTTGCTGTATTTTCGGTCGGCCAGGTCTCCCAGCAGCACCTTGTCGCTGCGGTAGCCTTCGCCCGCGTCGTAGCCGATGAATTTGACCACCCGTTTGCCCGCCTCCCAGATTCGGCGGCATGGCGGGTAATGGTTGCAGAACTTTTCCTGCGGCCCGATCTTGTGTTTCAGGGAACACCGCTTGAAGCCGTAGGCGATGGACGGAAGGCTGCAACTTTGCAGACATTCATCCTCCAGCGTCAGTCGTTTCCCGTCACGGGTGGTCTTATACACTCTGGTAATGGGCGGCATCCCGTGGTCCTTCAGCCAGCGGTCCATCACATCCAGATAGGCGTAGGTGTGGGGATGCTCCGCCCCCGTATCCGCAAAGAGAATCAGATCCACCGGGATACGGTGCTGGTGCAGCCCGATCAAAAGGGCGGTGCTGTTGGTGCCGCCCCCGTAGGAAACCATATTGATGTTTCATCACCTCCATCAGTTGTACGGCGGTCTGCCGTATGCGTAGAAATGGGACTGCCAGTAGCTTGTGTTCAGGTTGGAATACTGGATGGGGTCGCCGCAATGCAGCATCATCCCGTCGCCCACATAGATGCCCACATGGGACACGCCGGTTGTGTCATAGGTGCCCACGAAGAACACCAGATCGCCGGGCTGGGGGTCGGATACCGGGGTGGAAATGTTGTAGAGCCCCTGGGCGCCCAGCCGCCCGGTATTGCACAGGCCGCTATTGGTCAGCACATAGCTGACGAAGCCGCTGCAATCAAAAGAGGTGCTGGGGCTGCTGCCGCCCCATACATAGGGGTATCCCAGGTATTTTTCCGCCTCCGTGATAAGGGTGTTGAACCGCTCGTCCGTCAGGTATTCAGCAGGAATCTCCCAGGCGGTGGGCGGGTTCTCGATGTACTTGTTCACATACCCGGAGGACGGGAACAGGTCGGGGCGGTTGCCCAGAGTGGACATATAGGTGGCATACAAGGAAAGCTGTTCCTCGCCCATCATATAGACCGGCACATGGGAGAGGTCGAAGTTTTCCAGCGTGACGGTGCAGATGGTCCAGGTATAGGGCACCCGAACCGTATAGGTGTTGCCCTCGCTGTCCGTCCTTGTTTCCGTCCGATAGCGGGTCTCCGTGGTCACGGTTTCGGTGAGGATGTATTGCTTGTCAAAGAGGGTTTGAAGGTCGCCCTGTACCTGGTCAATGGTGAACACCCCTTCATGGAGTGCCGACAGAATGGAGATCAGCACATAGGGGTCGTGCTCAATCTCGTCCAGATCAAAGTGATACTCGTCATAGTCGTGGGTGGCCTCGTAGGTATCCAGATACTCCCGCAATTCATCCTCTTTGGCGCAGTAGGCTTCTTCCGCCGCCAGCATGTCGGCATCCTCGGAGAGATAGGAGGACGCCATAATGTTGGACACCCCGCCGCCGAACATGGAGGAACAGGATTGCAGGGAGCCCAGCAGCATTACCAGCAGAAGACCGATGCCGCCCACGATCAACGCGCCCTTCCAATGCCGTTTCAGGAAAAGGGCGGTGCGCTTGGACTCCTGGGCGGTTTTCTTGGCCGCCTTTGCCGTGGTCTCCGCTGTTTTCCCGGCCTGGGCGGTCTTGCCCGCCGCCCGGTATGCCGCCGCATATTGCTTTTGCAGCTTCCGTTTCTGCCACAGGCGGGAGATGGGATTGGATGCAAGCTGGGGGTTCTCCGCCACGGCTTTCCGATAGTAGAAATCCGCATTGGCCTTGACCGCCGCCTGCTCCGCCTTTGCCGCGTCCCGCCAGGGTTTCAGCTTGCGTTCCGCCCGCCAGTTCTGGACACGGCGGTTTCCGTAGCCCACAGCCTTCTCAAAGCTACGTTCCCCCAGGTGGCCCGACTGGACGCCGGAATTTTCCTGCTCCACCTCTCGGACCTTGCCGTGGATGGCTGCGCCTGCCTCCTGGATGGGGCGGGACAGCGGATTGGCATGTTGGGGGGATGGCAGTTTGGATGGAACAGCGGTCTTTGCCGCGTCCAGCCGGTCCGCCGCCTTGTCCGACTTGCGGATGGCCCCTTGCAGCTCCGGCTTGGCCTGGTCCGCCTCGGAAAACTGCAATCGGGAGGATGGACGGCCCGCTGCCGCCTCGCCCTCCCGATAGGTTCTGCGCTGTTTCCGGCGCTTCTTCTTGGCTGCTGCCTGTTCCCGGTGCAGTTCCACACGATCCACTACTTTCCCAGCGGCACCCGCCGTGTCGCCGGAGGCGGAATGGTCCTGCTCCGGCGTCCGGTCAGAGGGATAGGTCGTCTCGCCCGTAACCAGATTGACGGATACTGCCCCGTCACGGGTCATCTTCTGCGCCTCCTTTTCGGGGGCTTTCCATTCTTTCAAGGTGCGTCACCTCCTGTTCCATAGGGGCAGATGTCGGCACACGCCCCGGTTTCGATCATGGCGATGTACTGGAAAATGGGATAGGCCTGGGGCGGGCAGACCGCGTTCCCCAGGGTTTTCAGCCGCAGCGCCCGGTTGTCCGTGTCCTCGGTCATGCGGGGGACTCCTTCGGGCTCGGCACGCCAAAGGATGCGTCCGTCCATTTCGGGGGGAATCCCATGAGCCATTCCACCCAGTCCGGGTTCAGCGCCGCTTTCTCGGAAAGGGGCTGCTCCTGCCGGATCACCTGAGCCGACAGGTTGGAGGACGGGGATTTGTCCCGGAAGGCCGCCGGTTTCAGGGTGGAACGGTAGCCCTCCGATGCTGCCGGGGTCAGATAGAACACCGCCGCCGACAGGGACAGGCTCCAGATCGACCCGTCCTTGTTCCGCTTGCGGAATATCCCATTGTCCGACAGGAACACATCCAGGCTGGCAGCATCCCGCCCCGTGGATTTGTCGGAGGCAAGGGGTGTGGGAAACATCAGCCGCGACGATAAAAGTTCGCTGGCGCTCATGCCATGCGCCGACGCCGCAAGCCGGAAATACGAATGGGAGAACAGCGTATCCCGCTTTTGCCAGGTCAAAAATCGTTTTGTCGAGCCCCATATTGATGAAGCCAGCAACATTTTCCCCAAGCACCCAACGGGGCCGCAGTTCGGCAATAACGCGGCACATCTCCGGCCACAGGTAGCGTTCATCCGCAAAGCCCCGCCGTTTTCCTGCGGTGGAGAAAGGCTGGCACGGGAATCCGCCGGAGAGGATGGTAATGGTTTCAAGTCCTGTTTTTTCAAAAAACGCCTCCTTCGTGAATGTGGTGATGTCGCGGAACTTCGGCACATCCGGCCAATGTTTTTGCAGGATGGAATAGGGATAGTCCGCCCACTCGCATTGACAGACCGTTTCAAAGCCCGCCGCCTCCGCCGCAAGGTCCAGCCCGCCGATGCCGGAAAACAGGCTGACATGGGTGAGCTTATTCATGGCTGATCTGCTCCCCAGGGATCAGCTCCGCCCGGAACCGCTTGATGACCGCCGCCTCCAATTCATCCTGACAAAAGTTGCTGTCAGCGGAAAGACCCAGCTTGCGGCGCAGCCTGTTCAGCGTCTTTTCATAGTTCCCGTATTTCTTTTGCAGTCGGAGAAAATCTTTCTCGTTCTGTGCCTGCGACAGACACTTGGCGATGCTGTACCAGGTTACCAGGAACATGTGCAGTTCGCTCACCAGCAGCCGGAATCCGCTGCCGGGGATCAGATAGTGTTCCTCCTGGCGGCCGCCGCCCGGTTCGGGTTCGTCGTCCTCACACTCCACATAGAAGGCGTCCAGCTCGCACAGCTCCCGCGCCTTCATCCCGGCAAGGTCCGCCTTGTCGCCGAACACCAGGTAACGGCCGGGAATGTTCCAGGCGTCAAACTTGTCATCGGCGATCTGGCCGTACCGCTTCGCCGCCGCAATGAACGCCTCCACATCCTCCCGGTCCTTGATTTTTCCGGCAAGGAAGGCAAGCTGATGAAGCAGCCCGTAGAGATGCACTTCCTCGTCGATATGTGCCTCATAGGTCTTTTCCTCGATGACATACAGCTTTTCCTGTTCCATATCCTTATCCCATCCTTTCCTTCCATTCCAGCCGCATTTGCCCATCATCCAGCAGCAGACGGATCACATTTTTGCCCTGGGGCGTAATCAAGGTCTGCTGTCCAAAATGCCCATATTTCCAGAAGTCCTTCACACGGAATAATCCGTTATTGGAGGGCTTGGCATAGGGCAGAAGGTATCCGGCCGGGCAGCGGTACAGAAATCCCGCGTCCATCAGGAAACGGCAAAACGCACGCTCCCCGATTTGCAGTTCTTTCGCCGTGGCTCGGATATTGGTGCAGTTTTCTTCATGGACAAAGGCGTCATAAAAATCTGCTTTCGGCCGCAGCCGTTCCACCTCGCCGGAGAGCTGCCGGTTTTTCTCATGCTCGGCAAGAAGCTGGTCGGCAAAAGCCAGCAATATTTCCGGTTTTTCCGCCGCCTGCTCCAGAAGGGAGGCAGTCATGTACCCGCCCGTCTTGCGGATCATGGGGAGAACTTCGTCAAACACCCATTTTTCAAAGCGTTCCGCACCAGGCAGCCGACTATGAACGATCAGGCGGTACACATCACCCTCCGGGATGAATGTCAATTCCTGTACGCCTCCTTCTGTAAGGGCGCCCCGTTTCAGGGCCCCCTTACAATGCGTATTGATGGCGTTCCTCGGTTTTGCATATCCCAGGGCTTTCGCAACATCAAATCCGCAAAACAGATAATTGCCGTTTTCTTCGATCACTCGGATGCTGCCAAATTCGCGGTTATTGAAAACCGCCATCTTGTTATCCATTCTGGTCCTCCTTTTCGTCGTCCACAGTTTCGTGTGCAACCTCGCTGGGCTTGGTGGTGAGCAATTTATAGAGCTCGGTGTCTTTCGGGAAGTCATCCGCAAAGGGCAGGATGACATTGTTGAAGAACAGCAGCCCGTGGCCCGGCTCGGAGTTGGTCACATAGGCAAGCTGCTCCGATGAAATGTTCAGCCGCTCCGCCAGTATCTTCCGGTCTCCCGCCGCCTGGTTGAGCATATAGATGAAGTCGCTGTTTTCCAGGATGTTTTCGATCTCCGGGGAGGAAAGCAGGTCTTTGGGGTTCTGGGTCGCCCCGGTAGGGATACCGCCCCATTTTCTGAACCGTTTCCAAATCTCGGCGCTGTATGCGGCGGTCTGTTCCTCCTTCAGCAAAAGGTGGAACTCGTCCACGAAATACCAGGTGGAGCGCCCGATAGCCCGGTTGATGGTAACGGTGTTCCACACCGCATCCTGAACAATGAGCATCCCCGGCTTTTTCAGGTTCTTGCCCAGGCCCTTGATGTCAAAGCAGACAAGGCGGTTGGAGATGTCCACGGTGGTACGGTGGTTGAAGAAGTTCAGCGAACCGTTCACATAGAGGTCCAGCGCCTGGGCCACTCGGTCGGCCTCCGGGATGTGCTGGGACAGAAGGGCGTTCATCAGGTCGCCCAGAATGGGCATATTCTCTGGCCGGGGATCGGCAAAGTAGGGCTGGTAGATCATCTGTACCGCCCGGTCAATGACGGTTTTCTCGATGGCCTCCAGCCCCGTCTTGCTGCCCATGATGAGCTCGCAGAAGGATAAGACGAAATCACTTTTCAGCGCCAGCGGGTTTTCTTCCTCGGAGTAGTTGAGGTTGATGTCCAGAGGGTTCACATAGTCGGTGCTGGACGGGGACAGCCGGATCACCTGACCGCCCAATCGCTTCACCAGGGGCGAATACTCGTCCTCCGGGTCGCAGATGATGACATTATCCTGGGTCATCAGCATGATAAAGGTGATCTCCCGCTTGCAGCTCATGGATTTGCCGCTGCCGGGGGTGCCGAACACAAGACCGTTGGGACAGCGGGATTGCTTGCGGTCCAGCAGGATCATGTTATTGGAAAGGGCGTTGAGCCCGTAGTACATGGCGTCGCCGCCCATGAACACCTCCTGGGTGACGAAGGGGACGAACACCGCCAGGGCCGAAGTGGTCAGGCTCCGTTCTATCTTGATGCGGTTGAGCCCCAGGGGAAGGCTGCTCATAAGCCCGTCCTCCTGCTGGAAGTCCAGCCGGGTCAGAAGGCAGTTATAGGTCTGGGCGACGCTGGCCGCCTGGGATACGGCGATCTCCAGCTTTTGACGGGTCTCCGCCGTGTGCAGCACCAGGAAGGTCATGTTGAACATTCTCTCGTTGCGGGATTGCAGGTCGGTGAGCAGGTCCTTTGCCGCGCCGCCGTATGTAGAGAGGTCCGAAGGAAGGATGTCCATATCGTAGCCGCTGCGCACCGCCCGCTTCTGCTCCTGTATCTTCATGGCGTCCAGGTCGGTGATCTTCCGCTTGACCATTTTGATGGCCTCGTTCTGGTTGATGCCCCGGATGTGCATGGTCACCATGATATTTCCGTCCGCCTCCATGAAGTCGGTGAGGATACGGTCGTGCATCTCGGGCGCCAGGATTTGCAGGAAGGACACCGCCCCATACCGCTTTCCGATGCGGAAGGTGCGGGTCTCCCCGAAGTGGAAGGAGGACGGAGAAATGAAGTCCTTCACCGAAAGGCCGCTGGCCGGGAGCCAGTCCCATTCAAAGGCGAATTGCCCTCCCTCCGGGTGGAGGATGTTGTAAAGCAGCTCCAGCCGTTCCTTTCCGTCCAGCACATGAGCCGCCGCCCCCATGACCTTGAAGCGGTTGAGGGTGTCGGTTTCAATGCGGGCAAACCGCGCCCGGGCCGCAGGAAGATTCTCCGCCTCGATGGTCAGGGTGACATACTTGGTTTTCACATAGCCGTTGTTGCCCCGACGGTACTGCATCCGCAGGATGTCCACCGCCTCGTCCCGGATGGGGTCCAGGTCGTTGCCCTGCCGGGTGATGCCGAACATTTCATCGGCGGCGCTGCCTCCGCTGCGGCTGTCCAAAGTGACCTGGACGCCGATGGAGGGGTCGTAGCCGTTGTAGAAGTCGCAGAGGCTTTCAAAGATGCTCCGCTGGTCCTCCGGCCCAGCCAGGCGGTAATTCACATCCTCAAAGGCAATGGTCTTGGAGAAGGCGCCGCCCTCCAGCCTGCACAGACCGTCCGGGAACATATTCTGAAACGGGATGCTGTCCTGCACCGTATGGGCTTTTCCGTCGCCCTTCGCCTGCCGGATCACCGCCTCGATCTGCTTGCGCTCGGCACGGGTGAGCTTACGCTTTGCCGGTTTTTCTGCCTTTTCTCGCAATCCGCTTCACCTCCTGTTCCAGTTGGGATTGCCGCACCAGGGCGGAATAGAGATTGTTTGTCTGGTAGATGCGTACCTTCGGCCGGATGAATTTGTTCTGGATCAGATGCCCCAGGAACACTTCCAGCGGCTGCCCGTTCTTCTCATACATGGCGAACAGGAAAAAGGGCAGCATCACCAGGATCATGCACAGCGCCGCCGTGGTAGTTCCCAGGCTCGCCTTTGCCAAAAAGAAAAGCGGCACGCCTACCAGCGCCGCCGCTCCGAAACAGATCACTTGTCGTTTGGTCAGCCCGAACAGGACCTTGCTCTGTATCCGACTCAGGTCCTTCGGGATTGTTACATAAGCCAATGTTTCACACCTCCTTCTTCATCGGCGCATAGTCCTTAAAATCTGATACGGAATGAAAAATCCGTTTATTATTTACCCATCTTTGCAGATGGCGGGTAATGCGTGGAGCCGTGGGACGCTCATAGATCATCACATAGGGATCATATCCCAATGCCCGCAAGGTGTTTACCCGGTACAAATCCTGTTCATGGGTGCTGCCGTAATTGGTCAGGACATAGACACGGCGGTTTCGGTCGCTCTTTATGGAAGTAAGTTCACGAAAGCGACGGAAATACTCCGTCAGGTCCTCGTCCGGTTATCCCATGCGAAATGCACCGCTTTTGTCCGCACTTTGTTCAGTAGAGATACATTATCACGGCTGATAAGGCGAATATCGAGCCCCTGGGTAAAGTCCACCAGCGCCCGGCTCTCAATTAGCTGTTCAATGAGCCTTTCATGGTCGGGACAGGCAAGCAGGTTCGGGTCCATCAGTTTGATTTCTTCCTCACCATTCCAAAACTCGGAAAGATCAGCCACCCGGACGCTCCTGCGCCCTTCTTTTTTGCTGACAATACAAAATCCGCAGTTCCTTGGACAGCCACGGCTTAAAAAGCCGTAGGCTGTACCTAAAAACCGCGGATATAGAAAATAGTCCGGCCGAATATGCTCGATCTCATGCGGGAGGTTTTCGCCGGGGCCGTAACCTGTACCGCCCTGGATGACCTTATCCGCATTGCTCACCTGTATGGTGTCTTTGGAATAGGTGTCTGTAAATACCCGGCTTTTATAAACAAGGTCATATTGCTTTGCAGGGTCCCACCATTCCACCCGATCCCCGTGTCTGGTGTGATACTCCGAGAGCTTCATCAGGCACAGGTTGGGAAAATTGTGCGAGTCCACATCAATAAGGCCTACTCTCAAATATCTGCCTCCTTTAGTGGGCGCCGAACAGGGATTTTGCAAGGCTGCCGGTCTTGAACAATGTGTAGCACAGCAGAACCGTATAGCCCATGCACCCCCAGATGGCAGCGGATATGTTGTCGCCGGATGTGGAGATGCCCTCCACCAGCACGGCATAGATGCCCACGCAGATCATAATGAGGAAGGCCTGGAAGCCCAGGGCCAGCAGGGAGCGAAGGTAGTTCTGCCCCGTGGAGCCCCATTCCCGGTTGACCATCGTGGCAAAGGGAATCGGCCCTATGGAGGTGACCAAATACACCTCAATCATTCTGCCGTAGATCACCAGGAAGATACAGATGGAAAGAATCTGCGTACACAGCCCCACGAACACACTCTGGAACCACAGCCCCAGCAGGGCGCCCACGCTCCAGTCGGCAAGCTGGGTCTCCAGATTGCCCACCACGCCGGAAATGTCGATGCCTGCGTCCGAGATGATGACCCCCGCCGACTGACTGACCACATTCTGCGCCACATCGAACACCGCCATGACGATGTTCCAGGTGTTGGTGACGATCAGCACCGCGCAGAAGGTCTTGAAAATCCACTTGAAGAAAATCCAGGTGTCAAAGTCGTGGAGGTTATTTTTCTCGATGATGAGCTGGATCAGCTCGTAGCACATGACGAAGGTGAGGATGATGCCAGCGATGGGGACAATCACCGTTTCCGAGAGGTTTCGGATCATGTTGAAGATGCTGCTGTTCCAGGCGGCGGGCGTCATGCCGACCTCCCCGGCGATCTCGCCCACCTTTGTATTCAGGGTATCAAACATCCCGGTCAGGTTTGAAATGATACCGTCAATGAGCAGTTCCTTGAACCACTCCTGGATCATATCCAATATCAAGGGAGATCACCTCCTTTGCGGGGGCTCCCGCTATCAAGCGAAAGCCCCCGCCGGTTTTGGAGAATCATTAGGTGGTGGACAGCAGACCGGACAGCAGAGGGATCAGGGTGATGCCGATGAGGGCAACGCCGCCGCCCGCCATGAGCTGCTTGATGCCCTGGCTTTTGGAGGCAGGGTTGTCCTGGCCGTAACCTTCCAGAAGGTTGATGCCGCCCCACACGCACAGGCCGCCGCCCAGGGCGATGACCAGAGTCTGCAAAACGTCGATAGCGTTAGTAAAAAAGCTCATATTCACATTTCCTTTCGTTCAGTTGAATTGTTGGGTTGAAGGTCGGTGGCTTTCAATTCGTACAGATCGAAAGGCTCGTCCGGCTTCACAATGGCCGGTCTGCGTTTCATGTACCGTTCAATGTCAAAGGTATTTTTCTTGTCGGCGTCGGCAAGGTACTTGTAGCGGGGATGCTTCGTTATATCAAACTTGTCGCTGAAAAACGGCCGCACCCCTCGAAGCTGCAAGATACACTTGCCTCCGTCCATCACCGCAATCTCGTCCTGGGTCATCAGCTCCTTTCCTAATTTCTGATAGTTGAGGCCGTGGGAAACCTGACTGCCCCGGTTCTCGGATTGATTGAAGCTGTCGATGGTCTCCTTGCCCAGCAGCTCCGAGATTTCTTTCAGGGTGGATTTCTCCTTGCCTCCCAAAAACAAGGTGGTGTCGCAGTTGCCCACAATGGTATCCGCGGCGTCCTTGTAGATGGTCTTTAACTGGCTTTGGGACTGCAAAATAATAGAAGCCGAGATTTCCCGGCTCCGGATGGTGGCGATCAACTTGTCGAAGTTGGGTATCTGCCCGATATTGGCGAACTCGTCCAGGAGGCACCGCACATGGACGGGCAGCCTGCCGCCGTACACGTCGTCCGCCTTGTCGCAAAGGAGATTGAATAGCTGGCTTTGCAGCATGGCGATAACGAAGTTGAAGGTGGTATCCGTATCGCTCATAATGAGAAACAGCGCCGTTTTTCGGTCGCCCAGGGTGTCCAGTTCCAGTTCGTCGTCCGACATGATCTCCCGCAGCTCCGCAATATCGAAGGGGGCAAGGCGGGCGCCGCAGCTAATCAGGATGGATTTCAAGGTCTTGCCGGCAGCCAATTTGAATTTGCGGTACTGCTTCACAGCGAAGTGGTCCGGGTGCTCCTTCTCCAGCTTGGCGAACAGAATATCCACGGGCGACTGAAATTCCTCGTCGTCCTCTCTGGCCTCCGATGCGTTGATGAGCTCCAGCAGCGTGAGGAAGTTCTTTTCTTCCGGCTCCGCCTCGTACCAGATGTACCCGATCAGGGCGCAGTACAAAAGCCGCTCGGCCTTCACCCAAAAATCTTCCGAGGATTTTTCTCCGTCGCCTTTGGTGTTGGCAATGATGACATTGACCAATTTGAGGATGTCTTTCTCCGACCGAATATAGGCGAAGGGGTTGTATTTCATGCTCTTTTTGAAGTTGATGGTGTTGAGGACTTTAATGCGGTACGGCTCATAGATGACCTTCCCGCGGGCATCCCGCAGGGGTTTTCCGTTCTCGTCCAGCTTGGGGGCGCCCCGCCGCAGCATGGTCCCCACCTCGGACAAAAGCTGTCCTTTGGGATCGGTGACCACATAGCTGCTGTGCATCTGCATGAGTGAGGGCTTGACGAAGAACCGGGTCTTGCCGCTGCCGCTGCCGCCGATGACCAGAATGTTCTTGTTTCGGGCGTACTTGGGATTTTTCGGGCGGCTGGACATGGTGAGCTTTTCCGTCTGGGTCAAAGGAATGTTCCAGTCGGGAACCGGATCGACATAGGGGGCAATATCGGCCGCCGTGCCCCATCGTGCGCTGCCGTACTCAATGCCCTTGCGATATTTCTTTGTATTCTTGCTCTTGGCATACACCGCCAGCCGAACAATGACCGCCCCGGCGATACCCGCCAGCAGGTCCAGCGGATGCAGACTTGGCAGCCCAGAAGAAAACGCCTCCGTAAAGCCCTGGCTCAAATGCAGGAACTTTTCAGAGGCGTCAAGGCCGGGCGCAAGGCGCACCGCCTGGCAGAGCTTGTCAAAGAGATACACGAACAGCAGATACGGGAGGTTGGGGATCAGCTTTTTCTTCCAGTCAACCGTCATAATTCCACACCCCGGTCTTTGGTCTTGACCTTCTCCCGCTGGCGGTGCTGGGCTTTGGACTGCTGTTTCGCCTGCTCCAGCTCCTTGCGGATGGAGGGCTTTTTCTCTTTCTCCAGGTTCTTTGCGGAGAACTCCCGAAAGGCTGCCGTGATAACGTCGGCATCCCGGCCCTTGAAGAACACCAGGTAGCGGGGTATCTCGCCGCTGGTATCCTTTTTCAGAGCAAAGTCAATGCCGTACTTCTTGGCGGTGGCGGAAAAGGCCCGGATGTTCCGGTCGGTGATCTCGATGTTGGAAACGCCGGTGTTGTGCTTCATCAGCTGCCGGAGGGTCTGCTTTCCGTGGTGCAGCTTGGTCTTATGGCCGGTCACTCCTTTCTGCATCTCGTCCAGCACTTTTTTCATGGCCTGCTGCAGCATCCCGGCGGAGAGTTTGGTGGCCTCCACACAGAGGGCAATGGTGCGCTGGGTGACTTCTTCCTGCATGACCTATCATCTCCTTTCTCCGCTGCCGTACAGGTCATGGTTCACCAGGGACGCATAGTAGCTGTCGATGGTGGCCGGGGCGTTATACAGGGCAGCCAGCAGATATTTCTTGATGTTGCGGACATAGGTGGTGTTCTCCCGCATACGGTCCAACACATACTCAATGTGAGAACTGTTCAGCTTCAGGAACCGGGATTTGACCACCTCCGCCGGATAGTCGTCCCCGGCAATGCGGATCGTTTCCCTGCGGGAACAGACGGTATCCACCATGAGTTCCACCAGTTCATTCAGCATATCCCGATCCAGCCGGTCATCCCGGCATAGATAGTCATACTCGATATTCTCCAAAATCAGTTCCCGATAGCTCTCTCGCTCCCGCATCCAGTCCCGTCCGGTTCGTTTGGTCTCTGCGGGGGTTTGGGGACTTGATTGGATAGGATTTGATCCTTCCGTACTTGATGAATCAGTATTTGATATTTGGTTACTTGATCCTTTAGTATTTAATTGTGCGGGTTTTTCCTGTTCAGGTTTTCCCAAGACAGGAGAATCCAAGACTGGTTTTACCTGAACTGGATTTTCCCGTTCAGGTTTTCCCGGTTTAGGTTCCGGCGGCCTGGGCTGCTCCAAAATCGTGTACTCGATGCTGCCGAGCCGCCCGTTGGCGTTGCGGACTCTTTCACGGATAATGTATCCCGCATCCTCCAGCTCCCGGACCGTAGCACAAATGCTGTCCACTCCATCCCGGCATATCCGCGCAAGACCTTTGGTGGTGTAGTCCCAATCCTCCGGCAAGGATAGCATGAGGGACAGCAGCCCCTTCGCTTTCAGCGACAGTGCCGTGTTCCGCAGATGATGGTTTGCCATCACCGTGTAGTCGCGGGTTTTCTCAATGCGAAATACCGCCATAATCTCACCTCCCTCCGGCGGTCTGGAAAAGTGTTCGTTTTCGGAAAAAATTCAATTCTGTGCCCACTTGCTTCTCCATGTGGGAAAACCTATGGACACTTGATTTGCATTTCCTACATGAAGAAATACCTTCGATTTCTCACCCCTTTCAATACAGTTTTCCGTGTACTTGATGGAAAGTAAAAACGCCATAGGATTCCCTATGGCGTTTGGGACAGGAAAAGGGTGCTGATATTTCACATCAGCACCCTTTATCCTGCCAGTATTTGATTTTTTGACTTCACATCGTGTTCCTTGCCTCTGAAAACATTGATTTTACTGGACTATCTCATGTTTTCTTATTAGGAGGCGGGGAAATGCAGGTTCTTTTTTGTGTTAAGATTATTTTATAGTAGGTTTACAACCAATCATACATATGATAGGAGGAGCTGAGAGTCTCCTTTTTGTATGGCTATGGATCCGCTCTGTACGCAACCGTATGGTAAGCGCTAAATCTGCATGTCAAAAAATAAAAATTTTTCCTCAGTCATTTGTCATTTTTGAAAAAACCCATCATAATATATATAGGTTTATTTGATGGGAACTTTTACGGAAGAAAACCAAAAAAGTTTCTCCATTTTCACTAAATCTTACATAATAAGAATGTACAAATAATTTGTTTAAACGAAAGGAAAAATACTATGAGAGATGTGACAGAGTTAGTAGAATTAAGAGATCGTGCCTATGAGGGCGGCGTAGAACTGAAAAATGCAATTGTAAACAAGACAGGAAAAAATGTCTATGATTATCTGCAAATGCATGTACATAAAATGACTCAGGCGGCACAGCATGGAAGGATCAACGAGTTCATGGATGAGGTGATCCTGTTTTCAAACCAGTTTGGACTTCAGATTCCACGGGCACTTCTTGAGGGCATGACCGATATGAGAAAATTTGACGTTGTGAGCAGATCCTATATCATTGGTGTGTTTTCATAGGAAATTTAGAAATGGGCGTTGCTATTTGGCAGCGTCTTTTTTATTGCCAGGGCATGAAAAAAGACCTGATCTGTTGACCAAGCCTTTGTATGTATCTTCTGTTAACTTGCCTTAGGACCCGGAAAGATGAACTCACATTCATCGGGAGTCAGACGGTGTTCCGCCCAGATCCGGGCTTCGATATCACTTAGAATTGTGATGTCACATCCTGCGGCCGGAAACGGATCACCCTGGAAACAATAGGGACTGTTTTCTCTTCCCTCGACATAGAGGAAATAGGTTCCCTGCCTGGTGATATATAATTCTTCCCTGTGATAAGCAGGATCCAGGATGGTACGATGTTGGAAGTAGCCGAGGCGGCAAGAAGAGTCAGTGCTGTATGGAACAGAATTTATAATTTTAATCATAGTATTTTTCCTTTCAACAATGAAAATTGATATAAATGTTTAACCTTCCTCAGGAGTACCAAAAATCTCGCAGTAGTCCATGACAGGAAGTTTTCGTTCTGCCCAAGCCTTAGCTTCGGCTTCTGACAATGAGAAGACAGCTTCGACATGATCCCACAGACCCAAGTTGGTCGGATGGTAGAAACTATCGGGTCCGGTTTCAACCTTAAGAAAGTAGGATCCAGATGTAGTACGGTATAGATTTTCATGACAAAAAATCGGTGCTCCGTCCTGAAAAAATTCATATACGGCAAGACAGTTGGAAGTGGCAAACTCACGATCATTATTATTAATCTTTTTTATCATAGTATAAAAATCCTTTCTTAATGAATCTCATTCAGTTCTTAAAATTCAAATATTTCTGCTGGTCGGCCAAAAGCGTTAAAGTATTCTTCAGCACTGAGGCGAATCTCAGCCCATAGCATTGCATCTTCCCGAGAAAATAATAAGATAGGTACATCCATACCCGAAACAAAGTCATCAATACACGGGTTTTCTGCATCGTGTCTGCTGTATATGAAATAAGTGCCCTTTTTGGTTCGATAGAGCGCTTCACGGAGGTAATGAAAAGTGTTTCCATCAAAATGCTGATAAAAGCCAAGACATTCAGCTGTTTCTGTATCATAAAGTTTTCCATCAATAATTTTCTTCATAGTATTTTTCCTTTCTGTTTAACAAGTCATCGCGATCTTATCCATCAAGTAGTCAATCGGGAGACCAGGTGTTTTTAAATATTCGGTGACATCAATCATGGTGTCACATGGACCCGGATCCGCTCTGTCAGCGCTCCATGCGGACGATCCCACAAGTGTGCAGACATCGCCGATCATGATGAGTTCCATTGCGGCAAAGCTGCCGAAGTAATATGGATCATAGACGGAGACTCCCTGCTGGGTTCGTCTGAAATCCAAGTTGGCACCTTCTCCCTGGTAGGTTGAGCCATATTCTGTAATCAGGTGCCGGAAGAGTGTTTCAAGACCAAAGTATTCCAAGCTGGTTAGATGTGAAGTATATGTATCCATTCAGTAAATTCCTTTCTGTTCAATAGCATCTATGTAAAGAGAGAAGACCCGTCGGTCTCTCCCGGATCATGCTGCACACAGGCGGCGGGTTACTGGAAATCCATGGATACACTTAATATGGAGCGATTTGGGAAAATTGGACGGTTTAAATTAAAAAAATATTGCACAAAAAGCTACAGGAATAATTGTATAAAATGTATAGTCATAAAAATGACTATATCGTGTATGCCATGGAAGCCTTTCATGAATTAGAAAATATGGCATAAATCTATAAGAAAAGCCTGGGAGAAATCCCAGGTGTTTTATTTATATAGGAAGAGATAAGGTTATGCGGCTGTCTCTGGATCCGATCTGTCCTCGTCAAAGACTCCGGTTGAAACGATTTGTTCTGCAATCAGCTTTAGGACTGGGACGGCTACACTGTTACCAAGTTGTTCGTAGGCATGATTTTCTGAGACAGGAAAAGAAAAGTTTTCTGGGAATCCCAAGATCCTTCGGACCTCATTGGGAGTCAGCCTTCGGACTCGACCATTCACATAGATGGCTTCGGTTCCACCGGCAGGTCCACGGGAAGAAACAACGGTTGTGGGAGAAAGTCCCTTGGTGCTGTAGATGCGTCTGCCTTGACCGACATTTCCGATATAACCCATGCGGTATGTCGTATGGACTCGCTCTGCTAGATCTGGTTTATATAGGACAATATCGGGACGGGAAATGAAGTAGTGTTCATCCACATCAGAATCAAGGAAATCTTCAAGGGCAATGTCAGAGGAAAATGGTTCAGGGAATTGGAAAGAAATCTTCAGGGATTTTAAGAAACAGACAATATAGACTCGTTTACGGATTTGAGCAACACCAAAATCAGATGCAGCTAAGACTTTGTAGTGGACATCGTATCCAAGTTCATCAAGCGTGTTTACGATTACTTCCAGGGTTCGGCCGTTATCGTGCCGGACCAGGTTATCGACGTTTTCAAGAAAAACGACTTTAGGTTTGTGGTATCTTAGAATCCGTGCGATCTCAAAGAACATCGTCCCTCGGGAATCTTCAAAACCTCGCTGTTTCCCGGCAAGGCTGAATGGCTGGCATGGGAAGCCGCCGCACAGGATATCAAAAGTTGGAATCTCTTCTTCCTTGATCTTTAGAATATTTTTGGAAGGTTCTTCAGAATAGTTTGCAAGATAGGTCAGACGTGCGTTCCTGTTCTTGTCGCAGGAGAAGACGCAGGTTCCACCCACGTACTCCATGGCCTGACGGAAACCGCCGATCCCGCAGAACAGGTCGATAAATTTAAAATAGGTATGCGTGAAAATATCTCCTTTTGAGAGAAAGCGTCTCTCAAGAATATTATGCAGGAAGGCGTGTCGAAAAAAGGCGAAAATCCGCAAAACGAGTAACCAAATTGCAAAAAGAGTGCAAAAAGTTGTTGACATTATAGAAAAAGAGCGGTACTATATTTTCATCCACTTAAATGTGGAACAAAAAAGTCAAATCTAAAAAGCCAATTATTATAGCAAGTTAATTGAATAGGATTATTTGATAATGAGTTTTACGCTCATACTATGTCCTATCTTAGCTTTCTATAATAATTGGCTTTTTTGTGTTTGATTTTACGCACCTTGAAAACCTCATAACCGTAACACCTCACCGGAACAGGGCCCGGAGGTCATAACAAGGCGGTAGTAACTGGAAGATGAGAGTCAAATTTACAGGAGGAAGAGGAATGAGCAACAGGAAAGCGAGAGCAATGCGGCATTTCGTAAAGGATGAGACGGTTTTATACCATTATACATCCAAGGAGCATGTAGAAAAAATCATGTCAGACGGATTTTTAAAGCTTACATGCAGTAATGTTCTTATGCCGGATGGAACGGCCGCAAAAGAGAAATTATGTGCGGAATATAAGCCTGTTGTGTGGTTGACAGATTCCTTATCGTCCAAAGATATGGGAGTCGATGGTTCTTTCTTCGATAAGACAGAGATCAGAATCATTGTGAAGAAAAAGGACTCCATGATTAAATGGAGCGATTGGGAACCACAGAAGACAATGAACACAAAGTGGAAGAATGCTTTATGCCGCAACTGTAATTGGGAAAGCTGGTATATTTCAGAAGAGCCGGTTCAAATGGAAGATATCTTAAAAATCGAAAATCTCACCACTAAGAAGACGATCTACCAGGCAGAGAAGAATGACAATGAATAATATTGATAGAAAATAAATCATTGGATGATATAAGAAAGGAAACAACATATGAAGACAACAAATTGGAATTTTTATTTATGCAACGAATCAAGAAACAAAGAATACTTAGAATTTACACTGTCGAGAGTATGGTCTATTGATGACGAGACGGCCGACAACCTGGATAAGCAGCTGTTCTTTACCTATACAATCGAGCCTACTCTTTTGAATACAAAACCGGAGGGTATTATATTTACAACGGATGAGTTTATCAGGATGCTTTATGAGCCGGAGGGCATGGGAGAAGAGATTGAGTATCCTAAGATGACAAATGAAGATTCTGGAGACGAAATCGAAATCGAAGAAGATATTTCGCTCTATGAAATCATAGAAAAGATGGATGATAGAACTTTCGAGTTCGATGTGGAATATTCCAAGGTGCTTTCCATGCAGAATGTCATGGCTCATATGCTGTACTTACAGCAGTATAAGAGCGGAGAGAAGATCCCGAAGAATTTCTTCATGGAATATGCCGGAGGCGGATATTCGCTGTTCAGAATGAAATATAATGAGAGGACCAGACGATTAGAGTTCTGCATGAAAAATGGTAAACTTGAAATATGTGACGAAGATGATTTATACTACCTGGCTAAACATGATCCGCATAAATGGTATGAATTTGAAAAATTTGATTTAATCCGTGGCATCTCCAGATGGCTGACATGGGATATCGCGAACACGGTATTAAGATCAGATGTGATAGTTGAATATGCTTCAGGAGAGAAGAAGAGCTTTGCCATGTATAAAGATGATTTCGAAGAAAACATGGAAAAACTTGCACAGGAAGTAGGAACGATCAAAAAGGCCTACATAAAGGTATGGAAGAAAGAATTAGGCTGGCTGATGGAATATGCATATGGAGACACACACTATATGTTTGAACTTCCAATCGACAATGATGAGTTCAACAAAGAATATCGTATGATTCCATGCATGAGAGCTGAATAAGAAACATTAAGATCAGGGACGGCCGGGAGCGGTTGTCCCTGGTTAAAGAAAGAGGGAAATGTTTATGACGAAGATTTGTCCGCTCTGCGGAAAAAAGGCAGAGCCTTTTGAGGGTAACATCATAGAAGATAACGAAGTTATCTGGGATTTTACATACTGCAAAGTATGCGGTAGATTTGAACTTTCGGAGGCAAATGATGATCCTAAGAGATTTAATAGAGATCATCTGATGTCGTATCTGGTATACAATGGAATTCATGATCCGAATGCTTTTCCCTATTATACGACAAGACCCAAGGAGTGGTGTGATAAATGGAGAGAAGAGTTTGATAAAGGTAATAAAGAGCATGGAAGACCCATTCATTTATCACCAGAAATTGTAGAGAACTGGTATCCTAAGACGGTTTCAGAGCGTGTTGATCTCATTCTAAAGTATATTGCGGATCATACGTCGCATATGGGAAGTTTTGTCCAGTATGGTGAAGATAAGAGACTATATAGTGTATTATTTGTAGATCGGTATGAAATGAGTAATTTGGGTGAAAAGATAATACCCGAACCTCAGGTTGAAAGCCAGTTTAAATTTATAATAGACTATCTAACAAAGAAAGAGTATATTAATCTTTCTAAGATTGGCTCAAGACTATCGCCACATGATTGTATATCGTTGACGGTAGACGGATATTCCAGAGTAGAAGAACTGGAGCGGTCCAATTCTAATGGACGAGAAGTTTTAATTGCAATGAAGTTTGGTGATGATACAATCGCCTTGAGAGAGGCAATAAGAAAAGGAATTATGGATGCGGGTTATGTGCCGGCGTTAATTGATGAGGTTCCTCATAATGGATTCATTACACCTGAGTTGCTTAGCCATATCAGAAACAGTAAGTTTGTCGTGGTAGATCTTACTCACCAGAACAACGGAGCATATTTTGAGGAAGGATATGCTATGGGATATGGAAAAGAAGTAATTCAGCTGTGCAAAGACACCACAAAGCTTCATTTTGATATCGCACAGAAAAATACTATTATCTGGCAGACAGAGGAGGATATACCAGAACGGTTGAAAAAACGTATCGTAGCCACGATTGATTAAAGTTTAGGCTGTACGCCTTGAGGAAAATCAGTTATAATAGGGTTACGGATTGAATTGATTCAAGACTCTTTGTTCTCGTCCCACCCAGACCCATCCAAGTGTCCGAGTGAAAAAGAACATAAAAAATATGAAGCAGAGTCAGATGAATTTCGAAGAAATTCGTCTGGCCCTGCTTCTTTTTTTGCCTCTGCTACCCAAGCACGCATCCCATTCCCAATCCCTCTCAAGCGCCCTTCACAATCCAGAAAACAATCAGGAAAACAGGAAAAAGGCTTGGTTTATAAGGCTTAGATGGGATTGCTGAATGGAACAGAGGCAGAAGAGGCTTGGAGGCAGAGACAAACGCAGAGACCCATTGAATCGGAAAATTGAAAGTTGAATATAGAAGAGAAAGTTGTAGGATTGCCGCTATGAAAAGGGAAAGAGGCTTGGTTTTTTCTCGTCCCGGAAGGTCGATTTTCGGGTAGACAAGAGGGTGATTCTTGGTGGGACGAGAACAAGAGCCACAAGTCTTGGAACCCGCTAAACAAGCGGCTTCCGAGACTTTTTCTTTTGTTCTGCTACTATTTTGCTACTAATAGCAACTACTCTATATCACATCGTTTTGGTGGCAAATTAGTGTAGGTTTGTGTTAAATTATCTTTCTTTGAGGAATCTGTATTATTTTGGCAGATGTCTTATTTTTGGTTAATGGTGCTGGACCATATGGAAGATTTACTGCTATAGCATTTGTTGCGGAAGTATCTGTATCAGATACTTCTGTATGGTTGTAAGGTATTCCGGCTGCTTCAAGTAATGCATTTCCATCTGGTGGTTCTGGTGTTGGTGTAACACTTGCTGCAGCTGCCAGTTGCTCCAGATTGTTCACAAGCTCCTGTTGTTTATGTGGAAACAGATGGGAGTAAGTGTTCAGAGTTGTGGATACTTTCTCATGTCCAAGCCTGTCTGCGAGGATTAAAGCATCACAGCCCTGATTTATGAGAAGGCTGGCGTGCGAGTGGCGGATATCATGAATTCGTATCTTTTTCACACCTGTGTTTTTGCAGCCTCTTATCATTTCGTGAGAGAGATAGGACTTTGTTATAGGGAAAAGTCTTTCATCAGGAGTAATTATATATCTGGTTGAGATAAATTCCCTTAGCTCGTCACAGAGAAAGTCTGGAATCGGAACTTTTCGTTTGCTCTTTCTCGTTTTGGGAGTTGTGATGACATCCTTGCCCTGAAGCCTCTGATAAGTCTTGTTAATATCAATAAGCTTGTTATCAAAGTCGATATCAGCAGATGTCAGTGCTAACAGCTCGCCTTCTCGTATACCTGTCCAATACAGGACTTCAAAGCAGAGATAGGAAAGTGGCTTATCCCTTACACCTTCGCGGAATGAGATATACTCATCATAAGTCCAGTAGTCCATTTCATCAGCTTTTGCCTGACCAATGCTTCCTGCCTTGCCACATGGATTCGTGTTAAGGTCGTAAAAGCATTTGGCATAATTGATGAGACATGTAAGCTGATTATTGATTGTCTTAAGATAAGTCTTTGAATATCCTTTAGGCGAATTCATTAGCTGATTCTGCCACCGCCTCACATCTGATGCCTTTATTTCATTCACAGGCTTTTTGCCAAAGAATGGTAGAATGTGAGTCCTGTAAATGTTTTTCTTGGTCAGAATCGTGGAGGGCTTCAATCTTGCTGTCATATCTTCCATATAAAGTTCGTAGAGATTCTGCAGAGTCATATCTGGGTTAGCAGATTGCTTTTCCAAGAAATCCCTTTCAAATGCTAAGGCTTCCTTTTTGGTGGCGAAACCTCTTTTCCACTTCTGTTTTTTGATTCCCTGCCAGTTCGTATAATAGAACTTGGCGAACCATTTACCAGTTTTTTCATCTTTGTAAGCTGGCATAAATATCATCTCCTTTTTGTAAAATTGTTGTGCAATCATCAAAAGGCTATGATATAATCTACTTGTTCAGGGTGATTATAAAGCCTTTGGGTCAATCACTTACATAGCTTCGGTTATTCCTTTTGCGAGAAGGAGTGTGCCGGAGCTTTTTCTTTACTAAAGGTGTAAGCCTGCAATTATTCATTTTTTGAATCGGCTTCATTATCCAGTCTGGAATCCTTATAATATGCTAACATATCTGATTTCCATGAATCAAACTTTTCTTTTGAAAGTTTTCCTGTCTGAAGCATATTCTTCTTTGTTATCCAGTTTTCCATAAAGAGACAGAAGTCTGCATCATATTTTCCATCGCCTTTGCCATTAACCTTAATCCCAGCGGTCCATTCAGTATTTTCCGGGGGTTTGGTATTGGTCAGCTCAAATGAAAAGTCAGTAAGTTCAGTTATGGCAAAGAGAGCATTGATTACATCTGACATAGTGTGGAATTCATATGCCGGGTACTCAGTGGTCGTATTATCTTTGGGAATATTATCTTCTGGAGATAAAAGTTCCTGCCATGGAACATTTAATTCATTAGCAATCTGTTTTAAAACATCTATCTTCATGAGTATTTCACCAGACTCATATTTCTGGATAGTACGTTCTGATTTACCAAGATGCTGTGCAAACTCTTTTTGAGTAATCTTCTGTGCTCTGCGCTGTTTCTGTATTGCCTTCCCGATTTCTTCTGGAGAAGACATAGTGATTTTAATGGAATGAGAATTAGTCATTCTGTCCACCTTCCTTTACATGAAATAGTCCGTTGTAAAGATACGTATAAGATTGATAATAAATGAAATACGTATCAGTAAGTGACTTATTTATGATTGCATGATTACTTTATCATAAATAAAAACGAATTGTAAGTGCGTAATTGTAAAAAGTTCTATTGACAAATTCTGAAAAGGATATTAAGATAAACACGAACTAAAAATACGGAATGAATAAAGAACAGGATAGCTGCTTTGTGAAAACACGTATTTAAAATAACAATTTATGAAAGGAGGAGTTGCATGAAGGGTGTAAAGGAAGCATTCATAGATGCAGGTGAGATAAGCCAGATGCTTGGTATCGGGATGACAAAGGCATATGCAATTATAAAGGAATATAATGCAGAGCTTGAAGCAAAAGGTTATTTCACCATGCGGGGCAAATGTCCAAGGAAGTACTTTGAACAGAAAATCTATGGTTACGAAGATTATTACAATCCGGATTATGAGCCGCAGCGTAATCGGATCAAGGTTGCAGAAGAAATGGATTATGAAGCGGCAGTAGGGGATTCTGTGATAAGTGAACAGGATGAAGTGGATATACCGCCTGAAACAAATGAATTGCCGGAAGATGGTGCTGAGATAGCAGAAAATGTGATGTCAGATGCAGATGTAATGGTGAAAGAGACAACTGAATAGGTGAATCCAGCGAGTGGGGCAAAAAGCGCCGTCAAAACATGAAAATGGGGGCAAAAAGTGCCCCCAAAACCACAAAGTGAGGGCAGAAAGCGCCCCCGCATAAATCAGAGCCGAAAAAGTGTGGATGCAAAAAGTGCCGTCAAAATGCAAAAGTGGGGGGCAAAAAGCGCCGTCAAAACAGCAAAGTGACGGCAAAAAGCGCCACCACTCAAATCAGAGTGAAAAAGTCATGGTGGCGGAAAGTGCCATCAAAATGGAAAAGTTGTGGCGGAAAACGCCACTAAAACAGTAAAATGATGGCAAAAAACGCCACCATATCAGTAATTGTGGTGGGATATTAACCACCACATATTATATACAGGGTGCAGATGCTCCTGCCAAGACGAAAAATTATGTAAACGCTGATGTGTTTATATTTTTTCGGGAAAAGGTCCGACCTTTTCCGCATCTTGCAAAACCAGTGAACACTACTTTTAGAAAGGATGAAAAAAGCAATGGTACAGATAAAAAGAGATTGGTTTGATACAGCATTGAAGAATTACGAAAGGGGAGAAACGTATGGTAGATGGAAAGCGAAGATACAAGTCTGACAGGAAAGATTATAAGATATCGGTGAAGCTGTCAGAGAAAGATATGGATATTCTGAAAGCGGCACTTAAGCGAACTGGAATGACAGCAAGTGCCTATATAAGAGAATTAATTCGGACAGGAGGCAACATTGATACAAGTTATCCAGAGGACAGGGCAAAAATGATTCGTGTTATTGCAGGTATTGCAAATAATATTAATCAGGCGGTAAAGCTTGGCAATTCACAGGGAAGATTGTATTACAGCGATATTGATAAATTGCAGAACAGTCTGGATGATGTAAAGAAAACATTCGGGGAGGTACTGGAAGTATGACGATTACAAAGATCTTGAATATAAAAGAGTCAGAAGGTAGAAATCCAGCATCACACCTGAAGAATGCTTTGGAATATATCCAGAATCCGGATAAGACAGAAGAATGTGTACTGGTGGGCGGTATTAACTGCCTGCCGGATACGGCATTTGAGCAGATGGAGGAGACAAAGAATATATTTCATAAGACAAGTAAAAGACAAGGCTATCATGTGATTATATCGTTTTCGCCGGAAGAAAAAGTAACTGCTGAACAGGCAATGTACGTCCTGGAACACTTTGCGAAGGATGTGCTTGGCGATGATTATGAAGCTGTGTATGCAGTCCATACTGACAGGGAACATATGCATGGGCATCTGATCTGGAACAGTGTCAGCATGACAACCGGCAAGAAATACAATTCACCTAAAAGCAACTGGAAGAACCATCTCCAGCCTATTACAAATAAATATTGTGATGAACTTGGACTTTCCATCATGCCGGCAGAGTACAGCAGGAATCCGAAAAATATCAGCAGGGACAAGTGGGAAAGAGAAATGTCCATGAAAGAGATAATTCTCAGGGATGCCAAGATGTGTGCATATGCTGCCGGGAATGTGGAGCATTTTAAATATCTGATGAAAAGACTTGGATATGTATTCAAGAAAGATGCGTGGATGGAAGTGCAGGCACCGGGATTTCGGTATTATCATAAACTGGCAAAGCTGGACGAGATGTTTTCAGAGGAGACGTTAAGGCATCATGTGGATATGCCTTGGATGGCAAAGCCTTACTTTTATTCGTCGGATATCAGGGAATTGCACAGGGCGAAGCTGTCATCATTCCAGAAGAAGTTTTATGCAAAGCTATACAGATTAAGGATTGTAGAGCAGAAACGTTTTGCAGTCGGTGGAGCAAAGTATGCAGAGGATTTGAAGAGGTTTCATCAGTTACAGGACGAATATCTGTTGCTTGTGAATAATGACATCAAGGATGTTGCGGGACTTGTGAAGTATCGGAGCGAACAGCAGGAAAAGATGCAGCGGATTGGTGACAGGCAGCAGGAGATATACAGAGAAAGCTCTAGTCGGAAACGCAGTATAAAGAATGAAGAGCAGTACCGGGAATATCAGATATGGCATGTGGAAGTGCAGGAAGAACTGGATGAGCTGAAGCAGGAGAAAAGAGAGATTAAGAGGAAGTTGCAGCTTGCTGATGGCATTGTGAAAGAAGATTTGTATACAGCTTATTATGCGGTGTCGGAGAATGAAGAAATCGTTGCAGACAGGAATATTGAGATACCAGGGATGGAAAAGGAGGCTGTGTCAGAGAAAGATGTGGCTGTTGAGCCGGAGATGAATGTTGAGGTAGTGAATCCAGACAATAATCAGAATGAAATGGGCAGACAGAAAGAGCAAGCTGATAGTGCGAGAAAACAACAAACTGATTTAGATGGCATAGGAATACCAGAGCCTCATAATTCGCCTGATGTGAATGTGGTAAGAGTTGGCGAAAGTATGACTGATGTAACAGATAAAAGTGAATTGGTGGAAACTAGAGAAACTGAACCTGTGGACAGAGCCGACTGGATTGCCAGGAGAATATCAGAGCTTGGTGGTTATGAGAATGTCAGTGATTCTGTTAAGGCAGATATATTCGGGCTTGATATTGCTGATGTAAGCAGTAGCATAAGGTTGTTCTCGGATGTGATGAAACGGCTGGGGATAAAGCTTAATGGGATGAGCTTTTTGGAGAGTTTCAGAAGGTTTATGATGAGAGTGTTGGTAGAGATGCTGATAAAGAAAAGGCAAAAGATAAGATGTGGAACAGGGGCAGAGGAAGATGATTCCTCTGCTCAATTTTTTCAGTGGATAATCATATGCGTAATTTCGAGAACTCGAAATTTGTAATTGCATGAGCGAAATACTGATGATATAATAAAAATTAAGATAAAAGGACTATTTGACGTGATAATCGGAGGAAATAACATGTCAGAAAATCAAGTAAAAATAACTTATAAACCTTTATGGAAGTTGTTAATTGATAAGGATATGACGAAAACTGAATTGAGAAAGAAAACACAGATAGCACCAAGTACATTTACCAAAATGAACAACGACCAACAAGTATCGTTAGATATTCTGGCAAGGATATGTGTTGAATTGAAATGTGGATTTGATGATATTGTGAAAATAGAACGAAAGTGATATTGCAAAATGAAAAAACACGTACAAATAAATATAGCAAGGTGCTAATAGAAAGGAATTTATAAATGGCAGTTCAAAATAATGCTAATATTGGATTTGAAAAACAAATATGGGATGCGGCTTGTGTTCTTTGGGGACACATTCCGGCAGCAGAATACAGAAAGGTTATCGTAGGACTTATTTTTCTGCGTTACATATCAAGTGCATTTGAAAAACGATATCAACAGCTTGTTGATGAGGGTGATGGTTTTGAAGATGATAAGGATGCATACGCAGAAGATAATATTTTCTTTGTACCAGAGGATGCCCGTTGGAGCAAGATTGCTTCTGCGGCACATATTTCGGAAATTGGTATTGTTATCGATAATGCAATGAGAGCTATTGAAAAGGAAAATACAACTCTTAAAAATGTGCTTCCAAAGAATTATGCAAGTCCAGATTTGGATAAGCGAGTATTAGGAGAGGTTGTGGATCTTTTCACCAATATGGATATGGGCGATACAGAAGAAAGCAAAGATCTTCTTGGTAGAACATACGAATATTGTATTCAGCAGTTTGCAGCATACGAAGGTGTTAAGGGTGGCGAGTTCTATACGCCTGCAAGTATTGTTAAAACAATCGTTGCTATTTTGAAACCATTCAAAAACTGTCGTGTATATGACCCATGTTGTGGTTCTGGGGGTATGTTTGTTCAGAGTGCAAAATTTATTCAGGCACACAGTGGCAAGCGTGGAGAAATCGCTGTTTATGGTCAGGAATCTAACGCTGATACTTGGAAGATGGCAAAGATGAATATGGCTATTCGCGGTATCGACGCTGATTTTGGGCCTTATCAGGCAGATACATTTTTCAATGATTTACATAAAACGCTTAAAGCTGATTTTATTATGGCAAATCCGCCATTCAATCTTTCAAACTGGGGACAAGACAAGTTAAAAGATGATGTTAGGTGGAAATATGGAACGCCGCCAGCAGGAAATGCCAACTATGCGTGGATTCAGCATATGATACATCATCTTGCACCAAATGGGAAAATAGGTCTTGTGCTTGCTAATGGAGCTTTATCATCTCAGTCTAGTGGTGAGGGAGAAATCAGAAAGAATATTATTCAGGCTGATCTTGTAGAAGGTATCGTTGCATTGCCTACGCAGTTATTTTACAGCGTTACAATTCCGGTTACGCTTTGGTTTATTTCTAAGAACAAAAAGCAGAAAGGCAAAACTTTATTTATAGATGCCCGCAAGATGGGTTATATGGTTGACCGCAAGCATAGGGATTTTACTGATGAAGATATTCAGAAGTTGTCTGATACATTTACAGCATTTCAAGATGGTACGCTTGAAGATGCGAAAGGATTCTGTGCTGTAGCAGAACTTAAAGAAATCGAAAAGCAGGACTTTATTCTTACACCGGGCAGATATGTTGGTATTGAAGAAACTCCGGATGATGGAGAACCATTTGAAGAAAAGATGACACGCCTTACATCAGAGCTTTCGGATATGTTTGCAAAGTCTCATGAGTTGGAAGAAGAAATTCGTAGGAAACTGGGGGCGATTGGGTATGAAATGTAAGTTGTCTGATATTTGCGATTTTCGTAAAGGGAAAGTTGATGTTTCAAAGCTTACCTTGAAAACATATATATCTACTGAAAATATGCTGCCAAACAAAGGCGGGATTACAGAGGCAAATTCTCTCCCCACAATTCAGCTAACTCAGGAATATAAAAAAGGAGATGTTCTTGTTTCTAATATTAGACCATATTTTAAGAAAATATGGCGAGCAAAGTATGATGGCGGTTGTTCAAATGACGTTTTAGTATTTCAAGGAAATTCAAACATAGATGGAGATTTTCTCTATTATGTACTTGCCAATGGTGATTTCTTTGACTATTCAATGGCAACTTCAAAAGGCACAAAAATGCCAAGAGGCGATAAGACTTCCATAATGCAATATGAAGTGCCAGTATTTGATGTAGATACTCAAAGAAAAATAGCAAGTGTTTTGAGGTGCTTAGATGAAAAAATAGAACTGAACTCTACGATAAACAAGAATTTAGAGCAGCAAGCTCAGGCAATATTCAAAGAATGGTTTATAGACAATCCCGAAAACAATGAATGGTCAACAGGAACATTCTCTGAACTTATTAAATCAACCTTAAATGGTGATTGGGGAAAAGAAGCACCGACAGGCAATAATACCGAAAAGGTTTACTGCATTAGAGGCGCGGATATTCCCGAAGTCAAAGCAGGCAATAAAGGTAAAATGCCCACAAGGTATATTCTTCCTAAAAACTTTGCCACAAAACAACTTACAGCCGGTGACATTGTTGTTGAAATTTCAGGAGGTAGTCCTACTCAATCAACCGGAAGATGTACAGCTATAACTCAATCATTACTCGACCGTTATGATAGCGGTATGGTTTGCACAAATTTCTGTAAGGCAATGAAACCCAAAGAAGGATACAGTTTGTTTATCTACTATTATTGGCAATACCTGTATGGTAAAGGTGTCTTTTTCTCTTATGAAAACGGCACAACAGGTATTAAGAACCTTGACTTCTCAGGTTTTATCGAAACGGAAACTATTTTAATTCCGCCAGTAGATAAAGTTATAGTATTTGATGATTATTGCAAAACAATTTTCAATCAAATTTTTGCCAATGGCAAGCAAAACGAACATCTTGCTGTACTTCGAGATACTCTTTTGCCCAAATTGATGTCCGGTGAACTTGATGTCTCTGACATCGACCTTTAAGCCGCTAAATTCTTGTTTACCATACTTGAAGTGTTTTGGCTTGCAGGGCAAGGGTTAGTTGCACCAATTGCTATTTCATCGCTTGTAGTCTTATTTACTGTATCTGTTGTCAAGATAGTGATAAAAGCGAAGGGAGATGACGCCATGGGAAGTAAAGTAAAAGAATTTGTATGTGTAATTTTTGATATTTTATATACTATGAGCGCTAATTTGGCAGGTGGTGCACTGCTAGCCAAAACACTTCAAAGGATAATCGTTTAGTTTGCAAAGGAGTAGATGAAGTGGCATATAAAGAAATTGATGAATCTAATATAACATTGATTGATTCAGTTAGTTCTTTTATTGAAATGATAAAACATGTAAAAGAGACTAAGGAAGTTCAAGACGGAACTTCTACTGAATTATATTTCAGAGGTCAGGAGACTGAATTTTGGGATATTGAGCCGAGCATATTTAGAGATGATATGTTAAGCATTGAACATAAATTGATGCAGATACCATTGCAGAAGTCACCAACAGAATTTAGGGACTTGAATTCGATGTTTGATATTATGACTAAGTATCAGCATTATGGGATGTGTACCCGTCTTTTGGATTTGACTACTAATCCGTTGGTTGCCCTCTACTTTGCATGTAAAAAGCATGGTGCAGTAAAATATGTTACAGAAGATGGAGAAGAGGAAAAAGAACCATATGGAGTGATTTATTACACGGACAAATACTACTCATCTCAACCTACAGATATTGAAATTCAAATCGTGTCTGCTTTGGCGAGTTATGATTTGGAAAAAGAAAATACTTTGTCTGATGTTCTTGAAAGATTATATCATGACCGAATTATCGACGAAGGAACAAAGAACAATTGGTTAGTAAATTACGGAGAGTTTGTAAAAATAATACAAAATAACTACATGGTAATGCCAACTTATACAAATGAAAGATTGAGAAAGCAAAGTGGAGTATTTTTGCTGACAAGCCTATTTTCTTTTAATAAAGAGAATGAGCTCAAAAATTCTGTTATATCAAAAGCGAAGGGAAAACTAAAAGAAGAATTTAGCAATACGTGTTTTTATATTTCAGGAGAAGATAAAGAAAATATTTTAAAGGAGCTAGATCTGTATAACATAAATGAGGCTACTCTATTTCCTGAATTAGAGCATCAACTAAACTACATAAAGTATGCTAATCGTAATCTTGTTAATCCTGTTACAGATTTTACAAAATATGAAGAAGAGTCTGCAAGCAGTAAGCAGGATATAGGGGTAAAACAACCGGAACTGGAACAATACATTTTTGACAATTTTGATGATCAATTTAAAGGTATTATTGGAGAAGAAGATGTTAAGGAAGTATTAAAAATAATAAAAGAACATTTTACTGTTGATTGGTATAAGCGTAATCCAATACTCAGTAAAATAAATATGTCTATTACAGGATATTATTTTAAAAAATATGAATCAAGGGATGTTGCAAAGCGAAAGGCAGAACAGATTGTGACATTATTAAACCAAATGGTTGAAGATTTTATTACAGCAATGGAGAGAGGTGAATAAAGTGTCAGCTAATTATACGGAAGCTAATTACGAAAATTCAGTTATAGAGCTATTTAGAAATGATTTAGGCTATGAATATGTTTATGGTCCGGATATAGAAAGAGATTTTTACAATCCACTATATGAGGATGTTCTGCTCGATTCTCTGTATCGTTTGAACAGAGATCTGCCCGATGACGCCATTCAGGATGCCTTATTTAAGCTTAAAAACTTTGAAAACGGAGAACTTGTGCAGAAAAACGCTGCATTTATGGACTATCTGCAAAATGGAATTCCGGTAAGATATTTTGTAGCTGGCGAGGAGCGTTCCTCTATAGTTTATCTTGTTGACTACAAAAATCCTGACAATAATTCATTTATCATAGCAAATCAGTGGACTTTCATTGAAAATAGTAATAAGCGTCCTGATGTAATTCTCTTTTTAAATGGCTTGCCGATTGTATTAGTTGAGTTGAAATCTCCTTCTCGAGAAGAAACGGACGCTTCTGAAGCATACAGACAGCTTCGTAATTATATGCAGGAAATCCCATCTATGTTTATATATAATGCTATCTGCGTTATGAGCGACCAGTTGACATCTAAGGCAGGTACAATCACTTCAGGTGAAGACCGCTTTATGGAATGGAAAACGAAAGATGGAGATTATGAGAATACACAGTTTGCACAGTTTGATACTTTCTTTGAGGGGATGTTCAAGAAAGAGCGACTTCTTGATATTATAAAGAACTTCATTTGCTTTTCAAATGAGGGTATTAACTCATTCAAAATTCTTGCAGGATATCACCAGTATTTTGCAGTTAGAAAAGCGATTGAATCCACCAAACGTGCTACTGTTACGGATGGTAAGGGAGGTGTGTTCTGGCATACACAAGGAAGTGGTAAGTCACTTTCTATGGTATTTTATGCACATTTGTTGCAAGAAGCATTGGATAGTCCAACGATAGTTGTTATTACCGATAGAAATGATCTTGATGATCAGCTTTATGGGCAATTTGCAAAGTGTAAAGAATTCTTAAGACAAGAGCCAATACATGCTGAAAGCAGAGAAAACTTAAAATCTTTGCTTGCCGGCAGAAGGGCAAATGGTATTATTTTTACTACAATGCAGAAATTTGAAGAATCTCACGAAGCATTGTCGGAGCGAAACAACATTATTGTTATGGCGGATGAAGCACACAGAGGGCAATATGGACTAGCAGAAACTGTTGATGCCAAAACTGGTAAGATAAAAATTGGAACAGCACGAATTATCAGAAATACTTTGCCTAATGCTACATATATCGGATTTACCGGTACTCCTATTTCATCAAAAGACCGCAGTACTCGGGAAGTATTTGGTGATTATATTGATATTTATGATATGACACAGGCTGTTGAGGATGGAGCAACAAGACCTGTTTATTATGAGAGCCGGGTTATCAAGCTTAATCTTGATGAAGATACTCTTAAGTTGATTGATAGTGAATATGACATTATGGCTGAAAATGCTGATGGAGAAGTAGTTGAGAAAAGCAAGCGTGAACTTGGTAAGATGGAAGCTGTTCTTGGCAATGATAATACTATCAATTCACTAGTCTGTGATATTCTTGACCATTACGAGAACAACAGGGAGAATCTTTTAACAGGAAAGGCAATGATTGTTGCTTACTCTCGTCCTATTGCAATGAAGATATACGAGCGTATCTTAGAACTTCGTCCTGCATGGACTGAGAAAGTTGGAGTAGTTATGACTTCTGGTAATAATGATCCGGAAGAATGGAGAAAAATTATTGGCAATAAACATCATAAGGATGAACTTGCTAAGAAATTCAAAGATAATAACAGCCCTATGAAGATAGCAATTGTTGTTGATATGTGGCTGACAGGCTTCGATGTTCCTTCGCTTGCAACTATGTATGTCTATAAGCCAATGTCTGGACATAATCTTATGCAGGCTATAGCTCGTGTAAATCGTGTATTTCGTGATAAAGAAGGCGGGCTTGTTGTAGACTATGTAGGAATTGCTTCTGCATTGAAACAGGCAATGAATGATTATACTTCTCGTGATAAAAAGAATTATGGTGATACTGATGTTGCAAAGGTTGCATATCCGAAGTTCTTAGAAAAACTTTCAGTGTGTCGGGATATGTTCCACGGATATGATTACTCGAAGTTTATAGGTGGAACGGATCTTGAAAGAGCAAAAACTATCAGTGGTGCAGTTAACTTTATTATGGACAGAGAGAAAGCCGATGATAAGGATTCATTTGTAAAAGAGGCACTTATGCTACATCAGGCATTGTCGCTTTGTTCTTCTCTGGTTGATGAAGAAAGTCGATTTGAAGCAGCGTTTTTTGAATCGGTGCGAGTTCTTGTCCTTAGACTTACAAACACAGGAGTTGGAAAGAAGATTTCTCTTCCAGAAATGAATGCAAGGATAAATGAGCTTTTAAAGCAGAGTATCAAAAGTGATGGAGTTATTAACCTTTTCTCAGATATCAAAGAGGAATTTTCGCTGTTTGACCCGAAGTTTCTTGAAGAAGTTGCCAATATGAAAGAAAAGAATCTTGCGGTTGAACTTCTTAAGAAGTTGATTGCAGAACAGGTTTCAGTATATCGCAGAACTAATGTAGTTAAATCTGAGAAGTTTAGTGAAATTATGCAGCGTTCGCTTAATGCGTATCTTAATGGTATGTTGACAAATGAAGAAGTTATTGAGGAAATGCTGAATCTTGCGAAACAGATTGCGGCAGCAAAGAAGGAAGGCGACCAGCTTGGGCTTACTGCTGATGAGCTTGCCTTCTATGATGCATTAACTAAGCCACAGGCGATAAAGGATTTCTATGAAAATGAAGAACTGATAGCAATTACAAAAGAACTTGCAGACACTCTCCGAAGAAATAAAACAATTGACTGGCAGAAACGAGAATCGGCAAGAGCAAAAATGCGTATGCTTATAAAGAAACTGCTGAAAAAGCATAAGTATCCGCCTGAAGGTATGGAGGATGCGGTTCAGACTGTTATGACACAGTGCGAACTTTGGACAGATAATAATGATATGGGCGAGGAAAAGGTTGTTAACTTTCGAGACAAATCAATCTCATATGAACAATCAAATTATGCGCCCATGATGGTTGCTGAAAGTACAGCAACATATGGAGAGAAGAACTAAAAGGAAGGATATGCATAAAAATTAACTATTTGTGCATCATACAGGAAAAAATTATGGAATACTATATTTTAAAATGTTATCAAGAAGCTAAAAATAGGTGTTCAGATGTAGATCAAGGATTTGATAGATTTGAACCTAAAATAAAAAAGATAGTTATTGCATGCCTTGTTGCAATGTTTATATCGTGTGCTGAGATTATTTTTACAATGTTATTACTTCCTAAACAATTATGGTACTGTATTGGCATAATAATTTTATTAATTGCAATGGTAATACTTATAAGTGTAGACAATAAAGATCAAAGGAATCATATGGACAAATATGTGGATTCACATAAGAAAAATATTGAGGTTTTGGACGAAGTATTAGAAAGTAAATTTCAAATAAATAATAAAGAAAAAATAGAAGAACTGATGAATATTTATCAAGAATATATAGATAAAGAAACCAGCAAAGAAAAAAAGAGAAATAGTATTATCTTGACTATTTTTTCTGCATTTGCAGGGGTTTTAACCATTTCATTTGAAAATATGGGAGTTATTGGTATAGATTTTACTAATTGGTTATATGTAGCTACATTTTTGCTTGTTTTTGTTGCAGCAGCTGGAATTTGGATTTATTCATATACTTTTTTTGATACATTGAAAAGGAAATATGAACTTATGATAAAAGATTTAAAAGATTTATTGCTGTTAAAATATTAGATATTACATAGTTATTGGCAGTAATAATAGGTATGGTGAAAATGAAGATAGTAAAAAAACCATATTTTATAATAAAGAAAGCGGGTGCAACACATGAATATGCAGGAGTTAAAGAAGCTCATTTACCAAGGCGAAAAAGTTGATATAGAGTGCAAAAAAGCAGAAAAAAATGTACCAAAATCTGCGTATGAGTCATATTCTGCATTTGCCAATACAAAAGGTGGATATATCATACTTGGAGTAAGAGAAGATAAAACAAAGACTGATCCGAAGGAACGATTTATAATACAAGGAATAGAGGATGCGCCTAAGCAGAAAGAAGATTTTTGGAACACAATTAATGGAAATAAGGTGAATATAAACCTATTAACCGATGATGATGTAAAGATTGTTGAAGATGGCAGTATAAGTCTAATTGTGATTCATGTTCCTAGAGCTGATTTTAATATGCGTCCGGTATATGTTGGTGAAAATCCATATAAGGGAACATATAAAAGAAATCATGAAGGCGATTATCATGCGACAGAGCATGAGATAAGAGGAATGATAAGAGATCAAAATCCAGAGGGCAATGATAATCAAATAATTGAGTATTATACAATGGATGATATTGATAAAGAAACATTAAGAAAATATCGTCAGATTTTTGAAATCAGAAATGATGGACACGTATGGAATGCTCTAGATGATAAGTCTTTTCTTGAAAAGCTGGGAGGTTATAGAAAAGATAGAAAGACTGGTGTAGAGGGATTAACGTTAGCAGGGATTCTAATGTTTGGAACAGGACAGGCTATTAGAGAGCGCTTTGATAATGTTTTTATGGATTATCGAAATGAAAGTCAGGTAACAGCAGATATTCGCTGGAATGACAGAATTACCTATGATGGTACATGGGAAAATAATCTATTTAATTTCTTTACGAAAGTAACGCCGAAGCTTACAGAGGACTTAAAAAAGCCATTTAAATTGGAAGGTGGCGTGCAACGTATAGATGATACTCCGGTTCACAAAGCAGTTCGTGAAGGGTTTGTAAATATGATTATTCACGCGGATTACTTAATGGATGCAGGAATATTGAAAGTAATTAAGAGATCTGATTCGTTCGAATTTACAAATCCGGGAATTTTGAAACTTCCGCTAGAGGATATTTATCGTGGAGGTAATTCAAAGTCAAGAAATCCTCATATGCAGACTATGCTTAGATTGGTTGGATTTGGCGATAATGCTGGCTCTGGATTTCCGACAATTCTTGATGTGTGGAAGTCAGAAGGATGGATAAAACCTGAATTGATTGAAGATACAAATCTTGATCAGGTGACACTTGTGATGAAGATGGAAAAGGAATCTGATGATGAATCAGCAGAAAAATCAGCAGAATCAGCAGAAAAATCAGCGGATTCAAAAAAAATGAAAGCAATAGATTTGTCAGAAAGGCAGAAGCAGATTTTAGCCTATATGGATGCTGGGGTTGAATATAGCACAGAGCAGGTAGCAGAAAAGATAGGTTTAAAAGGTCCAAGGACAAGGCAGTTATTAAATGAATTGGTAAATATGGAGTTATTAGCTTGTATTGGAACTACAAAAAGAAGAAGGTATATTAAAGTGTAGAAGTGGATGTAATGTAGGAGATAATAAGCATGAACAAATTCTCAGAAAAGGACTGGAAAATATTCAGAAGTAAAATAGCTGGATGGCAAGAAGCTTATATGGATAAGCTCAACAAAGAATATATTGAAATACTAAGTGGAGATGGAAAGCCATCTGAAAAATTTTGGACATTGGAGAAAAGAATAAAAGAGGATAAGAAAGATTGTGGAGTGCAATGTGAGATGAGCAGATCAAATCAATTTTATATCATGCTTTCACTTCTAAATGAAGGAGCCATTTTTATGGAAGATTTAGAAGATTTTAGCGATGATTTGAAAGAGATAATGCAGCATTTCGCTGGTCTATAGCTTGCTATAAAAAATATATTTCTTGGTCGAGAGTGGTCAAGAATTTAATTGAGTTTTTATCGAGTTGTTTTCAGAAAAAACTCGATAAAAACTCAAAAGAAACTCATAGAGTAACTTAAGACTCAGAGGGAGTATGTAAGTTTAGTTAAACTCATTCATAGCATCTACATATCCTTGCAAGCCATCTGCTTTGAGAGCAAGTTCTGCATACAGCAGAGGAGAAACATTGGTACCAATATCGTGATGAAGTATATGAAAAAATCGCAACGCAATGGTGTGAAAGATATAAGATTGATATTGTTGAATAAAAGAAAGGGGCTACTATGATACCCACAGAAGATATTATATCGATAGTGAAAAACACAATTACTGCATCAATTAAATGTAACACCCATCGGGGATACATTGGTTGGAGCAGCTGTGATAATATTTGTATGGATATGCATGACTGTCTTGATATGTGTGCTGAGACTTTAGAAATGCGTGGTTATATGGTTGCACTTGAGTCGGTTACATATATTTTGGTATCTGGTGTTAAGTTAGCATCTCATGCAGATAGTAGTTCGGGAATGCTTACAGACGTTATCATGTGTACATACGAATTGATAGAAAAATGCGCAAAAGAAGTCGAAAAACAGGATAAACAGATGCGAGATCAAGCACTTGCATTGATTATAAAAGAGACAAAAAAGAGTGTTTTTGATGGTTGGACTGACTGGCGTTATGATTTGCTGAAATGTGGGATTTGCCTATGCGACGAAAAGAGTGCAAAGAAGCTTGAAAAGGTTTTGGATACCCTTTTGGAAATTTCACGGGAGGATTATTACCCGGAATATACGAAAAAAGAAGATTTGATTGTAAGATACCTTTTACATAGACATTTATATGGCAAAAAGAATACACAGAAGGAACTATATCAGAATATTGCAATAAATGAACTCCGTATTATTGCTATCAAGGATGCTATGGAAGATAAGAATTATGATGAAGCAGAGAAACTTTGTTTAGAGAAAGCAAACGCAGAAGAGACATGGCATTATCATAGTAGCGATCCGGAAGATTGGAATAACGTGCTATATGACATATACAAGACAGCAAACATCACGGAAAAGCAAATCGCACAGGCAAAAAAACTGCTATTAATGGGAAATGAGAAGTTCTGGGATGTTTTGAAACAGATTTATAAAGAGCACGACGCATGGAATGAGAATTACGAAAGCTTATTAGATGAATTAAAGAATAGCAAGCGAACTGTTTGCTATCGTACTGTTCTTATTTCTGAAAATGAAAAGAAGAGATTGCTTGATGATGTAATGGAGAATCTGTATGATTTGTTTTATTATGGAAAATATTTGGTAAAGGATTATCCGGAGCAGGTATATGAGTTATGTTATAAGGAAATAAGTGAGAGTTGTGCTCAGGCAAAGGATAGACGAGAATATAAAAAGATAACAAAGAATATTGCACAGCTTATAAAATGGAAGGGTAATGATACTGCTAAATCTTTAATTGAGGAATTGATGCAGAGATATCCAAGAAAACCAGCATTGTTGGATGAATTGGAGAAGGTGGAGAAGAAACTTTAGGAGGAAAATGATGTTCTTATTTTGTAATGAGGATAAAAAGAAAAAAGAGAGACTAAATAGCGTGTTGAAGACAACACATAATCTCATCAAAAAAAATGATATTAAGGATGTGAGAAAAAATCCTGTTTATTCACTTATAAGAGCAATGTCAAATTATCATTTATATGATATAGTACGTGAATTGTATGAGGATGAAGAAGTTACAGATGTTCAAAGTATATACAAAGATATAGGAGAGTATTTAATTAATAGCGATAAACTTAACAATAGTAAGAGTTTTGAATTAGGAGAGAGCAATATTAATATAGATTTATCAAAAGATGCAATATTGGTATGTGCGTGGAATAAAGAACGATTTGTTAATGCATTATTAAATATAGGGCAAAATGTAGGTAATTTATTTGAATATGACAAAATAAATCATATGGCCACATATATTTATCCTATAGGTTTAACAATTGTTTATAATGGAAATCATTCCACTTTGTCGGGCATTTTAAAGGGAGAAGGAACGATACAAGCAAATCAGACATATGATCTTGTACCAACATATGATTATATGTATTTTGATGGTATTTATTTCAGAAATAAAATGAATGATGAAAAATTATATAAGGTAGCGAGATTTGAAATTGGTGCGTTATATGAAATTGGCAGAATATTAGCAGAAAATGGAATAAGATAAACTTCAATAATCATTTGGGCTAAGGTTAAAGAAGTTTATCTTAATATAAGCAGATCGGAACTAATAATTGAACCAATTCATAGCATCCACATAATTCTGCAATCCGTTTTCTTTCAATGCGAATTTGGCATAAAGCAGAGGTGTTTCCATTGCCAACCGGTATAGATATACAACATCATTCGGGTCATCAAAGATAACAGAGGAATTACATTCCTTGCAACGGATAACAAGAATTGTGTTCTCATCGATGTTGGCGATAATGGAGTCTGTGGCGGGTTCGTACATACCGAATAGAAAATTAAGATTATTGTTCATGACAGTCTCCTTCCCACAGATATTTTGCACCATCCAGCAGGTCGATAATAGCTGTAAGCATATTAGTGTATTCGATATGTAAGTCCTTAATGGCTTCTGACGTAGGAAGAGTATCGGGAGTGCAGTTTGGTGTGGTAAATGCTTTCTGCATTTCAAGTAATTGCAGATACAGAGCATTAACAGTCTGCACAAGCGGATATATAGTTTCCTTCTTGCCGACAACGCAGATGCGGTTATAGATGCAGGAACGGACAAAGTAATCTTTTTTCATCATGCCACTGGCAAGGATGCGGGCTTCGATTTGTTTGCGTTCAGCATCGCTGATTCTAAAACTTATAGTTGGATGTTTATGTTGATTGCTCATAGAAAAGCTCCTTTCATAGTGGGTGTGGCAGCAGGCACAGTTAAGCACCCGCAAGCCACATTTGATTATTCGTTTTTAGTAGTAAAAGTAGATTATATCTGCCATGGATTTCATAGAAGCAACAGGGAATAATTGCAACTAATTTGCTACTAAAGTTTTTAAAAATGATATGAAAAGAGTAACATTTGATGAAATAGATGCGGTGGAATGCCGCATAAAATCAGCATTTTTGATTTGATGATACTTCCCTTGGGAAGAGTTTGAGTAAGCAATTGTTCTCGTCCCACCCAGACCCATCCAAGTGTCCGAGTGAAAAAGAACATAAAAAATATGAAGCAGAGTCAGATGA
>ENA-UPWP01000316-UPWP01000316.1-human-gut-metagenome-genome-assembly--contig:-NODE-316-length-49334-cov-11.240961_pt1 | contig 49334 bp, 50 predicted proteins | sample MGYA00250052_ERZ773380 | MGnify/ENA primary metagenome ERZ773380 (study PRJEB29103, sample SAMN06112063) | human gut metagenome | biome: human gut; feature: ankylosing spondylitis patient; material... | reverse complement strand
TATTTTAGAAAAAAGAAACCCCTAATCCCCTCAAGATTGAGGGGTAGGGGAGTTGAATAGGCGAAGCCTATTTTTGACCTCTTTTGCATGGATGTATGCGTTGCTGCCCGCTTTCCGTCCGTTATTTTTTCTCGATCAGCTCCTGCAAATCCCGCTTGACCTGGGTATAAGTCAAAGCGGGAATGGGAATGGAGATGCCCGAAATCAGCTCCGCTTCAAACCGCCGCAGGGCGACAATATACAGCGTGTTCACAAGATAGCCCCGCCGCAGTGGGTAAAACACTTCCGGCAATCTCTCTTTCAGCTCCCGGTAAATATAATTGCAGCTCACGACCCGGTCAACGCAAACTAATTCCGTCCGCTTATCCCGGCTTTTGGCGTACAGAATGGTATAGGGATCGATGTACACCGTTTGATTGCCGCTGGGAAACGCTATGCGCCGGCCGGCGGGCTGTTCCATCAGCAGATTGCGGACAAACCGCGTCGTGTTCATATCCATCTTCAAAATGCTGCGCTCGCCCTCAGTGTCCGGCTGGGTGTACTCATAGGAATTGTGCTGATGTACCATTTTCAGCTCGCCGCCGATCAGCCGCCAGCCGATGGTAAAACAGTTGACGGCCCCAAGCTGGTTTTGCCTGCTTCTCACCGCAATCTGGCCGCAGACCTGCGCCGCCGTTTCGCCCAGCGGGACGGGGTAATATTCTTCCGACACCACATCCACCGCCCTGCCCTCAAAGCCCTTGAAATGTTCCCGTATCGCGCTGCCGCCAAAGAGCATTGGCTCGCCGGTGCCGAGGTAGATGCTGTCCGGGCAGAGATAGTCAAACCACCGTTCCAAATCCCCCGCGTAATGGGCGTGGAACAGCTCTTTTGTGAGCGCGGTAATTTCCTCTAAATTGATTTGCTTCTGCTTTTTTTCCTTTGCCATAATCTGTTCCCCCTTGTCTGCTTCCATTGTACCAAAATACGACGGGCAGCGCAAGAGAAAACACATCATTCACGCCGTATCACACTTCATTCGTTCCAAACCTATTGACATCCAAAACGCCGCATTGTAAAATACAGGGAAAGGGAAAATTATGCACTTTTTTGCGGGAAAAGGGGTTGACAAACTATGCCGTTGAACAATATACTTACGACAGACAGACAGACAGACAGACAGACAGACAGACAGACAGACAGACAGACAGACAGACAGAGGTAAATCTGCCTGTTTTTGTGCTGTCCGCATATCGCTATAGCAGAGGAAGCAGTTGTCCATTCCAGCCGGATGGATGACCGCTTCCTTTTTGCGTTTTTTGATAGACCAGCACAGGAACAGGAGGATGACTATGAAATTAAAGAAACGGATCGCTGCTCTGCTGATGGCGGGCGCGATGGTATGCTCCACTCTGCCGGCAAATGTACTGGCGGTGGAAAGTTCAGTTCAAAATGTAGGCGGCTTATGCCAACACCACACAGAACACAACGCCGACTGCGGCTATACCGAGGGCATCGAGGGGACACCCTGCAATCACGAACACACCGAGGACTGCTATACCCTTGTGACAAGCTGCGTCCACAAGCATACGGCGGACTGCTACCCGGCAGAAAGCGTGTCGGATAACACAGCCAGCCCGTCCGATGCGGAAAATCAGGAGCCGGTAAACTGCACCCACGAGTGCAGAGAGGACACCGGCTGTATCAAAAAAGAATTAGACTGCAAACACGAACATGACGAGGCTTGCGGCTATTCCCCTGCTACCGAGGGAACGCCCTGCACCTATGAATGTGAGGCCTGCTCGGGACAGGAGCAAATCAATGCACTGCCGAACGTAGAGGACAGCCCGACAGAGGGAGACGGCACAGAACAATCCCCCTACCAGATTACCAACGCAGAGGAGTTGAAATGGTTTCGGGATACGGTGAATAGCGGAACAACCGATATTCACGCCAGACTGCTGCATGACATTGACCTGAAGAACGTCAGTTGGGAGCCCATTGGAACCCAGGAACATCCCTACACCGGCACCTTTGACGGAAACGCCTATACCATAAAGAATTTTCGGCTGGGGGACCACACTAAGCCAGACCCAATTTCTGAAAAGGGCCTTTTCGGCTGGATTGGATCAGGCGGTACAATACAGGATGTGGTTGTGAAGGTTGAAAGCATCGGTTCTGCGACGAACCCCAACAATTTCAATATTACCAAATGTGGACTGATTGCGGCGTATAACGCAGGCACTATCCGGCGCTGCAGTGTTATGGTCAATTATACGCTCTATGTTGCGGGGGAGATCGGCGTCATCGCCTACCAAAATAGTGGCATAATCGAAAACTGCCTGAGTGCGGTGGGGACGGGAACGGGATCTCCAAAATTTCCGGGTCGTATTCCGGATGAAGCCTCTGCTGCGGGCATTGCCTATGAGAATTCAGGCGCAATCAAAAACTGCCTGTTTGATGGTAAACTCCGAACAGATGGGGTCACAGGCAATTCCTATACAGCGAAAGACTATGCCATTGCAAAAGGCGGTAAAATCACAAACTGCTACTATTACCACTCCAAACCAAGAGTCGGCGATGCAACATACGAGGGTGAACTATACAAGGACGGAGACAAATCCACAGTAATATCCAAGACGCAGCAGGAGATGGGCACCGGCGAAGTGACCTGGCGGTTAAATGAGGAGGGGAAGTATGACATCTGGCGGCAAAGAAAAATCGGCTTTGCGGACATTTCTCTGGATAAAAGCTACGGGAGGGTCAAGCAAAATAATGATGGGACGTATTCCATTGTAACTCCTCATATACACCGACTGGATAACGGCACGCAGACAGAATTCAAGGAGGTTCGCTCTTTGGATGAAATCACAGAAGACACTCCAGACACAAAATACTACTGTCTGAGTGGAAATGTCGTACTGAGCACAGTATGGGCAGCTCCAAATCGGGACATTTCGCTTTGTCTGAACGGAAAGAACATCACAGCCCCTGCCGGTGCTTCTGCAATTACCGTAGGCACCGGCAGCACCTTCACTCTGATGGACTGTGGGAAAGGCAAAATCAGCGGTGGTTCCTCCGGCATTGCGGTAACAGACGGCACGTTCAACCTGCACAGCGGCGTAATCAGCGACAATACCACCGGCGTACTGCTCAATAGCGGGACATGTACGCTGAACGGCGGCTCCATTACCAAAAACACCACCACAGGTGTGGACTATCGGGATGGCACGCTTACCCTCAGCGGCGGAGCAAAGGTAATTGAGAACAAGACGAAAAATATTCTGCTTCACACAGGGAAAACGCTCTCCTTCGGGAAGCTGAATGCCGATGCGCGCTTTGGCATTTCTGTAGAGAATTCGGGTTCCTCTGAGGCACCCATCCCCGTTACTGACACAAACGGCGGGAATTATTTCAACAACCTCTTCCCGGATGATGTGCTCACAAACGAGCTGTATCGGGAGAACGGTGTGGTGTGGCTTCGCACACAGGGGCATACGGCGCACTGTGTCTGTGGTGGTACACACACCGACATTGGCAATCATGCGCAAGAAAAGAAGTTAAATTTTCAGCCGTGGAATCCCTATAAGGAAAATCCCGCAAAGCCTCAGATGCCGACCTCTATGCCTGCAGGTGTGGACGGCTACTACCTGACACAAGATGTCACGCTGAATAGCACTTGGAGCCCGTCGAATGTGGTGCTTTGTTTGAACGGACATAAGATGACCTTCTCCGGCAATGGTTTCGTGGAGATTTCTGGAAACGGAAAGTTGACGCTGACCGACTGCGGGACAACCGGCAAGCTTTGCAGGGAAGGCAGTGAAGTATACAAGAAAGGTGGCATTTCCCTCTCAACAGGAAGCACCTTTGACATGTACGGCGGCACGATTACCGGCTTTCAGCACGGTGTATCCACCGACCAAGTGGGTGGAACAATCCATCTGTACGGAGGGACGATTACCGGAAATGAGACTGTCCACGGTGCCGGCGTGTTTTGCTGGGGCAGTAGTAGCAATCCCTCAACATTCATCATGTACGGCGGAAAAATCACAAATAACCATGCAACCTATTCAGGTTCAGATATCAACGTAAAACCGTCAGGCGGAGGCGTATTTCTGAGAGAGTACAGTAAATTTGAAATGTACGGCGGCGAGATTACCGGCAACACCGCTACTTATGGCGGCGGTGTGTACTGCGGTGCAATCATAAGCCCCAACACCGCAGAGATGATTCTGCACGGCGGCAAAATTACCGGCAACACCGCTACTTATGGCGGCGGCGTGTACTTCAAGGACAAAGCCTTTCAGGTCACCGGCGAAGGCAAGGTAACAATTACCGACAACACTGGAAATGGCGGAAAAAATGTGGTTTTGTTTGCTGGGAAAACCATTCAGGTGACCGGTAAACTGCATGAAGAAACCCGCATCGGTGTGAGATCCTTTCATAATCCTACAGATGGAAACCCGATCACCATCGCCAAGGCAACTGATGGAGGCTGGATCAAGAAAGGAAACTTCACCTCTGACATTCCCGACTATGGTATCGCCCTATCGGAGGACGGCAAAATCGTGCAGCTTCAGACACACCAGCATAGCTGGGAGTACATCGTCAGTCAGGACGGTACAACTATTACGGAACATTGTAAGGCAGAAAACTGCGGACTGCCCGAAGGCAACGGTGGCAGTGTGATTATCAAGGCTCCTGAGGGTAATTTGATTTATGACGGACAAGGAAAGGCCGCAGTTCTGGAAAACACCCTTATCTCCGGTGTGGATGTATCGGAAATTACCTATACCAAGGATGGCACCGATATTACCGGAACGCCCACCGATGCGGGCACCTATACCGCCGCTGTTACCGTGGGCGGAAAGACGGCAAAAGTGCAGTACACCATTTTGCAGTCCGGGACTGAGTTTAGCGGCGGAGTGACAGTGTCTCGTCCGAACAAAGTCTATAACTACGGCGATCCTATCTACGTCACTGTGACGCCTAAGGCAACCGGAAATGCTCCTGTTAAAAAGGTGCGAGCACTTAGCACACCTCAGGCGGGTCAGATGGCAATTTACGAAGGAGACAGACAGCTTACTGACGCACAAACGGTTACCTCCGGCAAAGAGCTGAGCTTTACCATTGACACCGCAAAAGCGAATCTTGAAAAGGGACGGCACACGCTCACCGCAAAATTTGTAGGATCGCAAAATATGGCAGCGCAGGCAGGAACGGTGGATGTAACAATTACTTGGGCCTGGATTACAAATGCGGATGTTGCGGTAGAGGGCGAATCGTTTACCTATACAGGCTCTCCGATTACCCCTGCTGTAAGCGTAACATTAAAAGGAACACAGCTCATGAAGGACCGCGATTATACGATTGCCTATACGAATCACACCAATGTGGGGACAGCAACCGTGACCGTTACCGGCATAGGCAACTATACCGGTACATCAACAAGAACCTTTGTCATCAGCAAGGCAGCGGCCCCTGAAATCAGTTGGCCAACGGCAAGCGCAATTACCTACGGGGAAAAGGTGTCTGACAGCCGCTTGAGTGGAGGCAGTACCCAATACGGTACATTCGCTTGGTCGGATACTGTAAAGGATACGACTCCCACAGTGGGAACTTCCCCGTACAAAGTGGTGTTTACTCCCAGTGAAGCTACAAAAAACAACTATGAAACGATTACCACAACGGAGAAGAATGTTTCCCTGACCGTCAATGCAAAAAGCTTGAACGGTGCCAGTGTGACGGTATCCGGCAGCTATACATATACCGGTCAGGCTCAAATTCCGGCTGCTGATGCGGTAACGGTTCAGTTAAACGGTAAAACAATTCCTAAGGACCAGTACACAATTTCTGCCAGAAATAATACGAACGCCGGACAGGCAATCGTGACCGTTACCGGCAAAGGCGACTATACCGGCACAGCAAGCGGAACCTTTATTATCGGCAAGGCAACGCCTAACCCGATCACACCGACCGAATTGAACGCCTTCTATGGCAGCACACTGAAGGATGTACCTCTGACAGACGGCTGGGCTTGGAATGATCTAAATACTTCGGTTGGCAATGTAGGAGAGAACACCTTCCCTGCTACTTACAACAAAGATAGTAGCGGCAACTATAACCCGGTACAGCAAAACCTTACAGTGAAGGTAAGCCCTGCTTCTTATAAGATCACGCTGACCGGGCAAGCGGACAGCCCCGCGCAGATTACTCTGGATGAGGCTGTGGTAGAACCCGGCAACACCGGCGCGGCAGTCAGCTACGGCATGAATACCACCAACACAGCCCCCAGTAAGTGGCAGGCAGAGAAAGTATTCTCCGGCTTGACCGCAGATACCACATACTACTTCTTCGCAAAGGTGGGGGCCACCACCAACTATGCGGAAACCATCAGCACAGGCGTGGCAATTACCACCCCCGAAAAAGAGGTCAGCAGCATTTCCATCCAAACCCAGCCCGCCAAGCTGGCCTACACCAGCGGCGAAACGCTGGATTTGAGCGGCCTGTCGGTGCAGGTAAGCTATAGCGACAACACCAGCAAAACCATTGGCTGGGACGCCAACAAGCTGACCGCCGATCCCGCCCAGGGCACGGTGCTGACCGTTACCGGGCATAGCGGAAAAACTGTCACCATCAGCTATGGCGGTAAATCCGCTGCCACCGATGCCCTCACTGTAACGCAGGGCACACAGGCGGCCCTCTCTATCACCGGCGCACCGGCCACCATCTATAACGGGGACAGCTTTACCCTGATGCTTTCCGGCGGCTCCGGCACCGGAACCGTCACCTGGAAGATCATCAGCGGCCCCGCCACAGTGGATGCCAACGGTAAGGTTACGGTAACTGGCACCGGCAGTATCGAGGTCAAAGCGACCAAAGCCGCCGATGCGGACTACAACGAGGCCACAGCTACCCTCTCTCTGACCGCCACAACCAAGCCCAGCGGGGGCAACACTGGCGGTAATACCGGAGGCGGCAATGGCGGCGGGAATACCAGTAGCGGCGGGGGCAGTTCCTCCAGCGGCAGTTCCTCTGGCGGTGGCTCGTCCTCCGGTAGTGGTTCTTCTTCCGATAACGGCGATTCCAGCGGCTCCACGGTTGTAGAGCGTCCGGATCAGACCAAACCGGAAATCCCTACCACCAGCCAGACCAAGCCGGCAACACCGGATAAAAACGGAAATACCAGCATTGACGGCAACGCCGTGCAGGACGCAATCAACAAGGCCACCGCTGACGCGAAGAAAAATGGAAACACCGCCAACGGCATTGCCGTAACGGTTCCCATCCAGAACGCGGCGGATGCAAAGAATCTTTCCACCACCATCAAGGCACAGACGCTGGACAAGCTGGTGACGGCGAAGGCACGCCGGTTTGAGATTGCTACAAACGGCCTGCCCTCTTTTGGATTTACATTGGATACCTTGAAGATGCTGAATGCCCAGTCCAAGGGCGGGGATCTGATTCTGCGGGTTTCCAAAGCAGCGGTCACTTCCGCTGAGGCAAAAGCGGCGATTGGAACAAGACCGGTTTATGAGTTCTCTCTGGTTTATGTCACAGGCGGCAAGGAAGCGCCCCTCACCGATTGGCAGGGCAAGACGGTTTCCGTCAAACTGCCCTATACCCCGGCGGCAAACGAACAGGCCGGAAACCTGTATGCAGCTTATGTGGACGGAAATGGCAAGGTACAATGGCTCACCAAGTCCAGCTATGACGCAGACCAGAAAGCCGTAATCTTTGAAGCGGCACATTTCAGTATCTATGGTGTGGGCTACAAGAACCCGGTTCCGAACTTCACCGACATCAATGGTCATTGGGCAAAGGAACACATCCTGTTTACGGTCAGCCGCGGGCTGTTCTCCGGCACCAGTGAAACCACCTTCAGCCCGAACACCACCCTGACACGGGGAATGTTTGTTACTGCTCTGGGACGGCTGGCAGGAATCAATCCGGCGGATTACCAGACCAGAAAGTTTACCGATGTAAAGGCCGATGCCTACTATGCCCCCTATGTCAACTGGGCAGTGAGTAAGGGAATTGTCAGCGGTACGACTTCCACCACCTTTGCCCCGGACAGCAATATCACCCGTGAGCAGATGGCAGTAATTATGAAGAACTACGCTGACAAGATGGGTTACTCCATCCCGAAAACGCTGGAGGCTGTGACCTTTGCCGATAACGCACAGATTTCTTCCTGGGCAAAGGATGCGGTCAAGGCGATGCAGCAGGCGGGCGTTCTCTCCGGCAAGGAAAACAACCGGTTTGACCCGCAGGGCAGCGCCACCCGCGCCGAGGCGGCTACTGTCCTGCACCGGTTTGTGGAGATTGTCATTGACCCGCAGTCCGCAAACGGCTGGCAGCAAAATGACAGCGGCGAATGGAGTTACTACAAGGACGGAAAGCCGGTCAAAGGCTGGCTCTCCGACGACCAGAAATGGTACTGGCTGGACAAGGCCACCGGTAAGATGTTCTCCGGCGGCTGGAAGCAGATTGATGGTAAGTGGTACTACTTCTACGCAGACGGCTCTATGGCGGTCAGCACCAAAGTGGACGGCTACGAAGTTGGCGCAGATGGCGCGAGAAGATAACTGACCACAAATAACTTCTACTGCTTTGTCCCATTCCCATAGCGGTGCAAGGGAGGCCGCTTATGGGTAGATACCCCTTTTGACCTTTCTCCACCGCTAACAGGTGGAGACTTCCAAAATAAAATATCCAGTCCGATCAGGGCGCAAGTGAACTTACCATCACTTGCGCCCTATTTTTGTACGCACTGTTTCCACATAAAACCTAAAAAAGCCGGATCCCCAAACTGGGAAATCTGATCAGTCTTGGACACCGGGAACTGATCTATACGTTTCAAGGGCTTTTAAATGGTTATAGTGTTCAGAAAGAGGGAACGATCATTGTTGCAGACGATGGGATCGTTGTTGCCAGCAATGATGAGAGTCTGCTAGGGCAGAATACAACAGACAACGAAGTTGTCCAGGCAATGAAAAAGCATACAGACAGTCAGCACATTTATCATTTGAAGAATGAAGGAACCGGATGTCACGGAATTATGCTGAAGCAGCGGGATTATTATATCTACGCATATCTTCCTGACACACATTGGGATCTTATTGGAAGTCCGGGGTATGTGAAACGTGTGATGATGAATATTCTGTCGAATGCGGTGAAATATAACAGAGCAAACGGACAGATCTATATCAGCTGCAGAGAGCTTCCATCAGAACAGCCGGAAATGACGACGATAGAATTTACCTGCCGGGATACCGGAATCGGGATGACAGAAGCATTTCAGAAAAAAATTTTTGAACCTTTTGCGCAGGAGCATACCGGAAGCCGTACAAAATTTGCCGGAACCGGACTGGGAATGCCGATCACAAAGAAACTTGTCGAAAAAATGGGTGGAACCATTTCCTTTGAAAGCAAAGAAGGCGCAGGGACTACCTTTGTGATCCGGGTTCCATTTAAAATAGATCCGGACGTGGATGAGCATAAAGTACAGAAAGATATACCGGAAAAATCTATAGAGGGACTGCATATCCTTCTGGTGGAAGACAATGAGCTGAACATGGAAATCGCTGAATTTATGCTTCGGAATGAAGGCGCTGATGTGACAAAGGCATGGAATGGCCGGAAAGCTGTTGAGATATTTGAAAAAAGCAGACCTGACGAATTTGATGTCATCCTTATAGACATTATGATGCCGGTCATGAATGGTTATGAAGCAGCGAGGATGATCCGATCCATGGACAGAGAGGATGCAAAAGTAATACCGATCATTGCGATGACAGCAAATGCATTCACGGAGGACAAACTAAGAGCAAAAGAAGCAGGAATGAATGAACATATTGCAAAACCTGTTGATACGAAACGATTGGTAAAGATAATTTGTGAATTGGCGCACTAATGGGAAACAATCCCAGAAGGGGGATCCGTAATGAAAAAGAAGATGCAGAAACCATTCAACCGATTATGAAAGCTTCGTCTCTGCCTGTCAGGCATTTGACGAGGCAGGGATCCGGATAATACAAAGAGAGAAGGTCTGGACGGAGGCGTTTGAGCATATGGAGCAGTTTATCCAGGATACCGGCGAGAAAAGTGGCTGATGACTACGCCATATTTCTAGGTGGCCTTAAACCGTGACCTGACACGGGATGAAACGCGCCGTAAGAAAGCAATGAAGGTACTGAATACAATGCTTTCAGAGGAAAACGTATACTGCTTAAGGAAATATGGCACACCGCGTTCTCGTTACTTTGATGAGTCAGGTGTGCCAAAATTTTTATCAAGATACAGAACTAGTGTTTGCTGTACATTGGGATATATGGTAGAATGTAAACAGGGAAAAGATGTATTTGCATCGCAGAAGAAATCAGCTATAATAGAAATACTGGACAATCAAAAAATATATGAGGAATTTGGGGTATGGAAGGAAATTTAACGAAGGGGCCTATTATGAAGACGCTGGTGAAGCTCGCTGTCCCGATCATGGCATCGGCATTTCTGGGGACGCTTTACAACATTACGGATATGGCGTGGATCGGTCTTCTGGGATCAAAGGCAGTAGCGGGAGTCGGCGTCGGGGGAATGTTTACCTGGCTTTCGCAGGGGCTGGCGTCCATGGCGAGAATGGGCGGGCAGGTTCAGGTGGCACAATGTATCGGGCGCGGGGACAGGGAAAAAGCCCACGGATTTGCCCAGGCGGCAGTGCAGCTTTCAGCGGCAATGGGAATCGCGTATGCGGTCCTCTGTCTCATATTTGTCAATCAGATGGTGGGATTTTTCAGACTTGAGGATGCGGAGGCCCAGGCGGCAGCGCTGGCTTACACAAAGATCGCCTGCGGACTGATCGTATTTTCATTTTTGACGTTGACACTCACGGGACTCTATACGGCTCAGGGAGACTCAAAAACGCCGTTTATGGCAAATCTGATCGGACTCGTGACAAACATGATCCTGGATCCGGTCCTAATCCTCGGACCGGGACCATTTCCGAAACTTGGCGTAACCGGGGCAGCGATCGCTACGGTGACGGCCCAGGCGATCGTGATGAGTATCATGATCCTTGGGATCATTGCGCGGAAGAGGGAGAATGTGTTAAAAGGAACCCGGCTCTTTGCGAAGATCCCTGCTGAATTTTTAAGGGGAATCTGCAGGATCGGAATTCCAACCGCTCTGCAGGGCATGGCATACTGCGGAATATCCATGATCCTGACGCGAATGGTGTCCGGATACGGTGCGGAAGCAGTGGCAACGCAGAGAGTTGGAGGTCAGATCGAATCGATCTCCTGGAATACGGCTGATGGCTTTGCGGCGGCGTTAAACGCGTTTGTGGCCCAGAACTATGGGGCCGGTGAGAGAGAACGCGTCCGGAAAGGATATCAGGTATCCCTGTGGACGGTCGGAATCTGGGGAGTGCTGGTCTCCGCCGTATTTATCTGTTTCCCAAATGCGATCGCGGATATCTTCTTCCATGAGCCGAAGGCGGTTGCGACAGCCGTGGGCTATCTCGTGATCATCGGCTTCAGCGAGGCATTTATGTGCGTGGAGCTGACGACGATCGGAGCGCTGTCGGGACTTGGAAGAACGAGACTCTGCAGTGTGATCAGTATTGTGCTCACGGGTGCCAGAATCCCGCTTGCCATCGTTCTTAGCGGTATCATGGGGCTTGATGGAATCTGGTGGGCACTTACGTCCACGTCGATCGTAAAGGGAATTATATTTACATGTACGTTTTTCTGGATCATGAGAGAAAAAAGCGTGTGAGCAGGCAGTGCGGCAGGATGATCTGGGGCATGATATAGAAAGATTTCCTTTGCAGTGCCTGACCGAATGAGGAGACGGAAGTCCTGGAAAGTTCTGGTATGAGGAAAACAGTATGGAACGGTTGATATTTCATGTGGATGTGAACAGCGCCTTCCTCTCCTGGGAGGCGGCGAAGCGCGTAAAGGAGGGGCTGCCGGATCTTCGGGAGATCCCGTCCTGTATCGGCGGGGACCCGAAGCTAAGGCGCAGCATCGTTGTGGCAAAATCGATCCCGGCGAAAAAATATGGGGTGACGACAGGGGAACCTGTGGCTCTGGCGTTGCGGAAATGTCCGGATCTCGTGTGCGTACCGGGTGATTTTGCGCTGTACCAGAGGTGTTCCCGGGCGTTTAAGGAGATCTGCGCGTCCTATGCGCCTGCGATGGAGTCCTTTTCGATCGACGAGGTGTTTCTCGACATGACCGGTACCCATCTGATCTATCCGGATCCGGTGGCGGTGGCCCACGAGATCAAGGATAAGATCCGGGATGAGCTGGGCTTTACGGTGAATGTCGGGATCGGAACGAATAAGCTTTTGGCGAAGATGGCATCGGATTTTGAAAAGCCGGATAAGGTACATACGCTGTTTCCGTCCGAGATCCCGGAAAAAATGTGGCCGCTTCCTGTGCGGGATCTTCTGTTCCTTGGAAAGGCGTCGGAGCAGAGACTTTTACAGGAAGGAATTAAGACCATCGGCGATATGGCGCGGAGCGGAGAGGCGGAGATCAGGCGGATCCTGGGAGAAAAGGCCGGGCATCAGCTTTACCGGTATGCCAACGGCATCGACGATTCCCCGGTTCGGGCAGAGCGGGAGGAAGCGAAGGGCTACAGCGCGGAGACGACCGTGGAAGAGGATCTTGTGACGTATGAGCAGGCACTGGCGCTTCTGCTTGCCCAGTGTGATGTGGTGGCTGCAAGGATGCGCAGGGACGGGAAAAAGTGCAGCTGTGTGGCGGTGACCTATCGGACACTGGATTTTAAGACGAGGTCACATCAGAGGGCGTTTGAGGATCCCACGGATGTGACGGAGGAAATCTTTGCCCAGGTGAAGAAGCTGTTATATGAATGTTGGAAGTGTGAGCCTTTGCGGCTGATCGGAATGGCGTTGACGGATCTTACAACGGATGACTTCAGACAGATCTCCCTGTTTGAGAATCCCAAGGAGCGGGAAAAACAGAAGAAAGCAGATGAGGCGTTCGACGATATCCGCAGGCGTTTTGGGAATGGAATGATCGTCCGGGGCAGTACGATGAGTACGGCCGGGAAGGTTGCGAGAAAGGCGAAAGCGCAGATGGATCAGGATGTGCGGATAAAGAAGGAAAAAGAAAAATAGAAAATTCTTTACTTGCAAATTTTCAAAGATGCGCTATAATAAGTTTTACAAAAAACAGGGGAGCTCGTTGGCGGGCTGAGAGGAAGTGCTCAAACTTCGACCCTTTAACCTGATGCGGATAATGCCGCCGTAGGAAGTCATGATATGAATTTTTACAGGGGACGTGCCGCGAGGGGTGTCCCCTGTTTTGCTGTCATCTGACTTAAAAAGTCAGGAGCATTGTGTTTCTGGAACAGGTGGCAGAAAAAACCAGTTACTGTTCACGCTTTGCGCAAACAGTAACAAAAACCATACTTTGAGAAAGGAGGAAACGGGATCCGCCAGCAGGCGGCGGGCCGAGGGGGAGCGCCCTGGGCCATGTATGAGATCAGCGATGGGAAGCCGTGTTCCGGCGTGAGAGGATGCCAGTAAGCATCGACCGCCTTCCATACAGTGATCCGGAGAGGGGAACTGTACATTTTTATGTGGAGTACATGGTACTTCGCCTGTGGAAGCGCTGTTGTCGTACAGACGTTTCCTAAAAATGCAGCTGCGCAGGGAAGCTTTGCGGCTGCGGAAAACTTTCAAAGGAGGAATGTGTGACGGTCCGAAGGAAGGAGCGGTCACGCAGAATAAAACATGAAACAGACAAATACGAAAAAATTAGCGGTGGCAGCCGTTTTCTGTGCTGTCGCAGTGGCAGGAAGCTTATTTTCATTCCCGGTATTCGGGAGCAAGTGTTCCCCGGTACAGCATATGGTGAATATTCTCTGTGCAGTCCTCTTGGGACCGGGGTACGGACTGGGCGCGGCATTCGCGGCGGCGCTGATCCGGAATCTTCTGGGACTTGGAAGCCTGATGGCATTCCCGGGCAGTATGTTCGGCGCGCTGATCTGCGGGCTTGTGTATCAGAAGACGCAGAACATTCCGGCGACACTGATCGGTGAGGTATTTGGAACCTCTGTTCTTGGCGGACTCACGGCCTATCCGGTAGCGGTCTTCCTTATGGGAAAGAGCGCGGCAGGTCTGGCATTTTACGCATATGTGATCCCGTTCCTTGTTTCAACTGCTGGAGGTGCAGTGATCAGCGGTGTGCTGATCTACAGCTTAAAGAAAGCCAATATCCTTGCAGGGATGCAGGAAGCAATGGGACAGTAGAGGAGAGAGAAGCATGTTAAAACAGATGTTTGATCAGGTGCGGGAGAAGAGCCCACTGATCCACAATATTACGAACTATGTGACGGTGAATGACTGCGCGAACATGGTTCTGGCCTGCGGGGCTTCCCCGATCATGGCGGACGATAAAGAGGAGGTCGCGGAGATCCAGACGATCTGCGCAGGCCTCAATATCAATATCGGTACGCTGAACAGCCGTACCATCGAGTCCATGAAGATCGCGGGAACACGCGCGAATGAGCTGGGACACCCGGCAGTGCTGGATCCGGTGGGCGTCGGGGCATCGACACTCCGGACATCGACGGCTAACGAACTCTTAAAAACGGTAAAATTCACCGTGATCCGCGGAAATATCTCTGAGATCAAGACGCTTGTGGTGGGAACAGGGACCACAAAGGGTGTGGATGCGGATATCGCAGACCGTGTAACCGGAGATAACCTTGACGAGGCGGTGGCATTCGTGAAGAAATTCGCGGAGAGGACAGGGGCTGTGATCGCGGTCACAGGTGCTATTGATATCGTGGCGGACGCAAAAAAAGCGTACTGCATCTACAATGGCCATCCGATGATGTCCTCCATCACGGGAACCGGCTGCCAGCTCTCAGCGCTCACAGCAGCATTTGTGACCGCAAACAAGGATCATCCTCTTGAGGCGGCAGCAGCGGCAGTCTGCGCTATGGGACTCGCGGGGGAGATCGCCCATGAACGACTGACACCGCAGGATGGGAACGCAACGTACCGGAATTATATTATCGACGCGATCTATCATATGGACGGGGATGCGTTGGAGCACGGGGCGAAGTTTGAAGTAAAATAGGACTTGAAATTATGCCGATGCCCACATATACTGTGTATAGTATTTCAGACAGAAGGAAATGAACAGCATGGTCATTGATGAAGAACTTTACAGGCAGTATCTGCGCGGCGATGAAGCAGGACTTGAGGCTTTAATGAGAAAATACGGTAACCCGCTGACCCTATACATCAATGGCTATCTGCATGATGTCCACGAAGCGGAGGACCTGATGATCGAAGTCTTTTCCTATCTGTTCACAAAAAAGCCACGCATCCGGGACGGCGGTCTTAAGGCTTACCTGTATAAAGCAGCGCGGCACATGGCTCTGCGCCATAAAAGCAGACATCGGCTTTTCTTCAGCCTCGATGACCTGACGGAAGAGCCGGATGGAAAGACGTTGGTGGAAGAGGTCATTCGGACAAAGGAACGGGATCAGATCCTGCATATCTGTATGGATGAGCTGAAGGCGGATTATCGGGAAGCTCTTTATCTGACCTATTTTGAGGGTATGAGCTACCAGCAGGCCGCTGAGATCATGGGAAAAAGTGAGAAGCAGATCACCAATATGGTATACCGGGGAAAAGCGCGTCTGCGTGGATTGCTGGAGCGGGAGGGAATTACCAATGCGAAGTAATGAGGAACGGATCGCGGAAGTAAAACGTCGTATTGCGGAAAAAGAATACAAAAAAAGACTGCGGAGAGAATGGGCTGCAGCAGTTTGCTGCGTGGCCGCATGTCTTGCGGTGATCGTAGGTGTTTCCCTTTCCATGCCTGATACTGTCAGCCGGATTGAGATGGGAACTTCTTCTGGCTTTGAAACAGCGGCGACGATGTTAGGCGGCAGCACCGCACTTGGATATATCGTGGTCGGACTGCTCGCTTTTGTTCTCGGCGTGTGCGTGACGGTGTTATGTTTCCGCATCCGTAGACTGAACGAAGAAGAACAGACAGGGGAGCAAAAGGGGGAAAATGCAGATGGAAGTCATCAGTAACCTCTTGCAAGCCGCGGTTACCCTGTTAGGCTTTTTCCTGGGCGGTATCCGGTATCTGAAAAGCCGGAAACAGGAGTATTTCCTGCTGACCTGCTTTTATGGCTGTTTCTTCCTTGGATCCTTCTACTGGACGATGTATCTGCTCTTATTTTCCAAAACACCGCAGGTCTTTTATGTGTCAGAGTTCGGCTGGGTAGCAAGTGTCATTTTCCTTTCCATGCTGCAATACACGCTTTCTTCGGAAGAAGAAAGGAGATTTCCGTGCAGGAAGGCCTTAAGTGCTGTCCTGATCGGTGTTCCGCTGTGTATATTTTACTGCACATTTGGAGATATTCTCTCCAATCTGCTCTGGTGCGGTATGATGATCGTTGTTTCCTATTCTTCTATCCGGGGGCTTGCCTATTCCAGAAGGCAGAGGGGAGCTGCACATAATATGAAATATTTTCATGCCTGGGTACTGTGCTATGCAACATTAGAATATGCCCTCTGGACTTCTGGCTGCTTCTGGCCGGGAGATTCCATTTTCAGCCCATACTGCTGGTTTGATCTTCTGCTGGCAGGCTGCCTGCTCGCTTTGCTGCCGGCAATGGGAAAGGCGGTGCAGGAATGACGTATATTGAAAATGTTTTTATCTGTATGGCATCGCCGTTACTGATCGCCGCCCTGTGCATGGGAAAACAACAGACAAAATTCTTTCTGTTCTGCCTTGCAGGAATGGGGGCGTGTCTTCTTTCTGCTTATATCAATACCTTTTTCGCTGCACTTTATGGTGCGGATACCTTTGCCGCCACTGCGGAGATTGCCCCGGTGGTGGAGGAGGTCATGAAGCTTCTGCCTCTGCTCTTTTATCTTCTGATATTTGAGCCAAAGACGGAACAGATCAAAATCTCCGCTGTGATCACAGCTCTTTCCTTTGCCACCTTTGAAAATATCTGCTACCTGATCCAAAATGGAGCCGGACATTTTTCCTTTATTTTTTTCCGGGGGATCGGAACAGGAGCGATGCATGTGATCTGCGGAGCCATTGTAGGCGGAGGCCTTGCGTATGTGTGGCAGCGGACCTGGCTGAAGATTGCCGGAACCTGCGGTCTGCTGGGAGCAGCCATCACGTTTCACGCGCTCTATAATCTGCTGATCGCTTACGGCGGCGCAGTGCAGTATGCTGCCTATGTTCTGCCTGTAGTGATCTTGGCAGCGGGAAAGCTGATTGCCCGCCGTCTGACATCGTAATATAACTTTATTTTGTGATTTTTGGGAGCTGTTTTTAAGCAGCTCTCATTTTTTTTGAAAAATCTGCTTTCCGGGTGAGAGTTTTTCCGGATTTTTGTACCTATATAAGTGAAAGGCCTTTAAGCTGAGTGTTCAGAAAGGAGGTTTTGCGTGCATGTACGATACACAAAAGCGTGTTGCACTGGCAAAGGAGCGGATAGCGGAATCTCGCCGCCGACAGGCGCGGCGAAGCATTCGCAGTCTGTCGGCACTGTGCGCTCTGCTGTTTTTGTCTCTTCTGGGAACGGTAGGGACGGTGCAGAGCCAGCCGATGGATGCCGTGGGAATGTACGGGGCGATCCTGCTGCATGAGGGTGTGGGCGGATATGTGCTGGAAGCGGTCATTTCCTTTACCGCGGCAGTTGTGCTCACTGCTTTCTATATCAAGTTCAGAAAAAGGGAACAGATACCATAGAAATGGGGGAAAATCAATGAGAAATCCAGAAAAACAAAAGAAACAAAGAGAACGGATCTATGCGGCACTGCTCTGCATCTGTACGATGCTTTCTTTAGTTTCTGTGCCTGTATTGGCGGCAGAAATGAGAAAAGGAGCGGGCAGCCATAAACATACCCCGGAGTGTTATACGTGGATGGAAAAATGTGTCCATGAACATACGCTGGAATGTTATCCGCAGAAGGAGATAACGGAATCTGCGGCCACCTCATCTGATGCGGTGGAGGCCACCGAGTGCCGCCATGTATGCAGTGAGGAAAGCGGCTGCATCACAAAAGAATTAAATTGTCAATATGACAGCGAAAGCACTCCAATAACAGCAAAAGCGCTTATGAAAAATAAAGCGATCGCCACCCGGTCCAATGCGCGGAAAGTCTCTTCTATCGATCGCGCACAGGAAATGATCGATGCATTGCCGGACGTAACGGATATCAATAACGATAACATCGAGGAGGTAAGGCTTCAGTTTAAGGCTGTTGAGGACGCAATGATACAGCTTTCCGTCGAGGACTCGGTCGTACTTGATATCGCTCGCTATCTGAAGGTTGCCGCGGTGCTGTATGGACCGTTTCCTGACATCCAGAATCCTATCCTCGGCACAGATATTAAATGGACGATCAGCAGAGACAATAAGACCATTACGATATCCGGTAAAGGGGAAATGCCTGATTTCGACAATACTAGTTCCGGTAAAAGGTGTCCCTGGGAGGACAAAAAGTCTGAGATTGACAAGGTGGTCATAGAGGAAGGAGTGACAACGATTGGACAAAATGCATTTAGTAAATGCATAAGACTCAGTGAGGTGCAAATTCCAAAAACAGTCAAAACAATAGGGAGTGCCGCTTTTAAGGGCTGTAACACCCTCAGGCAGATTGATATTCCCGGTAGTGTCAAATCTGTGATGCCCTTCGCGTTTCATGAATGCCCGCAACTTGGGCAAGTTCACACCCATTGGAAAGATCCGGATGAAGCAGTCTTGTCATTTGCATTTTATCTGCCCGGTGAATCATGGCCGGAGAATCTGAAGATATACGTTCCTGACGCGTATAAAGAAATATTTGCAGCTGCATGGACAAACTGGAAGGTAATGGGCGAAACTTACACGGTCTCTTTTAATGGAGACGGAGCACCGGGATATATGGAGTCAGTTGAAGGCATATCCGGGGATTACGTTCTTCCGGAGTCTGGTTTTTCATATCAATCAGCGATCCTTGATTACTGGGCGCTGGATAATCCTGATGGAGAGGAAGCGGGCTGCCCGGGAGACATTTTTCCTGTTACGGAGAATGTGGTGTTTTATGCCAGCTGGAGACTTGTGATCGTGATACCGGAGCCCGAAAATCCGGATGTGTGTATTCACGCATGGGGCGAATGGCAGAGCAATGCCGATCAACATTGGAAGAAATGCATCCACTGTGAGGCAAGTGACATCAGGGAAGATCACTCCGGCGGAACAGCCACCTGCAAAGATCAGGCGGTGTGTTCTGTCTGCGGCGCGGCTTATGGGGAACTGAATCCAGATCATCACACGGGCGGCACCGAGGTGCGCGGCAGAGTTGAGGCCACCGCCAGCGCAGATGGCTATACGGGGGACACCTATTGTAAGGGCTGTGGTATCAGAATTGCGGCAGGACAGGCTATCCCGAAGGATCCTACGACCCCGACGACACCTACGACCCCGACGACACCTACGACCCCGACGACACCTACGACCCCGACGACACCTACGATTCCGACGACACCTACGATTCCGACGACACCTACGGTTCCGACGACACCTGCGATTCCAACGACACCCACGGTTCCAACGGCCCCGACGACCCCGAAAAAGGACAGCAGCAGTTCCGGAAGCAGCGATGATACCACAAGCTATATGCTGAACTTCCATGCGAACGGTGGCGGCGGCATAAGTGCAATTGGGGGAACCTACGGTAAGACGGTCAGCCTTTCCGATTATATTCCGACCCGTGAGGGCTATGATTTTACCGGCTGGTATTCCGACCAGGCATTGACACAGAGGATCACGGAACTCAGGATGATCGGAAACAGGACGGTTTACGCCGGCTGGATAAAGAGCGATCCAGACGCAGGGACGAATCCATTTACAGATGTGTATGCGAACGATTGGTTTTATAAGGTTGTGATGTTTGTCTATGAGAAGGGATTGATGTCCGGAATCAGCGCAACGACCTTTGCACCGAACACCAATATCACCCGTGCCCAGATCGCGGTGATCTTCTACCGTATGGCGGGCAGCCCTGCCGTTGAGGGAAAGAACCACTTTACGGATGTTGAGTACGGTCCCGGTACCGTAGGGGTTTACGATGCGGTAACCTGGGCACAGCAAAACGGTATTATGGGAGACTCTGACGGCAAGAAATTTGGTCCGGATGATCCTGTTACGCGTGAACAGCTTGCATCGATCTTTTATCGCTACGCACAGGTCAAGGGTTATGATACTACGCAGAGTGGCATGGCAGCCGGCATCGATCTTCTTGATCTGAAGGGCACGGTTACCCGCGCTGAGACTGCGGAGATGCTCCATCAATTTGTAGAAAAACAGGGACTGAAACCTGTTGCTGCGTCGACAGGCGCGACAGAATGGAGGAAACCGACGAGCTAAGACAATATATATGGCTAACTATCCGGTAGAAGGTGAAACCTGAGCACAGGCGGCTGATGACCTGTGTGTCCGGGTCAAAAAATGAATAAAAGACCTTTTGACATCGTTGATTATTTTGTGTCAAAAGGTCTTTTTACTATTTATAAAATCTATGTAGTTCATGCTGGACGTCAGTTGTAGAAAGCATATTTCTGGGCAGGATGGAATTTCTGCAAACAGTCCTAAAAAGAGATGAAAGAGCAGGGATTTATTTTATCTGCGTGAAGACAGAATATCCACGCCCCACACAAGCAGAATCAGTCCCAAAAGGATCGCTCCAGCCTTATTCCAGTCGTACTGGTTCATCGCGAAGATCAGTGGTGCGCCGATCCCGCCTGCGCCCACGAGTCCGAGAACGGACGCCTCACGGATATTGACGTCAAAGCGATAGAGGACGGCGGAGCAGAACGCCGGGGCGATCTGCGGGAGAACACTGTGGAAGACGGCTGGAACCGGGTGGACACCCATGGCGAGGAGTGCCCGGTACGGGCCGGGATCAATGGCCTCAAGACATTCAGTGAAGCGCTTTGTGAGAAGTCCGATGCTGCAGACGGCTAACGTCAGGACACCTGTGAAGGCGCCGGGACCGGAGACCCGGATAAAGATCAGACCATAGATCAGGAACGGGATCGACCGGATCGCCATGATGATCAGGTTAAAGAAAAAGGCGGCCGGAGCAGGGACAAAGCGTCTTGTGTTGAGAAAGGCAAGGGGTGCGGCAAGGAAAGCACCGATGGATGTTCCGACAATGGCAATGCAGATGGTCTCAAGAAGCAGATAGCCGAGCCCGTCTTTCTTTGCGGAGAAAAAGAAGATCCAGTCCGGATGCATGAGTCCGGCTGCCATACTTTTTAATGCCGCGGCACTTGTTCTTGAAAAATCTGGCGAAGTCTGTGTCGCGAGGCAGAATAGGAAGAGGGCGGTGAAACCGAAAAGTATCATCCGTCCAGAGACACAGATCTTTTTGGACAAGTCCTTGCTGCCTGAAAAAAGTTCTGCGATCTGCCCACTGTGGATCATCGACGTAAAATACCGGTTCGCGGACTCGATCACACAGACCGTGAGAAAGAGCAGAAGCAAAATCGTACCGACCTTGTGGAATTCCCGCCAGGAGATCTTTTCATTTAAGATCAGACCGATCCCGCCTGCCCCAACGTATCCGAGAATGGAGCTGTGCCGCACATTCGTCTCAAAGAGATACAGGGCGTTTGTCAGAAATGCGGGTAAAATTTCCGGAAGGACGGCGTGGACAAATGCCGGGAAACGGGCGCATCCCATGGAACGAAGAGCCTGATACGGCGCTGTGTCCGCGTGTTCCGCGTCCTCGTAGGTGAGCTTCGTCATGATCGCAAAGGTGTAGAGCGTGATCGCGAAGGTCCCCGCAAAGGTTCCGAGTCCGAAGAGAAAGGTCGCGGCGAGCGCTAGGATCAGCGCCGGAAAAGACCGGAGTACCTGGATCAGGAGACGCAGCAAACGTCTTGCCCAGGACGGAAAATGCAGGGATACAGCGCCAAAAGGGGAAACGATCAGTGCCAGCGCGGAACCGATCACGGTGCCTGTCACAGACATCTGGACCGTGTAAAAGAGCGGCAGCAGGATCTTTGGAAAATAGGAGAGATCCGGCCGCATCATGTCGGCCGCCAGATCTGAAAGATGGGAGCTCCTTGAAATAAAAAGAGCCGGATCACATCCGGTGAAGGACGCGGCGGCGTAAAAGCAGAGAAGGAAGAGGATCCAGCCGGCAGGTTTTATATATTTTTTTCGATTTCTGTACATGGATCGCTTCCTCCTCTGAAATGCTTCTCTGCAAGGATCCGTTGGGATGGATAAATGCATAAATAGCAGAGTTCTATTATTCATCACCTAAGATAGGTGGGAGTCTTCGAGACTGAGATAAATGTTTCTCAAGATTTCCTCATTCATTTCCGATGGCGTTCCATCAAAAACCACATTTCCGTCCTTCAGCCCGATGATTCGGTCGGAAAACTCCTGAGAAAATTCAAGGTTATGGCTGTTCATAAGAATCGTGACGCCATCCTTTTCCTGAATTTCCTTTAAAAGTGTCAGGATCTGCCGCCCGGTGACCGGATCCAAGGAGGCGGCGGGCTCATCAGCCAGCAGGATTTTTGGATGACGCATGAGGGCTCTCGCGATGGCGGCGCGCTGTTTCTGACCACCGGAGAGATTTTTTACCGGTTCTTCTGCTTTTTCCAAGAGTCCCACACGGTCAAGAAATTTCAGTGCTTCTGCCCGGCGCTTTTTTCCGTAGATTCCGAACACAGCGGGGAAAAATCCCATATCCGGCAGACAGGCAGTGAGCACATTTGCAAGGCAGGTGGAATTTTCCACGAGACAGAAATCTTGGTAGATGGTGCCGATGGATCTCTTTACATTCTTCCTGGCGGTTCCGGACATGGACGCTATGTCGCTGCCATCAAAAAGGACAGCCCCGTCCCCCGGCGTCTCCATGCCGTTTAAGATCCGGAACAGGGTGGTTTTTCCAGCTCCGGACGGACCGATCACGGAGACGAACTCGCCCTGAGGGATGGTAAAGGTTACATGGTCCAGGGCGCGTGTCCCGTTTTTAAATTGTTTTCCAATGTTCTGAAGAACGATTTCCATGAAGATACCTGCCTTACAAATAATGAATCAGTAAAAAATTGGGATCTGTTTAGTTCATAGACTTTAACATTTCCTGTGCGGCGCGTTCCCCGTCATAGTTCGCGTCATCGCCCCACTCGTAGCCGACCTGACTGAAGACTTTGATGATGTCTTTGCCTTCATCGGTTCCTGCGATCTCGATGAAGGAATCGCCGAGAGCCTGACGGAAGTCAGCGTCCTGCATAAGGTCGGAAGTTTTGCTGTATGCGATCATATCATTGTAGATTCCCTCTGTGACGCCGATGATGCCTGTCTGCTTTACCATATCATCAGTGCCGCCGAATTTCTCTTTCCAGTCCGGCGCATATTTTGTGCGGATATGGCCGTAGGAGACCATGAGGTCTGCCTGTCCGGAGGCGAGGCGGGCGAGGGATGTGGTGTAGGAATCGGACTGGACTGCATTCGCGAGGTCAGCGATGGTTTTTCCATAGCGCTCGTTTAACCATAAGGACGGATAAATGTAGCCGGACGCGGAGGTCGGTCCCATGACTGCCCAGGTGGCGCTGTTTAAGTCATCCCAGGTAAGTTCCTCGCCGTTGTTGACTTTTGCTAAGAGCTCCTGACCTTTTTCACTCGGTCCCGCGAGAATGATGGAGCGGTAATATGTGCTCATTTTGTCTGTGTTTTCCTCGATGGTGCCGTCGTTCCAGTCCTTCGGATCCTCGGAGTCCTTATTGATGGCGTAGCGGAGAGCCGTGAGGAGAACGTCGCAGTCATCGGAGAACAGGACATAGTTTCCTCCGGAGATAAATCCGATATCAGCGCTTCCTGCGCTCAGTGCCTCACCGACAGCGGTGTAACTTGTTCCGACGGTCATGTCGATGTCTTTGACATCGTAGCCTTTTTCAAGCAGTGTCTCTTTTAAAAGGTTCTCTAACGGCTCTGTTGCTGTCGTGATCGTATCTGCGTCCGCATACGGGGAGAAAGCGATCTTTAAGGAATCGATGGATTTTGTCTCTGCGGAAGCGGCTGCTTCAGAAGTGCTTTCCGCAGAAGCGGCAGCTGTGGTCTCCCCTGTGGAAGCAGCCGGTGCGTCCGTTTTGGAAGAACATCCTGCAGTGAGTCCGAGGCAGAGTGCCAGGGAGAGAGCCGGTACAACAAATTTTCTCATAATATAATACCTCCATAGCCCGTCAGGGCAGAATATATTTTCTGCTGAAAGAATGGGACACCGGGAAATACGGTGAAATAGTTTCAATATCCGCTAATGGTCAGGACACTGTGAGAGCGTGATCGTTCCGAATAAGAAATAGAACGCATTCAGCTGCCATGAATCCGGAAGAAACAGGCGGATAAAGAAAAAAGCATGCCTTCTGCAGCATGCCGTAAAAATGACTTTCAGGCAGAATGCTGACAAGCCGCGGACATGGATCCGCGGCATGGGACGGTCGATCCTTTCTGGGATCCTCTCAGCCCGGAACACGGGCTCCCTCGCAATCTGGTCTTCGTCATCAAGTGATTGAATTGACCGCAGCACCAGGGCGCTCCCCCTCATGCTGCATTCCGTTAACCGATTTGGATTGTAGCACAGGAGATGGAAAAAGGCAAGAGAGGAAATTTCTGAAAGGCCGCCGGGAAAAAGCGATGGGCGGGGAACACAAGGCTGTAAGCAGGCTGCACGGAATACATGAAAAATATCGATGGATCCATGCAAAATCCGCAGTCTTGAAATTATGTACGAAACCGGGTGCAAACTTGACTTTTCCGCGCAGAAAGTATATAGTAAATCTTGTCAAAAAAAGAAAATAAACAGACCGGGGAGCCTGACGGATCAGGCTGAGAGTTGGCTGCATCGCCAAGACCCGTATACCTGATTTGGATCATGCCAACGTAGGAAGCTGCTGAAGAGAAAGAGTAGAAGTGGAGATACCTGCGGGTGTCTCCTTTTTTTACGCGAACAACGAGCCAAAGTCCGCGCTTGCGCGAGACCTTGGCGACTGTCGCGATAACAAGGGGAAACTCGCGAAGCGTGTTTTCACTTGTTATAACAGGAATTCCGGGGAATTCCCTGTTACAAAAAAGGCACTAACGTGCCAATGCTGTGCACTCGTGCGAAGATGTAGATCGTCGCAAGCGGCCGCGCGAGGAGCGGGAATGTGCGAGGCGCGTTTCATGTATTGTAGGAGGTAGAAGATATGAACTGCAGACCGGAAGATATGCTGCTTTACGCGGTGACAGACCGCGCGTGGTTAAACGGAGCAACCCTGGAGAGCCAGGTGGAAAAGGCTTTAAAGGGAGGAGCAACATTCGTTCAGCTGAGGGAAAAAGAGCTGGATGAGGAACTGTTTTTAGAAGAGGCAAAGAAGATCAAAAAGCTCTGTGCCGAATATCATGTTCCCTTTGTGATCAACGACAACGTGGATATCGCTCTTAAGATAGACGCGGACGGCGTTCATGTGGGACAGAGCGATATGGAAACTGGAAAAGTGAGGGAAAAGCTGGGACCGGATAAGATCATCGGTGTTTCCTGTAAGACGGTGGAACAGGCGCTTCTTGCGAAAAAGCACGGGGCAGATTACCTCGGCGTCGGAGCAATGTATCCGACAGGAACAAAAAAGGACGCCACAGCGGTGACACCGGAGGTACTCTCTGAGATCTGTCAGGCGGTAGATATTCCGGTGGTAGCCATCGGCGGGATCAATAAGGACCGCCTGGAGCCCCTTAAGGGAACCGGCGTGGACGGCGTTGCGGTCGTCAGCGCGATCTTTGCAGCGGAGGATATTGAGAAGGCGACACGAGAATTGAAAGAGGCGGTAAGAGAAATCTTATAATTTTTTAAACACTACATTCAAACAAGCCAATAAGCCAGAAGAAAAATACTACCTGCCTGAAAATATGAATTCTAAATTCACAGAGCAGCAATTTTCCCTCTGGGTTTTGGAATAGATCAAGCGGAAAACATTTCCGCGGCGGCACATTGGGGGCACCACCTTGCGTCGCCTAATAAAAAGTTATTGATGCCTGAAAGGAGTTTTTATGATGAAGACAGCATTAACGATCGCTGGAAGCGATTCCAGCGGAGGCGCCGGCATCCAGGCCGATTTAAAGACGATGATCGCAAACGGAGTATATGGAATGAGCGCGATCACAGCACTGACGGCCCAGAACACGACCGGCGTCCAGGGAATTTTCGAGGTAACACCGGAATTCCTGGAACAGGAGATCGACAGCGTATTTACGGACATCCGTCCGGACGCGGTAAAGATCGGAATGGTTTCTTCTGCGGGACTGATCAAGTCCATCGCAAAGAAGCTTCATGAACACAAAGCAGAAAATATCGTTGTGGACCCGGTCATGGTGGCGACAAGCGGATCAAAGCTGATCAGCGACGATGCCATCGGCACATTAAAAGAATACCTGTTTCCGATGGCGGCAGTCCTGACCCCGAATATCCCGGAGACAGAGGTTTTATCGGGGATGGAAGTAAAGTCCGCCGAGGACATGATTGCGGCGGCAAAACAGATCAGTGAGACCTATCACTGCGCGGTCCTCTGTAAGGGCGGTCATCAGTTGAATGATGCCAACGACCTGTTATACCGCGATGGCAGCTACCGCTGGTTCAACGGTAAGCGTATCGACAACCCGAACACCCACGGAACCGGATGCACCTTATCGAGCGCCATCGCCTCCAATCTGGCGAAGGGTTATGACCTCGATACGGCGGTGGAACGCGCAAAGGCTTACATCTCCGGAGCGCTGGCAGCCATGCTGGACCTCGGACATGGATCCGGACCGATGGATCACGGATTTGATTTTCGCGGAAAAGGATTTGCGGAGGAACAGGCATGACGATGACAGAACGCCTTTTAGAGGCAACAAAGGAGATCTGGGACGGCTATAACGAAACGCCTTTTGTAAAGGGAATCGCGGATGGCAGCCTGGATCATGAAAAATTCAAATATTATATGATACAGGATTATCTGTATCTTCTTGACTATACAAAGGCATTTTCCATCGGCACGGCGAAGGCGAAAAACCTCGACGCAATGCGCCTGTTCGCGGGTTATACCCATTCGATCCTGGACGGTGAGATGGATATCCACCGCGCGTACATGACGAGACTCGGAATCGCGAAGGAGGAGGCAGAGCAGACACCGGTCGCTCTTGATAATCTGTCCTATACCTCTTATATGCTTCGTGTCGCTTACGAGGAAGGAGAGGCGGAGGTCATGGCGGCGATCCTTTCCTGCGCGTTGAGCTATGAGTTTATCGCGAAGAAGATCCTTGCGGAGTATCCGGCTGCAGATAAGCATGAGTTCTATGGGGAATGGGTCAGCGGATATGCGTCCGATTCCTACCACGAGGACAATGAGGTGCTGGCAGACCTGATGAACCGCCTGACGGAGGACTATTCCGAGAAGCGGAAACAGCATCTCGTGGACATCTTTACAGCATGCTCCCGCTACGAGGCGGCATTCTGGGATATGGCATGGGAAATGAGGCAGTAGGATGCTGAAATTTGACAATGTAAGCTTTCAATATGATGTGGAAGATTTCTCCATCATTGACCACCTTTCCTTCGATGTACAGGACGGGGAATTCGTGTCCGTCATCGGCGCTTCCGGCTGTGGTAAGAGTACGATCTTCCGGCTTGTGAACAAGCTTCTTCTGCCGGCTTCCGGCGAGATCCTGGTGGACGGAGAGTCCATTGAGAGGAAGAGAAACTACTGTGGATACATGCCGCAGCAGGATCTTTTATTTCCATGGCGGACCGTGAGGGAGAATCTCCTGCTGCCGATGGAGATCCGGGGCGGATATTCGAAAACGGAGATGAGAGAGAAAGCGGACGCGGCGCTGGAATCGGTTGGTCTTAAGGACTGGGGTGACAAGACGCCGAAGGAGCTTTCCGGCGGCATGCGCCAGAGAGCGGCGTTTGCGAGAACGGTGCTCACGGGTTCCGACCTTCTGCTCCTCGATGAGCCATTTTCAGCCCTCGATTATCTGACGAGGATCTCCATGCGGGAATGGCTTTTAGAGCAGTGGGAGAGGGAGAAAAAGACAGTCCTTTTTATCACGCACGATGTGGAGGAAGCGGTCTTTTTGTCCAGCCGGATCCTGGTTGTAGAGGAATCACCGATCACCCATCTGCGGTCCATTGATGTTCCGGCAGAATATCCGAGATCCAGGGACGAGCTTCGGAAACCGGAGATCCTGTCCCTGAAGGAGGAGCTGATCGGTATGCTGAGGAAGGAGACGTCATGAGTAAGAAGATGAAGAAGGATCATGCGCGGCTTCCTTCCGGGGCTTCGCGCGGACAGACCCATAATGTTCTGAGTACAAACCTTCCGGCGGCGATTCTGGTGGCAGCTCTGCTGATCTTCTGGCAGGCGGCGGCTATGGGAATCGACGCGGCGTATATCCTGCCGTCACCGACCCAGGTGGTGGTACGGCTCTGGGAGCTTAGAGGTCCGTTATTTAAGGCACACCTTCCGGCAACCATGTCGGTGGTGGGGATCGGACTTCTGATCTCCATTATTCTTGGCCTTGGTCTGGCCGTTCTGATGGATGCCAGCGAGACAGCGGAAAAGGCACTTTATCCGCTTATCATCGCGTCCCAGACGATCCCGACGACAGCTCTGGCACCGCTTTTTGTACTCTGGTTCGGATATACGATCTGGAGCAAGGTGCTTGTGACGGTGCTGATCACATTTTTCCCGATCACGATCACGGTATTCGACGGATTTAAGTCGGTGAAGACGGAGATGGAAGAGCTTTTGTTTACCTTTGGCGCGGATAAACGCCAGATTTTTATGAAGTTAAAGGTTCCGGCTGTCCTGCCCTGCTTTTTCTCAGCGATCAAGATGGCAGTCCCGTTATCGATCATCGGAGCGGCCATCGGTGAATGGCTGGGAGCTCAAAGCGGACTTGGATACTTTAGCAGGAGGATGATGACACAGCTTGATGGAGCCGGAGTGTTCGCACCGATCTTATTGTTATCGGTGGCAGCGATGGCGGCTGTCTGGGTGGTCACACTGCTTGAAAAACGGATCATTCACTGGAGAAATGAGTAGAAAACACAACATGAAATTCTGGCTGACCAGTGAAAGAACAGGATAAATTATTTTGATAACGAAAGGAAATGACATGAAAAAAGGAATGAGAATCGCTGCAGCGGTGATGGCTGCAGCTTTCAGTATGACAGTACTTGCAGGCTGCGGTAAGAGTGAGACAAAGACAGCGGAGACGACGGCAGCGGCAGCCGCATCAGCGGAAAACAGCAGCGTGGCAGAGACAGCGGCTGCTTCTGATGAGAAAAAGGATCTCCGTGAGGTCAATGTGGTATTGGACTGGTATCCGAACGCGATCCACACCTTTATTTATACCGCCATCGAGCGCGGATATTATGCGGAAGAGGGGCTTGATGTGAAGGTCCGCTTCCCGGCGAATGCGAATGATGCTCTGGCACTTGTCGCTGCCGGCAAGGCGGAGATAGGAATGTATTATCAGCAGGATGTGATCCAGGCGGTTGCAAATCAGGGAACGAAGATCAAGTCCATCGGCGCGATCGTGCAGTCTCCGTTGAGCATTGTACTTTCTTTAAAGGATAAGAATATTACAAGCCCGTCCGATCTTGTCGGAAAGACAGTTGGATACGGCGGAACAGCTCTCAGTGAGTCTATTGTAAAGACCATGATGGAGTATGTGGGCGCGGACGCGTCAGATGTAAATCTGATCGACGTTGGATTTGACCTGATGAGCTCTATGACTACCGGCAATGTGGATGCCACCATCGGCTGTCTTGTGAACCATGAGGTTCCGCAGCTGGAGGAAGAGGGCTTTGACGTCAATTATTTCATGGCAAACGGATATGGCATTCCGAATTATTATGAGGAAGTGTTCCTCGCAAATAATGAGATGATCGAGAGTGAGCCGGAGGTCTTAAAGGGCTTTTTACGTGCATCTGCAAAGGGCTTTGAGGACTTTAAGAAGGATCCGGACGGCTGCCTCGCGATCCTCATGAACAACCAGAATGAGGAGAATTTCCCGCTGACACAGAGCGTTGAGGAGAAATCCTGTGAGACTCTGCTGCCGCTTATGGAGACGGAGGATGTTCCGTTCCTGACACAGACGGAGGAGTGCTGGCAGGAGAACATCGACTGGATGCTTGAGAGTGGACTGATCGATCAGAAGGTTGAGGTTTCTGATGTGATGGTGGACCTCGGGGAGTAGGTTCCTTGGGGAAATTTTATAGGAATTGAGAAATACCGGGATGGCGGGGAGACTGCTGTTCCGGTATTTTTGTTGGTTTGAGTCAGGAAAAGAGAGGTTGAGTCAACTTGGCGGAAGTACGCGCAGGTCAGCTTCCGGCTCCTGGTGCTGTCGATTTCCAGGCGGTTCCTCTATGCTTGCAGAAAAATGATAAGGGCGGAGAAAATGGGACGCAACTCGCTTCGCTCAGACAAGCGCCCCATTTCCTCCAACGCATTTTCCTGCGAGCCAAGAGGAAGCCAGGCCTGTAAATCAGGCACCCGGTTCCGGAGGCTGACCTGCGCTGGGGATTGAAGATTTAAGTATAGATCTGGATGATGTATATAGTTGTTACTGTGGAAAAGAACGCTTGTTCATATGAACGATATGTATTATAATTGAGGTTAGATAACGTTTTTTCGAAGAAAAAAGAGATGTCTGGATGGAGGAAAACTGTACTGTTTCGGTTTTTGAAAATCAGTCATCGCGTCCAGAGGCAGTCCTGTGCTGGATATTGACGAGATTAAATGGGAGGAAGGTTATGGCAGAACAGATGAAGAAGGAGCGGGCAAGGCGGCTGTTTTTGATCGCTTTCGTGTTATTTACGTTTGCGAACGGATTTGGCGGCAGTATTATCTCGAACTATTTTAAGGGCGTGTATCAGGTGGACTCAGTGCAGAGGGGGCTTTTGGAGATTCCGAGGGAGCTGCCGGGAGTTGTGGGAGTGTTTGTGATCACGGCGCTGTCGGGATGTGGAAATCTGACGTTGGCGATGATCAGTTTCTGCCTGTATGCGGTGGGAATGTTTGTCCTTGGTCTTTTATCTCCGGGATATCTCTTAATGCAGCTGTTTGTGTTTACCTATTCTCTCGGGGATCATATTGTCATGCCGGTCCGGGATGCGATCGCGATGGATCTCGCGGATGAGGGGAAGACGGGAACCTTTCTCGGAAAATACCGGGGATATGCGACGATGGGGTCCATGGCGGCATCATTGCTTGTATTTATCGGGTTCCGGTACGGGGCGTTCTGGTTCCGGGCGGACAGAAAGATCGTTCCGTCATTCTGCGTGTCTCTTGTGGTCGTTGCGGCGGCGTTGTTCTTCCTGTGGAGACTGAGAAGAGAGGTTCCGGCCCTTGATGTGCGAAAGCATGATGAGAAGAAGAAGGGACTGCCGCTTAAGAAGAAATATATTCCTTATTATATTGTTACAGGGGTTTATGGTTTCCAGAAACGGATGCGTCTGGTGTTTGCACCGTGGATCATTATCGAGCTCCTTGCGATGGGGGCAGATACGGTGGCGCTTCTTGGAATCGCGGCGCATTTTGGCAGCAGTATGATTGCTCCGCAGATCGGAAAATTTCTTGACCGGTATGGTGTGAAAAAGGGACTTGTTCTGGAGAGTGTGACGATCGGGGCGATCTTTCTGTATGCGGCCTGGGCAGTCCATGGGATCACGTCAGGTGTGTTTACGGGGAGAGTGGAGCAGATCTTTGCGTTCACGGCATATATTTTTATTATGATTGCGGATCATTTTAATGCGGTCCATGTGATGTTAATGAAAAAACTCAGCGACTCTCCGGCGGACGTGATGGAGAACCTGTCCTTTGGACTCAGTGTGGATCATGTGCTGGCCGTGACGGTCTCCGGGCTTTTGGGAGCTGTCTGGAAGTTTGTAGGTCCGGAGTGGGTGTTTGTATTGGGAGCAGCGGTCTGCCTGGTGCATTTCGGGGTGGCTGTGTGGCTTGGAAAGAGAGCATGATAAAGAAGATGCAGCATGACTGGCGAATACGATAAATGAAGGAGGCACAGAATATGATCTTTATATCGCACTATGATTCACCGCTTGGAATGATCTATATGGCAGCAGATAAAGATGGATTAAAGGGAGTCTGGTTTGAGGGGCAGAAGTATTTTGCTTCCGGGTTAAAAGAGAACGAGACAGAGGAGAAGGAAACACCTGTTTTGAAGCAGACGAGAGAGTGGCTGGATCTTTATTTCGCAGGAAAAGATCCGGAGTTTCTTCCGTCGCTGGCACCGGAAGGATCAGAATTCCGGAAAGAGGTCTGGAAGATCCTGCTTACGATCCCGTACGGGAAGACGATGACTTACGGAGAAATCGGCAGAAAAGTTGCTGAGATGACAGGAAAAAAGCACATGTCAGCCCAGGCCGTCGGAGGCGCAGTCGGCCACAATCCGATCTCGATCCTGATCCCATGCCACCGGGTGGTCGGAACGAACGGGAGTCTCACGGGGTATGCGGGCGGAATTGAGAAGAAGATTGGGCTTTTGAAACTGGAACAGACGGACATGTCCGGGATGTTTGTGCCGAAGAAAGAGACGGCGCTGTAGTTGAGAAGTGCTGTATGTTCGCGTGTATGGTTTCGTCTTCTGAGCTGTGAACAAAATATGCAGTAACATACGAAATGACGGGTGTAGTGTAGAAATGTGAAAATTTTGCATTACACCTGTTTTTTATGATATTATGGTAGCGGAAGAATCTAGATTGCGTTGAGGTGCGGCATGAAGATACAGAAAAAATGGCTCTATATACTGCTGACTGCAGCAGGTGTGTTCGGTGTGGTCACAATTCTCTTTTTTTCAGGCGAAAAATGGCTGCGTGATGGCTGGTATTATATCCCTGACAGGGCGATCGCCATTGCACTTGGGTTCTGCGTGTTCTGGCAGATCGTGCTGACAGCGGGGACATGTTTTTTTCTGGCGTGGATCAGAAAGAAATTCGACGGCTGGATGAGAATGATTATCAGGGTACCGGTGATCGTGGCGGCGGTATTTCTGTTCCTGTTTTTGGCATGGAACTGGTTTCTTTACAGTCTTGGATCTGAGCAGAAAGTGGAGCAGTATGATGAACACATTGCCCTGTATGTAACGAATACATTTGTGAGAACGAGATTCCGGTATCCGCATTATATGTATGAGGAAAACTGGCTGTTTATGAGGAGCCTGAGTGATGAGGAGCAGCAGGAAGCTGTTTTACAGTACGGAGATCCGGATGATTATTACAGGGAATATCATTAACGGCAGACGCAGATATGCGACGGAAGAAAAACTGCAGTTGGAGAGTTATGTGATTCAGAAAGGAAAATAAACGATGCGATATTTAAAACCACATTTTTACGATAAATTTGTCTGTACGGCCGGAGACTGCCCGGATACCTGCTGTGCGGGATGGCAGATCATGATTGATGATGCTTCTCTGGAGAAGTATAAAAACGTGCAGGGGGAGTTTGGAAAACGCCTGCATGGGTCGGTCAACTGGAAAGAGGAGTGCTTCTGTCAGAATGAACGGCGGTGCGCATTTTTGAATGAGGAGAATCTGTGTGATCTCTATAAAGCACTGGGACCGGACGCGCTCTGCGATACCTGCCGCCTTTATCCGAGACACACGGAGGAATTTGAGGGACTCAGGGAATTATCCTTATCCCTTTCCTGCCCGGAGGCGGCGAAGATCATTCTTTCCTGCAGGGAGTCGGTCCGGTTTTTTGAGGAGGAGACGGACGAGGATGACGATTTTGACGAGTTTGATTTTATGATGTTTTCGAGACTGGAAGACACCAGAGATGTTCTTTTCTCTGTTTTACAGGATCGAAGCCTGCCGCTGACACTGCGCATGGCATCATGCGAGCAGCTGGCGGAGAGATACCAGATCTGTATGGAGGAAGGAAGAGAGTTTGAGATTGATGATCTGCTTCAGGAATGCGAACGCCATCACAGGGACGGAACCTTGCGGGAGTTTATATCGGAAAGTCTCTCAGAAAAGGGCGTGGATGCGGCATCTCTTCATCAGTGGGAGTGGCAGAAGGAAGAACTTCAGGTGCTTTATGGCCTGGAACGTCTGCGCCCGGAGTGGGATCAGGTGCTTGACGGAGCGGAAAAGTGGCTGTATCAGGGAAGCAAAGAGGAATATTTTAAGATATGCGAGGAATTTCACCGGATGTATGGGGCGCTGAGCAGTCATAAAGAAGAGTGGGAAAATCTGGGCGAACAGCTTTTGATGTTCTTTGTCTATACATATTTCTGCGGAGCCGTCTATGACGATATGGTCTGTTCCAAGATGGAGTTGGCGCTGTTTTCTGTCCGCTGGATCCAGGAATTTTTGATCGTCCGGTGGCTGGAAAACGGGAAGAAGCTGTCCATGCAGGATGTGGAGGAACTCTCCTGGCGGTACGCGAGGGAGATCGAGCATTCCGATGATAACCTGAATGCGCTGGAGGACTGGCTGTTTGGGATGTATGCGCCGGAAGGATGTATGTTGGAGGAGGAATAAAGCTCATTTATTCTTTTCTGGAGTAATGCAGTTTGTAATTATAAGGTGTAACTGATATTTTGGGCTGAAATTTGTATTTTATCAGTTATAACTTATAAAATTGTAAATTTGCTTTTGAATATCATCCGTTCTTTTCGCCTGGTGTTATAATAAGGGTATTGTTTGTTAAGAAAATGAGGATAAAACTATGCAGGAAAAACAAAAGAAAATGATACTGCGGATCAGCATGTATCTGATCGGTATTGTAATTTTGGCGTGTGGAATCACGATGAACACCAAGACGAAGCTCGGTGTCTCTCCGATTATTTCGATGCCCTATGCGGTGGCACAGATCTGGGGATTTGAGACGGGAAAGGCGGTGTTTGCCGCCGTATTTGATCTTTATTTTGCTGCAGATCATCCTGTTAAAAGGGAAGTTTCCGCCGTTTCAGCTTTTACAGATAGCGGCAAGTTACCTGACCAGCGCCTTTATCACGATTTTTGACGGAATCCTGCCGTCTCCGGATCAGCTCGGAATGCGCCTGGCGCTCCTGGTTCTGGCAATCATCCTGACTGGAATCGGAGCGGCTATCACCGTCGATGTCAACATCGTTCCGAACCCGGCAGATGGTCTGGCGAGAGTACTCGGGGAAAAGTGCGGAAAGAACATGGGATTTGGAAAGAATCTGTTTGATTTTTCTGCGATTGTGATCTCTATTGTTATTGGTATGATCGGAGCCGGACATATCGTGGGGATCGGGATCGGAACGGTTGTGGCTATGATATGTACGGGGAGAGTGATTGCGGTGTTTAATCATTTTTTGAAGAAGAAAATTGAGATGAGTGTGATGTGAAAGGATTGGGGATATGGCATCGAGTAAAGCGTATTTAGATTTTATACTGGAACAGTTATCTGGTCTGGAAGAAGTAACTTACCGGGCTATGATGGGGGAATATATTCTCTATTATCGCGGGAAGATCGTCGGTGGGATCTATGATGACAGGCTCCTTGTGAAGCCGGTGAAATCGGCAGTTTCTTATATGCCGGATGCCCGGTATGAATTGCCTTATGATGGGGCGAAGGAGATGCTGCTGGTGGAAGAGGTTGATGACCGGGAGTTTTTGACTGGGCTGTTTGAGGCGATGTATGAGGAGTTGCTGGCGCCGAAGGTGAAGAAAAAGAATTAGGTAAAAATTAAATCGAGAGGTACGCACAGAACTGCCTCCGGCCTCGGGTGCCGGGGATTTCCGGGCGGTTCCTCTAAGCTTGCGGAAGAATGCTAAGGGCGGAGAAAATGGGACACAACTCGCTTCGCTCAGACAAGTGTCCCATTTCCTCCAACGCATTCTCCCACGAGCCAAGAGGAAGCCATGCCCGAAAATCCATGCACCCGTGTCCGGAGGCAGTTCTGCGCTGGGAGGTGGCTGAATGGAAGGAATGCGGTGGGAGTGTACCTCGAAAGAGAGAATTTTTTTGGCAGAGGGGATAGGGGGAGATTGATGAGAAGGTCTTATGGGGATGTCAGGGGATAACTTACAGATAATTAACTAAAATATAAATAATATATTACGAATTATAAAGATAAATTGAAATATATTGAAAAAAACTGGAATTGCAATATAATTTAAATAAGAGAAGACTGCCAGATAGAGCGTACCGGGAGAGGAGGACATCAATGAAGAAACGTGAGAAAGTTATGTTGGCATTATTTGTGATTGATCTGTTCCTTTTACTGTTCTACAAGCAGGTCCGTGAGGGTGTGCGGACAACTTTTACTTATGAGAAGATCGTATTTTGGTGGTTCTATTTTTATCCAATCGCTTATTTTCTGGGAGGATATTTCCTGAGTTATTTTATTCTTGCGAAGAGTAAAATTGTTCTTGATAAGAAAGTGCAGAAGATGCTGTTAGTTTTAATTGCTGCTGTCGCAGTAGTGTATGTATTTGGAACGGGTACGATGGTCATACATCAATTTCTGCAATGCGTACCATATTCGCTTGCCACAACAATTATGTATGCCTTTTTTACGATATATCCCAAACATGTTTATCTATTTTCAATCGTCGGTTTTCTGACAGCCATATGTCTGTTTAGTCACCCGGATAGGAGGCAGTATGAGTAAAAGAAAAATTAAAATAAGATATATCGTTATCCTGCCGGTGCTCATATGTGCATTGATTTTCATTAGGAAGCTAATGAAGCTTAATGATCTGGATGCAAAAGAAGTCGCAGAGATCATACTTGTGTCCCCGCCTTATAAAAAGCGAATAACGGATCAGCAGGAAATTGAAGAATTTACGAGAATGTTTAATAACAAAAAAAAGAGATTTGTGTTCTCGATCATCAATTCGAGCGGATGGAGTAAAAGAGCCATTATATCAATGGGAACACGCCAATATGACATCATTTTCTGTGGGGAGAATATTACGGTGAACAGGTTAAAATATGTCATGGACGAATCGATAGATTCTGAACTCGATCAGTTTTATCGGTCACTGAATGAGACGGAAGAAGAATATAATTAGCAGTGTATGATTGTGACAATGGACTCTTAGAGAACAGGAGGTTCCTGCAATGAGTAAATTAGTAAAAACATGGCGAGTTTTTCTGTTCGGAATGTGCTGTATTTTGGTGAGTCTGTATCTAAAAAGAATTTTACTCTCATTTGAAATAATAAAAGGAGATTTTTTATCTAACTGTATTGTCCTGATTGCGGTGATCTGGTTTATAGCCGGTATTTTTCGTTTATATCATTTAAATAAGATATATCCTGGAAATAAGAATGTTTGTTCTAAAGATAAATGGTGCAGGATAGAAACTGGTATCATCTTTATACTGGCAGCAGGATTATCATTAACATGATACAGAGCAAGCAACGCCCAGGAACTCTTTGATGTATGGAGGTGACGGCTATGAGGAAAATAAAGGAAATCATATTTTCTGAGAATGGCATGAAGGCGGTTAATACTCTGTTCTTTTTGTCAATGCTTTTTTATAGGAGCGGCTTGCTGTTTGTCGCTTATATTGTATGGATCTGTTATCTAGTGTATTGTATTAAAAACACGGAATCCAGGGGAAATAAGGTGATTTATTCACTGTTTGCTGGACTTGCAGTGGTTATGATAGGAGTGAATCTGTACGGTTATAGTTATTATCTCAACGAACACATATACATATGATATCATTTTTTCGGGAAAATGTATTACGATTAATCATACAAAATATATACTGGATTCATCCATAGATTCAGAACTAGCAGAATATTATAATTCTTTGGATTATCCAGAAATGAATTATAATTGAAACAGTGCAGATGATTTTATGGAAGAGTTACCGCCGCATTAAGAGCAAATTAATCTTTAATGCGGCGGTTCTATGATTCTAAGTCAGTGAGCTTAGAGAATTGTTAGTTTTAACCCTGATAAGCATTCTCAGCTGCAAAGTTTTCTATAACCCGATATTTGCGGTCATGTGTGGTGGTATCATACTGGTAATAGGTATTGCTGGGGTAACCCTCATCCATGCCGAAGCAATAGTCCTTTCCGGCAATGGTTTTCCACGCAACAACAGGATATTTGTAACCCTTTTCCACATGCCACCATCGATTATTATCGTTGTGATCCTTTACCCAGCTCTGAACATAGTTGTCGCTGATCCATCCATCACTGAAATGGAACCAAAGATCTACGTTAATCAGTACACGATCGGTGGTCTGAATTACCGTACCTGTATTGAGTGTTTTGACAACGAATCAGTCTGGGGGCAGTTCTGACATTTACATTAGTTCCTTGTAACTCCGAGTAAATATTGACTGCCAAGTCAGATAATTCTTGCTTGAAAAGACGAATAGGTTATGATACTATAACTTTGGGTATTATATTAAACAACTGCAATTTTGTCACTTTTTTGTCACTGGTACAAAATATTAAATGGCTTTATAATTATAGAAAACTGGGAGGATGAGCTGGAATGAAGAAATTGATAATTGTAGCTTTAGGAGTGTGTATACTTGGAACTGCATGTTCGAGAGATAATAATTTGGCAGAGAAAAATACTTTACAGCAGCCTCTGGAACAATCGGTAATGCTCCAAACAGAAGAAATTGAGATTCAGTCTACAAAAGAATCAAGTTCAGAACAAGAAATAATTTTATTGTCAGAAGAACCAGCTGAAACAGTAAGTTTGTCAGAGCCGGAGCATATGGAAGGATCAGCAGCAGCTTCTGTAGAAGAAAGAGATCGTACAAAAACCGATGCACTTCATAAAAATGACACGGCAAATAATTCATCTGAGGTTACATCTGAAAATACATATGAGATGAGACTATATACAAAAGCACCAAATCAGAATAGTACCATTAAAATCCAATATCCAGCTTTCTATGGAAGTAAAGCTGAAGAAATAAATTCACTGATTTTGGCCAAAGTACAGGATATGGCATCCCTCGACCCTTCGCTCTTTCCAGAAAACCCGAGGATAGACGTAAACTATCAATCCGCTGTTACCTTACAAAATTCAAAAATAATTAGTGTTGTTTTTTGGGGGAATACTGACATAGAGGTAAGTCAATTTCCAACTACTGACTTATATGCTCTCAATATAGATCTAACATCGTTAGAATTAATTACCCTAAAAGATTTATATACAGTCAATGCGGAATTTGAGAAGGTATTTTTTGAGAAAGCTTTTTTTCCCTCTGATCCAATTACTTCATACAGTGAGGAAAAATTTTCAGAGATGCTGAAATTACAAACTTCAGAATATACATTACCAAGTCCCTTTACTAATGCTGACAGTATGAGGTGCTTTTTAAAACCTGAGGGAATTGTTCTTAGCATGCCTGCGATACATGCGTCTGGGAGCGACCATTTTGAAGCTGAACTTTTGTACAGTGACATACAGGATTATTATTTGCCAGAGCAAATTTACTGGAATGAATAAATACGATTCCTCTTAAAGAAGAGAGACCGGATGATCCGGTCTCTCTTCTCCATTTTAAGATAACGCGTTAAACCATTCAGTTGCCTGGGCTCCTCGCGTTGCATCCTGCTGAGAATTCTTTGGTTTTTCATAGCAATGCAAGAACGCACAAGCAAGGTCGTAAGGCGTTTGTGTTGACTTAGTAAACTGTTGGAACGTAAGAGGATACTGTGGGGACTTAGGCGTATACTGTATCTCATTGGGATCGGTTGTAGTTACCTCAAATAAAATACGCTTTAACTGAGTATCCATGTCGAGCGGATACAGATTATTCTTAGCAGCCCAATCGTATAATTTTGTTGCTTTTGTCCACTGAGTTAAGCCAACCCCCAAATTCATATTGCCTGCGTCACCATCCTGCCAACGGCCGGGACTGATTGTGCTCTCAGACTGCATATTTCCAAGCATACCGCAAACAGCATTCTTTGTCCACCCTTTAGCTCTCAGGTAATTCAAAATATACTGAGCATTTACTTTCATCTGGCTTTCAGTTTGATAGTCATTACGGGCATAGACTTTATCGGCCGATGGAGCAGCTCCTGAGTATGCATTTTCTGTGGCATAGTTCTCAACAACTCTGTATTTATTGCGGTCAGGTGTTTTTGTAGTATATTCGGGCATGTAGACACCATCATCATCTACCCAGTAATAATTTACGCCATCTGCTGCTTTAATATAGCAGTAAACAAACAGATAAGCGTCTTTTCCAAAGCAGTAATCCTTCCCGCCAATGGTTCTCCAAGTGGCAGACGGATATCCGTAATTTTTTTCTACATACCACCAGCTATTATTGTTATTGTTATCTTTTACCCAACCCTCAACATACTTACCACTAATCCAGCCGTCACTGATATGAAACCAGGGATCTCCGCTGATCAAGGCGCGTTCGGTTGCCTGAACTACTTCACCGGCTTTCACCGATTTAACAAAGTCATACAGCTGTGGGCCTGAGCGAACATTAAGGCTATCCGCTCGAACTGTTAACTTTGCACTTGCATTAATCTTATACCAAGTTGCCATTTTTATTTCCTCCTAATTTGTTTTTGCTTTGTACGCGTACATCTGGTAATAAGGGGAAAATTAAGAAAATGGAAACTGACACACAAAAAATCCTTTAAATCTTGAAAATGAGATTTAAAGGATTTTGCATCAGATCATTTATTTATGAAAAACTCAAGCGTACTGCCAAAGTCAATGAAACGTAAAGGTTCTGTACCATCTGTTTTAAGTTCTGGGCAGGCAGATATTCCTAAATCTGAGCAAATATTGACTACCAAGTCAGATAATTTTTGCTTGAAGAGACAAATAAGTTATGATACTATAACTTTAAGTATTATATTAACAACTGAAATTTTGTCATTATTTTGTCACTGGTGCAATAAACTAAATGGTTTTATAATAATAAAAAATGAGAGGATGAGATAAAATGAAGAAATTATTAATTGTATCTTTAGGAGTTTGTATGCTTGGAACTGCATGTTCGAGAGATACGAATCGGATCGAGGAAAACACCTTACAACAGTCTCAGGAACAATCAGTAATACTCCAAACGGAAACAGAAGAATTTGATATTCCCGCTACAAAAGAATCGAGTTTAGAACAAGAGGTTCTTTTAGCATTAGAAGAACCATCTGAAACAGCGGGTTTATCAGAAGCGGAGTATATGGAAGAACCAACTGAAGCATCAGAAGAAAGAATAGAACAGTTATTGAAACAGGCAGAAACTGATGCAGATCAAGACCGTTATTATATTGTGGAAGCAATCGATAACGAGGAAGCAAACAAAAGGGATACAGATGCAAAATTATTTATAAAGGAACAATATCCGGATTACTTTTCCAGCACAGAGCTGCTGGAAAGAGGAATAAAATATGGACATTATGAGGAGACAATCTATTCAGAATTTGCCGATAAAAATAACGGATATGGAAAATACTACCAGATGGGAAAAATTTTATCTGATACAACACAGAGGATTTACATGGGAACATCCAGTTTAGATGATGACGATGTTATGGAGCAGTTAACTCAGTTGGAAGAACTGCTTCGGTTCTTTTATAGAGATTATTACGGAAATAATAGCAAAAAATAGATTTATGTAGTTTCTGTTTTGAGCAAAAGCTCCTTATTAGTTGATGTAACCGGTTATAAAAATAACATATCGATGAAAGGAGCTTTTATTATGTCATTAATTGATACTATTATTAGCAAAGCATTAGAATTTGAAGGAGTTAGTGAATCGCCGCCTGGAAGTAATAATGTTATTTTTAATACAGATTATTATGGAGAGGAAGTTGAAGGAGAGGCATATCCATGGTGCGTTACTTTTTTGTGGGATGTCTTCCGGATGTGTAATGCCTCCTCTGTATTTTGCGATGGTCAAAAGACCGCATCTACAGAATTTGTTTATTCTCATTACAACGATGGGCGCCTGTTTTCACAGGGACAGGCAGGCGATATTGTCTTGATTAAGACATCCAGCGCAGCAAGCAACCGTAATGTAAATCATGCTGGTCTGGTAATTAAGCGTAATAACGATGGCTCTTATGATACGGTTGAGGGGAACACAGGCGGGAATATTGCAGATGGCGGTGCGGTTATGCGCAGAACGCGTAGCATGAATGGAAGCGGTTATAAAATTGTTGCCTTTGCACGTCCGACTTATGGGGCAATCGAACCGATGGAAGAGATTGCAATCTCTGCGAAATTGACCGTACAGGGAACGAATGTAAATGTCAGAACCTCTCCCAACACTAATGCATCCATTGTAAAAAAGTTAAATACTGGTGCGGAGATTCAGGCATCCAGCCGTGTATTGATTAACGGAGATTCTTGGTTCCATTTCAGCGATGGATGGATCAGCGGCAATTATGTTCAGGGCTGGGTAAAGGACTATAACGATAACAATAGATGGTGGTATGTTGAGAAAGGTTACATATATCCAAAAAGCGAATGGAAAACCATTGCTGGAAAGGATTATTGTTTCGGCCCGGATGGTTATCTGTTTGTGGAGTGTTATATTAAGTCTGAAGTCAATAGTAATTACTATTGGGTAGATGATGACGGAGTGTATATGAGCCAGTATGACACAACAACACCTGACCGCAAATACCGGGTTGTGGAGAATTATAAGACCGAAAATGCCTATCAGGGATATAGCGGTTACGTGTTTAGCCATTGAAGAAATATAATACCATTTGGTCCGTTGTTTCGATATGTGAATTAATTCGGTAAAAAGAGAAAGGCACTTCCAGTGAACTGAAAGTGTCTTTCTTTTGCAGCATGAAACTTTCTAAGTTTTTTTAATAAGAACTGGTATTAGAGATGGTAATAGATTCACTGCCTGTGGCAGTGTATACAGTTCCGACAAACTCGATCTTGTAACTTCCAGAGCCGCTGGATGTTAAATGTCCCTTGTAACTGACAGAGCTTCCGCGAAAACTAAGTTCTTCTGAATCGATTTTTACATAATTCCCGGAGGAATTTTTCTTATACAAAGTGGCTGTACCGGATACGGAAGTAACAGTTTCTATTCCGCTTATGTCCAAAGTATACACGGTTTCTGATTTGTTCGGGTGTACAGCAATGGTTGCACTTTGAATAAAGCGATATCGTGGGCTTACATTTTCCGCGTTTATAGACGCGTTGAACGTAGGGATGGAAGAACTTCCGGCAAATGCTGTCATTGTGGGAAATGCCGATAACAGGGATATGGCAGTTAAACCTGCAGTTAAAAATGCTTTTGATTTCATAGGGAAATCTCCTTTCTTTTGTTTTCATAATAATAAACACCATAACAGCATTATCTTCTACAGATTATTTTATGTTTTCTGCAATTTTTATCATAATATCCTTTTCTAGTGAAGAGGACAGGCGAAAAGCGCCTTGTTCTGTATGCCATGTAATCTGGTTCATGAAGTAAGCATCCGTGGATTCAAAAAACTTCCCAGGATTTTCCTTGATTTGAATATCGCTTACCTTGTAATGCTCATTATCAATATGGGTTGTAGAATTGTAAAAATAAACAAATAATTCAATCGTATCTTCAGAACCATTTTTATATTTTAGCTGCAATCCATATTCATCTTTTTTTGATTCGAACAGGTAATATCCATCCGGGAGATAGGTGCATTCTAAGTCTTCAACGGTTTCTGAATTGCTTGATACATAATCAAATTGTATGTATTTTTCATATATATTTACAATTACATTTCGGCAAGCAGCCCGCACATCTTCAGAGAATAGCATGGCAGTAAAACTAATCCCTAAAATTAAAAGGATGATAGAAGCTATTTTTCTTCCATACCGTAAGGAAATTTTTATATTTTTGCGGAAACGGTATCGTTTAATGACTTTGCGCATTCTTAAATCATAATGCACAGGAAGGGAGATACCGTTTATCTCTTGTTCAGATGGATAGTCTTTTATCTCATTCAGGCTGTTCTCAATAACAGCAGCCTTTAAAAAGGATTCCCAAATTTCATCTTCAAATTCATTATACATCTCCTTGCTCCTTTAATCTTTCACGTAGGATTAGATTTGCACGATAAAGCCGCATTTCTACAGTCTTTTTCTTGATTTTCATAAATGACGCGATTTCATCATTAGAAAATTCGTTGATATATTTCAGTTCCAACACGGATTTGTAAATATCATCTAGTTTATTGACTTCCTCAATTAACCGGTTGTTCCGATCCTTGGTGATAAGATAATCCAATATCCCATCTTCATCTGTCTGTGGTTCTGGAATTTCATCCAGAAAATCTTCCGGGTGCCTGTTCGTGTTGCGCAGATAATTTTTACAGTAATTGCGTGTAATCGTAATGATGTAGTTTTGTGTTTTCTTATGGTTAGTTATATCAATGTTATCCAGATGTACAGCAAGAATTATGTAAATATCCTGGGATAAATCCTCTTTTGTGTGTTCATCAAAATTATAGCGGCTCAATGTATAGTAAATCGTTTTGCCGTATGTCTCATACAAAATGACGAATTTATCCCTGTCTTCTGATGTGTCAAATACTAAAATCAACATTTTTTCTGCAGCCCCTTTTCGTTATGGTAGCTTAGTTCGACAGCGACTACAGAATCCATAATATCCAGTACTTTCTGCTGTTCTAAAGAAGGGAGGTTTTTAAGCTGGCTTTCAATGTATTTTAACTTTTCTGAGGTGTAGTTTTTCAATTCTTTCCCAAAAAGAATATCAACAGAGATATCAAGGGCATTTGCCAGTTTGACCAGCGTGTCCAGGCTGGGAGATTTTTCACCGCGTTCAATATAGGAAATGAAAATGGTGCTGCACTCGATCTGTTCCGCCAGTGCCTCCTGGCTGTATCCGGCACGTTCTCGGTAGAGTTGTAATTGTTTCCCAAAGGCTTTTTTGTCCATCATGTAACTCCTGTTTGTTAAAGATATAATACTTTTAGTTGTGCCCTTAAAGTATACAGAAATTACATTTTATGTTGAAACAACTAATGATTATACAAATAATACTATTTGTTGTGATTGAAGAAAAATTTTTGCACTGCGGTTTCCATAATTTGGACAGTTTTCTTATTAACACATATCTAATAAAAGAAGGAGGTGGTCCAAAATGGAGGCAGTTCTGACTCAGTTGATACAGTCGCAAGGGGTATGGGCTGTCCTGTTTGTTTTCCTGCTGCTCTATACAATCAAGAAAAATGACAAGCTGGATGAGTTACAGGACGCAAGGGAGAAAGAGTACCGCGAGTTGCTGCTGGAACTGACAGAGAAATTTTCTATTGTCAATGAGATAAACAGCAAGCTGGATACCTTATGTACCCAATGTGCTTCGCAGCCCAGAGAATAATTTTTCAGAAAGCCGCCTTTGAGCGGCTTATCTGGGAGAATCCATATTCCAGATACGCTTTTTAATACGGTTTATGTATTGTTTTGTGTATCCAAGCCGGGCAGCAATTTCCTTGTCGCTGTAGCCCTGAATAAGCAGAGATAGAATTTTCCGTTCTATTGGCAATTTGCTTTTCAGGGAATTTTCTAAGTCAACGAGGGAAATGCAGTTATCAGCCTCATAATCGTGTTGGTAATCATGGCCATCGGAATCATCCAAAGGAACAGAATGGGCCTGCATATTCTGGATCTCTACGCTGTTATGGTAAAGTTTCGTAAACTTGTTGACAACTGACCTGTTTATGTAAGAAATGCAGCCATGTTCATCATCTGCTGATGGTATCTTTCTGACAGCTTCGTACAAAGCAAGGCTTAATTCCTGTAAGCTATCATCGTATTCCAGATAATACAGTTTCCTTGCGTATGCTTTTATCAATGGAGAAAAACGCTCCAACAATTCTTCAAAATATTTCTCTTCTCCAGTGTCTAAATACCCTTTGACGAGAGCAGATATAGTAGTTCCCATTTTTACTCCTTTTTTAATGTAAAAAGGAATAAAAGTGGAAATCAGAAACTGAAATTAGAAATTTTTCTTTCTTTTACTATAGCGTTCTTCTGGAGGTTTTGTAAGTGACAAAAAAGGGACATTTTTGTGTCACTTGTAGAAAAATGGCGGGAAAAGGTGTTTATCATAAAAAAGGGAAAGGAATATGTTGAGGAAAATGACAGAAATACAGCTAAAAAAACTACTGCGCCAGCTTCATGCAGCACAAATACAGGATTCTTTGTTGGAGGAATATTCAGAAATATCAAAAGATAGTTCTGAAAATCATTCATACAAGGGAAATGCTCAATTCAGGATCATCGAAGAAACATTAAATATTTTAAGTCGGAATGAGAGATTCGTAATAGAAACCCATCTGGTTTATCATCACACATGGTCGGAAACTATGATGTTTTTTGCTGAAAAAAGCGGACCAGGATGCGAAAGATCCGAACGGACGTTAAAACGTATTCAAAGCAGTGCATTAAAGAAAATGGTCAATTTTATTAACCTTTCCGCACTAAAAGAGTACTTTCATGAAACATAGAATCTACATAGGGAAAATAACGAAACTCAATGATCTGCGTGCAGAAAAAAGCGATATGTATTATCGATCGCCCATTCAAATGGCTGGAGTAAAAGAACTATTATATCAACAAAAACACACCAATATGACATCGTTTTTCAGGGGGAAATGTTACGGTGAACAGACAAAAATATGTCATGGATGAATCGATGGATTCTGTGTTAGATCAATTTTATCGATCATTGAATGAGACGGAGGGAAAATATAATTAGCAGTGCATTGTTGAGATAATGCCCCTGGGAGAATAGGAGTTTTTATGACAAATAAATCAGTAAAAACATGGCGAGTTTTTCTCTTCGGACTGGGCTGTATTTTAGCAGGTATATATTTAAGAATAGCTTTAACTTATTTTCGGGTAATTAGAGGAAATCTTTTATCGAATAGCATTGTCTTAGTTGCTGTGATTTGGTTTGTGGCGGGGATTGTTCGTTTATACCGTTTACATCGCCTATATATTATCTTTATCCTGGCAGCAGGCTTAACATTAACAGGCTGCGGAGCACGCAATGTACAGGAGTCATCCGAAACACTTCAAAGTGGTGAAGATGAGAATATCACAGAATCCATAGAAAACACGGAGTATGATTCCATCGTGGATTTTTTTGCAAACAACAGCACGCCTGTCTTTGTGCTTGATCCTAATAAGGAAAGTAATTCAGGTAATGAATCATTCAGCGCTTTGGATAAAAAAGCTTCCGTGGCAAAGAGTTATTTAGCAGTAACATATGAATGCGAGATAGACAGCAATAAGCTCCAGGTAAAGCTGGCGACATGCAATTCAGACAACGGGAAGAACAGCTGAACGCTGTAATAGAAAGCAATCCGAACATATTCACTAAAAAAGATATTGGAGGGAATTCTGTATATTATTGTCCTGGATCAGAACATGACTGGTTTGACTGTTATGCAATACATATTCCGGCGGGTGATGGATCATTTCCTAAGTATCCTGTTTGCTTTTGAGCACAGACCTGGACGCTAATCTGAGAGTATAAGAAATTCTGAATATTGCATATCCAGAGAGTGGAAACACTTTGATGTACATACAACAAAAATGGGGGGGACAAAATGAAAAAACATTGTATACTATGGACGGTAGTAATAACTCTTATTGTTTCCTGGTTTTTATTTTTTCCATGGAGTAAACAAGTATTTGAGGATGGCGGGACTATTGTCTATTCCAGTTTCACATACAAAATTTATATATGGAACTCAATAGGAGGAAAAAACACGACTGAGATATATTATTTCCCATTTAATTTTAAGTATAGAAGTGGGATATTAGATAAATGATCAAAAGTTAATGACAGCACTTTGATTATTGTTTATGAGTCTAACAACGCACATTTTAACTGTCGAAAGTCCAGAACACGGTTGATCATAGATGGATCTTGAACTGGAGCGGTTTTATCGATTATTGAATGAAACTTTGGTAAAGAGAGGATACATCGGCAAAATTTATGGAGGCGAGGGCTATGAGGAAAATAAAAGAGATCCTTTTTTCTGAGAATGGCATGAAGGTGGTTAATACTCTGTTCTTTTTGGCGATGTTTTTTTATATGAGCGGCCTGTTGTTTGTCGCTTATATTGTCTGGATCTGTTATCTTGTGTTTTGCATTAGAAATACGGAATCCAGGGGAAGCAAGGTGGTTTATTCGGTGTTTGTTGGACTTGCAGTGGTTATGATCGGAGTGAGTCTGTATGGTTTGATACAAGGAGAGCCTGTGAAACTTTTTCTGTAAAATAACCATCATAAGGTCCTTCTATGATAAAATAAATATCATTAGGAGGGCCTTTTATTATGGCAAGACAAAAGAAACCTGTACACAGAGTACAAATGACCGATGGAAAAAGAAATATCATTCGTCAGCTTCTCGAAGAATACGATATTGAGACTGCTGAAGATATCCAGGATGCTCTTAAAGATCTCCTTGGCGGCACCCTCAAGGAAATGATGGAGGCAGAAATGGATGACCATCTCGGATATGAGAAATCCGAGCGTTCTGACAACGACGATTATCGAAACGGCTATAAACGCAAGCAGGTAAACAGTGGTATGGTTCTATGGAAATCGAAGTACCACAAGATCGAAAGTCCACCTTTGAACCACAGGTTGTCAAAAAGCGTCAGAAGGATATTTCTGACATTGACCAGAAGATTATCTCCATGTATGCCAAAGGAATGACTACACGCCAAATTTCGGAAACGATTGAAGATATCTATGGCTTTGAAACATCTGAGAGTTTTATTTCTGATGTAACAGATAAGATACTTCCGCAGATTGAAGACTGGCAGAATCGACCGTTAGACAACGTGTATCCGATTCTTTACATTGATGCTATCCACTATTCTGTGCGGGACAACGGAGTGATTCGTAAACTTGCAGCCTATGTAATTCTGGGCATTAACACAGAGGGCAAAAAGGAAGTATTGACCATCACGATTGGTGACAATAAAAGTGCGAAATACTGGCTTTCTGTCTTAAATGAACTAAAAAATCGAGGGGTTAAAGATATCCTGATTATCTATGCAGACGGCCTTACAGGCATTAAAGAAGCGATTTCGGCGGCATTTCCAAAGACAGAATATCAGAGGTGTATTGTCCATCAGGTAAGAAATACGCTGAAATACGTTCCGGATAAAGACAAGAAAGCTTTCGCTACAGATTTAAAAACCATCTATCAGGCTGCTGATGAGCAGAAGGCTCTGGCTGCTTTAGACCGTGTGACAGAAAAATGGAGTCCGAAATATCCGAATTCCATGAAACGCTGGAAGGACAACTGGG
>ENA-UPWP01000296-UPWP01000296.1-human-gut-metagenome-genome-assembly--contig:-NODE-296-length-52207-cov-10.759965_pt1 | contig 52207 bp, 54 predicted proteins | sample MGYA00250052_ERZ773380 | MGnify/ENA primary metagenome ERZ773380 (study PRJEB29103, sample SAMN06112063) | human gut metagenome | biome: human gut; feature: ankylosing spondylitis patient; material... | reverse complement strand
GCAGAAGACGGCATACGAGATACGGAACTGTGACTGGAGTTCAGACGTGTGCTCTTCCGATCTCAGGGCGGTAAAGCCCATGTCGATCAACAAACTGATGTGGCTATGCCTCAAATCGTGTATGCGAATCCTTTTCACCCCAGTTTGCTTGCAGCCACGGTCCATTTCCCGGTGGAGATAGCTTTTGCTGATGGGAAACATCCGGCTGTCCGGCTCCACGCCGTAGAGCTGCTTGAGGTAGTCCTGCAACTCGTCACACAGGAACTGGGGCATCTGGATCACCCGGTTGCTCTTGGGCGTTTTGGGCGTGGTAATGACATCCTGCTTGTTGAGCCGTTGGTACGACTTGTTGATGGTGAGAGTGCGCTTCTCAAAGTCGAAGTCTGCCGGGGTCAGGGCCAGCAGCTCACCCTCCCGGATGCCGCACCAGTAAAGCACCTCAAATGCGTAGAAGGACAGCGGCTTATCCATCATGGCCTCGGAAAACTTAGTGTACTCCTCCCGGGTCCAGAACAGCATTTCCTTCCGCTCCTCCGCCCCCATGTTGCCCGCCTGCCGGGCCGGGTTGATATTTAGACCGTAAAACCGGGCAGCGTGGTTGAAAATGGCGCTAAGTTGATTGTGAACCGTTTTCAGGTAGGTTTTTGACAGGGGCTTGCCGTGGCAGTCCCGCATTTCCCGGATCTCGTTCTGCCAGCGCATGATGTCCTTGGATGTGATCTCCGACAGCTTCCGCTTGGCAAAATAGGGCAGGATTTTCTTCTGAATAATGCTCTCCTTGGTGCGCCAGGTATTGAGTTTCAGCTTGGGCTTAATATCCCTCTCATAGAGAGCAACGAAGCTCTCAAAGGTCATGTTCACATCGGCCTGCTTCTCCATCTGGAACTCCCGTTCCCATTCCAGCGCCTCTCGCTTGGTGGCAAAGCCCCTTTTGAGCTTCTGCTGACGCTCTCCCTTCCAGTCGGTGTAGCGGAACTGTACATACCAGGTTCCGTTTTCCTTGTTCTTAAACGCTGCCATAATTACTCCCCCTTTCTCGCCGTCTCGGTTCTCGTGCCATAAAATTTCTCGTGGAAGAACTTGCGGTCAATCTGGTGTGCACCCCGTCAAGTAGACAGCGAAATAATTTACACTTTACGAGAAAATTTCTGCCCGTCCGGTAATATGAAGCAGGCCTGGTTACTACGCGGCCAGCAGGCGGTTATGGACCTCCATAGGAGTCCGCACACCCAGGACGCGCTGGAGACGGCGGAAGTTATAATAGGTGATGTACTCCTGGATCATCTTGGTCAACTGCTCCCGGCTGGTAAACCGCCGGCCATAGTAACGCTCCCGCTTGAGGATGCCCCAAAAGCCCTCCATAGGCCCATTGTCAATGCACTTTCCCACCCGGGACATGCTCTGTGTAATGCCAGCCGCAGCCAGCTTGTCATGGAAGATCTGGGTAGTATAGGCGCTGCCCCGGTCGCTGTGGAGCAGAGGGTGGGCGCCGGGATTGGTCTCCAATGCCTGATCCAGAGTGCGATGGACCAAGGCAGCGTCGTTGGTGTCCCGGATGATAAAGGAGACGATCCTTCGGTCACACAGATCCAGGATGGCGCTCAGGTAGAGCTTGCACATGGTATTTCCCGTATAGTAGTGAAACTCCGTCACATCGGTGAGCCACTTTTCGTTGGGGCGGTCGGCGTAAAATTGGCGGTTCAGTACATTCTCTGCCAGCTGCCGGGGAGAGGATGCCACCCGAGTGCAGCCATGTGGGGCATGTTTTACCGCAGATTGAATCCCAAGGCAGCGGCAGATGCGCAGCGTCCGCTTATCGTTGACTGGCGTATGGTAATACTTGTCCAAATCGTCCCGAATGCGGCGGTAGCCCTTGTCCGGGCTCTCATGGTGGATCTCCTGCACCAACTGGGCGATGCGCTGGTTCTCAGCGACGCGCCCCCCGGCTTTCCCGGAGCACCACTGGTAATAGCCGGACCGGGAGATATGCAGTGCACGGCAGGCTGGCCCCACAGGAAATCCCTCTTCTTCCGCACCGCAGCGCACCGCTTCATACTGCTGTTCCTGCCGGAACTGCCTCAGCGATCCACCCTTTCCAGCTCTTGCACTTTTTTTCGCAGATACAGTTCCATTTTCAGCAATTCATTCTCCTTCTTCAGCCGGGCGTTCTCGATCCGCAGGGCCTCATCCCGGCTCCGGGGCGTCTGGTCCGCAAGGCGCTTGCCCCTCCGGTCCTCCAGCCCCGCCGAACCCAGCTCCTGATACTTTTTCACCCAGCTCCGCAGCGTCTGAACTTCTACTTGATATGCCTGCGCTGCTTCTTTGAGCGCCCGGCCGCCTTCCAGACAGGCCAGCACCGCCTCCAACCGTTCCTCTGTGGTGTGGTCGTTCCTCATGATAGTTCCTCCTGTTTCTCTCTTGGAGTTTCTTTCATGATACGCCTTTACCCAGTCCAATACCAGATTCCCGGAACGAAGCTGATACTTTTCCGCAATGGCCATGGAGCTGCCCTGGCCGGACAGGTACTCCTCCACCGCCTGGCGTTTGAAGTCCTCGCCGTACCGCCGCTTGCACTGGTTCCCGTTTTCTGCCAAGGCCGATGCCCCCTCTGAGCGATACCGGCTGATCCAGCTCTCCATGGTGGAGTGTCCCACCCCGGCCCGACGCGCCGCTTCCCGCAGCCGCAGACGTCCCGCAAGGTATTCCTCCACCAGTGCAAGCTTTTCCTCTAAACTTACGGCTTTTCTTCTGCCCATCTTCTGCTCCCTCCTAATATTATTTCCTTGTCTGTCTTATTGGGAGCATACCAACTTGGCCCAAAGTGGAGCAAGGCAAGGGGGCGGCACCGCCGAAGGTGCCGCCCTCTTGCGTTTCCCCACGGGACAAGGGGGACTGTCGGTCATTGTTTTCGTATCGCTCTGGAAGGAGGCCCACATGGAAGATCCTGTACCAGTCAAGGAGGAATACACCTATCAAGTCGGCAAAATCCAATTCATTGTCACGCCCGTCTACAAGGACAAAGGCGAGTCCATGCGTGACATCCTGTTGAAGCTGATGCTGGCCGATCTGGAGCCAGCCTAACTGTTCCATCGACATCCTTAACACGTGCAGTCGGCAGAGGTATAATATACATAGATAAGAACCTCTTGCTTGATTGCAGGAAGGAGGATATTTTGAAACAGTCAAGCAAGAAAATCTCTACCGGCGCAGCCGCTCTCTACTGCCGCCTGAGCCGTGACGATAACATGGACAGCGAGTCCAACAGCATCCAGAACCAAAAGATAATACTTCAAAAGGCCGCCAAGGACAAGGGCTACACGGATACCATCTTTTTCGTGGATGACGGGATCACCGGCACTATCATGAAGCGCCCCGGCTTTCAGAAGATGATTGCCGCAATCGAGGCCGGGTACATCTCGGCGGTGTTCGTAAAAGACCTTTCTCGGCTGGGACGGAACTACATTGAGGTGGGCAAGCTCACCGAAGAATTTTTCCCGCTCCATGATGTGCGGTTGGTGGCCGTTTCCGATGGCGTGGACAGCGACGAGGGCGAGGACGATTTCACCCCGTTCAAGAACATTATGAATGAATACTACGCCAAGGACATTTCCAAAAAGCGCCGGATCGTCAATAAGATGAAAGGCAACGCTGGGATTCCGCTTTCCCCGCCGCCCTACGGCTACATAAAGAACCCGGACGATCCCCGGTTTTGGGTGATTGACCCGGAGGCTGCCGAGGTGGTACGCCGTATCTACCGCATGGCGCTGGACGGGTACGGGCTGGCTGAAACTGCTGCTGCCCTCGGTGCGGATGGGATCGTCAACCCGACCTACTACTGGCGCAGCAGGGGTACAAGCAGAGGCGGCTCCAAAAGCACCGTGGAGCCCACAAAATGGGGGCACACCACAATCAAGAAGATTTTGACCACGCAGGAATACTGCGGCGATGTCATCAACTTCAAAAGCTATTCCAAATCCTATAAGATGAAGCGCCGGATTGAGAACCCGGAGGAAAACCGTGCGATCTTCCTCAATGTCCATGAGCCTATCATTGACCGGGAAACGTGGGAACGGGTGCAGGAGTTACGCAAGCAGCGCAAACGCCCCAACCGTTATGACGAAGTGGGCTTGTTCTCCGGCATACTCTTTTGTGCCGACTGCGGCAGCGTCATGTACCAGCAGCGATACCAGACGGACAAGCGCAAGCAGGACTGTTATATCTGCGGAAGCTACAAGAAACGCACCGCCGACTGCACAGCGCACTTTATCCGCACTGACCTCTTGACCGCTGGCGTACTCTCCAATCTGCGGAAAGTTACCAGCTATGCGGCAAAGCATGAAGCCCGGTTTATGAAGCTTTTAATCGAGCAGAATGAGGACGGGGACAGACGCAGGAACGCCGCCAAGAAAAAGGAGCTGGAAGCCGCCGAGAAACGCATAGCCGAGTTATCTGCTATCTTCAAGCGGCTGTATGAGGACAGCGTAACCGGGCGCATATCGGACGAGCGTTTCACAGAGCTGTCGGCAGACTATGAAGCCGAGCAGAAAGAACTGAAAGAACGTGCCGCCAGACTGCGGGAAGAACTTTCCAAAGCGCAGGAAGCCACCGCAAACGCTGAAAAGTTTATGAATGTGGTACGCAGGCACACTACCATTGAAGAACTTACCCCTACTCTGCTGCGGGAGTTTGTGGAGAAAATCGTTGTCCATGAAAGCGTTGCCCTTGACGGGAAACGCCGGGGCAAGTTACGCAGACAGGAAATCGAAATCTATTATTCTTTTGTCGGCAAGGTAGAACTGCCCGACACCTAACCGCCCGACCTATCCGACATACCTCATGTGCCGGATAGGAACGGCAAAATTTTTTACACTTCTATTACTTCTTTATCACACATAAGCAAAATCCCAGGGCATGAAGCAGCTCATGGCCGGCGCTGGTGTAGCCGTAGTCGGCATGGTCCTTGTACCTCTGCTCTCCGGGCTTTTCTCTGTCTAAGCGTCCCCGCATGAAATCCTTGCCGCTCCCGCAGTTTTGCGGGGGCGGCGGAAAGGAGGTTGACACCGTATGGATTTCTTACTTGAAGCCCTGACAAATTGGCTGAAAGAAATGCTGGTGGGCGGTATTATGAGCAACCTTTCGGGGATGTTTGACAGTGTAAACCAACAGGTCGCGGATATATCCGTACAGGTAGGACAGACCCCACAGGGATGGAATGGCAGTATTTTCAATATGATTGAGAATCTGTCAAACTCCATCATGGTGCCGATAAGAAGCAGATCGAAGCGGCCACTGCTGCTTTATAATTGATTCCGTCCATGATTACATGGGCATGACATTCTCCGAACATTGCTTTCGCCTTCTTTTTCTATCTGTTTTTCCAGTTATGCATTTTTTTCAAAAGAAATAAAGACAAGGGAACTGATGAACAACATATACGGGTAAAACAACCTTGGCAGAATATCAAATGCACTGACTGTCTCACCCAGGCCGGAAGCCGCTGAGATGGCAACCAGCATCTGTGCTCCATAAGGAAGAATTCCCTGAAAGATACAGGAAAATGTATCCAGAATAGATGCTGCTTTCTTATTGCTGATTCCGTAGTTTCCTGACATTTCTTTTGCAATTGGATTTGCCATAACAATTGCGACTGTATTATTCGCCGTTGCAATATCCATCAGACCTACCAACAGACCCATGCCAAGGAGTCCGCCTTTTCTCCCTTTAAACACTTTTTTTATCCAATATAGCAGAGCAGCAAATCCACCATATTCTTTGATCAGTGCACAGATAGACGCTACCAGAATGGCAACCATGCTGGTTTCAAACATGCCTGCTGCCCCGTCTCCCATATTTCCAAGCAAATCCGTCGGCGCGATCATCCCTGTCGCAATCATGATGATGGAGCCACTTATGATTCCTGTAATCAGTACCAGGAACACATTTAAGCCAAGAATGCCTCCCGCCAGTACCAGTATATAAGGAATGGCCTGTATCAGATGATATTCTTCCTGCACAACTCCGCCACTGTAATTTTTCACAGACAGACTGTAAATAATCACCAGACTGACAATTGCTGCCGGAAGTGCAATGAAAAAGTTTTCCTTAAATTTATCTGTCATCTTACAACCCTGTCCATTACATGCGGCAATTGTCGTATCAGAGATAAAGGACAGATTATCCCCAAACATTGCACCACCCATGACTGTCGCAATACAAAGCGGCAGGTCAAACCCCGATGCTCGCGATACGGCTATTCCAATCGGAGTAATTAAAGTAATGGTTCCTACGGAAGTCCCCATTGCAAGTGATACAAAACAACTTACTACAAAAAGCACCACAACCGCAAACTGAGGCGGTATCAGTGACAGAATAAAATATGCCACACTGTTTGCTGATGTTCTTCCAACAACACCCACAAAAATTCCAGCCAGCATAAATATAATGATCATGGTAATAATGTTCGGATCGCTGATTCCAACTCCCATTATTTTCAGTTTATCATTCAGGCTTAATTTCCGGTTTTGCAGACATGCAACAAGCAGTGCAAGCAAAAATATAATCACAACAGGAATTTTGTAAAATCCCATCTCGATATTCAGGCCATATTCAAACAGAATCCCCAGTCCCAGATATAAAACCACAAACACCGCGATAGGCAATAAGGCTTTTGCGTTTCTTTTTTCCATTTCTTAATCCCTCTCTACCCCTTTTATTTATCCCAAACTATACCATGCCATGATACCGCAAATGCCTTAAAAAATCAATGACCCTACTTCCAGTGAATCACTGCTTCCACCGAATCCGTATACTGATCATCAGTGATGGACTTGTAACGGGAGCCGTCATACCAGTCGGTGAAACCGTTGTCAATTTTGTAAATATTTCCAGTTTCAGTGTCCACGATGCGCTCGTAACCCAGGGTGGCATCACTCTGCTTCTGGCTCATGATATCCTGGCTCTGGTTCCGGTTTTCCCAGGAAGACATGATGCTGTCGGATATCTCACTGGCTGACTGGCTGAGAGACTGGGAGGTAGAGGTCGCCTGATTGCTCTGGGACATGGCAAAGCTCTGGAACTCCGGCGTATAATTAAGACTGCTGAGAACTTTATTCAAAGTAGGCTGCCAGTCCTGAAAGGTTCCCTTTTCTGCACTGAGGACTGTCAGATTATAGACAGAATAATATCCCATTCCCGTGCCCATAGCAAAGGGAACCACATCCGCCGTGAACATTCCTTCTCCCGTTGTGCCATTCTGTGTAAAATCCGCCCGAAGAATGGAGGGGGAAATAGCAACGTTGCTCATTCCCTGAGTACTTTCAAAGCTCTCTGTCACAGAAAAATCTGCAATGTACGGTGTCTGAATATCCGCATAGTCAGCAGTTGCATTCATTGCGTCTGCAAACTGTGGGAATATTTCAAAGACTCCCTGTGTCGATACATTCGTAAGAATGGGACATTTTCCAAACAAATCACTGGAAAGCGCCATCATCGCCCGGGAATTTTCATCTGAAAATAATGGTTCCATTTTTAGCATAAAGAAAATCTGATTTACCGGATTCTCCGGATCAAAAACATGAATTGCATGAAACATACCGGTGTACATGGCAGAAGATTTCACGCTCCAGCCTTCCGGAATATTCATACTGAATTCTGTACAGCTATAAGGCACCAGATCCTGAGCAGACGCCAGCGGAACGACTGTCCAGCTGTCCTCTATCGATGCTGCTGTGCTGGAGGCTGTTTGCTCACCCTCTTCTTCATCCGGTGCAGTCACAGCTGCTACGCTTCCTGGCCGTTCAAATACCATCTCTGTATCGGCATTTGCCAGCATCAGCACACCATCCTCCAGCGTATAGAAATCTGTCACATCCTCCATGGTAATACTGCTATCATCCCAGATCAGATCATAGACCGTCCCGTCATAATCCATGGTTCCGGTACCGTCCTCCAGGAGATCCAGAGTCATGGCAGTTCCCATCTCTTCCAGATCCTCCTTGCCGACAGTCGCCTCATTTGGAAACACCCGATGAATTCCATTCATCTGAATCACAAAGGCAATTGTGCAATGGTAGCCTTCCTTTGCCGCGGTACACATTTATGGCATTTTTCAACAGCGCAGCGAAAAAGGCGTTCGATGCTTATAAGAAAGAGAACGGCTCTGACAAAAAGCTTCCACGCATCAGCGAGCTGAACGCAGAGTATGCGATGCTCCTGGAACGAAAGAAAAGTTCCTATGCAGAGTACCGCAAGACCAAATCGGAAATGTGCAAAATAATGTACATTGCATCTGTCACTCTATGTGTGGAAGATATATAATAATATCGAAGCGAATGATGAGAAAGTTCTAAATGCAAAAAGAAAGAGGAAGACAAGATGGCAGTATGGAGATTACAGGTGAATACAGGAGGCACAAATGTTGCCGACTATTGCTTGAAAAATCATGTCGCAGCAATGGGATGGAGTCTTCGTGAATTAACCCAGGCAGAACGTTCGGGGATACATACGTTTTTGGATTACTGTAATCTGGCAAGAACTCAGTACAAATCATTCGACAGTGTATGCCGCATGGTAGAGGATGTGAAAGAAGGAGATCTCCTATGGATGCGCTCAAGAAATGAAGGGAAATACTATATTGCGAGAGTTAAGGCGAACAGTACATGGGTGTTTCGCGAGGATGCAGTACAGATGGATGCAGCAAATCAGTTGACCAATATAGATTGGTATCCAGCTACAGATAAGGCAGATGAAGAATCCGTTCCTGGTGCTGTGGCAACATCATTTATTATGGGTTCAACCATCCAGAAAATTAAGAAAAATGGAGTGGAAGAATACAGTCAGATGTTGTATAACCGTGTCCACGATTCAGCACTGGATCTATTCAATTATCCCGATCCGGCTCTTTCATTATGTGAGAAGCATTTTTACAGTCTGCTTCAGCCGGAAGATGTTGAGGATTTACTTGCGCTGTGGCTGTATGATACGAAAGGCTACGTTTGCATTCCATCGACAAATAAAATTGCTACGCCAAAGTATGAGTGCGTTTTGGTTGATCCAAATGACCTGAACCGAAAGCATATTTACATTCAGGTAAAGAAGGGTGATGTTGATCTCAATACAGATGACTATTCCAGCCTGAATGGTGAAGTGTATTTGCTTACAACAGAAGGAAACGTTCAGAATGCACAGAAATATTCAAATGTGAAAGCAGCAGATCCAACGGTTATCTATGAATTTGCGATCAATCCGGATAAGTCTCATATCATTCCGGAGAATGTTTTATACTGGGTGAAGTTTCTGACAGAAATAGAAAATAATCGTTTGAAGTTTTCTGCGTGTAAAGGAATCATGTTTGATACGAATATCTCGTATTCAGACACAAATGAATCCGAGATGATTCTTGGAAACAAAATAGCGGCATATGGAGATGCAAAACGGTATATCGACAGCTTCCGCAAAGGGGATTATGCTCTTTTTTATTCCAAAGGAAGAGGAATTATTGCGGTTGGACAGATTGTCACAGACACGCCGACAGAAGTGGCTGATGAAAAATATCATAGTGTCAGAATGATTGTGCCGGAAAAATTTAATGGGGATGTCAAGGCGTTGCCTGCGCTTTCTCCGAATGAAATAAAAACAATTTTGAAGCGGAATTTTTATTGGGCATCGACAATCAAAACACCGTTTCTTACAGGGGCACAGGTTGAAATGTTGATTCGAGAATTGCAAAAAAAGCATGTTTAACGATGTGCAGAAGAGGGAGGAATAAGCAATGCCCTTACAGATTATCAGAAACGATATTACAAAAATGAGCGTTGACGCAATCGTCAATGCTGCCAACACGTCTCTTTTGGGCGGTGGTGGTGTGGACGGCTGCATTCATCGTGCTGCCGGACCGGAGCTGCTTGCAGAGTGCAGTACGCTGCATGGCTGCGAGACAGGCAGCGCAAAAATCACAAAGGGATACCACTTGCCCTGCAAATATGTGATCCATGCAGTTGGACCGCGTTGGAGGGATGGCAAACATCGGGAACAGGAGCTTCTGGAATCCTGTTATCGGACATCTTTGAACCTGGCAAAAGAAAATGGCTGTCAGTCGGTGGCCTTTCCGCTGATTTCCTCCGGCATTTACGGCTATCCTAAAGACCAGGCTCTGAAGGTTGCAGTCGATACCATCGGCACATTCCTGCTGGAGAATGAGATGATGGTTTACATCGTTAGCTTTGATCGGAAGGCATATCAGATTAGCGGAAAACTTTTTGCTGATATCGCGGCGTACATAGATGACCGGTATGTGGAGGAACATACCGACAGACGGGCAGAACAGAGGCGGCGGCTCGAAGCATTGTCAGAGGAATCCTGCTTTGAAGCTGCACCTGCCCCGCTGCCGTCCGAAGCAATCTGTAAATCTTGCAGCAGTCAATCCTTGGAAGAGGCACTGGGACAGATTGATGAGAGTTTTTCGGAAATGCTGCTGTGGAAGATTGACGAAAGCGGCATGACGGATGCCCAGTGCTACAAGAAGGCAAACATTGACCGGAAGCTCTTCTCGAAGATCCGTTCGGATAAATTCTACAAGCCATCCAAACCTACGGTGCTGGCATTTGCCCTGGCTTTGGAATTGCCGCTTGCCCAGATGCAGGAGATGCTCGGCAAGGCAGGCTTTACCCTTTCCCATTCGAGCAAATTCGACATCATTGTAGAATATTTTGTCGAACGAGGAAACTACAATGTGTATGAAATCAACGAGGCACTGTTTGCCTTTGACCAGAGCCTGATCGGAGCATAAGGACAAAGAAATGTCGCTTTCCATGCGACCACCCCACAAAAGAAAATCGCTATACTATGGCTGTAAGGTACGAAACCGAGCAGCCATATGCGCGTGTAATGAGCCAAAGTTCGAGCTTGCTCGAAACCTTGGCGAATACCGCGACAGCGAGCCCGCAAGGGCGAAGCACTGATTTCAACGGTATTGTTTGACAATGTGAGCGAAGTCCTGCACGACCGTGTAAATGTAATGGACGTCCGACCAATGACTGACCGTGATTACACGGTTCGCGGCTGCACAGCACTCTTAGATGCCATCGGCGGTGCGATTCATCACATTGGAAATGTTCATAAGTACGCAAGACCAGAAGATGTCCCGGAGCATACCATGTTCATAATCACTACGGACGGAATGGAAAATGCCAGCCGCCGGTACAACAGCGAAAAAGTGAAGCAGATGATCGAGCGACAGAAAGCAAAATACGGTTGGGAGTTTTTGTTCCTCGGTGCCAATATTGACGCAGTAGAGACCGCAAGTCAGTTCGGAATCGGCGCAGATCGTGCAGTGAACTATCGGTGCGACAGTGAAGGAACCGCGTTGAATTATGATGTGGTCAGCGAAGCAATCAGCTCTGTCCGGTGCAGTGCCCCGCTGAGCGCAGACTGGAAAAAGCGTATAGACGAGGACTACAAAAAGCGTGGAGGCCGCAAGCACAAGTAAATGTTTTTTGAAGCCGGGGTGATGATTCACTCCGGCGTTTTCTTTGGCAGGAACTGCCGTTAAAGCATCCGAAACGGGCGCAAGACGTCCGGTGGACGTCTGCTTTGCGCGGACCGGAGTGGAACAGAGACGCAGCAGCCCGATGCCGCAGGCAGCGTTTTATGGGGATTGGGGGCGCACGAGGTCCGGTGGACCACGGTTTTGCGCGGACCGGAACGGAGTGGAGACTTCCCCAACAAGCAGAAAATCGCTTTCGTGACACGAAAGCCCTGCTTGCAGAAGAGTGGCATACTTAAGAGTAGAATGACTTTGCCATATCTTGACTATCAACACTGTTGAGAATATAATATTAACTGGATTATTGTATGATTTTCTGAAAATTTTTTTGTTTGCTACGTATAAGTATTATCCGAAAATGAGTTTTATGAACCATAACTTTAGTTTATATGCAATATGAATCCAGAGGGAGGAAGATTTGTGTCTTGTGAATTTGTTACTCAATTGAGCAAGCTGAGAAAACTGTCAGCAGAATCGGTTGAAAACACAAAGAGGTTTGATCCTTTTAAGGAATATCTGCATGTTGAACGTCAGGTTGAAAAGGAACTAAGAGAACTTTTACGTGATATAAATAACCATCCAGGAAAGTGTCTTGTGCTTTTGTGTGGTAGTGCAGGTGATGGAAAATCTCATCTTATCTCATTATTGAAGAATTCTGATTCTGAACAATTATTAGCAGATTACGAGCCTTATAATGACGCTACTGAGAGTGCAGAACCAACGATGACTTCGATTGAAACTCTTGCAGAAAAGCTTTCGCCATTTAATGATGAAAACTATTACAAAGATGATGGCAGGAGAATGATTGTCGCCATTAATCTTGGAACACTCAATAATTTTATTGATTCTGAAAAGAGCAAGAACTTTTCTGCTCTTAAGGAATTTGTTCTCTCGAATGATATAATTTCAGGGTTTTCTCATAGTGTCGGCTATAAGGAAAATAGTGTTTTTCAATATGTCAGTTTCGCCGATTATCAGGTCTTTTCTCTCGGAGAAACCGGACCAGAGACAGCGTTCTTGAAGCAGTTGGTTTCTAAAGTGTTTATTCAGTCAGATGAAAATCCGTTTTATCTGGCTTGTTCGTCGTGCAGCAATTGCCCTGTAGCAGCTCGTTGTCCAGTCAGACATAATTACGAGTTTTTATCTAATCAAGCAGTTCAGGATTACTTGATTAGACGCATCATTGAGGTCGTAATTGCTGACAAGGCAATCGTATCTACACGAGAAGTATTGAACTTGATATATGATTTGATTGTGCATCCGGATTTTGACCAGTCTCAGATAAGGGTTGGTATCAATGACGTCGTTTTTTTGACCAACTATATTGATTGGTCAACGCCCATGCTGCTAAATGAATATACGGATATCTCTGGGCTAATTAATGAGCTGAAAACCCATGACATATTACTGGAGCGTAATTCTTTGCTTGATGAAAGTGTGACGCACTTTCACACAATAGAAAATATTGAAAAAGAGTTCTGCGCGGCAACCGTTAATACTCCATATAGTGTTCTCAATAACTTGACTAATGTATCTGTTTTGGGTGGAATTAAGCCTGAATTGAAGAAAGTTATTTATCGGTTCATCGTTCGGCTTAAACATTTTTCTCAAACAGATGCTGCTTCAAAAAAGCGCAAGCATATGGATGAGTTCATCCGGTATTTATATTGGCAAAATTGCGGCGATGAGAAAAAACTTGGTAAGCTTTATGAGGCAACGAAAAAAGCAGTTATGAGCTGGAATGGCCAGTTTGATGATGATTATATCTGTATTGATGATTCTAATGATCAGGTTTGGATTTTGGAACAGCTCCAACTCAAGTCTGCAATTAATAAAAGTGCAGAACACATTGACGGGACAATCGATCGGTTCTTTCCGAATTTGAGATTAGGTTTTAGGCGCGATGATCAGAGCGAGGTTGTAACAATTAGTGTTGATTTTGCCTTATTTGAATTGATTTGCAATATGCGAGAAGGATATCGTCCAACAATTCAAGATAAGAATCGTCACGCGGATTTTATCAGCTTCATACAGCAACTCATTGACTTTGGGAATAAGTCTTCTCGTATTACTATTATTCCTAAAGATGGGGACCAAAGTGTTAAGATGGTTTTTGAAGAGACCGAATTTGGGTATGAATTTAAGGTGGTGTGATAATGGACTATGCTTTAAGTGCAGAACAGTTTTTGTATGGGAAAATGTTTGATTCCAAAGGGCAGTTTTCCCACAAAACCGGCAACCGTTTCAAGCTCTTTCCATTTGTTACGCATCCTAATAGTGAACCGGTATTAGAGCTGAATAACTTGATAGGGGCACTTTTATGCAGAATTGAAGGCGAGAAACCGGAAGAGATTACCGCGGATATGCTGATTACCTCGCTTATAGAAATAGACGATACTGAGATCGAACAGGGGCAAGAAGACAAGTTCGCTGAAGTGATTAAAACACTCTTCTTTGATGATAACGGAAGGATGCGACCGCTTTGCTTAAAAATGTTGGAGCAGACTCCGTGTGACAATCCCAGTGAACTTAAGGTAATTGAATATCTTGCAGATGTTCTGGGGGACAAAAGAGAATTAAAAGAACTTTTGCTTCGAGCTCATCAACAATCTTTGGATGCGAGTAATGTTATCGAAAAGCTGGTTCTATCAAAACTGAAGAGAACAAAAAGAGAGACAGATCAGTCAGTTCCGTATTTCCGCGTAACAAATTCTCTAAAGAATGTTTTCGAAGTAGATTTCAAATATATTATCGAGAACCCTAAGAGATCCAGAGAATACCTTGTAGAATTGTTTGAGTTCTATTTCTTTACCTACACTGCTCAAACAGCATTACAATTAAACCGTTTTTTGTATGGTGATAGAACTGATCCAGTCCCTCTGTATTTTTGCTTGGAATGGGAAAAGACAAGTCAAAGTAGGCAGTGCTTCACCGAAGGATGGCAACAGTTACAGAACTCAATCGATAAGATCTTCGCGCATGCTGTAACGTTGGAAATTCTTAACCATACCGAGTCAGGTGCAGAGTTGGTGGACTACATTGAATTGAAACGGATTATTGATTCTGATCCGGCTTTGGACAGTCTAATCTCAGAACAAATTGATGAGATTACAAAACTATACAGAGAAAATATCAAAGATTGCGCTGAAATGAACGAAGTAAAAAAAGGTAGCGCAGATCATGGTGCAACAGATGCATCTGTTAAATTCTTGTTCGATAGTATAAAAAGCCAGTTTGAAAACAGTGTACGAGCCAGAGCCTACAATTCCTATTCTTCAAAATTTGAGAGGTACTGTCACAAGTATCTGAAAAGTAGGGGGCGTAGTGGTTTGATGCTGAATCTTTCTGAAGAAACTCTAATTTTCCTTACAAAGCTCTGCATTAAGAATCAAGAGCAAATGCGCTTGAAAGATGTCTTTGGAGAAATGGAATTGCGCGGCGTATATTTGGATAATCAATCCAAGGAACAGGCTGCGATTTACTATGAAAAACTTAACTTGATTGAAAAGAAGAGCGATAGTGGAGATGCAAAGTATGTCAAACGAATTCTATAATTTCATTGCAAAAAACATACTGCATTTTTTCCAGACCAGAGCTGATGAAATGCAGCCGGGTGAAAGGTACTGCCTGAAATTAGATACGCAAGAGATGGTAGCAGGCGTAGATGATGAATTGAGAAAACTCACGACCAGTAATAATATTCAAGGCGTTTTCAATTACGGTAGTGTTTACAGTACCTATACCATTTACCTAAAGCCCGATTTGGAAGTGGTAGTTGCCTCCAAAATCAATGGCATGACAGATGATTTCTTGGCGACCATCAGAAATGCAGAAATGACCGAGAATCATTTTCCAGTTTTGATGATTACTGCGTCGGCTATTGACACTATTACCAGCGGAACCGGCGATTTGTCTACTATTGGTATGCCATTTAATTCTGCAGCAATTATCGATAAAATTAAGAGTGACATCAATAATGCTCAGTTGCCGCTTTCAGACCGAGTTTTATTGGAAATGGAGCTGGTGCGTAAACAAACCGATAGATTTAGCGATAAATCATCACTTTATGAATACGCAGAATTGCTAACTGTTCTTGGACGTGGCTATGTCAAGGAGGAAGATTATAGTAGCTTTTCTTTGCTGTATGATCCTGCTGTGCAACCATTGCAGGACCCGAAAAAGATCAAAGATCGGCTTGGTAGCAATCACCAGTTCTTTGAAGAAATTGATCGTGTTTTTAAACACGGAAATATCGAAGATGATCTCTCGTCAAAGTTTGATAAGGGATTCATTTCTCATTTGAAGGATTGCAAGAAAAAGAGTCAGTCTTGGTATGAAGGCTATACATACGACATGGTGAAAAGCTCATATGACCGTATGCAAAAGAAGCTGGATAATCCCCTTCAGATTGATGATGATGATTTTTCTTTTTACTCAGGTACTCCATTAGAGTATTGCTACCCAGTTGATGAAAAAGTATTTATTCGTTGCGATGGAGAAACCAAGGCAAAGCGAAGAATCAAAAATATCTTGCTTTATAATCCAGATCAGCGTGACACGGTCACAATTCAAATTAACACCAATATTTCAATCAAATCCTCCTGGATTGAGCCAATTGGACAATTTGAATTTAGTGTCTCTGGTAAAATGGTAAACCTTACGCTTAGACCGAATGGGTGCACTTTCGCACAGCTCAAAATTAACGATACGAATAACCATATTACTTATACCATCAGAATTTGTGTAATTGATGTTCCTCCAGAATATTTGGAGAATCTTCAAACCTGCTATACATTCTACATTCCTAAAAATATTAATAATTCCGTAATTAAGGTTTCTGGGATAAAGAATGAGCTTGTCATTAACCCCAGAAGGGTCAATAAGGATTTTGAAAATATAGCTCAAGGGGGTATATATGAGTGTAGATTTGATCATACCTTGCATTTGAGATTGCATGAAGACGATATCGATTCCGATATTGGACATCTCGACTGCGTGATAAAATGCGGAACAATCCAGATTCCGATTCAAATTCAGGACGAAGCTGATAAGCCAACTGAGTTAACCGGAATCAGCGCATTTAAACTTAAATTTTCCGAGCGAAAAAGTATAGAGTATAGAGATGGAAAGATTGTTTCCGGAACGAAAGAGTTCTTTGCCAAAGAACAGTTTCGATCTGTCTTGGAGTTGGAAAGCCGATTCGTTGAACTCGGGTGCTTTGCATTGGAGGAAACTCTTAATGGGTATTCTGAAATTGATTTGAATGTTCCGGACAGCGTTTCGACAGCATATGCTGCACTGATTACTCAGTATAGGGAAAAAAGAACAGTGCCAAGTTTGTGCTATTATGGCGAGGATGAAGATATTCTTACAGCTGCTCAAAACTATGTTGAGACGGTCAAAAATGAGCTTTCCGCTATTGCATCTGGAGCAACATTAACCGCTCAGCAGAACGATTTACTGCAAGTTGGATGTGTGCTTCAAATGCACGATGAACATTCAATCGCTATGAGCCCATTGCAGCCTTTGAATATCATGTATCAACTCCAATTGATGCAAGAAGAGAATGTTGGAGATATTCGAGATAATTTGGTAGAAAAATTGTCTCCGCTCTACTTGATTCCGTATATTAAAGATTCCAATAAAGTTTTGTATCAGGCTGTAGAACGAAAGAATTCTGTTGAATGGAGATACTATGCTCCGATATCTAATCGACGCTATGCTGGGGCTCGGAGTTTTGTTTCAAAGCTCGTTTGCGAGAAGATTATTCAATATCGCGATCACTTTTCCTTCTTGTTTGAGGATCTGGGTAACAGTCAGCTCTGCGTGAATCTGGTGAATATGGGAGATTGTCGTGAAGTATTTCAAGGGATTCTACGCTTTTATGATAAGTGTCTCCGTGAAAATGCTGACCCAGATGATTTGTTGACTTTCGAGGTTAACATCTATTCTGACCAGGGGGGCTATAATGAATTCTCTTTGCTTGCCGATCAGGTAAAGCTGAAAGCTGCGATTAGGGAATTTGCATCAGTAGAAGATGTTAGTGAACTTGTCTTGATTGCAAGCGGAAAAATCAAATGCTATTATCGTAACCCGCTCGATGCAGAATATCAGTATGCGCATTTGACATTCTTCGAGATGGCCTCATCAGAAGATACTGGTGCAAGTCGAATGGATTCAATAACGACCGGTATATCGCTTGCTGGTTTAACGTCCGGTATGCCTTCAGTTTTGAATGCAGATTGGTACAAGACCGGTTTCGGAATGAAGTATGCACGAAACAACGATTTAACATCGCTTGCCGCTCGTTATAATGCGCTTTTCAGAGTCGCTTTTTCGGGTAGTTCGTATGAAGGCTCGTCCTGTATATTTACAGAAATTGAGCAGGGACAGGAAGGTCAACTCGGAAAGATCTACAAAGCATCGAACTGGGTCGTTTTTGTTAACCCGAAGGTTGACCTTTCATTCTTCCAGAAAAAGTCGACTGCTGATGATAACCTTATGATCATCCATTACAGCGACCAGTATACTTCCGCCAGCGGGTACGATGACATCACGGTAACACAAAAGTCGCAGCAGTACGACGATATCATTTCTGAGCAGCTTCAGAAGAAAGGAGTCTCCGTAAACTCAGACAATATCAATCAGATTATTAGCCTATTTAATGCTGTCAATGGCGGCTGGATGCTAAGACTCATTACAGCAAAGAAACTGGCTGGTGCAACTGACAGTAATTTCAGCAGAGAGAAAATGAGTATTTTGTCTGCAATCAAGCTTTGCATGGCATATTATACCCACCCTGATATTGTATGGGTGCCTATTTCGCTTGAAGAAATGCTGCGTATATCAGGCGGCGCTGGATTGTCACAGAAAGATGGGATGCTTTCTGCCAAAAATCTTGGGTTTGAACAGAGAGCGACAAGCGATGATATTCTTTTGGTCGGTATCGAGGGCCCGAAAGAGCAGATTAAAGTATATTTACATCCGATCGAGGTTAAGATTGGGCAGAACCCAAGTTCTGTTCTGAACAAGGCGCGTGATCAGGCACTCAATACCTACCGAGGACTTTGGAATGCATTGTGGCCGACAGAGGGACGAGACTCATTAGAACGTAAGCTCTCTCGAAATTTCTTCATGCAATTAATCATTGTCAGCTGCGAAAAAATGAAGCTGTACAATATATATCCGGATGAAAAATGGGATGATGTTCTGGATAAATACCGTGAAGAGTTATTGAACGAGAAGTATGAACTTTCAAATAGAATGGATCAATACATTGGTAAGGGAACTGTAGTATCATTCTGCTCAGATACGCTTAACAAATCTGGAAGCATAGAAAATGACATCTGTCTTCTGGACTTTCCTGAACAGTTAGGGTCTTCCTATATGGTCCTCTCTGCATCAGAAATAGAGCGTCAACTTAACTGTGATCAGACCGATCTGCCTGTGCCACTGAAGGCATTGTATAAGCACGCGGAGCAATCTAATGTGGCAAACGAGGATTTTAGCGTTTCAGAAAACGGCGTATCACCTGTGCTGCCTGTTTATTCGTTAACTCCAACGGTTTCTCAGCCGTTGCAGGGAGTAGCCGAATCCGGCAGCTCGTACAGTGCTGGAACTGACGAAGTAGTATCTGTACAGGGGAATAGCGAACTGATAGCAGGTGATGAAGCATTAGAGGATGATGTCACCACACCAATTGGTATGCAAATTCAGTTTGGAACTAATACAGTAACTGGACAGCCTCTATATTGGTTACCCAATGATACAAATCAAGTATTCCATACGAATACCGGTATTATTGGAACGATGGGAACAGGTAAAACACAGTTCACTAAGTCTCTTATCACGCAGTTGTATAGAGACCAGGAACACAATATTGGCGATGAACCCCTTGGAATTCTGATTTTTGATTACAAGGGTGATTACAATGAAAGCAAGGAGGATTTTGTTAAGGCTACCAATGCAAAAATTCTTAAGCCGTATCACTTGCCGTTTAACCCCCTTGCATTGACAAAATCTAAGGTGTTTAAACCACTCTTGCCAATCCATACGGCTAATGCCTTTAAGGATACACTATCTAAGGTGTATAATTTGGGGCCGAAGCAGCAAAACACATTGTTCCAGTGCATTATCAACGCATATCAGACAAAGGGAATTATTTCTGGTAATCCAGATACTTGGAATAATGTGCCACCGACATTTGACATGGTTTACAACATCTACTCAAACGATGACGATATCAAGAAGACAGATTCTCTTGCGGCAGCAATGGATAAACTATATCAGTTCCAGGTGTTCGAAGGAGATCCCAGTCGGACTGTTTCACTGTTTGACTTGTTAAACAGTGTGGTTGTTATCGATCTGTCTGGATATGATGCAGATATACAAAGTCTCATTGTCGCGATAACTCTTGATTTGTTCTATTCCAATATGCAGGCGGCAGGTTCGAGTAAGTTGAATCAGCAGTATCGTCAGTTGACAAAGTTGATTCTTGTTGACGAGGCCGATAATTTTATGTGTGAAGGGTTCCCTTCATTAAAAAAGATTCTTAAAGAGGGTCGCGAGTTTGGAGTTGGAACCATACTGTCTACTCAGTTTTTGAAGCACTTTGGAAGTGGGGAGGATGACTATTCCAAGTATATCTTGACTTGGGTGGTTCACAATGTGGCCGACCTTAAAAATTCAGATGTGGATTTTGTATTTAAAACAGAGTCTAAAAGTCAGGAGGCTCAAGCACTTTTTAATGATATTAAGGGATTGAAGAAACACCATAGCATCGTAAAGATTGGTAATGCAAGGCCAGAGTATATTCAGGACAAAGCGTTTTGGGAACTATATAACGAGCTTAATCTTTAAATAGTACCTTGTTTACATCTGCTTAGAACGCACTTTATTGGATTTGACTTTTTGACGAGCGGGCGATATACTTAAGTAGTCTACTTAAGTATATCGCCCGCTTTGTGTTTTGGGGAGGAAATAATGGATTATGTATACCGATTTCCTGTAGTCAAAGGATTACAGGCAGGAAGAGAGTACTTCATTGGAATGGTTCCACTTAAGATGATTTTACGTCTTTTCCCTAATGATGAAGAATATGTACCGCCGGAATATCGAGCACAGAGAAAGCTCAATACATCAAGAATACCGGAAATCAGTAAATACATATTACAAAATAGACATGATTATGTCTTCTCAGCATTAGCTGCCTCAATTGACGGAAAATTTAAGTTTATTCCTGCGGATTTGATTTCGGATCTTGGTGTTTTAGAGGTTTCAATGGATGCTCGATTCCAAATAAATGATGGTCAGCATAGAAAGGCTGCAATTATTGAAGCGCTTAACGAAGACGAGACCCTTGGAGATGAGACAATATCTGTTGTCTTCTTTGAGGATAAGGGGTTAACTCGTAGTCAGCAAATATTCACAGACTTGAATAAACATGCCGTAAAAACATCCAATTCTATTTCTGAACTATATGATTCTCGTGATGATCTTGCTGTAGTTACCAGGAAAGTTGTGTCCTCTGTAAAGTTTATCAACGCTTTTACAGATAAAGAAAAAGATAACCTCGGTAAATTCTCTTCGAATCTTTTTACACTTAACATGTTTTATAATGCTAACAAGAAGATCGTTCAGCGAGTTGATGTTGATACAGAATGTGAGAGATTTTTAATTGAATTCTGGTCTTGTGTATCAGAAAACATTGTTCAATGGAAGGAGCTTCTTAAAAAAGAAATCAGCAAAGTTGATTTACGAGAGAATTATATCATTACACAAGCGGTTGTTATTCAAGCACTTGGGCGCGTGGGAAACTATTTCTTTATGCATCAAAAATCAAATATGCATGCTATGCTAAAACAGCTCCAGAATATAGATTGGAAGCGTTCATCGCCACAATGGCATTTGAGAACAATCCGCGCCAATGGGAGAATGATTAGTAGCGAAACCGCTGTAGTTCTTACAGCTAATGTGATTAAACAATCCTTGGGGATTGATCTTGATGAAGATGAAAAAATGAGGGAGCAAAAATTCCTGAATAAGTAACAGATTGGTGATGCTCGATTCTACGTTGGAGAGGACAAGATAATGGCCACTATAACAAAAGAGTTAGTTAATGGTTTAATGGAAACAGTACGGAACTTGTATTTGGCTGATGATATTCCTTGGGTAATCGGATATTCTGGAGGAAAAGATAGTACAGCTACATTGCAACTCGTATGGCTTGCTATTCAAGCTCTTCCGTTTGAAGACAGAAAAAAGACCATTCACATAATAAATACCGATACACTGGTAGAGTCCCCAGTAGTTGCACGCTGGGCACAGGAGTCTCTTGAAAAAATGCGGCAGGCTGCCGAAGAACAGGGAATGCCGTTTGTACCGCATCGCTTGACCCCTGATTACGATAACACATTCTGGGTGAATTTTCTTGGTAAAGGATACCCCTTTCCGCGCAAGAAATTTCGGTGGTGCACAGATCGACTGAAGATTCAACCGGTAAATAAGTTTGTTAAAGAAAAAATAGCTGAGCATGGCGAAATCATCATGGTTCTGGGAACAAGAAAGGCAGAAAGTGCTAACAGAGCAAGAACTATGGCTTTTTATGAAAAGAAAAGAGTTCGTGAATTGCTCAGTCCTAATCCTACACTTGTAAATGAACTTGTCTTTTCCCCTCTTTCAGAGTGGACAGACGATGACGTTTGGATCTTCTTAATGCAATATAAGAATCCTTGGGGATATTCAAACCAAGAGTTACTTACTCTTTACAGAGGAGCTACTGCAGATAATGAGTGTCCTCTTATGGTTGAGAAGGATCTTCCAAGCTGCGGCAAGAGCAGATTTGGCTGTTGGGTTTGCACAATGGTTGAAAGCGATAAATCTATGGAAGCCATGATTGCGAATGACAACGAAAAGGCATGGATGACTCCACTGTTAGAATTTCGCAATGAGTTTGGTAACGAAGACAAAGATCGTAGCCGTCGAAGCTTTAGGAAAATGGGCGGATTTCTTCAGGGAAGCTATGGACAATTGCATCACGGCCCTTATCTTAAAGAATATCGTGAAAAATGGCTACGTCATCTACTTGAAATTCAGCGGGAAATTAATGAAACTGGACCGGAAGAATTTTCCAACCTTGAACTTATAACAATTCAGGAGCTTCGTATTATTCGGAGAATATGGGTGTTCGATAAACACGAGTTTGAGGATACGTTGCCAGGAATTTACGAAGAGGTTATAGGAAAGCCTTTTTATGATCCGGAATGGATTGGATCAGAGACATTTAAGAAGGAAGAATGGAACATTTTGCGTGACGTGTGTATGAAAATGTATCCAGACGAAAAACTGACTTTTGAAATGATGTACAGCTTAATTGACATTGAAAACCGTGCAAATAGTCTGAATCATCGAAAAGGAATTCTTGACCAACTTGAAGATTGCATTGAACGTACCTTCTACGCTGATGAGAATGATGCGACTCGGTACTATCAGAACCGGCTGGAGAGAAAAAAACAACTTGGCGGAAAATATGACGAAAAATTCTTTGCACATATTCAAAATGAGGGCGAAGAGTTTGATGAGGCTTCTGGCGAAAATGAGCCTTCAGATGGAGAACAGAAATGATAATAACAAGGTTAACCCTGAATAATTTCGGGGTATATGCCGGATTCAATACATTCGAGTTTAGCGGTGCTAAACCTGTTGTGTTGATCGGAGGTATGAACGGAAGAGGGAAGACAACCTTTCTGGAAGCAATTCTGCTTGCACTGTATGGCTCAAATTCATTTGCGTACAATGAAAGCAAGTATCGTACATATGGACAATACCTTAAAGCTTATGTTAATAGAGCAGATGGATCACTGGAATCTTCTGTTGAATTAGAATTTAAGCTTGCAAGTGGCAAGGAAGAGTCTTACCTGATTAAAAGAGAATGGTCTGGTGCCTCCACCAGAGTCAGAGAGAAAATAACAGTAAATAAAGATGGCGAGTTCAGCAGTTTCTTGACTGCAAACTGGTCTATGTTCATAGAAAATATACTGCCGAGCGGCTTGTCTAACTTTTTTTTCTTTGATGGAGAAAAAATAGCAGAGTTGGCGGTTGATTCTACGAATGCACAAATGAAGCAATCAATTAAAGCTTTGTTAGGCATTACAGTTCTGGATAGCCTCGGAAATGATATATCGCGTATTATTACTAAAACTACCAAAGTGGCAAACAATCCTATGGAAGCAAAGGAACTTGAGACTTTACGCGATAAGAAAGCGCAAGCAGACGGCGCGCTTCAAGCTGCCGATGATCGTATTACTGATCTTTCGATTCAACTTGACGACACAAACAAAAAACTTGAAAAAGCAAAAGCCGATTATGCAGCCAAGGGTGGAGACATAATCGCTCAACGGCAAGATTTATTTAATCAGCGTAGCAGATTAGCGCTTCGGATAGAACAAGAACAAGAAGAATTGATAAGTGCGGCTGCAGGTGCACTACCGTTGACATTAGTGAAAGATCTTCTTGTGGGCATTCAAACTCAGGCATCAAAGGAACAGGAATCCCGTGTAACTGCTCTTGCAGTTTCTAGGATGAACGCAGTTTTTTCAACTTATGTTTTGACATCAGGTAAGGATACCAAGGCAATCATGGATTTTATCCAGTACGTTGAAAAAACTGCTGAAGCAGAGGCAACAGAGATAATATACGACCTTCCAGAACAAAGCCTATATACGTTGAATAATTTGATGAAGTCAGGACTTAATCGAGCTTGCAATGATGTCAAAAAACTAATTACTGAAAGTCAAGCAAATCAAGGGAAAGTGGATGAAATAGATAGCTATCTAAGTGTTGATCTCGATGAAAATGCACTTTCGAGGCTTTACAAGAAAATTAAAGAGCTTGAGCAAAAGGTCATTGATTTAGAAGTTCTCCTGCAAAACGAACAGCAGAAGCGTGTTTCTCTACATGGCGAAGCGATGCGTGCAGCATCTGAGTATAGCAAATATGTGGAGTCTTTGATTAATAATCTTGAACTTAATGATGACAGTGATCGGCTATTAAAGTATGCACATCATGCAACGAAGGTTTTGGATGACTACAAAGTTAAGTTGCAAGAAAGAAAAATTGACGTTCTTGCGGCGACCATGACTACATGTTATAAGCGTTTGGCAAATAAGAAAAACCTCATCAATCGCATACATATGGATTCATCTACCTTGGATTTTGAATACTTGAATGCTGAAGGAAATATTGTTCCTAAAGAGTCGCTTTCTGCTGGTGAGAAACAACTTATGGTTATTGCTTTGCTATGGGCACTTGCAACATGCTCTAAGAAGAAATTACCTGTTATCATTGATACGCCTCTGTCTCGAATGGATTCAAATCACAGGACTTCGCTTATTACAACATACTTCCCTCAGGCGAGTGATCAAACAATTATACTGTCGACGGATTCTGAAATCGATGCCCAGTATTATGAGCTTATGAAGCCTAATATCGGGGATGAGTTCACACTCATCTATAATGATGAATTGAAATGTTCGACGATTAAGAAAGGTTATTTTAAGGAGAAATTTAATGATAACTAAACAGATTAAGCTTTCCAATCAGTCGAAAGATCGGCTCTCAAGGCTGAAAGGAAAAACCGGAATCAAAAATTGGAACATTCTTTGCCGGTGGGCACTATGTTATTCTCTTGGCGAAAATACAATGCCAACGGATATTCCCGTGGCATCAGACAGTAACGTAGAAATGTCTTGGTACACTTTTGCAGGAGAATATAGCGAGTTATATGAAGCATTAATTAAAGCTTGGTGCATCAGTAAAGATCTTCCCACCGATGAAGATACTTTAAGTAAGTACTTCAAACTACACCTTGAGCGCGGAATCAGTTATCTGTCCGGAACAAACTTTATCAAGAATATTAATGACTTGCTGAATCTTGCGTCTGAAGGAGAAAAATATGAGCGTTTATCTTGATTACAATGCATCTGCGCCTATCGATTCCCGGGTTTTAGACTACATGGTCGAAATATATAAAGGAACTTTGGGAAACGCTGACAGCAGGACTCATGACTTTGGTGAAACCTCGCGTCAAGTTGTTGAAAAAGCCCGCAATGAGGTGGCAAATCTGCTTTCTATAAAGAAAGATGAAGTTTTTTTCACAAGTGGTGCAACGGAAAGCAATAATATAGTACTTTTAGGATTAAAAGAGTATACTGAACTTACAGGGAAGAAACACATTATCACGTCTTCTATAGAGCACAAGGCTATATTAGAAACAACTAAACATTTACAGCAGCTGGGCTTTAAAGTGGATTATGTGGCTCCGGAGCGGGACGGCCGGGTTTTACCAGAAAAGGTTTTCAACCTTCTGCGAAAAGATACATTACTGGTAAGCATCATGCATGTCAACAATGAAACCGGAGCCATTCAACCTGTTCAGGAAATAGGCAATTATCTTTTCGATAAAGATGTATTTTTTCATGTAGATGCAACGCAAAGTTTTGGAAAGCTTGTTGATGAGCTGCGTGTGTTAAAATATGACATGCTTTCAATGAGCGCACATAAGCTCGGGGGACCTCAGGGAATCGGTGCCCTGATCCTGAAAAAGAAAAGATACAAGTTGCCGCCCGTAAAGAACATCATGTATGGCGGACCGCAAGAACACGGTGTTCGCCCGGGCACAACGCCGGTCGCGTTGGTAGCTGGTTTGGGAAAAGCATGTGAATTAGCAGTAAGCGAGTACAAGGAAAATGCAGAAAAATGCTGTGCGATCCGAAACTGCTTATTGCAGCTGTTAAAGGAATCTGGTACGTCGTATCAGATAAATGGAAATTTGCAGTATTGCGTTCCAAATACGCTTAATATTTGCTTTGATGGAATATCATCAGAGGCACTGATGTTGGCCACAAAGCAGTATTGTAGTATTTCCAACGGATCAGCATGTAATTCACACTCCTATTCTCCAAGCTATGTGTTGACGGCAATGGGGCTTCCGGAAGAACAAATTGAAAGCTCAATCCGGGTTAGCTGGGGAGCGTTGACAGATATCCAGTTGGTTCAAATTGAGTTTGGAAGACTGTTGGAATATGTCAAAAGTATGCAGTAGCTTGTGGATAGATAAAAGAAACCATCAAAAGTTTGCAGACGATGTTATAAACTTTATTTATAAACGCATGCATTTGAGATGATTCTACAGATACCTTTAGTATTTTATATAATGACTAAGGCATTGATATAGTCAATATTAAATAATGCTTCTATACGGTAATAAGAGAAGATAAGTGACTTAGGAAAGAGAGATTGTTATGACCGATAATCGAAAGAAAGCCTCTATGTCACAGGTACTGGCAGATATAAAGCCTTACATAACGAAAAAGTTCATGGCGGCACCGTGTATTAAGGAGCAAGATATTCAGGCTATCTGTCAAATCCTCCTGCCCAGATACAAGAATGTGCAGCTCATGCAGGGACTGATTAACAACAAGCCAGATTTCAGAATTCAGGTGAAAGGTTTGTTCGGAATGGAAGAGAAACGGTTTGAAGTGGTTGGCGGTGATAAGAAAAGACCAGCAACCAAAAAGAAATCTGATCTGGGCTGGATTGATCGGCTGGAAGAGATAGATGCTGCGCTTGATGATTTCTGATATCAATGCAGTGCGGAGAGGTATCTGCGGCAAAGCTTTGTGCAACAGGTTGTTGCACAAAGTCACACATAAAACAGCGGGGAAGTGATGGAGTGACACGACAAGAATTGTTTACATGGATACGTCAGCAGTACGGCACAGAGCCGGAGTACCCCTGGCACGACTGGAATGCTGTGCTGCGGCACAACGACAATAATAAATGGTATGGTGTAGTTCTGGAAGTATCTGCTGATAAGTTGGGATTGCCGGAGGCAGGCATCATTGATGTCCTTAATGTGAAAAGCGATCCGTTGCTGATCGGCTCTCTTCGCGGGCAGGACGGCTATTATCCTGCCTATCACATGAACAAGGAAAAATGGCTCAGTATTCAGCTTGGCAAACCGGAACTGGATGATGCCATCAAAGACCTGCTTTCTTTGAGCTATGCGCTGACAGCACCGAAAAAGCGCAACCCAAAATCATCAGCAAAAAATCCGGGAGATTCCGCAAATGGCAAAGAAAACTATACACAGGAGCAGCTCGACCAGATTAAACAGGCTGAAGAACAGCGACTCCGGCAGCGGAGAATGGAACGGGAAGCGAAAGAGAGGGAACGACTGGCAGAACTGTATGCGGACTGCGATGATCGTTTTGCCTTTATCGCCGGATATACAGATGGCGGCGCGCCGTATGGTGTGATGTGGGAAGAAGTCGGCATTGATACGGGGCTGCCGTTTGAGGAAAAAGTGAAGCTCTATCACATGCAGATGTTAGGCTGATAATTGTGCAGACGGCATCTGCACAATTTGCAACAAAAAAGAGGAGCTGGTCAAGGCTCCTCGAAGATACGTTATTTCAAAAAGTTGCTTTTATGTTCCAGTGCGTGCAGATTATAGCCAAGTGTAGCCAGGTGCGCTACCTTCAGCGCAACCAGATTGATGTCGGTGGACATCGCGCTGGCGATCTGCTCGGCTGTGTATCCATATTCATAGATGTAGCGAAGGACTTCATCGCTGTCCATCAAGATCTCCGCTGCTACGATGTTGGCTTCATATTCCGGTTTGGATTTCATGTCGTAGAGCATGAACTCATGAATCGGGGTGGTTTTCGCCATATTCAGGTGAAGCTGGTCATGCCCTAATTCATGTGCGCATACGATGCGCAGCATATTTTCATCCAGGCTGTTATTCAGGAAAATAAAGCGATTTCGCTTAATCACCCGGTACATTCCCTTCAAGGAACCAAAATTTTCGCAAAGCATGACATTTATAAGTCATAGCTGTGCTGTGGAGCCGCTGACAGGCGAAGTCTTCCGAATGCCGCATGAGACAGAATTATGGGATACCCATATTCTGTTTTATCGGCATAGGATTTTTTCTTCATCGTCATGCGGCTCCTTTTTTGACCTTCCGTTGGTCCGGTTCTGTACCGGCTGTGCGGAAGGAGAAACGTATGTATTTTGACGCAAAAGAGTTTGGTAAGAGACTTCACGATGTTCGCACTTCCCGTGGCATTACGCAGGAGGAGCTGTCTACGATTGCGAAGAAAATCTAATCGTGCTCTGCGTTTGGAAATGACAAAATAGAGATACTATACCATTGCAAAAAAGAAGTGAGCACGATATAATATGGATAAGAAGGCAAAAGTCACCGCAATGGTGTGAAAATAGATTTTGGCTGTTTCCATAAGGAATAGATCGAGAGGCGTTATCCTCAGTGGCTGAAAACACAGATGTGTGATGCTTGCAGCAAGCTATTTGTATAAGCCGAAAGGCCGCAGAAATGCGGCTTTTCCTAAATACATGAGTTAGCAGAACCTAACTTATCAATGTGCGCGTGCCGGTTAGATAAATCTAACTATAAAAGGAGAGACAGCAATGCGAGAACACAAGAATTTCTGGGACAGAAGTGCAGGTCTGTATGACTGCTTTATGCGAAAAGACAGGGCAGTATACGAGAAAATGTATGAGCTGATCCGGCCGGTCGTGAAAGACAAAACAGTGCTGGAGCTGGCTGCTGGAACGGGGCTGATCGCCAGGCATATCGTAAATGCGGCGGCACACATCGAGGCGACGGATGCTTCTCCGGAAATGATTACAGAGGCCAGGCGGGGAAATTGCTCTGCGAAGCTGCACTTTTCCGTGCAGGATATGTTTTCTCTGCCATACGCAGGCAATTCATTTGATGTGGTGATCGTATCCAACGCATTGCACATCGTGCCGCAGCCAGAGAAATCACTGCGAGAAATCAAACGGGTGCTGAAGGACGATGGTGTGTTGATCGCGCCAACCTTTACTCACGCGGAAAATTCACTTAGAGGAAGGATCAAGGCCTATTTTATGAGATTGGCAGGCTTCCCTCTGCATAGCAGGTGGACGAGCGAGGAGTATCTGAGTTTTCTGCGGCAGAACGGGTGGAGGGTGCGAAAAAGCGCTGTGCTGAAAGCGTCCTTTCCGCTGACCTATGCCGAATGTGTGAAATCGGAGGTGTGATATGTCCTTTTTTGAAAACACCCGAAAGCCCGTAGGCCTTGGCGGGAAAATCATGGTTGCTATGATGAACTTTGGACACAGCGCAATGGCAGAATGGGGGCTGCGCTTTTTACAGCCTGCCCAGGATGCCATGGTGCTGGACTGCGGCTGCGGCGGTGGAGCGAACATTAAAACGCTGTTGAAACTGTGTCCCAAAGGCAGGGTGCAGGGCATCGACTACTCAGCCGTCAGCGTGGAAAAAGCGCGAAAGGTCAATTCCAGAGCCATTGCGGCAGGACGGTGTACCGTGCAACAGGCAAGTGTGGCAGAACTGCCGTTTGAAGCGGAGCAGTTTGATGTAGTGACCGCATTTGAAACGGTCTATTTCTGGCCGGAGCTTGCGCAAAATTTCAGAGAGGTCTATCGGGTGCTGAAGCCCGGCGGGACTTTTTTCATCTGTAACGAAGCAAACGGCGAAACAGCAAAAGACGACAAATGGACGCGAATCATTAATGGTATGACCATCTATACGGATGCTGATCTGAAAGTGTATCTGGAGCAAGCAGGCTTTGGCAGGGTTCAGAGTCACAAAAATAAAAAGGGATGGCTGTGCGTTACGGCGCAAAAGCGGTGAAATAGTGTAAGGAGGACGGAGCATGGAACAAAAAGAAGCAATCCGCGGTGCCTATCGGCTGACAGGCGGAAACAATTTTTATGATGGTATGATCACCTGCTCCACCCTGAGCGGGAAAGCGGTGTGCCGTCTGGTGTGGGACATGAACAAGGTGGAAAACGATGCCTATCTGGAAAAGGCACTGTCCGGCGTCCCGGAGCATTTTTCTGGCAAGCTGCTGGAGGTGCCGGTGGGCACCGGCATTCTGACCATGCCGCTTTACAAGACGCTGCCAAAAGCGGACATCACCTGCCTGGATTACTCGGCAGATATGATGGGACAGGCGCAGGAAAAGGCAGACCGCCTGCACCTGAAAAATGTGACCTTTCAGCAGGGGGATGTGGGCACTCTGCCTTTTTCGTACGGTGCGTTTGATATTGTTTTGTCGCTGAATGGCTTTCATGCGTTCCCGGATAAAGAGGCCGCTTATCGGGAGGTTTTTCGGGTGCTGAAGCCCGGCGGAACCTTCTGCGGCTGCTTCTATGTGGCGGGAGAGTGCAAGCGGACGGACTGGTTCGTCCGGCACATCTATGAAAAGACGGGGTTCTTTACACCGCCCTATGAAACGACCGCCAGCTTGAAAAAACGGTTGAAAAAACGGTACGCAACCGTAACACTGGGAACAGTGAAGAGCATGGCATGGTTTGCCTGCCGGAAAGGACTACGATGAAATTTAAGACATTTGGAAATCGGAATGATCCCGCTGTTTTGTTTTTTCATGCAATGGGCGTGACGGGGGAGAGCAGCGAACCGGTCGCGAACTATTTACAAGATCGGTATTTCTGCATTTTACCCACCTCCACCGTGTACTGCAAAGGGCAGAAATATGTCAGCAAGGCGGACGAGGCTCGTCAGGTGGAAGCATATCTGAAATTGCAGGGAGTGGAATACCTTGAACTGGTTGTGGCTTCTTCGATCGGTGCCGATCTTGCCATGGCGTTTTTGACAAGCACGAAGCTGCCTATTGGACACGTTTTTTTCGACGGCGGGCAGTTTGCACAAATCGGAAAAGGCACGCGCCGCATGATGACGCCGTTTTTGTATCTGGCTATCAAGAGCCTGTATTGGTCGAAAGGCGGCACACTGAAAAAGATCCTGTGGTGTGATGATGATTCCATAAAGTCGTATTTTATAGCCGCAGGGAAAAATCTGACCTATACAAATTTGCGGCGGCATATTCTGGACAGCTTGGAGGATAAACCCTTTCCGTCCCTTCCCGAAGAACTGCAAAAGCATATCTATTTCGAGTTTGGCAGCATAGAAGATCATTTCAAATACCGCCAGGCGGTGATGAAAGCCTATCCCTGCGGCAATTATCCCGTGTTTGAAGGATACGATCATATGCAATATCAGATACGTGATCCGAAAGGCTTTGCTGAAATGCTGACATATATCGCCGAGCATGACAGTATGCCGAAGCTGCCCTGAAAGTATATCTGGAGCAGGCAGGATTTTGTCAGATTCAGAGCCACAAAAACAAAAAGGGCTGGCTGTGCATCGCAGCACAGAAATGAGGTGTAATCATGTCGAAAAAAGCAACGGAATTTCAAAGAAAAGCAATGAGCCGGATGTACCGGGGCAGGGAGATCTTCAAGCCTTTGAACACCGGCTGGATCGATGAGGATGTCGCCTGCGTGCGGGAGTGGGTGGCAAATATCTTCTTTTACCACAAGGGCGATACCACCATTATGATCGATGCCGGATACAACTATGACCGGTTGGCAGAGAAGATGCACTGGCTGGGGATCAATCCGCATTCTATCCGGCACATCCTCATCACCCATCAGGACACCGACCATGTGGGTGCGGTGGAGGCTGACAGTCCGGGATTGTTTCGGGATGCAAAGCTGTACATAGGCGAGGTTGAGAACCGGTATCTCACCGGCGAGGTGCGGCGAAAAGTCATCTATCATCTCTATAAATTGCCGCAGGTCACGATCAACAGCGAAAAGGTACTGCTGCACGATGGGCAGGTACTTGACATTGACGGCATCAAAATCGAGTGTTTTCTCGTTCCCGGTCATACCTGGGGACATATGGTCTACCTCATTGACGATAAGTACCTTTTTACCGGCGACACGCTGTGGTTTGGCGCAGACGGCGGCTACAGCTTCATTTCCTCGCTGGCGGAGGACAATAAGCTGGCTGTGCAGTCACTGGCGGAGCTGGAGCGGAAACTGCGCGCACGTGGACTGCATCCATATTTCATCACCGGTCACACGGGATGGACGGACAATTTTGCCTTTGCGTTTGCCCACAAAGACAAGCGCTGTTCACCATTCAAAAAACGAGTACACGACCCATCGGCGCCCTATGATGCCTACGACGAATCGGACGACACCGAAGAAAATGCAAAGAGCGGTTTTCTGAAAGGCGTGGGAAGATGAAGGACAGCGAATTACAAATTGACCGTAGCTGCCATGTGCTATATTCCAAAACCTGCAAGAAGGAGATACAGTCGAAAATCGCCCTGCATTACCCGGAAGCGGAGCGGGAGATGATATGGGAAAAGGTGCAGCGGCAGTATGTAGATTTCCTTTCGGACTGGCGCAAAGATCTGGGCGGGAAACGGAACTTTCACAACGGCGCAGGCGGCACCTATGACTGTATCGCTATCATGAGCTACTATGTAGTCTGCAAACCGGTTACATTCTTCCGTGAGATCGAGGAAATTGAGGAAAATCTGATCCTGCCGTCCTTCCGCAAACTGAAATTCGTGAACTGTAATAAGCCGTTCTGGAAAAAACTGATGCACATGGCGTTTCTACGGGCAAAAGCGGGCTGTGACAAGTGGCACGATTATGAAATGACGGTGGCTCCTTACGAAAAGAACAAGCCGATCTATTATGAATTTACCGCCTGTCCCGCAGCGGAATTTGCTATCAGAAACGGCCTTACAGAGATCATGCCCGCCCTGTGCAATGTGGATTTTGCAGCGATGGAGCTGCTTCACGCAAGGCTGGTGCGGACGACCACTTGCGCGAATGGCTGTAAGTGCGACTACACCATCTGCGGCGATAAGGATCCATATGTAAAGGAACATTCCGAATACCGGGATGAAAACGGATACAGGAGGAATAAGTAATGCTTTTACAGGTGATTCTGGAAGGTCTTGGGTTGGGGGCTTTGCTGGTTCTTGTCTGTGCGGTGGGCATCTGCAAAGGGGCTGTTGGGATGGTGCATCTTTACAGCCCGGCGGTGCAGCAGCGGTGCGTGAAGCTGGGACTCACAACACACGAGAAAATCAAGCGCAATTCTCTACTTTTCAAAGCCGTCTGCGTCCCCGGCTATATCAGCTATGTGCTGGTCTGTGTCTATGGGATAAACGGTGCGCGCAGCTTTGCGGCGGGCTTCTGGCAGCTGCTTGTCATCTTGTCCGTTATGAATTTCATTGACCGGTTTTTGATCGATGGTTACTGGGTGGGGCACACGAACGCATGGACGATCCCCGGAACAGAGGATCTGAAGCCCTATATTACTGCCCAAAACAAGCAGAAAAAGCGGCTATTCGGCACGGTGGGCATGGCAGTCATAGCGATGGTGCTGGCGGCAATGATGACTATTTTTACTCACTGAGGGAGGAACCTATGAAATACAAAATCGAGAATAACACCGTGCAGGAGACGCTGATCCTCCCACTGTATTCCCGGAAGCTGTGTACCGAACTGTACCCAAACCTTTATCGGGACGAAACAGCGGTTCGGCTGCTCGACCAGATCGACTACGACTTTTCGCAGGCAGAGAAAAACTCCTGCAGTCTGATGCAGCGGTTCGGTGCGCTGGAGGTGGCCATGCGGCAGAATGACCTTGCCTTTGAAGTGCAGGCGTACCTGAAAAACCACCCCTGCGCGGCAGTGGTCAATCTGGGCTGCGGGCTGGATAACACCGGCAAAGCCTGCGACAACGGCAGATGCAAGATCTACAATCTGGACTTCCCGGATGTGATTGCCCTGCGGCAGCAGCTGCTACCCGCCGGGGAGCGGGAACAAAACATCCCCTGTGACCTGAAAGACCCCGCATGGTTTGACAAGATCGATGCCTCCGGCGGGGCGGTGTTTTTTGCCTCCGGGGTGTTCTATTACTTTCTGACCCAGCAGGTCAAGGCACTGGTGCAGGGGATGGCGGACACTTTCCCCGGCGGGGTACTGGTATTTGATGCTGCCAACCGCACGGCGGTGAAGATGATCGCCAAAACGTGGCTCAGGACGGCGAAAATCAAGGATGTGGGAGCATATTTCGCGGTTTCGGATGCGAAAAGCGAGCTTTCCCCATGGGACAGCCGTTTGCAAGTATCCAGCAGGGGCTATATGATGGGTTACAACGACCTGAAAGACCCTTCCGTTAGCGGCTTTTTCCGATTTCTCGCCAAGGTCGGGGACAACGGGATGAAAATGCAGATCGTGAAGATCAGATTTGGAGGCAAGCTATGAAAATTCTGGTATATGGTGCAGGCGTTCTGGGGTGCAATCTGGCAAGAAATCTGCTGCGCGCCGGAAAGGATGTCACTCTGCTTGCGCGGGGAAACTGGGCTGCGGAGATCAAGCAGAATGGCCTGCGGATCATGGATAAGTTTTCGCTTTACACCTCGGTCAGTCGCATTCCGGTGGTGACTGAACTTGCACCGGATACAATGTACGATGTGATCTTTGTGGTCCTGCGCTATACACAGCTGGATTCCGCTCTGGACACGCTGCGGGCGAATCGGACGAAAAACATCGTATTTGTGGGCAACAACGTACAGACAAAAACATTGGCGGCGGCACTGCCGGAAAAGAACGTCCTGTTTGCCTTTGCGCTTTCTGCCGGGCATCGGGAGGCTGACCGGGTGGTCTCCATCGACCTGAAGAAGATCACCATCGGGCAGCTGACTGGTGTAACCTCCAATAAACAGTTGATCGGGCGCATCTTCCACGACACAAAATACAAGGTCGTTTACGAGCCGAACATGGAGGACTATCTGCTCTGCCATGCCGCGTTTGTGATGCCTGCGGCCTTCGCCTGCTATAAGACAGACGGCGACCTGAAAAAGCTCAGGGGAGATACCGCGTACCTGAACCGTGTGCTGGATGCCAACATCGAGGGATACCGCGCTATCCGAGATGCCGGGCACACCATTCTGCCCAAGGAGGATGCAGACTTTGAAGGGGAGAAATACCGCAAGACCTGCCTGCGCTTTTTCAAGCTGATGTGTGCCACCTCGCTGGGCAAGCTCTGCGCCTCCGACCACGCAATGAACGCCATCGATGAAATGAGTGCGCTGAACCGGGATCTCAAGAAATTTTTCGATGTGAACGGCGCAGCCTACCCGGTGTGGCAGGCACTGGAAGCGGAAGCCGGGAGGTATCTGCGATGAAGTATGCCGGAATGCCCTTTGGGATGTGGGTGCTGTTTGCTGGCTCCTTTCAAAAGCAGCTGACCGCTGTGCTGGGCTATGATGCAGCTACCGCAAAAGCCATCACGAAAAAGGCGAAGCCGCAATATCAGCAGATCATCCGCAGGCTGCCGGAGTTCGAAAAAGCTGACCGTTTCAAAATGAATCTTGTCAACTGCGCCATGATCGGAGCGTTCATTCTTTCTATGCCGCAGCGCCCGGAGGTGGACAGGCTGACGGATTACTACGCAAGATCCATGATGACAAAGCCCATGCAGTGGTTTTGCCGCGAAAGCGGAAAAAGCAAGTTTACCCCAAAGGATATTGCCGCTATGAAGGCAACCGCCGATCTAAAAGCCGCCGACCGCAACCCCTACTCGTGGAACATGGAGTTTTACGAATACCCGGATGGCAGCGGTTACGAGGGACGCTTTACCAAATGCGGCATCTGTGTGCTGATGAAGGAGCTGGGGCTGTATGACCTGACCCCCGCCCTGTGCCATCTGGACTACACCATGAGCGAAGCGGGCGGCGTGACCGACTTTGTGCGGCAGTACACCCTTGCTTCCGGTGGGCCCTACTGCGACTGCGGGTACAAAAAGAAAGGGTAATTTATTTGAAGGAGGTCTTTTCGTGAAAAAACAGTCCGATCTTTCCCGGCTGATGAGCTATGCCGGGATCTACCGATATTTCACCTACGCTTCGTGGGTGCTGTCTGCAATCAGTGCACTGGTGGCGCTGATGCCATTCGTATACATTTGGAAAATCCTGCGGGATGTGTTGAAGACCGCTCCGGACTACGCGCAGGCGGTAAACATTCCCCATTATGGCTGGATGGCGGTGGGGTTTGCGGTGATGTCCTACCTCATTTACATTGCGGCATTGATGTGTTCCCATCTGTCGGCGTTCCGGGTGGCGACCAATCTGCGGCTGGCGGTGTCGGAGCATCTGGCGGTGCTGCCGTTGGGCTTCACCGAAACCTTTGGCAGCGGCAAGCTGCGCAAGATTATCCACGAGAGCACCGGAGCCGCCGAGACCTATCTTGCCCACCAGCTGCCTGACCAATACAACGCCATTGCTACTCCGGTGGGGCTGCTGGTTTTGCTGCTGGCGTTCGACTGGCGGCTGGGGCTATTGAGCCTTGCACCGGTGGTGCTGGCCTTCCTCATCATGGCGACCATGACCGGCAAGAGGATGGCCGAAAAAATGCGGCAGTACGGCAACGCACTGGAGTCTATGTCCAACGAGGCGGTGGAGTACGTCCGGGGCATCCCGGTAGTCAAGATCTTCGGGCAATCGGTGTTTTCCTTCAAAAAGTTCAAGGCCACCATTGATGAGTACGAAAAGTGGGTCGTTTCCTACACCAAAGACCTGCGCCTGCCCATGATGTTTTACACCGCCGCTGTCAACGGTGTATTCGCCTTTTTGATCGCTGGCGGGCTGCTGTTTACGGCCCACGGTGTCACGCCGGAGTTTCTGCTGAATCTACTGTTTTACATCATCATCACCCCGGTGATCTCCCTGACGCTGACCCGCATAATGTATATGAGCGAGAACAAAATGGTGGTGGAAGATGCGCTGGCACGCATCGACTCGGTGCTGGAGGCAGTGCCGATGCAGGTGCGGGAGGTTCCTCAGCACCCGCAGGATGCTTCTGTTATACTGCAGGACGTGCATTTTGGCTACGACGGAAAAACCGAGGTCATCAAGGGCGTTGCGCTGGAGATTCAGCCGGGGCAGACCGTGGCTTTTGTAGGCCCCTCCGGCGGCGGCAAATCCACGCTGGCCAACCTTATCTGCCGGTTCTTTGATGTGCAGAGCGGAAACGTCCGGGTGGGCGGAGCTGATGTACGGGATATCCCCAAGGAAGAACTGATGGACACCATCTCCTTTGTGTTTCAGAACAGCCGCCTGCTCAAGGGCAGCATTCTGGATGATGTCCGGTTGGGCAGACCGCAGGCCGCCGAAGCCGATGTTCTGGCAGCGTTGAAAGCGGCGCAGTGCATGGATATTATAGAAAAGCTCCCGGCGGGCATCCATACCGTTATCGGCACCAAGGGCGTGTATCTGTCCGGCGGCGAGCAGCAGCGCATTGCCATTGCCCGCGCCATGCTGAAAAATGCCCCCATCCTGATCATGGACGAGGCCACCGCCTTTGCTGACCCGGACAATGAAGCAAAAGTACAGGCCGCTTTCGCCCAGCTTGCCAAGGGCAAAACGGTGCTGATGATCGCACACCGTCTGTCCACAGTAGCCAACGCCGACTGCATTTATGTGGTGCAGGACGGGCAGATTGCGGAGTCCGGTACAAAGGATGAGTTGTGTGCGCAGAATGGCCTGTTTGCCCGAATGTGGCAGGAGTATCAGGCCTCGGTGCAGTGGAAGGTCGCAAAGGAGGGGAAGGAATGATTGAAAAAATTCAACACGCAACGGCCAGCTCCCCGGAGGGCGCAAAGGGACTCGTAAAGGGCGTTCTGGCCTGTGCGTTCCAGAACATGGCGTTCATGCTGCCTACAGGGCTGCTGTATCTTCTGGTAAAAGACCTGCTGGCAGGCTCCACGAGTGGGAGAAGCACCTTTTATCTTCTGGGGTGCGTTGCCTGCTTTGCACTGATTTTACTGACCACATGGTTCCAGTACAATGGCACCTATTTTACAACCTATAAAGAGAGCGGTACGCGCCGCCTGACCCTTGCAGAGCGGCTGCGCAAGCTGCCCCTGTCCTTTTTTGGCAAGCGCGATCTTGCCGATTTGACCAGCACCATCATGGCGGACTGCGAGGTGCTGGAAAAGGACTGCTCCCACTTCATCCCAGGTCTGTTCGGTTCCCTCATCTCTACGGTGCTCATTGCCCTGAGCCTGTTCACCTTCGATTGGCGGATGGCACTGGCGGCGCTGTGGGTCATCCCGGTATCTGTTGCCATTGTGGTGGGCAGCTACCGGGTGCAGGATCGGGTGCAGACCAAGACCATGGCGGCGAAAATGGCCTGTGCGGACGGTATTCAGGAGTACATCGAGACCCTCCGGGACCTGAAAGCCAGCAATGCAGAGCAGCGGTATCTGTCTGGCCTTTCCGACAAAATTCGGGCAGTGGAAAAGCAGTCCATCACAGCAGAGCTGGAAACAGCGCTGTTTGTGTCCTCTGCTGCCATGGTGCTCAAGCTGGGCATCGCATCGGTGGCGCTCACCGGCTCGGTGCTGCTGGTGCAGGGCAGTATCGACGTACTGACCCTGTTTCTGTTCCTGATGGCGGCATCCCGGATGTACGACCCTATGCAGGGCGCGTTGCAGAATCTGGCGGCGGTCATTGCCATGCGCACCAATGTGGGGCGGATGAACGAGATTCTGGACGCTCCCCTGCAGACCGGCAGCGAGCAGCTGACCAATCAGGGCTGTGATATCGTGTTTGACCATGTGGGCTTTGCCTATAACTCCGGCGAGACGGTGCTGCGGGATGTCTCCTTTACCGCAAAGCAGGGGGAGGTCACGGCACTGGTGGGCCCATCCGGCGGCGGCAAGACCACCGTTTCCCGGCTGGCAGTACGGTTCTGGGATTACCAGAAGGGCCGTATCACCGTGGGTGGCATGGATGTTTCCCAAATCGACCCGGAAAAACTGATGAACCTGTATTCCATCGTCTTTCAGGATGTGACACTATTTGACAACACAATTCTGGAAAACATCCGTCTGGGACGCAAGGGGGCCACCGACGAGGAGGTCCTTGCGGCGGCAAAGCTGGCAAACTGCGAGGAATTTGCCGAAAAGCTGCCGGACAAGTGGAACACCAACATCGGCGAGAATGGCTGCGCTCTTTCCGGCGGTGAGCGTCAGCGCATTTCCATCGCCCGCGCCTTCCTGAAGGATGCACCCATCATCCTGCTGGACGAGGCCACCGCCAGTCTGGATGTCGAGAATGAAACAGCGATTCAGGAAGCACTGTCGCGTCTGATTAAGGATAAAACGGTTCTCATTATCGCGCACCGAATGCGCACGGTTTCCAGTGCAGATAAGATTGTGGTGCTCAAAGATGGAACGGTTGCCGAACAGGGAGCGCCTGCACAGTTACTGCTTGAGGGCGGCATCTTTGCCCACATGGTTCAGCTCCAGACTGTAAGCCAAGGCTGGACGCTCGCAAAGGCATAACAGAGAAGAAAAGCGAAACGGTCTGAGCCCTGTGTGCAGCACGGGATACAGATATGCTGGATTTGAACCTGCCAAAGAATAGTTATGTGTTTTTACGTAAACATCTGGAGGAAGGCGTATATCAAGTTTCTGCTGTTTCTGCATCGGATGTACTGAAACGAAATACAGACTCTTTACGCTGTGCGGTCGAGAATGATGTGTTTGACTCGCTTCCGCAGGATTCGCTTTTGAACGAGTTGGAAATGGGGGATTAGGTGCAATATAACTGCTGACGGCGTAGAATCTTGGTGGCTAACTTGGTGGATATATTGATGGGTGTCATCTTCTAAGTTATCATGGGTTGTGTCATAGGACTTATCATTGGCTGTGCCCATGATAGAGTGATCATGAGTGATTTGCTGATCGAACTGTCCTGTATGCAGGATTGGCCTGGAGCACAGGAGACTGTGCAGGAAATCCTGAAAGGGGACGAGTAGAAAAAAGAGCAGCTGCATGAGCAGGAAGTGCAGAAGGAAGAAGAAAATAGACAGAGCAGTTGATGGTGGAATGTCCGGTGCAGTGTGGGTGTAATGCTCATGTTGCATCGGGCTTTTTTTGTAAAAATAATTTTTAATAATGTTGATTTTTAACTGCTCTTAACTCAAATATTGCATCTTAACTCAAAAAGAGTTATAATACAGAAAAAGAGTTAAGATTGCAGGTGATGACATGGAATATCTCGATAAAGTTCTGGGAGTCAAGGTTACCTATGATGATGTAGAGTTTAAGCATTTGCCCAATTTTATAGCCACAAGGTACCGTTTACAGATGGTGTCAATGAATGAACAGAAAATGATTTTTCTTTATCCTAAGACAGAACTGGAGCAGATTGAAGTACTGAAAAAACATATTGCTCGGATACAGAAAAATGAGAACTTGCCTGTTGTGCTGGTGCTAAGAGAACTTAGCTTTCGCCAGAAAGAATATTTGATTCGTGAGAAGATTCCATTTATTGTAGATGGAAAGCAAATTTACTTGCCTTTTATGGCAGTGTATTTGCAGGAACGGTGCAGCGCCGAAAAAAAGACACGGGAGGAAATACTTCCAGCGGCGCAGATGCTTCTACTGCATTTCATTTATGGAGGTGCACAGGAACTATCTACAAGTCAAGCTGCGAAGGACTTGGAATTGACACCTACTTCTATATCAAGGGCATCAAGACAGCTTGAAGAAATGGGATTGCTGCATATCAGAAAAGTCGGTGTGCAGAGGATCATGCAATCTGAGGATTCTCCGAAAACACTGTTCCAAAAAGCAGGAGATAAGTTGCTGAATCCAATAAAACGAACGGTTTACATTCCGAAAGAATTGGTGGGAACAGAGCTGTTGGAAAGTGGATATTCGGCGTTGGCAGAGTATTCCATGCTGAACACACCGAATGTCAGATGTTATGCGGCAGAAAGAATCTCTCAATGGAAAGATGTTATGACCAATAGCTTGCAGAATTCGTTGGTGCAAGTGGCCGTAGAGATGTGGAGATACAATCCACGAAAATTGTCCACGCGAAACATTGTAGATGAGCTTTCGCTGGCATTGGCATTGAGAGAAGATGCAGATGAACGGGTTGAAGAAGCAGTAGAAGAAATGTTGAATGAGCTGTGGAGGAAGATAGATGGTTACAGGAATTGATAGCTTTAAGGAATGGTTCAAGGGCAGTGAAGAACAATATGCTATCATTGGTGGAACTGCGTGTGACATTCTGATGACGGAGGAGGGACTGGACTTCCGTGCGACAAAGGATATTGACCTTGTTTTGATTATAGAAGCAGTTGACGCAAATTTCGGAAAGAAATTTTGGGAATATGTAAAACAGGCGGGATATGAGCATTGCAACAAAAGTTCGGGTGTGCCGCAGTTTTATCGGTTTAGTCACCCAATTACAAATCAGTATCCTGCAATGATTGAACTTTTCACGCGAAAGCTGGATGCCATCCAACTTCCAGAAGATGCAGTGCTAACACCGTTACCGATGGATGAAGATATTTCGAGTCTGTCTGCTATTCTTTTGGACGATGATTACTATGAATTTTTGAAGCAGGGGAAAGTCACCGTTGATGGAGTGACTGTCTTGGATGCGGCATATTTGATTCCGTTTAAGGCAAAAGCGTGGATGGATTTGGCAGATCGTAAGGCCGCAGGAGAACACGTTGATAGCAAAAATATCAAGAAACATAAGAATGATGTTTTCCGTCTGACGGAGTTGATTGATCCCACCGCCAAGGTAGTGGCTCCCCAAGGAGTTTATGCCGATATTCAAGAGTTTGTCCAGCGTATGAAAAATGAAAACGTGGATATTAAACAGTTGGGGCTGGTTGGCAGAACAAAGGAAAAGATTCTGGAAGAATTAAAAGCAATGTACGAGACACTTTAATATAGATATTTGAACAGACAAGGGCATGTCAGCAAGGATTCGATTGACTTGACCCAATAACAATCAGAGAATAAAAACGGAAAAACTGTTTTTAGATGATGGAACCCCATGAAAATACTCTGCATCACAGCACAAAGACTTTGATGCATTGGCCGTGACTCAAATGGTCACCAGGAGATAAACGGATAACAGTTTACAGAACACAGAATAGAATCGTCTTTGATGCCGCATTGGGAAACCAACGGGGTATTTTTTTGCCTCAATCAGGCTGCACAGAGCACTGAAAAAACCAAAGCGAACAGTAGGTAGTCCTGCAAGCGGACAAACAAATGAGGGCGGGAAAAGTAGCCTATTACACACCGACAGAGAATGTGGTATAATCCTTGAGAAAACATTGTATGGAAAGGACAAACACGATGAACGCTCTGGATATTATGAAACGCCCTGCCGCCTACGTCAGCGGCTATGAAAACACCCCCACGGAGGAACAGAACCGTGCAAAGCAACTGTGCTGGGAGTACAACCGCACCGCTCCCAACGAACAGGAAAAGCGGCGCAGCATCCTGCAGACCCTGCTGGGCACATGCTCTCCCATGACCGGCATTCAGCCGGACTTCCACTGTGACTATGGCTTCAACATCCATACTCACGGCTTGGCGGTCATCAACTATAACTGTGTCATTCTGGATACCTCTCCGGTAAACATCGGAGCAGGTGCCTTTATTGCCCCCGGCGTATGCCTTGCCTGCTCCGGTCATGCCATCGACCCGGAGCAGCGCAGCCACGGCATTGGCACCTCAGCACCTATTACGCTGGAGGAAAACGTCTGGATCGGTGCAAATTCCACCGTCTGCGGCGGCGTTACCATCGGGGCAGGCTCGGTTATCGGGGCGGGAAGCGTCGTCACCCATGACATTCCCGCCGGTGTCATCGCTGCGGGGGTGCCCTGCAAGGTGATCCGCCCCATTACCGAAAAAGATAAGTTCAAGCCGGAGGATATTCTGTTCTGAGAAATTTAGATCGGAAACGCTGAAAAAACATACGCACAAGCTCTCCGGGGACATTTTTGGTTTTCGCCATGCTTTCCTGCGGGGAGAAGGCGTGGTATACCGGGAACGACAATTCGGAATTTGTGGAGGAGAATATTTATGTGTTTTGTATGTGACAGGATTAAAGAAACTAGAGTTGGCAACAACCCATTTTTTGTAAAAGAACTTGAAACAGGATATGTGGTGATTGGGGATTATCAGCATTTTAAAGGGTATACTTTGTTTCTATATAAGACCCATGTTGTTGAATTATTTGATCTTGATGCAGAAGTAAGAGCAAAGCATTTATATGAAATGACACTTGTTTCTGAAGCCGTAAAAAAAGCTTTCGGAGCACAAAAAATGAATTATGAATGTTTGGGAAACGGGGATGGCGGAGCACATATTCACTGGCATTTATTTCCGAGGATGACCGGCGATATAGAGAACTATGGAAACAACGGCAGAGGACCTGTTTGGTGGTACCCGAGGGATAAGATGTACGCTGATGATAACAGACCAAGCGCTGAGGAACTTGAAGAACTGAAAAGTAAGCTTCTTTGCGAACTAGACAAACTGTTGATGTGAGAAAACTTCCAATTTGTCGATGCCAAAAGGACAAAACAGTATATCGCGGAGGCGATGGTATGAATAAATTCTACGATTTATTAAAATATATTATCTATGCGAGTTTCTACGTGATTGTGATTAAAACGGGTATGGATTTCTATGAGTATAAGCGCTTTCCGAAACTATACGAACCGAATTCTGCACCGTGGTATACGGAAGCGTTACTGTATTGCGTCGCTTCTTTTGCGGTGATCATCGTATGTTTCGCGCTTAGAGTAATCATAAAGCGAAAGATGAAGAAGGGGTGAGTCATATGTTTATGCTGTTTGAGTTTATGTTTCCAATTATCTTCGTAATAGTTTTCGGCATGATCATCTTCCAGTTTGTGACAGGAATCGGAACATGGCATAAAAACAATCAGTCACCGCGTTTGTCGGTGAGCGCAACTGTAGTTGCAAAGCGAGAAAACGTATCGCATCACAGCCACCCAAATGGAGGTGATCCATCTGGTGCGCATGGGTATCATACGACCTCGAGTACCAGTTACTATGTAACATTTCAGGTGGAGAGCGGTGATCGGATGGAATTGCAGGTTTCCGGTAGGGAATATGGAATGCTGGCAGAAGGAGACATTGGGAAACTTACTTTTCAGGGGACGAGATATCTATCATTTGAGCGTGTGTGACGGTAGTGTCAAATAATCTATGAAAAACTGAGTCAAATAAAAGGCTCAATTGAACCTGCCGAAACATAGTTATGTGTTTTTGCGTAAGCATCTTGAGGAAAGCGTATATCAGGTTTCTGCTGTTTCTGCATCAGATGTACTGAAACGAAATACAGACTTTTTACGCTGTGCGTTCCTGTTCGGGATAATGTCAAGATGAGCAAATCATTCTCAATTCGATTCTGCCTTATGTTGGCAGGGGCCGCACAGAAAGCATTGCCAGTTTCTTGTTTCACATTGCTTTCATAAAAATAAATGTTCCTCTTGATATTATCATAAATGATAATCTAATATATTCAGAGAATGATGAAGAGGAGAGTATCATATGGAATTGGCAGAGATTGTAATGAACCCTGCTCGGCAGAGGATTTTTCAGTATTTTTTGCTTCATGAAACTGGCACAGATAAGGAAATCAGAAAAGCACTGCCGGATATTCCAATCGCAAGCTTATATCGGCATATAAAGATTCTTGCGGATAGTTCCATCCTCATGGTTGTAGGCGAAAATCGAATCCGCGGTACGGTTGAAAGCGTTTATCAATTAAATGAGGTATATGTTCGGACGTTGTGGAGGTGAGTTATGAAAATAGAACACATTGCTTTATATGTAAAAGATCTGGAAACAGCTCGCAGTTTCTTTGTGAAGTATCTGGGCGCAAAATCAAACGAAGGCTACCATAATCTGAAAACAGGTTTCCGCTCTTATTTTCTGTCATTTGGCGATGGGGCACGGCTTGAAATTATGAACAATCCGGAAATGCTTGATTTTTCAAAGGAATTTGCCCGCACTGGGTATGCGCACATTGCATTCAGCGTAGGCAGCAAAGAAAAAGTAGATGCGTTGACCGCTGAACTGAAAACTGACGGATATGAAGTGGTCAGCGGTCCCAGGACAACCGGAGATGGTTACTATGAAAGTTGTATTATTGCAATCGAAGGCAATCAAATTGAAATTACAGTTTGACTTCAATCTTTTATTCATTAACTCTTGACAAGTAACCATTCGGTAACTATAATGAAGTTACCGAATGGTTACTTTGATAAAGGAGATAATTATGGCAGAGGGTACAAAGGAACGGATTTTGAGAACAGCACTGGAACTGTTTGCGCAGAACGGCTATCTGGGGACATCAATGAATGATATTGCAGGGCAGCTGGGAATTACGAAAGCCGCCTTATATAAGCACTATGCCAGCAAACAGGAAATCTTAGATAAGATCGTGGAGCGAATGAACAGGATGGACTATGAGCGCGCTGAGGCGTATGAAATGCCTGAAACGGAACCAGACGGCTTTGCGGAAGCATATCTGCATACGCCAATTAAAAAAATTCGCACATACAGCCTTGCCCAGTTTGATCATTGGACGAAGGAACCGTTCTCCTCCAATTTCCGTAAAATGCTGACGCTGGAGCAATACCGTGATCCTAAGCTTGCACAGCTTCACCACGATTATCTCGCGGGAGGCCCTTTGGAGTACATGGCGGCCATCTTCCGCAAGCTGGCAGATTCAGATGAGGACGCTATGCAGCTGGCGCTGGAGTTCTATGGGCCGATGTATCTTTTATACAGTGTCTACGACGGTGCAGAGGAAAAAGAAGCGGTTTCTTCTTTGTTGGCGACACATATTGATCACTTTATTGCCAGAGTTGAGTCTGATTGCAGAAAGAAGGAATGAACAACATGAAAGATGTCGAGGAAGAAAAACGCTGGGTTTTATGCCCGTGGTGCGGTGCCAAGACGCGCTTACAGATATTACGGGAGACGGAATTAGTGACTTTTCCTTTGTTTTGTCCCAAATGCAGGCATGAGAGTATTATCAATGCAAAAAATTTTATCATCGAAACCAAACAGCCAGACGCTAAGACGCAGTGCTGATCGCAAAACGATCATGCGCTGCGTCCTTTTTTGAAAGGAAGGCTGCTATGGAGGCAATTGTTTACACCACCAAAGGAGGATCTACTATGGATGCAATTAAGAATATTATTATTCGTCTGGAAACAAAAGAAGATTACAGAGCTGTCGAAAACCTGACCCGTGAGTCATTCTGGAATGTCTACCGCCCGGGCTGAATGGAGCACTATGTGCTGCACTGTTATCGGAATGACCCGGCATTTGTGCCGGAGCTGGATTTTGTGATGGAACTGGGCGGTGAGCTGATCGGGCAGGTCATCTATGTGCGGTCAGAAATCGAGTGTGATGACGGGCGAACCCTACCGATCATGACCTTCGGTCCCATCGGCATCGCACCCGCATACAAGCGGCAGGGCTACGGAAAGCAGCTGCTTGACTATTCCATGGAAAAAGCCAGGGAAATGGGAGCAGGGGCGCTTGCCATTACCGGCAAAATAGACTTTTACGGCAAGTCTGGCTTTGTTCCGGCCAAAACTAAGGGCGTGCTCTATGCCGACGACCCGGAGGCGGACTATTTCCTCATCAAAGAACTGAAACCCGGATTTCTGGACGGTGTCTCAGGCACTTACAAAGACCCCGATGGGTATTTTGTCTGTGAGAAAGATCCGGAGGGGTTTGAACAGTTTGAAGCCACTTTCCCAGCAAAAGAAAAGCAGAAGCTGCCGGGACAGCTGTTTTGAACAGGAGAAATAATGGCATCCAGTAAAGAGTATCTTCATTTCATTTTAGAACAGCTATCAGATTTGGAAGCGGCTTCACCGATCAATTGCCCCTTCGCCAATGATTCGGTAAGTAACCACTTTCCCGTTTTCGCCAATGTAGAACATCCGTACCCGCCCGGATTTCACGAGATACAAATTGGATGAACGGTCTCCCTGCATATATAAAATATTCCCAGTCCGAATCACAAACTCAGTTCCGACTTCCTCAAAAAGTGGATAATATCTGCTCGATAGTATTATGGTAATTACAAGAATCATGCCGCTTCGTGTTGGCAAAGTCTGCACAGAAAGTCGGGTGATCAGTGACATCATTGATTATACGGTTTGTCTGATTTGCCGAGATGAGCTTGGAATGATTTTTGATACATTGGCCGTGACTCAAATGGTCACCAGGAGAGAAATGAATAACAGTTTACAGAAAACAGAATAGAAACATCTTCGATGCCTCGTTGGAAAAACAACGGGGCGTTTTTTACCCCCATCAGGCTGCATAGAGCACTGAAAAAGTCAAAACGAACAGTAGGCAGCCCCACAAGGACAACCAAAGCGCACCTACGGGGCCAACGCGTAATCGGAGAGCTCTTGTTAAACGTACTTTCTTTTGCTATAATATTTTTCAACATAATACGTTGCTTTTGTGCAATATAATGGTATTTATACATCTTTCTTCTGGAAGAAACAGGGCTTGTTATTGAGCGCGCGGAAGAGTGATAAAAAGAAGACAGAGATACTGATCATTGTATAGTGGTTCTGAAAAATGGATCGGAAATTTCATACTGGAATGGTACCACTTGAAAAGTAGGAAGGTGAGATGCGAATGAATTGGGCAGACGGAAAAATACGGTGCTGCTGGGCAAATCCAAAAAACGAACGGTACATCCGTTATCACGATGAGGAATGGGGCGTTCCGGTGCATGATGATCGGAAGCTTTTTGAAATGCTGATTCTGGAGTGCTTTCAGGCAGGACTGTCCTGGGAATGTGTCCTGAATAAGCGGGATGCGTTTCGCGAAGCCTTTGACGGCTTCGATGTTGAAAAGGTTTGCGTCTACAAGGAGGAAAAGCTGGAAGCCTTGCGGAATGATCCCGGCATCATACGCAACCGCCTGAAAATACAGGCTGCCATTACCAATGCACAGGCATTCCGTGAAATCCAGAAGGAATATGGCAGCTTTTCAGAGTATCTCTGGCATTGGACGGAGGGCAGCGTGATCCGGGAAACCGGGAAAACAAGTTCGGAATTATCGGATGCAATTTCCAAAGACTTAAAGAAGCATGGTATGAAATTTGTGGGAACCACGGTGGTTTATGCCTACCTGCAGGCCGTCGGCGTGATCCGGTCGCATGAGGATGAATGCTTTTGCAGGCAAGAGGATGAGATATGATGAAACAGAAACCGACAATTATTTATGAGAATACCGTTGCAGGCAGCTTCGTCCGCAGGATCAACCGTTTCACAGCGGAGGTTCTGATCGATGGGGAGACAGAGCTGGTTCATGTGAAAAATACGGGGCGTTTGCGGGAGCTTCTGGTGCCGAAAGCGAAGGTGACGCTGCAGAAGACGTTGAATATGAATCGAAAAACGGCATACGATCTGATCTCTGTATACAAGCCAAAGCTAAAATGGGTGAATATTGACAGTCTGGCACCGAATGCTCTGATGAAGCAGCTGTACATGAGCCTGAATTATGATCTTGTGAAGGCAGAACACACTTACGGAGACTCCAGAATTGATTTTTACATGGAAAAAAATGGAGAAAAATTTCTGACGGAAGTGAAGGGCTGTACGCTGGCGGATGATCTGCATCCGGGCATCGGATTGTTTCCGGACGCACCAACGGAGCGGGGGGTAAAACATTTACACGAGCTGACAAAGGCTGCAAAGGAAGGCTGCCATACAGCAATTGCCTTCGTGATTCAGATGAATGGAATTCATCGGGTGCTGCCGAATGAGACAGCACAGACGGAGTTTAAAAAGGCACTTGTGGAGGCTGCAAAGGCAGGTGTTCAGGTCGTCTGTTACAGTTGCCATGTGGAAGCTGACAGTATAAAGATCACGGGTGTAATCGAAGATACCTCAAGATTTTTGAATATGTAGGAAATGAAGGATTGCTATGATTAGAGAGTTACGGAAGACAGATATAAATAGAGTCGCTAACATATGGTTAAAGACCAATCTGAAAGCACATTCTTTTATTTCAGAACAATACTGGACAAGTAATTATGAACGAGTGAAAGAAATGCTGCCACAGGCAGAAGTATACGTGTATGAAGATGATAAAATGATTCATGGATTTTTAGGCGTAAGGGATGAATACATTGAAGGTATTTTTGTTTCGGATAAAATGCAGTCACATGGTATAGGCAAAAGTTTGCTGGATTATATCAAGGATAAAAAAGTCAGATTGCAGTTAAACGTATATCAGAAGAATGTCAGGGCAATGTCTTTTTACCAAAGAGAAGGATTTACGATCCAGTCGGAAAGGATGGATGAATTCACCGGCGAAACGGAATATGTAATGAATTGGGAATCAGATTGTGAGGGGTAATAATGGAATAGGATTTTTGGAACTATTTTGTTTTTTGTATCTTATCAGTGTAAAAATAATAAAACACTGTTTCGGGTTCAATTTGTTTCCAGTTTTCCTTTGCCTAACCGTGATCGATAAAAGTACAATGTCTACATTGACTCTTGACAAATAACCAATCGGCAACTATGTTGAAGTAACCGATTGGTTACTTTACTGAGGAGAACATTATGACCGAAGGAACGGATTTTGAGGATTGCTCTGGAGGTTTTTGCACAGAACGGTTACTTAGGGACATCTATGAATGATAATGCGGGGCAGTTGGGATTTACAAAAGCGGCCCTGTATAAGGACTATTCCAGTAAACAGGGAATTCTTGATAAGATTGTGGAACAGATGAACAGGATGGACTATGAGTGTGACGCGGAATATGAAATGCCGGAAACGGAACCGGACGGCTTTGCGGAAGCACTAAAATTATGCAATAAACATGGAGAAAGTCAGGTGATGATCGATGAAATATATCCATATAACAAAAGAAAACATCGACAGGGAGCATATCTGCTGCGCCATGTCCGGCAAGCAGGCTCTTGCAAAAAAGGAGTGGCTGAAGCAGCGCTTTGATGAGGGACTTGTCTTTTATCGCAGTGAGGAGCGTGGAAAGTGCTTTATCGAATATATTCCAGCGGAAAACGCATGGGTACCCATTGAAGCAGGAGGCTGGCTTTATATCAACTGCCTTTGGGTTTCCGGCTCCATGAAGGGACACGGCTATTCCTCAGAACTGCTTTCCGAGTGTATCCGGGACGCGAAAGAACAGGGAAAGAAAGGTATTTGCATTCTGTGCGCCGAGGGACGGAAACGGGAATTTTTAGCTGATCCGAAATTTCTGAAGTATAAAGGCTTTAAAGTCGCAGATATATCTGACTGTGGGATCAACCTCATGTACCTGCCCCTTGCAGAGAATGCGGATCAGCCGAGATTCAAAGATTGTGCCAGACATCCGAAAGTCAGCGAAACGGGCTTTGTCCTCTATTATACCGACCAGTGTCCTTTCACCTATTATTGGGTGCCGAAGGTACTGGAAGCGGCAAAGGAACACGGCATATCGTTTCAAGCATTTCATATTACCGACAAAGAAGCCGCGCAGAATGTACCTGCGCCGGTCACCACCTATGCCCTGTTCCGGGATGGAGAGTTTTTGACTCAGGGCATTCAGTCAGATAAAAAGTTTCTGGCACTGGCGGGCATAAAATGATGACAGATGCGTTTCGTTACGATTGCAAAGAGCATGTATAAGGGGTGGAAAGGGAGGAAAAGAACATCTATGAAAAGAAAAATCATCATTGCGGTGGCAGTCATCGCAGGTATTTTGGTGGCAGTTGCGGTTATCTCAATTTTAGCACAGACGCCGATGCCGATCTGACGAGTGGAAGACAGTCATGAATTTGGAGGCATAAGTATAGGAAAAGGATGTCCTCCAAAATAGGACAGAGGTGCAGGAGGTTATAACAACAAGGATTGCTTTATGAGGGAAACAGATCAGGAAGGTTACGTGGATTTTGTGAAAACCGTAAGAATTTTATAGACATTTCTGCAAAAATCTAATATAATTATTCGATGGTTCTGAGAGAAATATGTCGGCTTACGATAATTTGAAATGCGTTTCGATCGGAACAGAAAAAAAGATGGGATTTGAAAGAGATGAATTTATTGAACGTACAGAAAAACAAAAAATGTGGCTTTACACTGGCGGAGCTTTTGATCGTGGTTGCGATCGTGGGGATCCTTGTAGCAATCTCAATTCCAATTTTCAGCGTGCAGCTTCACAAGGCGCGTGTGGCTGCCGATTGGGCAAATCTGCGAGCATACTATTCAGAGATTCAGGCAGATTATATCGCGACCGGGAAGTATAATCCAGAGGTGCCGGCATCAGACAATACAAGTTATCATTATCTTACAGAAATTACATTCCTTGATGGACAAAGGGTCGAACTGAAAGCGGGAAAGATTTTGATTGGGAAATCAAAAGGAGAAAATGGATACGAGATTGTATATTACTGCAATGAATATTTGAGGACACACAACGTGGAACCGCACTATTATAAATGTAGCTTGTCTCTTGGCGCTAGTGCATTATAAACAATGATAGAAGCAGATAAATAAAAGGAAGCAGGACAATGGAACTCCCCCCCAATGTCCTGTTTTTCTTATGTAACAGCAAATCCTTCCAACGCATCTATAGAAGACCGGGATGATCTTTGCAGACCCAGGTGTGGGCTGTAGTTCATATTATGGATACAGAATAGCGAATGTTGTTTGCGTATGGCAAAAAAAATCAATATGTTGATAAAATGCAACAGAGGTGTAATGATAATGAAAAAAATGTAAAAAGATATCAAAAAAATGGTTGACTTTTCCATGGGGATTTGTTATTATAATACTCGCCTTGAGCGACAGGGCAAAACTTATTAAGAGTCATTAAGAAAACTTCTTAAT
>ENA-UPWP01000282-UPWP01000282.1-human-gut-metagenome-genome-assembly--contig:-NODE-282-length-53404-cov-6.706059_pt1 | contig 53404 bp, 49 predicted proteins | sample MGYA00250052_ERZ773380 | MGnify/ENA primary metagenome ERZ773380 (study PRJEB29103, sample SAMN06112063) | human gut metagenome | biome: human gut; feature: ankylosing spondylitis patient; material... | reverse complement strand
TTTTTTCAAGCAGAAGACGGCATACGAGATACGGAACTGTGACTGGAGTTCAGACGTGTGCTCTTCCGATCTCAGGATAGGTTGCTTTCTTACGTTGCTCATACGCTGGATTATCGTGAGTTGCTTCCTGTTTTGACCGTATTTCTCGGAACCGGTATTCGTTCCGGTGAACTTGCGGGCCTTACCTGGGATGATATTGACTTCAAAAAGAATACGATCAGCATCAATCATACGATGAACTATACTGCTACTCTGGACGGAACGTGTAAGTACACTGTGACTGTGCCGAAAAGTAATACGGGAAAGCGGGAAATCCCCATGCTGACAGAAGTGAGGGACACGCTGCTGGCGCTGTATGAAAGAAGAAATGATTTCAATGCAGATAATCAGATCGTAATTGATGGCTATACTAATTTCGTCTTTCGTGATCTGTATGGTCGCGTATACTCCAACCATCGAATCAACCGTCAGCTTAAAAGAATTACGGCGAAATACAATCAGGAGGAACACGCCGAGGCAGAACAAGAAGGCCGAGAGGAAAATCCTCTTCCCCCGATCACATGTCATATGTTGCGGCATACGTTCTGTACAAGGATGATTCTGGGTGGAATAGACTTGAAAACAGTTCAGATTATCATGGGGCACGCAGATGCCGAAACAACCATGCGCGTTTATGCAAACGTGACCAAAGCGCAGGCCCAGAATGAGATGATGCGAATGGAGGGAAAGATGAAGCTGAAGTAGAATTATGCAACTCAAATCCTGTTATCGATGCGAAAATCGGTAACGGGATTTTTTAGGTCCGAGAAAGTATGGAATGCGATGATCGTCGGAAAAGAGCGACCTTGACTGATTGAAAGCGCTCCGTAACTCTGGTATAATTTGAATACCAAGGGGAATTGATGCTATAAATGATGCCATACGAATCTACCAAAAGGCATTCACGAAACAACGGAGTATATGAAAGCGTTTCTCAGGAATCTGCTTCTGAACGAGAAGAATGAGCTTCATAATCGAAATCTACATATAAGTGGACTTTTGAATGAAGAAAAAGTGGATATGGGAAATGCGAAAGTGGATATTGAGAATGAAAAAGTGGACATTGAAAGCGTGCTTTCCGAAAAAGGCAGTAATTTCTCAGTAAAAACGACGGTTCATATTCGTAGACTCTTTTGTGAATGCTATCCTAATAGTTGGCCACAGGAGATGCGGGAGGTTTGACGGTTACGTTATAATTTGAAAAATACGATTGACATACGAGATAAACAGGGCTATGCTTGTATTGCAAAAAAACAAGCTCTTGACAGTGCATGAGGAGGAATTATCATGGCATCACTTTTTCCAAGAGAGGAACACGCCGAAGCACTGTTCCACAGAATTCTGAGCAATCCGGGTGCAGAGCAGCAGTTGTACGAAACCTTCTGCATGGAGCAGGAGAATGCATCGTTTGAGGATGGCGGCGGTGCAGAGTGCAGCTTTGCGAAAGCGCTTTTGCAGGCTTACGAGAACCGCGATATTTCCGCGCTGACGATTGCGCTATGCAATAACACGATGTTCGATCTGCTGCGCACAGCCTATCTTATTCCGTATCGCTTTCATGGCAAAAACGGCGGGAATCCCAGACTGCTGACCGATGCGAACGGTGAGGTGCGCGAGGAATACCGCAATGCCGTCTCGGCACGAGAGCTGCGCAAGTTCCACGATATTTACCGTCAGCACCTGTCTGTACCGCGTGCGGCGCTCTACCTGGCCGATGGCAGTCATCTGCGCCACAAGTACACCAAGGACATGCAGGTGCGGGAGATGTATTCGCCGTCCCGCCGCGGCGTGCTGACGCTGTACGCGCTGCCGGATACGGTCGAGCAGGGTCTGACCGAAGCACAGGCGTACAACATCGTCTGGGACGCATTCAATGAAATCCAGCAGAGGTGTCCGACCGCGATGGTATTCTACGGTCAGGACACCGGCTACAAGTTGCAGAAAAGCCACGATGAACTGGGCGTTCTGCTGCCGCTTAAGGAGTTTGAACATAACATCCTGCACCATCTCGAGCAGGTGGACGGCATTGTGCTGCGCTGTCGTGAGGAGATGATCCATCAGGCTGGCAAGGACTCGCTGCCGCTGTAAAAAGCATAACAAAACCGCTGCTATGAGGAAAACTCACAGCAGCGGTTTTGGCTTGTCTGCAGAAAATCAGGTGCAGTAACGGAACATCTTATCCGTCATAATGCGGGCGAAGATCAGTCCGAGCGGAAGCGCGAGAATGATCAATGTGGCAGACGCGAACCACGAAGCGGAAATGCTCAGGTTCATCATACCGAGATTGTAAATTGCGCGGTAGAGATACAGGCCGGGCACCATAATCACAATAGACGGCACTGTAATCGCGATGCGCGGAAAACCGGAGTGCTTTTTGTACGCAGAAGCCAGCAGTCCGGCGATCATGGTCGCGAAAAATGCGGCAGCCGCAGGTGGAAAAGATGCAAGGTCAACCAGCTCCAGACGCAGCGTGTTGGATATTGCGCCGATAACCGCGGCGGACATCGCCAGTGGTACCGGACTGTTGAACATGATCGAAAAGCCGAACACACCGCAGAAGCTGGCGAGCAGGCGGAATACGATATACTGCAGCATGCTGAGGTTCAGCGGCAGAAAATCTACCGGTTTGAGGTGCAGCGCGAGCGCCATCAGCCATGCGGCCATCGTGGCAATCAATACGATCATTACCGCGTAGCTGAGCCGTTCGAGACCTGACCGCATATCCAGCTTGGCCATGTCGATGCCGCTGGTGATGAACGGAAATCCGGGAATGATGAACAGCATGGAGCAGATGTAGCCGGCTTCGTGCTGGACATTGATGCCGCAGGTCATCTCGGCAATCTTGAGACAGCCCGCGTACACCAGACAGGCTGCTGCGACCGAAACAGTCGTGCAGAGCACAAGCGTCAGATGGTGCTTGGACAGCTTGCAGCGCACGGCGTTGCCGATACCCGCGCCAAAGAATGCGAGTATCATCTCGACCCAGCCGCCGCCGAGCAGAAACGTAAATGCACCGCAGGCGAGGGCAGCCGCCAGACCGAGCATCAGTGGCGAATACAGTCCGTGCACCTGCTCGATTTCGTCAAGGTGGGTGTGCAGCTGCTCGCCGGTCATACGGGAGCAGATGTCGGCAAACTCAGCGACGAACTGCTCGAGTCGGTTGAGCTTTGAGGTGTTGACGCCTGTGCTGGTCAGCGTGAGCGTTTGCGAAAATGCCTGTTCACCGTCAAAGCAGGTGTATTCGATCGAGGTCAGGCCAATGTCGGCTGCACAGACCAGCCCCAGCTCCTCCGCGAGCGTGTTCATCGAACTGCGGACACGCCATGCACCGGTGCCGCATGAGAGCAGCATCAAGCCGGTGCGGCCGATGACGGAGGCCTTCTCACGCAAGGGCGCGGCAGAGATCGGTAGAGTAGCATCATGTGATGTGTAATCGTGCCACGCAATGTGCATGTGGTTGGGGCGAAAAGCAGTTTGCGGCATAGTAATACACTTCCTTATATGGCTGTATTGTAGTCGTTCTGTGCAGTAAAGTCAATAGATGAATGTAGAAAACGTCTGTTCAATTATTTGTAAAAGTAAATTCCTGTTGGGTGTGGAATTTAGCCTTACAAACTTATTCGCTGTTCTCTTATGGAAGTGGAATTATAAAAGAACCGTTTAGGTAAAAAGTACTGCACCATCCTATAAAGGCTACGGATGGATTCCATGACCGTATGGAATGCGATGTTCGTCAGAAAAGAGCGACCTTGACTGATTGAAAGCGTATCATATGCAATATTGAGCGAATGGGTTCAGTTGAGATTTCGAGTAGTAGAGCGCCGAAAAAGTGTTATAATGAATAAGTAAAAGGAAGACCGGTGCGAACTAAGCGCAAGTGCAGGCGGTACTGCGCTGAGTATGCCACGTATGCCAAAGCGTGTGCCAGTGAGAGAATTGTAAACAACAAGGAATCGCAGACTTTTAATCGAGGCCGATTTAACCGCTGTTGAGCGACCGCAGAGGGTCAACAGCGGCTTGCAGACCTTTGTCCGTTCAGGTCATAATTTCCCGACGATGAAACCTTTGGACTAACAAAAGTCACGGTATATCTAAGGATTTCGGCTTTCAAGAACCTTTGAAAAACTGAATTTAACTCACTTTTAACTCACTTCAGATGAGTTTGAGTGAAACAGCAAAGGGACGGTGTTCAAACCGTCCCTTTTTTGTGCTCTGATTCAGTTGTCAGGAAATCATAATCTTATTGTTCAGTTCTGTAAAGGCTTCTTTCTTTTTGGCTTCCTGAATCTCGTTGTAAATGTTCATCGTGGTTTGAACGTCAGAGTGTCCCATGATTGCCATAATCAGCTTGATGTTGTTTTCCGCTTCACATAGGCGCGTACAGAATGTGTGTCTGAGGTTGTGAACGGAAAAGTGTCTGATAACCACAGGGGAACGGCGTTCTTTCTTTGCCTGTTCTGCTTCTTTGGCGTTGGCTTCCGTATAGATACGAACGATAGCCCTGTTTATATCATGGGGAAGAAGAACGTTTCCATAGCGATTGATGAACACGAAGTCGGTATAACCATCGACTTCTAATTCACAGTATGAACCAAGTTGCATCTGCTGTTGCTTCAGTTTAAGCAGAGTTGTCTCTATTTTACAAGGGATATGATGTTGATGGTAAACTTTCTCGTTGTCACTGTGGCCAACTATTAGGATAGCATTCACACCTTGTTTACAGCAGAGCACTATGGAATAATAAATCCAGTTTTATTGCATAAGTTTAAAGGCTATAATAAGGAAAACGGCAAACCAGATGAAAGTCTGGGACGCAAAGCCAGAAGAGGCTAAAGTCAGAAAGTTTGACCAGGTCAGCCGGTTGCAACTGTTTCTATATCATATATGGAAAAGATGTAAAAGCGGAAGAGCTCTCGATAACTTTTATACTATATCGATGAGTGATTCTAAAGAAATGTAGTAGGGATACGGGCATATTTGGGCAAGTATCCTTTTTATATGCCAAAATGGGTACGAAAACTGGCAGGGACAGGTTCTCTGTATACAGATAAAAGCAGGATGAAGAAGGCATAAGACGAAGCGAGGATTTTTATAAAATGGAAAATTATGAAGAAAAAATATATTCTTTAGGTGAGACTGTAACGGGACAGACACAGGCTATGTCACAGGCCGTACAGAAAACGCTGGAAAATAATGGCGGGGTAGGTATAATGACAGGATCTTATGACCAAAACCTGTCTATTTTGTCTGTGGATAATCTGCTGTTGCATAGTACAGGATATACATTCGATACTTTCATGGAACAGACAAAAGGCTCATTGAGAAACTTCTTTTATGACGAGGAAGATAGACTGGAGCGAGACCGTTTTTTGCAGCTTCACGGAACAGGGGAAGCACAGATCCTTACAGCAGACGGTACAGTGAAAAATGTACGGCTTTGTAAAGAGGATGCGACAGATGAGGCGGGCAGACAGATCTGGGTTATGTCCGTACAGGTCAACTGGGATCATGTAAATTTGACACTGCTCAATGAGGCTATCCATTCCGGCTTCTGGTATTTTGACTGTGACGAAAACAGTGAGATTGTGAATGCAAACTGGAGTCATGAATTCCGAAAAATGCTTGGCTATCATGACACTCTGGACTTTCCGAATAAACTGGAATCCTGGTCAGATCTTCTGCATCCACAGGATAAAGAAAGAGTAATGGTGCAGCTTCAGGCGGCAATTAAGGATAAGACGAACCAGATAAAATACCAGGTAGAGTATCGCATGAGAATGAAGGATAATCAATACCAGTGGTTTCGGGCATCGGCAGAAGTAATACGCCGTCTGGATGGTTCTGCCAGCAGGATTGCCGGGATTTTTATTAACATTGATGCGGAGAAAAAAGAAATCATGCAGGCACAAAAATCTGCTGCTTTCCACCGGGCTTTTACGAAAGCAAATTTGTGCGAGTATTATGTGAATCTGGAAGCGAATACTTTTGATACCTTTAAGGTTGAACCGTCCCTGATGACCGTCTTTGAACAGAGTTATACGTGGGATGAATTGATTCGGCATTTTGTGGATTCCTATGTTGTGGAGACAGATAAGAAGGCGGTATCCTCTTTTTACGACCGTGGTTATATTGCAGAAAAGCTGAAGGGTCTGGAAACCGAATTGGCTTTAGAGTGCCGTATCACTCTGAATGGAGAAGAACGATGGGTCCGCAATGTGGTCATACGTGGCGAAATAGAGGATTCAGAATATGCCATGATCTTTCTGCGTGATATCACAGAGGCAAAGGTAGAGAGCGCACGGCATCTGCAGATGGCAGCGGATAATGCTTCCATGGAGCAGCTGATTCAGAGTTTTACAAACCATTCAGAAGTATCTGGAACATACTGGTGTTGAATGGTACTGAAAAACCGGCGAAAACCGCATAAATTCAAGTCCTTTCAGTCATTGGCAACAAATAAACCTTACAGATAAAGGATAATTGAAAAATTGCGGTTTGGCAAGTAAATTTTCCCGTTGGAGGGATATTAGGAGGGATGTGGAGGGATATTCATTACTCCCCTCCCGGCAAGATACTTATAAATATATTTATAGAAGAAAAGCAGTCAGCACCTATCACTGACAATCTGATATAAGGAGCTGACGAAGAATGAGGAATAAAGAATATTACGAAGAACGATTTAAGGATTATCCAGACCTTGTGAATTTGGAACAGTTCAGAGAAATGCTGGGCGGCATAGGCGACACCACCGCAAGAAAGCTCATGCGGCAGAACAAGGTCAAACATTTTTATATCCGCTCTACCTATCTTATACCAAAAGCAAATGTGATTGATTATGTGCTGGGTGAACATTATGCGGAGTACAAGTATTCCTTAAAAGTTCAGATATGATTTTTTAGGACGTTCAGAAATGAGCGTCCTTTTTTGTACCCAAAATGAAAGGAGAAAACAATCCATATGAAAAAGATACTCAACCGGCTGCTGGCTGGTTTCCTTAGTCTGGCAGCGGTGTTTACCACTCTACCGGCTTCGCAGGTTCATGCTGCCGAGACGCAATACTGGACAGAGTCAGCAGAACGAGCCGGTCATATTGAAAAGGTGATGAACGACGGCTCTATCGGTTCAACCTTTAATGAGGGCATTATGAAAGTGGAGGGCGAGACAGCCTACTGTATTGACATCAACACAGACTTCCGCAATGGATACAAGACCAGAGCGGACGCAAGCACACGCATGAGTGCAGACCAGATCGCTGACGTTGCCCTCTCGCTGGAATACGTCAAACAGTATGCCGCCAGTCACAGCAGTCTGAATTATAAACAGGTCTACTTGCTGGAACAGTGTGTGGTCTGGCAGCGTTTGAGCGTTCATCTTGGCTGGCAGTGCGATAACGTCCGTGCTTCCTATGATGAAATCTCAAAGGCAGTACAGGACGAAGTCTACAGCGGTGCGAAAGCCTTTGTCAGTGAGAATAAAGGACGGTATGAGTGCGGCGGCTATATCTACTCCGGCGAGGGGCAGGAATTAGGTCAGTTCTGGGCGAAGCTGGCTGTCGGAAATGCCACACTGAAAAAGACTTCCAGTAATACCGGCATTACAGACGGCAACGGGAATTATTCAATCGCCGGTGCGGTTTATGGTGTCTATTCTGATAAAGGCTGCACAGAGCAGCTTGCCACCCTTACAACGGATACCAGCGGAAATACAGAAACCGTGGAGGTCAAAGCTGGTACGGTCTATATCAAGGAGCTGTCCGCTCCGGCTGGCTACAAGCTGGACAAGACTGTGTATCCGTTATCCGTGGAAGCCGGAAAGACCGCCACTTTGAGCGTATCGGATACGCCAAAGGTCATAGATACCCTTATCGAACTGTTTAAGATTGATATGGAGACAGGAAAAGCTACCGCACAGGGTAACGCTTCCTTAGAGGGTGCAGAGTTTACATGGAATTTCTATGCCGGATATTATACGGCTGACAACCTCCCGTCAGAGCCTACAAGGACGTGGACGACAAAGACACTCGCTGAAAAAGACAGCGACGGCACGGTTCACTATGTATCCCGGCTGGCTGATAAATATAAGGTATCCGGCGACAGCTTTTATACACAGGACGGAGTAGCCGTGCTTCCGCTGGGTACGCTGACCGTGGAAGAAACAAAGTCTCCCTCCGGCTATCTGTTAGAGGGCGCATATATGCAAGCTGCCGGAAGCGAAGAACAGATTACCGGCTTGTATATCACACAGATTACCGAGGACGGGGAGCTGGCTGTCCTTACCGGCAGCAATCAATTTTCTGTATCCGACAAGGTCATTCGTGGCGGCGTGCAGATACAGAAACGGGATTTAGAGACAAAGGATACCAAAGCACAGGGCGGCGCAACGCTGAAAGACGCTGCCTTTGAGATTATCACGCTCAATGACAATCCCGTGCTGGTAGACGGCAAGCTCTACAATAAGGGCGAAGTCGTTAAAACAATCCGTACCGGCATTGACGGTATCGCTTCTACTGCTGCGGACACGCTGCCATACGGGAAATACCGTATCGAAGAAAGCGAAGCTCCCGACGGTTATCTGACCGAGGGCGCTAAAGCGGTAGAGTTTTCCATCACAGAGAACGGGAAAATCGTGGATTTGACCGGCGAAGATACGTCCATCTATAACCAGATTAAGCGTGGCGACATTGAGGGTGTGAAGATTGGTGCCGGAACACATCAGCGTCTTGCAAATGTTCCGTTTCGGATCACGAGCAAGACTACCGGCGAGAGTCATATCATTGTGACGGACGCAAACGGTCAGTTTTCCACTTCTTCTGCATGGGTATCCCACAAGCAGAACACAAACGAGGGCAAGAACAGCGAGGACGGTATCTGGTTCGGCACATCAGAGCCGGACGACTCCAAAGGTGCGCTCCTGTATGACACCTACGAGATTGAGGAACTCCGCTGCGACAGCAACAAAGGCTTTCAACTTATTCCTGCCTTTGAAATCGTGGTATCCAAAGATAAGATAGTCATTGACTTAGGAACACTGACGGACGAATACGAGAAAGAGCTTACTATCCATACCACAGCCACAGGTACGGACGGTGAGAAGTCCATCATTGCCGGTAAAGAGGTGACTATCGTGGATACCGTCGCTTTAGATGGTCTGGAAGTCGGTACAAAGTACCAGCTCAAAGGCTGGCAGATGGTAAAAGATGAAAACGCCGAGCTGCTCATTGACGGCGAGCCGGTGCAGAGTGATTACACCTTTACCGCAAATAAAGAGCAGATGGAGGTTGAGGTATCCTTTACCTTTAATGCTTCTGCCCTTGCCGGGAAAAATCTGGTGACTTTTGAGGAACTCTACGACGTGACGAACCCGGACGAGCCGGTAAAGGTAGCGGAACATAAGGACATTGACGACGAGGGGCAGACCGTACTTATTACCGAGCGGATAATTGAAATCCACACAACGGCGACAGGTTCGGACGGTGAAAAGGAAATCACTGCCGGTAAAGAGGTGACTATCGTGGATACCGTCACTCTTAGCGGTCTGGAAGTTGGTACAGCTTATCAGCTCAAAGGCTGGCAGATGGTAAAAGACGAAAATGCGGAGCTGCTCATTGACGGTAAACGTGTGGAGAATGATTATACCTTTACGGCTGACAGTGAGAATATGGAGGTTGAAATTGTCTTTACCTTTGACGCTTCCTCTCTTGCCGGAAAGCAGCTTGTCACATTCGAGGAGCTTTACGACGTGACAAACCCGGACGAGCCGGTAAAAGTCACAGAGCATAAAGACATCACCGACGAGGGGCAGACTGTGACAATCAAGGAAGTGCCGGAAGAACCAGAGCAGCCGGATACACCAGAAACTCCAGAGACACCCGACACGCCGGAGACTCCGACAAAATCAACGGACGCTCCTAAAACGGGCGATACTACGAATATAGCCGCCTTTGCTGTCATGCTCGGACTGTCTGCGGCTGGTATTGCTTTTGCTGCTTACAGGAAATTCCGCTCCTTAAAGCGTAAATAACCGGGTGGCTGCCTATGGAACTACATATCCGTTCACCGCCTCTATCTTTATTCAGTCCTTGCGGCTGACACGTTACCTAAATTCTGCTTGTTTGTCCTAAATCTTTCTGCATGGGGATTGTCAAGGGTGCGAAGCACAACGCCTGCCCTTGATTATCCACAAGCAGACAGATATTCTCTGCAAGGCAGAATGAAACTATCATATTCAAAACTATAGAAAGAAACGAGGTAAAGAAATTTATGGAATTAAAACACGTTATCCCTAATATGGAAAAAACATTCGGAAATCTGGAATATGCCGGTGAGGGCAAGGTCGATCAGCGACGGATCAACGGACGTATGACAGTCGTTTCCCGGAGCTACAACCTGTACTCTGACGTGCAGCGTGCAGATGATATTGTGGTATTTCTCCCGGCTTCCGCTGGTGAGAAGAACTTTGAAATTGAGGAAAAGGTGAAGCTCATTAACCCTAAAATCACCGCTACCGGCTACAAAATCGGCAGCCGTGGATTTACCAATTACATTTTATCCGCTGATGATATGGTGAAAGCATAAGGAGGTACAGAACAGATGAGATTAGCAAACGGGATTATCATTGACAAAGAGAAAACTTTCGGGATTTTGAAATTTTCAGCTTTACGCCGTGAGGTACACGTCCAGAATGAGGACGGTACGGTGTCCGAGGAAATCAAGGAGCGTACCTACGATTTGAAGTCCAGAGGACAGGGGCGCATGATACAGGTATCCATTCCGGCGAGCGTGCCTTTAAAAGAATTTGACTATAACGCCGAGGTGGAGCTTATCAACCCGGTAGCCGACACTGTGGCGACAGCTACGTTTCAAGGGGCAGATGTGGACTGGTATATCAAGGCAGACGATATTGTGTTAAGAAATAAACCGGCTGCCGGTAATCAGAACCAGACACAGAAGAAATAGGTGATACCCTATGAGACATTTTCAGAGAAAGGGCAACCGTATCCGGGCAAGTGACAGGACGCTTGTATTCCGCACGGCAACCGGCTTTCTGCTTCTGGTGTTCCTTGTGGTGGTGCTGCTCTTAAATATCGGCACGCTGTTTCATACGGACTGGAAATCAGCTTCTCTGCTCCATGAGGGCAGCCTCCATCTGACCGTCACGCCATACATGATAGGTTCTGTCATGGTAGCCGGTGCGGTGAGTGTGGCGGCTGCCTTTTTGTATCGGTATTTCCTGCCGGATAAAGTAAAACAGCTTTCCCACCGGCAAAAGCTGGCACGCATGATATTAGAGAATGGGTGGTATGAGTCTGAAAAGACACAGGATGGCGGTTTTTTCAAAGACCTGCCGGACAGCCGTTCCAGAGAGAAAATCACCCACTTTCCCAAAGTGTACTATCGGCTGGAGCATGGACTTATCCATATACAGGCAGAGATCACACTGGGAAAGTATCAAGAGCAGCTCTTACATTTGGAGAAGAAGCTGGAAACCGGCTTATATTGCGAACTGGTATCCAAAGAGCTGAAAGACAGCTTTGTGGAGTATGTGCTGCTCTATGACACCATTGCGAACCGTATCACTATTGACGAAGTACAGGCGGCGCACGGCAGCCTAAAGCTCATGGCTAACGTATCATGGGAATATGACAAGCTCCCTCATATGCTCATAGCCGGTGGCACAGGTGGAGGAAAAACCTATTTTATCCTTACCATCATTGAAGCTCTGCTGCGTACCAACGCACAGATGTATGTACTTGACCCTAAGAACGCTGACCTTGCCGATTTATCCGCTGTCATGCCGGAGGTCTATTACCGCAAGGAGGATATTACCGCCTGTATCGAGCGTTTCTACGACGGTATGATGGAGCGGAGTGAAGCTATGAAGCTAATGGACGGCTACAAGACCGGGGAAAACTACGCCTATCTTAACTTGCCGCCCCACTTCCTTATTTTTGACGAGTATGTGGCATTTATGGAAATGCTGACGACAAAGGAAAACGCTGCGGTCTTGAACAAGCTGAAACAGATTGTCATGCTTGGTCGGCAAGCCGGATACTTCCTTATCCTTGCCTGTCAGCGTCCAGACGCAAAGTATCTCGGTGACGGTATCCGTGACCAGTTTAATTTCCGTGTGGCATTAGGGCGCATGAGCGAGCTGGGATACTCTATGATGTTCGGGGAAGTAGACAAGGACTTTTTTCTGAAGCAGATCAAAGGGCGTGGCTACGTTGACGTGGGAACAAATGTCATATCGGAGTTTTACACTCCCTTAGTACCAAAAGGGCATGATTTTCTAAAAGAAATCGGGAGACTCATGCAGCAAAGGCAGGACGGACAGGCGGCGTGCGAAGCGAAAGCCGCTGGTACGGACTAGCCGTGTTGGTGTGGCGCAAGCCACGCCAACTATTCGCCCCCGGTATCTAACAGGGGGGCACAATTACAACAGGAAACAGTCTCAAAAGTATGGAAAGTCCTTGTGTTTTAAGGACTTTTCGTGCTGATGGGCGTGTCAACTGGAATAGCTTTTAGTTGACACTGGCAGATAGGAGGAATTTGACTGAATGATACAGACTGGATAACCAGCTTCAAGGAAAAGCGGCTCTCTTACGGCGTTTCACAGAATAAAATCGCTGTGGCAGCCGGTATCACCCGGCAATATCTGAACAAGATTGAGTCCGGCGGTGCTGCTCCCAGCGAGGACGTGAAAGAACATCTACTGCAAGCTCTGGAACGTTATAACCCGGAGTCACCGCTTACCATGCTATTTGACTATGTAAGGATACGCTTCCCGACTACGGACGTACAGTTTGTTGTGAGCAAAATCCTTAGATTGAAGCTGGACTTTATGATACATGAGGATTACGGATTTTATAACTATCCAGAGCATTACTACATGGGAGATATTTTCGTTCTGGTATCCCCCGACGTGGAAAAAGGCGTGCTGCTGGAACTGAAAGGAAAAGGCTGCCGACAGTTTGAAAATTTCCTGCTGGCACAGCATAGGAGCTGGTATGACTTTCTCATGGACGCATTGGTGGCGGGCGGCGTGATAAAACGCCTTGACCTTGCTATCAACGATATGGTGGGGATACTGGATATTCCAGAACTGACAAAAAAGTGCCGGAATGAGGAATGTATCTCTGTCTTTCGGAGTTTTAAATCTTACCGTTCCGGCGAGCTGGTACAGAGCCGTGAAGAAAATAAATCCAGCATGGGAAACACGCTGTATATCGGCTCTCTGAAATCAGAGGTTTACTTCTGTATCTACGAGAAAGATTATGAGCAGCTTGTAAAATATGACATTCCCTTAGAGGAAACGCCCATCAAAAACCGCTTTGAAATCCGCTTAAAAAATGAGCGTGCCTATTATGCGGTGCGTGATTTGCTGACATACTATGACGCTGAACGTACCGCTTTTTCTATCATTAACCGCTATGTGCGCTTTGTCGATAAAGACGACACGAAACGCCGGAGCGAGTGGCAGACCAATGAGCGGTGGGCATGGTTTCTCGGAAAAGACCGGGGGCGTTTGAAGCTGACGACACAGCCAGAACCCTATGACTTTAACCGCACGCTGAACTGGCTGGCACGACAGGTCGCCCCTACTTTACAGGTAGCGGAAACACTGGATAAGCAGAACGATACCACCATTATCCGGGATATGGTGAAAAACGCAAAGCTCACTGACCGGCTGAAAAAGGTCTTGCAGCAGCTTTCGGTGAGTACGGAAGAAATGATTATGGAGGAATAGATATGTGGCATTTATTTTGTGACCTGCTGCTGGTGTCGGCAGGTATGGGTATCGGCGTGGTGCTGATGTGTATTTTACAGGTAGGCAAAGCAGCCGACGAAGAAATGAAAAATATTAAAGCAGAAAGGAATGAGGATAAATGAATTTCGGTCAGAACTTATACAACTGGTTTTTAAGCAATGCACAGAGCTTAGTGCTGATGGCGATTGTTGTAATCGGTATCTACTTAGGCTTTAAGCGTGAATTTTCCAAACTTATCGGCTTTCTGGTAATTGCGCTCATTGCGGTAGGTCTGGTATTCAATGCCGGTGGCGTAAAAGATGTGCTGCTGGAGTTGTTCAACCGTATTATCGGGGCATAATATATGCGTGATATTTTTACCGACATACAGGCAAGGATCGGCTGCTCTTACATCTCGGACTTGCCCTACTACAAACGGGCGGTCTGGTTCGAGATGAAGCGGCTTCCCCTTGCCGAGTATCCAAAACAGCAGCTAGAGGACTTTTCACGTTATGTATTCGGCGTGAAGTATGCTATCTTAACAGAAGTGATGGCACGTTTAGAAAGGACGTGATGAAAAAGCAATGTATGAAATGAGACTTTATATCCTTAACATCACAAAACCCTACTCGGAGGACGAGGACGGGTACACCGGGGAATGGTTTGACTGCCCGGTAGATTTTGAGGAAGTAAAAGAAAAGCTTGGTGTCAAAGAAGTGGAGGAAATCGAGATTGCCGACTATGAGCTTCCCTTTTCCCTTACGCCCAGCATGAGCCTGTGGGAAATCAATGGTATCTGCCGCCAGATACAGGAAATCGAGGGTACACCTGTGGGAAAGGAATTACAGGCGATTGTCTATAAATGGTTTCAGAATATCGAAGATTTTCTCAACCACAAGGACGAGATACTCCACTATGACGTGGCAGACCCTACCGCTTTAGCGAAGTATCGCATTTTGGAGGAACACTGTTTCGGGGAGCTGCCGCCGGAGCTTACGGCACATATCGACTATGCTTCCTATGGGCGTGAGCTGGAACAAAGCGACAGATACCTGTTCACTTCCAGCGGTGTGTTCCGCTATCAATAAGGCGGTGCGCCTATGGAGGAAATGCGTGTCTATATCGCCAACTTAGGCAAATACAATGAGGGCGAGCTGGTAGGCGCATGGTTTACGCCGCCGGTGGACTACGACGAGATGGCAGAGCGTATCGGCTTGAATGGCAATTATGAAGAATATGCTATCCATGATTATGAGCTGCCGTTCCCTGTGGACGAATATACGCCGATTGAAGAAGTCAACCGGCTGTGCGCTATGATTGAGGAACTGGATTATCCTATCAGTGAAGTGGTGGACGATTTGCTCACCCATTTTACGAGTGTGGAGGAACTCTACGAGCATAAGGACGATATTATCCAGTATCCCGGCTGCGAGAACATGGTAGACGTTGCTTATTACCTCATTGACGAGTGCAGCTCTCTGGGCGAGATACCAGACCGTTTGAGAAATTACATTGACTATGAAGCCTATGCCCGTGATATTGACTTAGAAAGTTGTTTCATAGAGACAAGATATGGGGTATTTGAAATCCCCTACTAGCTGTCAGATCTAACGCAAGTGTTCTTCTGGCAGTTTTTTTATTGCAGCAGTCTGTATATACAGGCTGCTGTATTCATTTCAGAAGAAAGGAATGGTACGAGACTTTGAAAAAAATTAGAAGCTACACAAGTATCTGGAACGTGGAAAAGGTCATTTACGCTATCAATGATTTTCAACTCCCGTTCCCGATTACCTTTACACAGATGGCATGGTTTGTTGTCTCCCTGTTTGTGGTTATCCTGTTCGGGGAGCTGCCGCCCTTTTCCCTCATTGACGGGGCGTTTCTTAAATATTTTGGTATCCCCGTCGCCCTTACATGGTTTATGAGCCAGAAAACTTTTGACGGCAAGAAACCTTTCGGATTTTTAAAATCCAGTGTCAGCTATCTGGTGCGCCCTAAAGTGACCTATGCCGGGAAACCAGTGAAACTGGGGAAAGAAAAATTCGATACCGCCATCACAGCAGTTAGGAGTGATTTGTATGTTCCCAATTAAATATATCGAAGACAATCTAGTGTTCAACCATGACGGGGAGTGCTTCGCCTATTATGAGCTGCTCCCCTATAATTACTCGTTCCTATCGCCGGAGGAAAAATACCGGCTGCATGACAGCTTCCGTCAGCTTATCGCACAGAACCGTGACGGGAAGATACACGCCTTGCAGATAAGCACGGAGTCCAGTATCCGACAGATACAGGAACGCTCCAAAGAGGAAGTGACCGGGCGGCTGCGTGAAATCGCCTGTGAGAAGATAGACGAACAGACGGACGCTTTAGTGGATATGATTGGTGAAAATCAGATTGATTACCGCTTTTTTCTTGGCTTTAAGCTGCTGGTGAACGAGGAAGAAATCAGTCTGAAAGGCGCAAGGAAATCCCTGTCCATGACCTTTGCTGACTTCCTCTATGAAGTCAACCACAAGCTGATGGGTGACTTTGTCTCCATGAGCAATGATGAAATCAACCGCTTTCTAAAGATGGAGAAACTATTGGAGAATAAAATCGCTCGCCGGTTCAAGGTGCGCCGTCTGGAGAAAAAGGACTTCGGCTATCTTTTGGAGCATATCTACGGCAAGACCGGCGTTGCCTATGAGGACTATTCCTATGACTTTCCTGTAAAAAAGCTGAAACGGGAAACGCTGGTAAAACGGTATGACCTTATCCGTCCGACACGCTGCTTAGTGGAAGAAAATCAGCGATACCTCCGTCTGGAAAGTGAAAATCAGACGGCGTATGCCGCCTACTTCACGATTAACAATATCGTAGGGGAGCTGGATTTTCCATCTTCGGAAATCTTCTACTACCAACAGCAGCAGTTTACGTTCCCGGTGTCCACCTCTATGAACGTGGAAATCGTCACCAACAAAAAGGCGCTGACAACGGTACGCAACAAAAAGAAAGAGCTGAAAGATTTGGATAACCACGCATGGGAAGCCGGGAACGAAACCGGCAACAGTGTGGTGGAAGCTCTGGACTCGGTCAATGAGCTGGAAACTGCCCTAGACCAGAGCAAAGAGTCCATGTATAAGCTCTCCTATGTGGTGCGTGTGTCTGCGGACAGTCTGGACGAACTGAAACGCCGCTGCGACGAGGTCAAAGATTTTTACGACGACTTGAACGTAAAGCTGGTGCGCCCTTTTGGTGATATGCTCGGACTTCACAGCGAGTTCATTCCTGCCAGCAAGCGATACATAAACGATTATATCCAGTATGTGACCAGCGATTTTCTGGCTGGTCTGGGTTTCGGTGCGACACAGCAGCTAGGGGAAAAGGACGGTATCTATATCGGCTATAACCTCGATACCGGCAGGAACGTGTACCTAAAACCCAGCCTTGCGGCACAGGGAGTCGAAGGCTCTGTCACAAATGCGCTGGCGGCTGCCTTTCTCGGTTCTCTGGGCGGTGGAAAATCATTCTGCAATAACCTCATTATCTATTATTCTGTACTGTTCGGTGGTCATGCGGTGATTATTGACCCAAAATCAGAGCGTGGCAGATGGAAAGAGACACTCCCGGAGATTTCGGAGGAAATCAATATCGTAAACCTCACCAACAGCGAAGAAAACAGGGGTATGCTTGACCCGTATGTGATTATGAAAGACGTACATGACGGGGAAAGCCTTGCCGTGGATATTCTGACCTTTCTGACAGGTATCCGATACCGTGACGGCGAAAAATTCCCTGTCCTCATGGCGGCACTACAGGAAGTGACAAAGGGAGAAAAACACGGACTTCTCTGTGTGGTGGACGAGCTGCGGAAAATCGGCACGCCAACGGCAAACAGTATCGCCAGCCATATCCAGAGTATTGCGCACTATGACTTTGCACATCTGCTCTTTTCCGACGGAACGGTGGAACATTCTATCAGTCTGGACAAGCAGCTTAACATCATACAGGTGGCTGACCTTGTACTGCCGGATTGTGACACGAAGCTGGAGGACTACACCTCTACGGAGCTGCTCTCTGTAGCTATCCTTATGGACATCAGTACCTTTGCCTTAGATTTTATCCATTCTGACAGGAGTATTTTTAAAATCGTGGACTTAGACGAAGCGTGGACGTTCTTACAGGTGACACAGGGGAAATCCCTCTCTAATAAACTTATCCGTGCCGGGCGCTCCATGAACGCCGCCGTCTATTTCGTGACGCAAAATTCCGGCGACGTGGACGACGAGAAAATGAAGAACAATATCGGTCTGAAATTTGCGTTCCGCTCCACGGACAGCAAGGAGATTAAAAACACGCTGGAATTTTTCGGCGTGGACGGCGACGACGAGAACAACCAGAAGCGGCTCCGGGATTTGGAGAACGGGCAATGCCTGTTTCAAGACCTCTATGGGCGTGTGGGCGTTGTCCAGATACACCCGGTCTTTGCGGATTTATTTGCCGCTTTTGATACCAGACCGCCAAAGCAGCGTGAAGAAACGAGGGAGAGCCTATGAGGAAACGAAACATCCTGCGCTATCTCGGTATCGCCCTGCTGGTGGTGTTCGGTATTCTGGCGTTTCTCTCCATCACAGGTACGGTGGCTCATGCTGCCGGTCTGGTGGACGATACAGTGGACGCTGCCAATGAATACTCAAAATATCCGCTGGAAAACTATCAGCTTGACTTCTATGTAGACAGCTCGTGGGATTGGCTGCCATGGAACTGGCTGGACGGTATCGGTAAGAGTATCCAGTACGGACTCTATGCGATAACTAATTTTGTCTGGACAGTGAGTATGTATATCTCCAACGCCACTGGCTATGTGGTGCAGGAAGCCTATAAGCTGGACTTTATTTCAGATACGGCAGACGCAATCGGAAAGAATATCCAGACCCTTGCCGGGGTGACGGAGAACGGATTTTCCACACAGGGATTTTATGTAGGCTTCCTGCTTATCCTCATTCTGGTCGTGGGTATCTATGTAGCCTATGTGGGATTGCTGAAACGGGAAACGACAAAGGCGGTTCACGCCGTCCTTAACTTCCTTGTGGTCTTTCTCCTGTCAGCGTCCTTTATCGCCTATGCCCCTAACTACATTGCAAAAATCAATGATTTTTCCTCGGACATCAGTAGTGCGGCTCTGACGCTGGGTACAAAAATCACGCTGCCAGACTCCAGCAGTCAGGGGAAAGACAGCGTTGACCTTATCCGTGACAGCCTGTTTTCCATACAGGTAAAGCAGCCGTGGCTCTTATTGCAGTATGATACGACAGATGTAGACAGTCTCGGTGCTGATCGGGTGGAGAGCCTGCTGTCTGCCAGTCCAGACACCGACGAAAGAGAGAATATCGTGATTGAGGAAATCGAGGACAGGGATAACAACAACATGAGCATTACTAAAACCATGAGCCGGTTAGGTACAGTCGTCTTTCTGTTTATCTTCAATATCGGTATCTCTGTCTTTGTGTTCCTGCTTACCGGCATGATGATTTTCTCGCAAGTGCTGTTTATCATTTATGCCATGTTCCTGCCGGTGAGTTTTATCCTGTCCATGATACCGACGTATGAGGGCATGGGGAAACGGGCGGTCACAAAGCTGTTCAACACTATTATGCTGCGTGCCGGTATTACCCTTATCATCACCGCCGCCTTTAGCGTCAGCACAATGTTTTACTCTATTTCAGCCGGGTATCCGTTCTTTATGATAGCCTTTTTGCAGATTGTCACCTTTGCCGGTATCTATTTCAAGATGGGCGATTTAATGTCCATGTTCAGCTTACAGTCCAATGACACCCAACAGGTCGGCAGACGTATCATGCGCCGCCCGTATCTGTTCCTCAACCGTGGGGCAAGGCGTTTGGAGCGTCGTATCGGCAGGACACTGACGGCTGGTGCTGCCGGTGGCGTGGTAGGAGCTGCGGCGGCTTCCGGCTCTAAATCTGATACCAAAAGAGCCGCTTCCCGTCCTAACCATAGTACCGGGCAAAACCCGGGCACTTTTTCCGGGAAACGTGCCGCTTCTGCTGTAGGTAATACGGAAGAAAAACAGCGTGCCGGTGACACCAGCCGGAAATCACAGGCTGGCAAGGCACAGGACAGGAAAAACCTGTCACAGTCTGGCTATGCGGCTTCCACAGAACAGACAACAAAGGTATCCGGCGTTCAGCGTGACGTTATAGAGAACCGCCATGCAAGGCGGCATGATCGGAGCAACCGGCAGGAGAACCGCCGTCCATCTATCGCTCAAAGGCGCATGGAAATGGAGAAAGCGAAACAGGCAGGATCAGCGACAAAGGCTGCCCCTGTCCATGAGCGTCCAGCGACACAGCCGGTATTAGAAAAACCTACTTCCCCGGTGGCTGCTTCTAAGGTGCAGCATAGTGAACCTATGAAAAAAGAGCGTCCGGCGGTATCCCGTGAGAATGTAGCAAAATATCCCACACCCAAAGAGCCGGTGTCAAAGACACAGGAAATCCGTACACAGGTGAAGAATGAGCCGGTGTCTCATGCGCCGGGAGTAAAAAATCCGGCTCTCCCGGAACGAAAGAACCCATCTTTGCCCGGGAATAAGGAAATCCGGCAGACTGCCACGAAACGGTCTGTCCAGAAAAATATCGAGCGTAACACCGTGAAGAAAACTACCACAAAGAAAGGACGGAAACAATGAAGCTGCGCCATCTGCTGATATTTGGATGGATTTTCACGGGGATTATCAGCTTGCTTTTGTTCCTTTTTATCGTCACTTCTGACGACGAGGAAAGCAGCGGCGCACAGTTTGACTATTCGGGGTTGAACCTGTCAGCGGAGGTTTTGAAACATCAGCCTACTGTTGAAAAATACGCACGGAAGTACGGCATTGAGGACTATGTGAACTATCTGCTCGCCATCATGCAGGTGGAGTCCGGCGGCACAGGCGAGGACGTTATGCAGTCCAGTGAAAGTCTTGGTCTGCCGCCCAATTCCCTTAATACGGAGCAGTCGATTGAGCAGGGGTGCAAGTATTTTGCTTCCCTGCTTTCTTCAGCAGAAGCGAAAGACTGCGATATAAATACCGTCGTCCAGAGTTACAACTATGGCGGCGGTTTTATCGACTATGTGGCTGCTCGTGGAAAGAAATACAGCTTTGCACTGGCAGAGAGCTTCGCAAGGGAGAAATCCGGCGGCGTCAAGGTGGACTATAAGAATGAAATCTCCATCAAGCAGAACGGCGGCTGGCGGTATAAATACGGGAATATGTTCTATGTACAGCTTGTCTCACAATATCTGGCTGTACCTCATTTCAGCGACGCAACCGTACAGGCAATATTCAATGAAGCCTTAAAATATCAAGGCTGGAACTATGTCTATGGCGGCAGCAATCCTAATACTTCCTTTGATTGCAGCGGTCTGGTTCAGTGGTGCTATGGAAAAGCCGGTATCTCACTTCCCAGAACGGCACAGGCACAGTATGACGCTGTGCAGCATATCCCTCTGTCACAGGCAAAAGCTGGTGACTTGGTATTTTTTCACAGTACCTACAGTGCCGGAACGTATGTAACCCACGTCGGGATATACGCCGGGAATAACCGTATGTACCATGCCGGTGACCCGATTGGATATGCAGACCTCAATTCCTCGTACTGGCAGCAACACCTAATCTGCGCCGGACGTGTAAAATCCAACTAAGACAGAAAGGACAATATTTTTATGAAATGGAAGAAAAAAGAAAAAGAGACAAAACCTAATAAAGTGAAAAAGGTGCGTACTATGAAAGTCGGCACGCACAAGAAATCCGTGATTGCCCTGTGGCTGGTGCTGATCGCAAGCGTCAGCTTCGGGGTATATAAGAATTTCACTGCGATAGATATGCACACCGTCCATGAAAAGAAAATCATAGAAGAGCGTATCGTGGACACCAATAAAATAGAAAATTTCGTCAAGGACTTTGCAAAAGCCTATTATACATGGAGCAATACCAAAGAAGCGATTGACGCACGGACAGCCGCCATCAGCGGCTACCTCACAGAGAGCTTGCAGGATTTGAACGTGGACACTGTCAGAAGCGATATTCCTACCAGTTCTGCGGTGGGCGAAGTCAAGATATGGAATATCGAACAGACCAGCGAGGACGAGTACACCGTCCTCTACTCGGTAGATCAGACGGTGACGGAGGGAGAACAGGTGACAGAAAACACCGCCGCTTATACGGTAACTGTTCATGCGGACAGCAACGGAGATATGGTTATCATCAAAAATCCGACTATCAGCAGCCTGCCGGGGAAATCCGGCTATACGCCAAAAGCACAGGAAGCGGACGGCTCGGTAGACGCTGCCACCACAGTGGAAGTGACAGAATTTTTGGAAACATTCTTCAAGCTGTATCCTACCGCCACAGATAAGGAGCTTGCCTACTATGTGTCCGGCAATGCCCTTGAACCCGTGGGCGGCAATTATCTGTTCTCGGAGCTTATCAACCCGGTATTTGGTATGGATGGGGATAACGTCAAAGTGTCCGTATCCGTGGCATACCTAGACCAGACTACAAAAGCGACACAAATATCACAGTTTGATTTGACACTGGCAAAGGCAGATGGAAACTGGAAGATAATATAAGTAACTGGAGGCTTATAGTGTATATCAAATATGCCCTATAAGCCTTCAATTTTAAATGCACAATGACGACAGTTGAAAATAGAAGTATTCTTACAGTAAAATAATATACAAAATTTAAAAAAAAGCGCACATACCATATGATTTTTACGTTGAACATAATGAAAGGAGGTTTTGATTATATACATTGATTTAGAAGAACAATACAGAAAAATATACCGCTATTGCTATTTCAAGCTTCAACACCAACAGTTGGCAGAAGATATTACACAAGAAACCTTCCTTAAATTTTATGAAAGTAACCAATATGTAGAAGCTGGGAAAAAGGTGAGATACCTATATAAAATAGCTCATAATTTGTGTGTAGATTTGTATAGGAAAGAAAAAATAGACACAAAACCTTTGACAGATGAATTGTTTGTAGAGGATACAGAAGAAGAAATATTGACAAGTATAGCTGTCAAAAGAGCGTTAATGCAACTTGAACAAGTAGAACAGGAAATATTACTTTTGCGGTATGTTAATGAAGTACCTGTATCAGATATTTGTAATATTTTACATATATCGAGATTTGCTCTTTATAGAAAAACTAAAAAGGCAGTAGAGCATTTTAAAAACATCTTAGGGGAGGGTTTCATATGAATAAAAAATTGAAAAAGGCTTTACAAAATGCTTTTGAACCACCTAAACCAATACATGAAAAAGAATTTATCAAGCAATTTCCACAACCTACTATCAGCACGTTGTCGTTTGTATTGTCACAAATAAGATATATCCAAAAGTATATATGGATAGTTTCATTTGCAGTTTTTTTAATAGCTCTTATGGGAGCTAGAGCTTTTGAAAAGGATGTATTGTGGGTGATTTCTGCCTTAATTCCTTTTATTGCGCTATCGCTTGTGACAGAGAATGCTCGTTCTAATACTTATAGTATGGCAGAATTTGAAATGTCTGCCCGCTTTTCTCTAAAAAGTATTGTCCTTGCTCGGATGGGAATTTTAGGGGGATGTCATTTGATTTTACTCGTAATACTAATTCCATTAAGTGCTGCATATAGCGTGGCTACTGTTTTTCAAGTGGGATTATATTTACTTGTTCCCTATTTGCTGACAACTTGCATTGGACTGTTGGCTGTGCGGAAAGTACACGGAAAAGAAGCTATATATGTGTGTATGGGAATTGCGATTAGTGTCAGTGGACTTAATATGTTTATAAGGACCATATTTCCTTATATATACACTAATGAGTATAACTTGAATTGGTTAATATTACTTCTCATTATTGGTGTTTCAGTCATTGTAGAATTACGGAAAAATATCAAGCAAACGGAGGAACTAACATGGAGCTTTTCTTAGACAGAGTATCAAAGCAATATCAAAATAAAATTGCAGTAGACAGGATTTCTTTAAAACTACATAAAGGAGTCTATGGTCTTTTGGGCGCAAATGGTGCTGGTAAAACAACACTAATGAGAATGATTTGCGGTATATTAAAGCCTACAAACGGTACAATTACCTTTAACGGGTTGGATGTTACTACGGAAGAATACCGTGCAAACCTTGGATATTTGCCGCAAGATTTTGGATATTATCCAGAATTTACAGGTAGGAATTTTCTGCTTTATATGGCTACATTAAAAGGATTAACAAAAACACAGGCAAAAAGAAAAACAGATGAAGTTTTAGAATTAGTAAATTTGCAAGAAAATGCCAGAAAGAAAATTAAAACATATTCTGGCGGAATGAAACAAAGGTTAGGCATTGCACAGGCTTTATTAAATGACCCATTGCTTTTAGTTTTAGACGAACCCACGGCAGGATTAGACCCAAAAGAGCGTGTGCGTTTTCGTAATTTAATAGCAGAACTTGGCAAAACAAGTATTGTTATTCTCTCTACACACGTTGTATCTGATATTGAGCATATTGATAATACTGTATTGATGATGAAAAATGGTCAATTTATTTATCAAGGTAAATGGCAGGAACAACAGGGTGATCTTGAGGCTTTTTATTTGCAGCAATTTGAGGAGGATTAAAATGAAAAAAATAGCTCCATTGTTTATCTATGAATTTAAAAAGATTTGTTATAGGAAAATTGTATGGGTGATTGGCAGTGTAATACTCTTATTATGCGCATTTTTAAGTATAAGTGACCTTGTTTCAACTTCGGTATATTACGAAGTAAATGGAAAAGAGGTTAGCGGATATGAAATGATGAAAATAAATAGACAAAATGCAAGAGATTTGTCTGGAAAACTGATAGATGATACTTTGCTTCAAGAAATGAATAAATCTTATACAAAAGCTGGAACAACAGATAACAGTTCACAGAATGTTGAAACATCATCCGATGGAAATCAAATGGTTGTCCTTTCGGGCGATACTGAGGATGATGTTGGAAATGATATACAGCCTTATACGCCTATTTATTCCTTTGTGCAACAGATAATGGGTGATAGTAAAGATGTGTTAAATTCTTCTGCAAATGATATTTACGCTGAACGAGAAAACACTATCTCTGAAAATCGAGCAGACCAGATGTTGAATGAAAAAGAAATGGATTATTGGAAAAGGAAAGATACACAGATAAAAACTCCTTTTACTTACGCCTATTCAGAAGGTTGGAGCAACATGTGGGAATATGCTTATACTTTGAATTACATGTTATTACTAATGCTTGCAATCTGTCTTTCAAATATTTTTTCAATAGAGTATGTTCGTAAAACAGATGCAATTATCATGTGCAGTCGGTACGGAAAAACACAATTATATTATGCAAAAATCTTTGCAGGAATTGTTTTTGGAATAATTGTTGCAATTTTATTCTTCGGGGTTACGCTCCTATCAAGTATTATAGTTTATGGTGCAGATGGGTTTAATACGGCGTTACAAATTGCATTTCCAACCGCTACTAGAAATATGAGTATAGGAAACGCTGTTTGCATGTTATTCCTATTATTTGTACTTATATCCGTGTTGTATAGTGTAGGAATTATGTTTTTATCAATAATATTCAAAAACAGTATTGCTGTTATGGCTATTCCTGTAGGAATTATGTTTTTAACAATGCTTATAGATATACCTTACCAGTTTAGAATAGCTTCACAGATATATGACTTATTACCGACAAACCTATTGGTTAAATGGGAATTATGGAACGACAGGTTAGTATCCATTTTAGGAAAATGCTTTACAAATTTTGAGATTGCTCCTTTTGTATATGTTATTGTCATTCTTCTGTTTCTCTTTTTAGGGAAAAGAAAATATCAAAAATATCAGATTATGGTGCGGTAAAATCGCTATAAACATAATTTTATCATTCAGTTTTTGTTTGGAGCAGATAACTTAGACCCTACTGTGTGGGAGCAAAGCGATTTAACCGATTATGTTTTTTAATCTGCTATGTTAATAGATAATCCTATTAGTTTTTGAATTAGCCGTTGCGTCCAGAAAAGAGGGATAAAATGATTGTGTCCGAGTCTTATTGGTTACATTGTCCAGTCTGCGGCAATAAAACCAGAGTCAAAATCAGAACAGATACAGAATTAAAGAAGTTTCCTTTATTCTGTCCAAAATGTAAACAGGAAAATCTAATTAACGTATACAAATTAAAAATGGAAATTATTAAAGAGCCAGACACTTAGTTGCAGAGCCGATAATTTAAAGGTCAATCCTTTTAAATTACCGGCTCATTTTTTATAGAGTGGATACCTACTTTCCCTCTTCTTCTTTAGACTTGACGATACCATCAATGACGCTTTCTACAATGATAAGCTCTTGATCGGTAAGTTCGTCAAGTCCGGCTTCCACAGCTCTGCGCCGGGTGCTTTTAATCCGGCGTTCGCCGGCTGACAGAAAATGTTCGTCGAGAGATACGTCGAGCAGAGAGACAAGGTCATATAGCACCTGTAGGCTAGGGTGCGCCCCTTTATTTTCAATGTTTGTTAAATAACGTGGGTCAATCTCTATCGCTGCACCCACCTGTTCACGGGTCAATCCCTGTCTTTTGCGTGCTTCTTTGATTGACTGTCCTACTGCCCTGAAATCGTATCTATCCTCTTTTTTACGCATATGTAATCACCTCACCACATTTTACTGTTCCTGTTGAATTAGCAACAGGTATAGAAAAACGTGTTATAGGACTTTCTAATTCCTATTAGGTGCATTTTTCAACTGTATATGCTGCATGGCGGCAAATAAAAAAAACCGCCGTTGGCAGCAAGGCTTTTTCGTGCGCCTTTTTAAACGACGGTTTTACAGCCGCCGTTTTCTTTTTTCCAGACGGTCAAGGTTTTTGTTTTAGCGGCTTTAGGAGGTAGCCGCATGGAAATTCGTATCAGACCGCCACTGGTCTTTGGTAGACCGTCAAAAAAATCTCACTTCTTCCTGCGGCTCAAAGCACCCTGGAATGTGGTTTTTCACATCATATAGCAGGAATAATCTGCGAAGCACAAGATCAGTACGCTTGTATTGTCCTTGTGCTTTTTTGTTGCCAAAAACTTTTTGAAAAAGTTTTTGAAGTCGGGTATCAAATCCCACCTTCTCTGGCGAGTGTTAGTGCGGAAAGGGGTAAAAGCCTTTTTGCTTTAGCAACTTCCGACAGAAAGGAGGTGAGATTATGAAACCATCTTCTTTCGAGAGTGCTATCAGACTTCAATTTGACTGTCTGGCTCGTAAAGTTGTAGGCACTACAGTAAAGGACTATAACAGAGAGCTTGGCAGACGTGCAAAACGTGAAACTCCGTTCTGCGAGCTGTCCGAGATGGAAATAAACCATATCGGCGCTGTAGACGAATACTCGGTTGAATTTACAGCTTTTGACGTATTCGGCAATGAAGTCCGTATCTATGATGAACGCTTATGTGAAGCAATCAAAAAATTAGCAGAAAGACGGCGTAACATTCTGCTTATGTCGTACTTTCTGGAGATGACCGACGCTGAAATAGCAGCGGTCATGGAAATGGAGCGTTACTCCGTTTGCCGGAACAGACTACGCACATTGAAGCTCATTAAGGATATGTACGAGGAGGATTAAAACATATGAAGTCTGTAAAAAAGTGTCCGTTGTTCTCAACCATCTGCTCTGCGGCAGACGGCGACGAAACGGCGATTGCAAAGATTTTGAACCACTACGACGCTTACATATCAAAAGCAAGCCTGCGCCCGTTCTATGACGAACACGGCAATATGTATATTGTGGTCGATATGGAACTGAAAGGCAGAATAAGAGCTGCGCTGATTGAAGCAATTCTTGGTTTTGAAGTCAAAGTGAAATAAAGCCTACAGGAGCGTGTACCACCTCATTCCAGCTCCTAATCTTGCTTTTTGAAAATTGAATAAGGTAATCAGATACTTTAGATATATGACGAGCCTGTAGGCAGATACGCCATGACCTCATACACATGAGCGAGCGGTTCATATCTGTGATCTGCAAGCGACTTGTGGAATGGTCGTGTGCCATGACTCATATATCCTACAATGATACTCCCGTATAGCCTTAGTTTGAGCGTTAGAAGCGTCGCACGCAAAGGGTATGGCTGCACCGTGTATGCAGGGGTGAGACTCCCGTGAGCCGCTAGGCTGTCTGATTACCTGTCTGTATCTTGCCCCGGAGGTGTTGTAATGGATAAAGAATATATGACAAACGATACCTACCGTGTAATGTTCAAGGATTATCCAGACGTAGTGACCGTAGAGCAAATGAGTAAAATGCTCGGTATCAGTATGAAAACAGCCTACATATTATTGAGGGAAAATAAAATCCTGCATTTTAGGGTCGGAAGAACCTATAAGATACCAAAGCTCAATATCCTGCGGTACATGGAAATGCTGTAGAGGTTTACTGCGTCGCTTGTTGTCAGCAGCCCTAGAACCTGTTATACTTGACATGGTCAGTGATAGGTGAATGGCTGCTGCTATTAGGAGGACAAACATGGTAGCAGGACATTTACGAAAACAAAACGGATATTTCCAGATGATTTTAAGCTATAAAGACAGCACTGGCAAAAGGCGTACAAAATCAATCAGTACAGGACTTCCCGTAAAGGGAAATCAGAAGCGTGCGGAAGCTATGCTTTTGGAAACGAGAAAGAATTTCACGCCAGAGGACGCTATGACGGATAAAGAACTCCCGTTTGACAAGTTCCTCGACAAATGGCTGAAAGACCATCTCAACCTTAAGACCTTAGAAGCAGAAACATATGCCCTGTACTCTTACAATGTGAGAATGTATCTCACGCCGTATTTTCAAAAAAAGACATCTCGTATCTGTGATTTGAGGACTACGGACATTGAGAGCTATTACAATTATGAGAGGACGGAACATCACGCTTCAAAGGTGGTAATCTTACAGCTACATGAGATTATTAAAATTTCTCTTGATTATGCGGTCACGCTTGGCTGGATTGAGGACAATCCGGCAGATAGTATTAATCCGGCGACAAATGAGGTATCTATCTTATTTACGGATTTTATGCTGGAATGGCTGGAAATGATGAAACAGTGTGTAGAAGAAACAACAATGGCTTCTTACACTTGCTCTGTGAAAAAGCGTATTGTTCCCTACTTTTTAGAGAAACGATATACTTTGACAGAGATTGAAGAAAACCCTAAGTACATTCAAGACTACTATCAGTCAGAATTAGATAAGGGGCTGTCTGCTAACACTGTTATTCACCGCCATGCCAATATCAGAAAGGCTCTGCAATATGCTTTTCAGATTGGACTCATCAAGTCAAACCCGGCAGACCGTGTGGAAAGACCAAAGAAGAACAAATTTGTAGCTTCCTACTATAATAAAGAAGAACTTGACACTTTGTTCAAAGTTTCTAAAGGCGACCCTATGGAACTGGCGATTATCCTCGCTGCTTTCTATGGTCTGCGCCGGAGTGAAGTGGTAGGATTGAAATGGAGTGCGATTGATTTTGAGCGTAAAACTATCACAATCAAATACACTGTAATAGAAGTCAATCTGAATGACGGGCGTGGTAATGTGCTTATTGAAAAAGAGCGGACGAAGTCAAAGACGAGCCGCCGCACGCTGCCGCTTGTGAAACCGTTTGAAGATTTACTTATCAAGATGTATCGGGAACAGAAACAGAACCGGCGATTGTGTGGTGACTGTTATTGCACGGATTATCTGGACTTTATCTATGTTAATGAAATCGGGGAAAGAATAAAACCCGGTTATCTGACACAACATTTTCCCTTGTTGCTGAAAAAATATAATCTGCGGAAAATCCGCTTTCACGATTTGAGGCATAGCTGTGCCAGCCTTTTATATGCTAATGGCGTGAGCTTGAAACAGATACAGGAATGGCTCGGTCACAGTGACATTTCTACAACATCTAATATCTATACGCATTTAGACTACAGTAGCAAGGTTTCATCTGCCAATGCGATATTATCCGTATTCCCGTCACAGACGGCAGCGGAAATTGAAAAGGCAGTAGGTTAGAACTTTTGACAAGAAAAAAGCTCCCTAGCCGTAAGCTAAAGAGCTGAATTTGCTGGTGCCGCTGGCCGGACTCGAACCGGCACGGATATTCTCCGTCTGATTTTGAGTCAGGTGTGTCTGCCAATTCCACCACAGCGGCTTATATTTCAAATCCCTTATTTCTTGTATATCCTTTCCGATTTTGGAGGGATATGCAGGAGGGATATTGAAAACGAAGCAAGTCATTAAGTTGTCAAAAGCCTTGAAAAATCAAGGGATTTAAAAGTTACCTATCAGCCGAGCGCATTGGATTTTGAGTATTGTGCGTCTGGTTGACCGCTTTGTTGTCTGTGATCTGGAAAATGACAGATATGAATTCTACAATCTGAATGGACAGATGCTATATAAACCTCTGGGATTTTATCATGATTTTCAGATGCAGGTTCTTGAAAAATATAAGACACTGGAACCATTGGAAGCTATAGATATCCTAACAGCCCCGGATAATATTCGGAAAAAACTGAAAAGCGAAAATGATATTTATAAGTTTGAGTATTGCAGCCTGGATGAAAAGACTTATAAAATCGCTTCTTATATTCCCTTGGAATGGAAGAATGGAAAGCTGGAAAAGGTATTGCTGGCATCCATGGATGTGACACAGGAGAAGAAAGCAGAGATTGAATCCCGTCAGGCACTGAAAGAGGCTTACCGGTCCGCAGAAAATGCAAATCGCGCGAAAACAGAATTCCTTTCCAATATGTCCCATGATATCCGGACACCAATGAATGCGATTGTGGGTCTGACGGCAATCGCAGGAGCAAATATTGAGAGCCGGGACAGAGTCATTGAATGCCTCGGCAAGATCACAGAATCAAGCCGCCATCTGTTGGGGCTGATCAATGAAGTATTGGATATGGCACGCATTGAAAGTGGAAAAATGACACTGGCACAGGAAGATTTCAATCTGTCAGAGCTGGTAGATAATCTTATTACACTTACGAAACCGGTGCTTGATGAACATAAACATAATTTTGATATACACATCAATCATATTGAACATGAGGCTGTCTGTGGTGACAGCCTGAGAATCCAGCAGGTATTTGTGAATCTGATGAGTAATGCGATCAAGTATACACCGGATGGTGGGAATATTACTTTTTCCATAGAGGAAAAGCCAAATGGATTTTCGGAACTTGGATGCTATGAATTTACGATTGAGGATAATGGGATCGGTATGTCACCGGAATTCCAGAAAATCATGTTTGATCCTTTCAGCCGCGCAGATGACCACCGGACAACCAGCGTTCAGGGAACCGGTCTTGGAATGGCAATCAGCAGAAATATTGTGAACCTGATGAATGGTAATATTAAAGTGGACAGTACCTTGCACAAGGGAACCAGAGTTACGATAACCATTTATCTGGAACTGCAGGAAAAAGAAAAAGAACAGGATGAAAATCTGATGAATCTGCCGGTTCTGGTTGTGGATGATGACAGGACGTGCTGTGAAAGTACAATTGCCACACTGAAAGAAATCGGTATTACAGGTGAATGGGTTCTTTCCGGCAAGGAAGCTGTTGAACGTTGTTATGCACGTCATGAGCTAAAAAATGATTATTTTGCTGTTATCCTGGACTGGAAGATGCCGGAGATGGATGGTATAGAAACTGCCAGACAGATCCGAAAACGGATCGGGAAAGAGATTACCATCATTGTACTGACATCCTATGAATTCAGCGAAATTGAAGAAGAGGCAAAGGCTGCAGGTGTAGATGCTTTTATTGCAAAACCGCTGTTCCGTTCCCGGCTGACGGCTACACTGCGGCAGTTTACTTCAGGCAGAAAAGAAAATACAGCGAGAAATTATCTGGAGAAACTGTCAGAAGCAGATTATACAGGAAAAAGGATTCTGCTGGTTGAGGATAATGAGTTGAACAGAGAAATTGCTGTTGAAATTTTGCAGATGACAGGGGCAGAAGTAGAAACAGCAGAAAATGGAAAAATCGCAGTTGAAAAAGTGGAAGCTTCTCCGGAAGGATTGTATGATCTTGTTTTTATGGATATCCAAATGTCTGTCATGAATGGTTATGAGGCAACTGCAGCAATCAGGAGCCTTCCGGGTGAAAAGGGAAAACTGCCTATTGTTGCCATGACTGCCAATGCTTTTGCAGAAGATGTACAGTTGGCCAAAAATACAGGTATGAATGGACATATCGCGAAACCGCTGGATATGAATAAGCTGAATGATGTTCTGAAAAACTGGCTGTAATTGCCTTCCTGGATGTATGGGAAAAGCAGCTAGGAAATATAGAGAGGGTTTTGTTATGACAGAAACTAAATATATATTTCCGAAGCAACCGCAGTCCATGGCAGTTTTGGCTTTCATAGCCGTGCTGATCATTTTGCTTCTTGTCCTGATTGTAATGGTACATATGAGGAACAGAAAATTAAAAAGTATACTGGAAGAACAGATGGCGGAAAGACGGCTTTTGGACAAGATGTCTGCAGATTTCACGGCTGTCTATATGTATGAGCGATTTATGCTTGGCTATGAACAACAGTTTAGCAGAAGTACACCCGGAGCTTGTTTCGGAGTGGTCGGAGAAGAATTTAACGCTTATGCCTGTAACATTACGTTCGGTTCAAATAAAAATGAAATCCAGCAGAGGTGCCCGACAGCGATGGTATTCTACGGTCAGGACACCGGATACAAGTTGCAGAAAAGCCACGATGAACTGGGCGTTCTGCTGCCGCTTAAGGAGTTTGAACATAACATCCTGCACCATCTCGAGCAGGTGGACGGCGTTGTGCTGCGCTGTCACGAGGAAATGATCCATCAGGCAGGCAAGGACTCGCTGCCGCTGTAAAACGAATAACAAAACCGCTGCTATGAGGAAAAACTCACAGCAGCGGTTTTGGTTTGTCTGCAGAAAATCAGGTGCAGTAACGGAACATCTTATCCGTCATAATGCGGGCGAAGATCAGTCCGAGCGGGAGCGCGAGAATGATCAATGTGGTAGATGCGAACCACGAAGCGGAAATACGCAGGTTCATCGTACCGAGATTGTAAATTACACGGTAGAGATACAGACCGTGCACCTGCTCGCCCGTCATGCGGGAGCAGCTGTCGGCAAACTCAGCGACGAACTGCTCGAGTCGGTTGCGTTTTGAGGTGTTGGTCAGCGTAAGCGTCTGCAAAAACGTCTGCTCCGATGTTCCATCTGATAACATCGGAGCAGGCGATAAAAAAGGGGAGTCAGCGGGTAGCCTTCAGGCGTGCCATAGCACGGGCCAGAGCCGCTTTGGAGAGATGATATTCACGAATACTTTGCTTCTGGCGCAGCCGTTCTTCCGCGCGCTCTTTGGCGCGTTCGGCACGCGCACGGTCGATTTCGTCAGGACGTTCGGCGCTGGATACCAAAAGAATGCAGTAGTCCGGCATAATTTCTGCGAAGCCGTCGCTGACAACGACCTCGTGCGGTGTGCCGTCTGTCTGGAACCGCACCGTACCCGGACGGAGTGCGGTAACGACCGACTCATGTCCCGGCTGCACGCCGTATTCACCGTCGAGTGCAGGCATAGTCAAATTGGTTGCCGGTCCGGTGTAAAACTGCCGGTCCGGCGTGATGATCTCCAGATAGAAGGTGTTCTCCATCAGAGTGCCCCCATATCCTTGGCCTTTTTGTGGACCTCGTCTACCGTGCCGACCATGGAGAAGGCAGCCTCCGGATACTGGTCGAGTTCACCGCCGAGCAGCGCTTCAAAGCCGCTGATGGTGTCCTCAAGCGTTACATAGCGCCCTTCCAGACCGGTAAACTGCTCGGCAACCGAGAACGGCTGCGAGAAATACTGCTGCATGCGGCGGGCACGATCGACAATGCGGCGGTCGTCTGCACCAAGCTCCTCCATACCGAGGATGGCGATGATGTCCTGCAGTTCGCGGTAACGCTGCAGCAGCTCCTGTGCGCCGCGTGCGACCTTGTAATGCCGCTCACCGACAATATCCGGCTCGAGGATACGCGAGGTGGAATCCAGCGGGTCAACGGCAGGGTAGATGCCCTGCTCGACAATCTTACGGGAGAGGACGGTCTTGGCGTCCAGGTGGGTAAACGTGGTCGCCGGAGCCGGGTCGGTCAGGTCATCCGCCGGAACATAGACCGCCTGCACGGACGTGATTGCGCCGTCCTTGGTGGAGGCGATACGCTCCTGCAGAGCACCGACCTCATCAGCCAGCGTCGGCTGGTAGCCGACCGCCGAGGGCATGCGGCCCATCAGTGCGGAAATCTCCGAGCCTGCCTGTACATAGCGGAAAATATTGTCGATAAACAGCAGCACGTTCTGCTTTTTCACATCGCGGAAGTATTCCGCCATGGTCAGACCGGTCAGTGCAACGCGCATACGCGCTCCGGGCGGTTCGTTCATCTGTCCGAACACGAGCGCGGTCTTGCTCAGTACGCCGGATTCCGCCATCTCACGCCACAGATCGTTGCCCTCGCGGGTGCGTTCGCCAACACCGGTGAAGATGGAGTAGCCGCCGTGCTCGGTGGCGATGTTGTGAATCAGCTCCTGAATGAGCACGGTCTTGCCAACACCGGCGCCGCCGAACAGACCAATCTTGCCGCCCTTGGCATACGGCGCGAGCAGGTCGATGACCTTGATGCCGGTCTCGAGAATCTCGGTCGTCGGGTTCTGCTGGGCAAAAGACGGCGGAGCACGGTGGATGGACCACTTTTCCGGTGCGTTCACATCGCCTTTTTCGTCAATTGGCTGACCGAGAACATTAAACATGCGTCCAAGGGTCGCTTCACCGACCGGCGCTTCAATCGTGTGACCGGTGGACAGCACCTCGTCGCCGCGGCCGATGCCCTCACTCGGGGAGAGCATGATGCAGCGCACGGTGTCGCCGCCGATGTGCTGTGCGACCTCCATCATGCGCGGCTGTCCGTCCGGTGCAACGGTAAGCGCTTCATTTATCTCAGGCAGGCTGCCGCCGTCAAAAGCAACGTCCACAACCGGACCTGTTACCTGTACCACGGTACCTTTGCGTTTCATAGTAATTTCCTCACTTTCTATGCGCGTCTGCCGTCTGCGAGAAAGCGGACGGTCCGCGTCGGAATCGGACGGCGGGGCTGCGGTGTTTCCGCGGCGCTGCCCTGTGTGCCGCCGACGATCTCGGTGATCTCCTGCGTGATGGCGGACTGCCGTGCGCGGTTGTAGTGCAGCGACAGCGATTTGAGCATATCGCGTGCGTTGTCGGTGGCGGAGTCCATTGCTGTCATGCGGGCATTCTGCTCGGCACAGAAGGACTCGACCAGCGCGCCGAACAGCTCACCCTTGACATAGCCGGGCACGAGGTGCTCGAGTACGCGGTCTGCCGAGGGTACATACTGCACCATTTGATGATAGGGGCCGTGTTCACTCGGGCGCGGCTCCCATGGGAATGCATCAAGGTCGAGCGGCAGCAGCTTCTGCACACGCGGCTCAAGCCGCATAGGCGTTATCATTTCGGTGTAAACAACGTACACGTCGTCCAGCTGTCCTTCGCGGAACAGACGGATGAAAATATCCGCAATGTCCCGCGCACGGGCAATCGTCGGGTCCTGCACGGTGAACATGAACTCGCCGTCTACGCGAATGTCGCGTTCGGCGAAGTACGCGCGGCCCATCTGACCGATGAGGAACAGCGTTGGATCGTCCTCCTGCGCAAGATGCTTCTCGGCCAGACGCAGCACATTGTGATTGTACGCACCGGCCAGTCCCTTGTCGCCCGTGATAACGATGTAGCCGGACTTGCGGCGCTTGACCTCGGGCCGCTTGTCGAAATAAATATGCTCGATTTCAGGAGAATGGTGCAGAATATCGGCAATCGTGGAGCTGATCTTGAGAAAATACGGCTGCACATTGTTCAGTTGCTGCCTTGCCTTGCGCAGCTTGGAGGACGAGATCAGATACATCGCGTTTGTGATCTTGAGTGTTTGCTGCACACTGTCAATGCGGGTGCGGATCTCCTTTATGCCTGCCATGCTGCACTCACCTGATCTTTATAGGTTTTCAGGGCTTCCCGGATCTGCTCGGCAGCCGTGCCGGTCAGGGTACCGGTGGACTGAATCTCTGTCAGCAGGGAATCGGGCAGGCTGTCGGCAAATTTCTGCACAAAATCGCGTACCCGGTCGAGCGGAACATCGCTCAGCAGACCGTTGGTCGCAGCATACAGGATAACCGCCTGCCGCCAAACCGGCATCGGGTGGCACAGCGGCTGCTTGAGGATTTCCATCAGGCGTTTGCCGTGCTCGAGCGCCTGCTGAGTGTCCTTGTCCAGATCGGAACTGAACTGGGTGAATACCTCCAGCTCGCGGAAGCGGGCAAGGTCGATACGCAGGGTACCGGCGGTTTTCTTGATAGCCTTGGTCTGTGCCGCGCCGCCGACACGCGATACCGACAGGCCAACGTTGATCGCCGGTCGCTGACCGGCAAAGAACAGGTCGTTTTCCAGATAAATTTGACCGTCCGTGATGGAAATGACGTTGGTCGGAATGTAGGCGGAAACATCGCCTGCCAGCGTTTCGATAATGGGAAGCGCGGTCATCGAGCCGCCGCCGTACTCCGGCGTCAGGCGGCAGGCACGCTCGAGCAGACGGGAATGCAGGTAGAATACGTCGCCCGGATACGCCTCACGGCCGGGCGAGCGGCGCAGCAGCAGCGACAGCGTGCGGTAAGCGACTGCGTGCTTGGACAGATCATCATACACGATGAGCACATCGCGGCCCTGACTCATGAAATACTCGCCGATAGCGGCGCCGGCATACGGCGCGATATACTGCTGCGGCGCACCGTCTGCTGCGGTGGCGGAAACAATGATGCTGTAATCGAGTGCGCCGTATTTCTCGAGCGTGCCGCGCAGGCGCGCCACTGTGGATGCCTTCTGGCCGATGGCAACGTAAATGCAGATCATATCCTGCCCCTTCTGGTTCAGGATGGTGTCGATGGCAATGGACGTTTTGCCGGTCTGGCGGTCGCCGATGATCAGCTCGCGCTGACCGCGTCCGATCGGCACCATCGCGTCAATGGCAAGGATGCCGGTCTGCATCGGCTGGTTTACCGGCTCACGCGATACCACACCCGAAGCCTCTCGCTCGATCGGACGGCGCTCGGTCGTTTCAATCGGTCCAAGGCCGTCAATCGGTTCACCGAGGGCGTTGACCGTGCGGCCAATCATCGCATCGCCGACCGGAACGTCAGCCGCGCGTCCGGTGCGGCTGACCGCCGAGCCTTCATGCAGGCCGTCCTCGCTGCCGAGCAGTACCACGCCGACGCTGTCGCGTTTAAGGTCGAGCACGATGCCGTGCACACCGGTGTCAAACTGCACCAGTTCGCCGTATACAGCGCGGTTTAGACCGTAAACGGTGGCGATACCGTCGCCGACCTCGATGACCGTGCCGGTTTCATCGCAGCGCGTGCGGTTGTCATATTGTTCAATCTCCTCGCGGAGAATAGATAAAATCTCATCTGAATGGTTCAATGGTTTTCACCCCTTTACAGGTCATGCGCCAGTGCGCGAAGCTGTCCGCGCACGCTTTTATCGTAGGTTACGCCGTCGATTTCGGCAGTAAAGCCGCCGAGCAGCGTGTCGTCCTGCACGATTTCAAACGTAACTGCACAATAACTGTGTCGTGCGCACAGCAGTTTGGCAAGCGAACGCAGCGATTCATCATCCGGTTCGCGGGCACAGCGAAATACGCACAGGCCCTCGCCGCTGTCGCGCAGCTCCAACAGACGAAACTGCCGGACGATCTCCGGCAGGAGCGCAAAGCGGTTTTTGTCTGCCAGCAGCAGATAGAAGTGCTTCAGCTCGCCCATCGCATCAAAATCAGGCAGGCGGGACAGCACAGCCTTTTTCTCCCGCGCGGAAACGGCAGGAGAGCACAGTGCATCCCATAACGGCGCACAATCGGTCAGATAATCGGCGGTGTGCTGCAGATCGCTCAGCGTGCAGCCGGTATGGCGCAGTGCACCGGCATACTGTACGGCGGTCGAGCTCATCGCGCGGCCTCCGTTTCTTCACGCAGAAAATTGTCGATCATGTCGCGGTCGGTGTCGCTGTTCAGCTTCTGCCGGGATACCTTGGCGGTGGTCAGCAGAACGAGAGCGGTAATCTCTTTTTTCGCCTCACGGAGCATCTGCGCCCGCTCGGATTCCCGACGGCGGGCAGCCTGCTCATCGAGCCGCTGCACAGCGGTCTGCGCCTCTGCGACAAGACGATCGTACTCCTGCTGACCGCGTGCGCGGGCATCCTCGATGATCTGTGCGGCCTCCTGCTTGGCGGAAGCAAGCTGCGCGGCGTGCGCGGTCTGCTGCTGCTCAGCCTCGGCGAGACGCTTGTCCGCCTGATCGAGCGTGTCCGACACCTGCTGCGCACGGTCATCGAGCATTTGGGTAATGGGGCCGAACAGGAATTTCTTCATCAGCACGAACAGGATGAGCAGATCAACAAACACCCAGATAATCTGCGAATTTAGATTGAGGATCATTCGATCTCACCCCGATCAATTCATGAAAATAAGCAGGATACCGATCAGAAAACCGTAGATGGCGGTTGCCTCGGCCAGTGCACAGCCGAGGATCAGGTTTTTGCTGATCTGGCCGGAGGCCTCCGGCTGACGCGCAATGGCTTCCGAGGATTTCGCGGTTGCATAGCCGATACCGAGACCGGCACCGATGCCGGTCATAACTGCAATAGCTGCACCAATAGCAATACTCATTTTTTGTGGTCCTTTCTCAGATAAAACAGTGCTTATTCAAGCGATTCCGACAGGAAAAGTGTTGTCAGGAATACAAATACGATTGCCTGTATCATGCCGTCGAATACATCGAAATACAGGCTCAGCGGGATGGGGACAACGACCGGAATGGCCATTTTGACCAGCTCCATGATAACGAATCCGGCGAAAATGTTGCCGAACAGTCGCATGCAGAGCGACAAAGGCCGAATGCCGATCTCCATAATGTTGAGCGGCGTGACGACCGAAACCGGTTCGCTGAACTTTTTCAGTCCGCCGCGCAGACCGTGGAACCGGAACTGCGAGCCGTAGATCAGCAGGGCGCTCATGATCGCCAGACCGGCGGTGACGTTCAGGTCTTTGGTCGGCGGCGTAACGCCGAACAGACCGGCCATGTTCGCCAGCGCCAGATACAGACCTACCGTGCCGAGGTACGGGGCGAAGGTGCGCCAGTATCGGTCGCCCAGTGTGTCGCGGCAGAAATTGTTGATGAAGCCCACCAGCATCTCTGCGGCGATCTGCTTTCGCCCGGGACGCTTGCGCAGTCCGTGCGTCAGCCAGATGGCAAGCAGGGTCAGTACAACTATGATTGCCCAGCTTACCACAGCGGATTCCGGAACCGGTATTCCGCCGAACAGCGGAATCTCGAACGCAATATGGGTTTGCAGTTCGGCATTCAATTCCGCTTTGATTTCACCCAAAGGGCATCACCTCGTTTGTCTATAAGTTGGTTTACGCGCTTATTGTAAAAACCTGTCGGAGTTTACGCAAGCTTATGAAACTAAAAAAAAATTAACACGCGCAATTTGACAGATTTGCATAAATCTGCAGAGGGGATTTGATGAATGTTGACCAGTGTGTTATGATATGAAGTATCTTCTTAAAAGGAGTGGATGAATTTGATAAATGCACGTTCTTCCGGCTCACTGCACCGGCAGGTGCGCCGGATGCTGATCCTGTGCATTGCGGTGGTGGTGCTGCTGTCCACGTCGGTCGGTTTGGGCATCGGTCTGTATCAGGAGGTGCGGACGCGCGACCAGCTGCTGTCCAATGCGGCGCAGATGGCGGCAGATGCGCCGCTGCTGATCGAGGATATTCGGGCAGATAACGCACAGCAGTATTTGGCGCGGACCGTACAGCGTGTATCTGAAGTGGATATGCTCGGCGTGTATGATATTAAGGGAAAGCCGACAGTGTTTTACGATCTCGTGTCCGGTGCAGGCGACGCATCTTTGCTGCCCGAACTGAAAGCGGATACGGTCAGCCGCCTGTGCAGCGAGGAAAAGCCGGTGCTCTCGAACGATGAGATGCCGGACGGCGCGGATCGCTGTGCCTATGCTGTCATGCGCGATGAAAACGGGCAGGCGACCGGTATCGTCATGGCAGGGCTGTATCTGCGCTCCTACCATCGGACGGTGCTGCGTGTGCTGCTGTCGTATCTGCTCATCACGCTGTTCGCGCTTGGCATCGGCAGTCTGCTCAGCGTACGGTTTTCTAAGCGGGTCAAGCGGGAACTGCTGGGCTATGAGCCGGACGCGTTCCGTCAGCTGTTTCTGCAGCGCATGGATATTCTGGATGCATTGGATGAGGGCCTGATGGCGATCGACGAACACAGCATGATCACCTATATGAACCGTGCGGCAGCGGATATCCTCAAAATCAAGGTGAAGGATGCACTCGGTCAGCCGTTACAGACGGTCTATCCGCGCTCAACGATGGCGCGCGTGCTGCAGACCGGTAAAAGTGAATACAACATCGGTCTGGAGTCCATCAAGCATGTTTCGGTCATTTCTGACCGTATGCCGCTCTGGCGGGACGGCAAGGTGGAGGGGGTTATCGCTATTTTCCGCAACCGGACCGAAGTCACGCGGCTAGCGCAGGATTTGACCGGCGTGCAGCACATAGTCGGTGCGCTGCGGGCGTATACGCATGAGTTTACCAACAAGCTGCATGTGATCCTCGGTCTGCTGCAGCTGGGCGAGGACAAGCAGGCGGAGGAGTATGTGCTGCATTTGACGCAGACGCGTGCGCACTCGATCGGCTATATTTCCGAGCGTATTCGGGAGCCGTCGGTTGCGGCGCTGCTGATCGGCAAGGTATATCGTGCGGCGGAGCTGGGTATCCGGTTTGTGCTCGACCCGGCGAGTGAGCTGCATGGAGACGGACGGTATCTTCCGGCGAGCAGTCTGATCACCATTCTTGGAAACCTGATTGAGAATGCGTTCGACGCACTGCGGAACGCACCGGAGACTGCACAGAAGGAAGTGACGGTCAGCATCCGCGAGGGAGAGCACGGCATGCTCATCAGCGTGGACGACAGCGGTGCAGGCATTGCTGCCGATAAGCTGGACCGCATTTTCGAGCGCGGCTTTTCCACCAAAGGAGAGGGCAGAGGCACCGGTCTGTCACTCGTCAAGGAGACCGTGGACGCGTTCCACGGCACGATTCGCGTCGAGTCCGAGCCGGGAATCGGCAGCTCGTTCATCATTACGGTTGCGGAATCCGCAAACAGACAGCAGTAGGGAGGAAATCCGATGTACACAACGGTTATTATTGAGGATGACCCGATGATCACACGGCTCAACCGCCGGTATATCGAGCAGGACAGCCGGTTTGCCGTCGTGCAGACGTTTTCGGCGGCGCATCCGGCGCTGTTCTGGCTGCGGCGCAACCCGATCGACCTGATTATTTTAGACGTTTACATGCCGCAGATGAGCGGCACCGAGCTGCTGCTGCAGCTTCGTGCGGAAGGCGTGGACGCGGATGTCATCATGGTCACATCTGCGAATGACGCAAAAACGGTTAACGATGCCGTGCGATTGGGAGCAGTGGATTATCTGGTCAAGCCGTTCGCGTATGAGCGGTTCCGGCAGGCGCTTGATGTGTTCTGCCGCCGGCGAGAAAGCGTGCAGCGCGACAGCTTCAGTCAGGATGTGCTTGACCATACGCTGTTTCAGGCGGCTACGCCGACACCGCCTGTCACGCCGCCGAAGGGTCTGCAGAGCCAGACGCTTTCGCGCATTGAGGCATATCTGCGGGCCGCGCCGGAGACACGGCATACCAGTGATGAGATCGCATCGCATGTCGGTCTGTCGGTCGTGACCGTGCGGCGGTATATGAATTATCTGGCAGAGCAGCAGGTCATCGGCAGTGAGATGGATTACCGCACCGGCGGACGGCCGTGTCTGGTGTATTTTCTGAGAAAGTAACGATTTTCTCAAAACGAAGGATTTGTATAGCTCAAGCGTCAAGAAAAATGGATTCTGTGAGCATTGACGCCGCAGAACATCGAATTTGAACAATCGACCCGTCGAGAAATCGGCGGGTCTTTTTTGCCCATCGGAGGTGCGGCGCGGTGTGTTCCTTTCGCAGCCTTGCAGCTGCACAGCGTCTCACGCCGGTATCCCGCCTCAATCTGTTTTACAGGCACATTCGCGCAAAAGCGCTCCGAATACGGCGAACAGTCTGTGTTCCTGCCTGTTTTGACCGAAAACAGGCGAAATTCCTTGAAATACCGTCCGCGAAGTGCTATGCTATTTTATATATTGCCGCTTTGCGGCGAGGCAAGAGGGAAAGAAGGGCAGTCTGTCGGGGAGAGGCGGCTGTCATGGGTAAGGAGAATCGGTTGATGAAAACGAAAAAGCGGAAGCGGGGTCTGTCCTTCCTGCTCGCGGTACTGGTAACAGCGGCATGTCTGCTGACCGGCTGCGGCACACAAAAGAGCGAAGCGCAGGAGGACGCGGAAACCATTCAGGTCTATCTGTGGAACACCACGCTGTACGAAAGATATGCCCCCTATATCCAGTCGCAGCTGCCGGATGTGAATATTGAGTTCATTGTCGGCAACAACGATTTGGATTTTTACAAATTTCTGAACGAGAATGGCGGCCTGCCGGACATCATTACCTGCTGCCGCTTCTCGCTGCATGATGCTGCGCCGCTGAAGGACAGTCTGATGAACCTCGCCACGACCAACGAGGCGGGCGCGGTCTACAACACCTACCTCAACAGCTTCAAAAACGAGGACGGCAGCGTAAACTGGCTGCCGGTCTGCGCGGACGCGCACGGCTTTTTGGTCAACCGCAGTCTGTTCGCGAAATATGGCATTCCGCTGCCCACCGATTACGACAGCTTTGTTTCCGCCTGCAAGGCGTTTGCAAAGCACGGCATCCGCGGCTTTGATGCAGACTATACCTACGATTACACCTGCATGGAAACCCTTCAGGGACTTTCGGTTTCCGAGCTTTCCTCGGCGGAAGGCCGCAAATGGCGCACCGCCTACAGCGACCCGGCCAGCACCGAGAAAGTCGGTCTGGACGATGCCGTCTGGCCGACCGCATTCAAGAACCTCGAGAACTTCATCCGCGACACCGGCCTGAACGCCGCTGACCTGACGCTGACCTACGACGACATCATGGACCGGATGCGCGGCGGCGAGCTTGCTATGTTCTTCGGCACCTCGGCTAACGTTAAAATCCTGCAGGATGAGGGCATTGATACGACCTTCCTGCCGTTTTTCGGTCAGGACGGGCAGCAGTGGCTGATGACTACCCCGTATTTTCAGGTTGCGCTGAACCGCGAGCTGGAACAGGACAGCGCACGCCGCGACAAGGCGATGCAGGTGCTCCATGTCATGCTCTCCGAGGAAGCACAGAACCGCATCGTCTATGACGGACAGGACATTCTGAGTTACAGCCAGAACGTCAGCCTCCGTCTGACCGATTATCTGGAGGACGTGCGCCCGGTGGTCGAGCAGAACCATATGTACATCCGCATCGCCTCCAACGATTTCTTCTCGGTCTCCAAGAATGTGGTCTCGCGCATGATCGCGGGCGAATACACAGCAGAGCAGGCGTATCAGGCGTTCAACGCGCAGCTGCTTGCGGATGAGCCTGCCCCGGATGCGGCTGTGCTGACCTCGGACAAGGGCTATTCGAATGTTTTCCATGCGGACGGCGGCAACGCTGCCTTCTCCGTAATGGCGAACACGCTGCGCGGCGTGTATGACACCGATGTGCTCATTGCTGCGGCGAACAGCTTTACCGGCAGCGTGCTGGCGGCAGACTACACCGAGAATATGGCTGCCTCTATGATCATGCCGAACGGTCTGCTCGCGTATCAGCGCACGATGAACGGTGCGGAGCTGACCGAAATCGTCCGCGCCTTTGTCGAGGGCTGTGAAGGCGGCTTTACGCCGTTCAACCGCGGCTCTCTGCCGGTGGTCAGCGGCATCGCCATCGAGGTCAAGGAGGAAAACGGCGGCTTTACGCTGACCGGGATCAAGCGGGACGGCAAACCGCTCCGCGAGGACGAGAGCGTAACCGTGACCTGTCTGGCAACGGCGGGCGGCATGGCGCCGCTGCTTGCGGACGAGAGCCGCGCCTTTGAGGGCGGCGACACGAAGGTCCGGGACGCATGGAGCGCATATGTTTCCGGGGGGAACGCCGCGCTGGCGGAGCCGGAAAACTATATTACATTGAGGTAAACGGAAATGGCAGATAAAACACGCGGAAGCAAAATAAAATACCGCTTCCTGAAAAAATGGCGCCGCCCTGCCGCCGCACTGTTGGCTCTGGCGGTGCTGCTCGGCGGCATCTGCTATCGGTATTTCTTGTTTATGTCGCAGACGGTCTATCGGGAGGGCACCTCGCATTTGTCGGAGATCCTGCGTAAATCCGACAATATGCTGAACCATCTGGTCAGCCGAAACCGGATGCTGCTGCATCTGTGGAACGATTTTCTGAAAAACGCCTCGAGCGAAGAACAGATCCGTTCCAGTCTGAACGAGATGCAGAAGGAGACCGGCTGCGCCGCCCTCTACTTCCTCGCCTCGGACGGCAGCTGCATGACGCCGGATGGCGAAAGGGTCAGCCTTGGCTCACAGGTCGATCTGGGTACGCATCTTTTCACTGGAGAGGACGTCGTTGTGAATACGGCGCTGCCCGGCAAGCCGCAGATGCTCGTGTTCGCCTGCCCGGAGATGAGCGGCACCTACCGCGGCTTCGCCTATGATGCGATCGCCATCGCCTACTATAATGATACGGTGCTGAACGCGATCGACAGCACCGCCTTCGAGGGCACGGCCCACAGCTATGTTGTCTACCCGGACGGGCGCGTTGTGCTCGACAGCAATGCCGACAGCGACGACCCGGTCTATAACTTTCTCGCGGAGCTGCGCAGCAACTCCGATCTGTCCGAGAAAAAATTCGATGCGCTGAGTGACGATTTCGCGCAGGGCAGGAACGGCAGTATGATGCTGACGCTGCATGGAACCCGGTACTATCTGGTCTACGAGAACACAGGCATCCAGGACTGGATCATGCTCAGCCTTGTCCCGGTCAGCGTTGTTAACGCCAGCATGGATACGCTGTGGCACCGGACGGTCGAGATCGTGACCGCTATTGCGTGCCTGCTTATGGTGCTGCTCATCGCGCTCATCGTGCACAGAAGCCGCGACGCACTGCGTCGGAGAGATACCGAGATTCTGTACCGGGATGAGCTGTTCACCCGGCTCTCACGCAATGTGGATGACGTTTTCCTCATGATGGACGCCGACACCTCCCGCGTGGACTATGTCAGCCCGAACATCGAGCGGCTGCTGGGCGTGCCGCTCGAGCAGGTGCAGCAGGACATCCGTGCACTGCGGGCGCTGCACCCGAAGGATTCTCCCGACCACGATAAGAACTTCTTCGCGGGGATTCAGTGCGGCGAGCAGTGCGAATGGAATGCCGATTATGCCCATCAGCAGAACGGTGAGCGCCGCTGGTTCCACATCGTCGCCATGGGCAGCGAGGTCGCAGGCCGGACCAAGTACATCCTCGTGATGTCCGACCGCACGGCTGACCGGAAGATCAATCAGGCGCTTTCTGAGGCGGTTGCGGCCGCCGAAGCCGCCAGCCGCGCCAAGAGCACCTTCCTGTCCAATATGTCGCACGATATCCGCACACCGATGAATGCGATTATCGGCTTTACCACCCTTGCGGTCAGCAATATCGACAATCAGGAACGGGTGAAGGACTATCTGACCAAAACCCTCTCCTCGAGCCGCCACCTGCTTGCGCTCATCAACGATATTCTGGACATGAGCCGCATCGAGAGCGGCAAGCTCCAGCTGGAGGAAACCGAGGTCAACCTGTCCGAGATGCTGCACGACATCAAGACCATCGTCGGCGGACAGGTGCACGCCAAGCAGCTCGAGCTTTATATGGATGCGCTTGACGTTACCGACGAGGACGTTTACTGCGACCGGACACGGATGGGGCAGATCCTGCTCAACCTGCTGTCCAACGCCATCAAGTTCACGCCGGCGGGCGGCACGGTCTCCGTGCGTATCCGGCAGCTTGCCGGAACCGTGCGCGACTGTGCACAGTACGAGTTCCGCGTCCGCGACAACGGCATCGGCATGAGTCCGGAGTTCGCGCAGAAGATCTTCGAGCCGTTTGAACGCGAGCGTACCTCCACGGTCAGCCGGATACAGGGAACCGGCCTCGGCATGGCCATCACCCGGAACATTGTCGAGATGATGGGCGGCACGATCAAGGTGCAGACCGAGAAGAACCGGGGCACCGAGTTTATCATCTGCCTGCCGCTGCGCGTGCAGACCGGAACCCGCCGCGAGGAAAAGATCGCGGAGCTTGCCGGCCTCAAGGCGCTGGTGGTGGATGACGATTTCAACACCTGCGACAGCGTGGCAAAGCTGCTGACCCGTGTGGGAATGCGTGCGGAGTGGACGCTCTCCGGACGGGAGGCCGTGCTGCGTGCGCGGCAGTCCATCGAGTTGGGTGACCCCTGCCGCGCCTATATCATCGACTGGCGGCTGCCGGACATGAACGGCATCGAGGTCACGCGCCAGATTCGCAGCCTGAATGATGACACCCCCATCATCATCCTGACCGCCTACGACTGGTCGGACATCGAAGCGGAGGCGAAGGCGGCAGGCGTGACGGCCTTCTGCTCCAAGCCGATGTTCTTGTCCGACCTGCGCGACACCCTGCTGACAGCCATCGGGCACATGCAGACGGCGGAGGAGCAGGACATCCTGCCCGGGAAAAACGCCGACTTCCGCGGACGGCATATCCTGCTGGTTGAGGATAACGAGCTGAACCGTGAGATCGCGATGACAATCCTGCACGAGTACGGTTTTCTGGTCGATACCGCCGAGAACGGCGCGGTCGCGGTGGAGAAGGTCCGCACCTCGGACCCGGGCCGCTATGATCTGGTGCTGATGGATGTGCAGATGCCGGTCATGGACGGCTACACCGCCACCCAGCGCATTCGTGCGCTGAAGGACCCGGCGCGCGCCGCAGTCCCGATCGTTGCCATGACGGCCAACGTGTTCGAGGAGGAGCGAAAGCAGGCGTTCGACTGCGGCATGAACGGCTTTTTGTCCAAGCCGATCGTGGTTGAGGAGCTGATCGACGCGCTGAAGGGCATTATGCACTGACCGCGCCATGCGGATACATCAAAACCCGGAGTACCGGCCGAAAACGGCTGACGGTACTCCGGGTTTTTCGGATATGCAGAGGCTGCAGCGCGGTAATAAAACAGGAAAATAAATGCCGCTGCGCCGCAATCTTCGCTTTCTTTTTGGGTCGGGAAATAGTATAATTATGGCATGAGAAAAGGAATGAATAAATTTTACCGAAGGAGGGGCAGAACATGAAAAAGCGATCAAGAATTGCTCTGCTGACCGCACTTCTCACCATAGTGTTCGCGGCGGGCATTGGCGTTTACAGCAACTACATCGGAATGCAGATCTATCAGGAAAGCTCGAATCATCTGCTCGAAAGCTATGCGCAAATCTCCAAGACCTTCACGCTGTTCGTGCAGCGAAACTGGGTCGTGCTGAGCCAGTGGGATAGCCTGATGAAGAATGTGCAGGAGGATGCGGATGTTGACAGCATCTGGTCGGATGCGCAGAGCAACAAGCTGTCATGGCATTACAGCGACTTCTATCTGTTCAACGAGTGCACGCAGTATCTAACGGTAGATGGGCGAAAGGGCAGCGCCGACAGCATCGACGGCGTTTTTCAGGAGATGTACAGCAAGGGCGAGCCAATCGTCTCCACCTATACGGCGACCTATGGCGTGCCCAAGATCGTGTTCGCGATGCCGATGAGCCGCAGTCTGACGCTGGACGGCGTGACCTACACCGGTATCGCGGTCAGCTATGACACGGACGTGGTCGATGATCTGGTTGACGGCAGCATGTACGGCGGACAGAGCGACTGCTATGTGGTGCGCTCGAACGGCGACATCGTGCTGAAGCTTGAGCCGCAGACCGAGCTGTGCGAGGGAATGACCAACCTGTATGACCTGTCCGACCACGCTGACTGGAAATATGGCAGCATGGACGATATCAAGGACTGCATCCAACTCGGCAAGAGCGGAAGCGCGCAGTTCATCTGCGCTGGGGCGAGAAACTATCTGGTCGCGATTCCGACCGCATTTTCGGACTGGTCGCTCGTCGGCATCATCCAGACGGATGAGGTGGACAGCGCGCTGTATGGCGTGCAGAATTCCTCGCTCATCTTGCTCGGTGCACTCAGTTTTTTCGCTGTCATCATCGTGGTGCTGGCGCTGGGGATGGAGAGCCGGCTGCGCCTTAAGAACGAGGAAATGGAGCGGCTGAACCTCGAGCGCGAAAAGATGAAGAGCGACCGTTTCCTGCAAAGCATGAGCCGCATCGTCGATCGCTATGCGGTCGTCAATCTGGATACCGGACGCTACCGCTATCATGAGCTGCGGAGCAGTGAGCCGCTCTATCCGACCTCCGGACAGTATTCGGAAATGGTCGAAATCATCTCTAAACGCTATGTCGCGCTGACCGATACGGAAAACGCCAAGCTCTCGCGGCTGCTTACGCCGGACTATCTGCGCAGCGTGCTCCGGAAACCGGATGACAATCTCAAAATCGAGTATTGCAGCCGGACGGAAAACGCCTATATGGTGCTGACCGTCCTCCCGGTCGAGTGGCATGCGGACGGCACGGTCGCCGTGGTCATGCAGGTTGTGCAGGATATCGGGCAGAAGGTCGAGCTGGAAAACATGGCAAACACGGACAGCCTGACCGGCCTGTTCAACGAGCGCTATTTCAGCAGGGTCCTGAACATCTGTGAGGCGAAAAAGCTGCCGTTCGTGTTGTATTACCTCGATCTCGACCGCTTTAAGCCGGTAAACGATACTTACGGTCACGCCATGGGCGACCGGCTGCTCAAGGAGATCAGCGCGCGGCTGCTGCGCTGCATCCGCAGCAGGGACTACGCCTTCCGCATCGGCGGCGATGAGTTCGCGCTCATCGTCAGCGCCGATATGGACGAGGAGCAGCGCAGCCGCATGGCCGAGCGCATCCAGACCATGCTCTCTGCGCCCATCGTTATCGAAGAAAAAGTGCTTTCGGTCGGCGTCAGCTGCGGCTGCGCCTGCTATCCGGAGGACGGTGACGCTTCGCAGGTGCGCATCACGGCGGACAGCCGCATGTACGCGGAAAAGCAGCACCATCACGAAGACGACCGGACGGAGGAACAGTCATGAAACACAAAACCCTGCGGTGCACCGCAGAGACGGCCGCCCTGCTGCTGACCGTGGCAATGCTGACGTTCCTCATTGCCGGACTGCATCAGCACGATCCGGACAGGGTGCTTTCCACCCTTAATACCGGCTGGTATCAGCTGACGGACGGCGTGCGGCGCGAGATTACGCTCCCCGTCACGCTTCCGGCTGAGCCGGGGCAGACGCTTACCCTGTATAATGACACGCTGACCGCCCGCGATGCCGGAAAGCTGCTGAGCGCGCGCGGCGTGGAATACGGCATCGAGATCCGTGCGGGCGAAACGCTGCTCTATCGCTACGAGGACAACGCTTTTCCGAAAAACACGCAGATGAAGGGTCGCCTGTGGGCGGATGCGGAGCTTCCGGACAATATCGGCGGACAGACGCTCAGCCTGACCTTTACGCAGCTTTCCGACCGGACAGACAGGTTTGACGCGCCTCTGCTCGGCTCGGTGCGGAGCATCACCGGCCACCATATCCAGACCTCACTGTTTTCCCTGGTCATGATGCTCGCCATGGTCATCCTCGCTGTGCTGGCGCTGCTGATCTTCTGCTACATGAGCAGCTGCGGCATCCGCGAGCGCCGCTTCCTCGATGTGGCGGTCTTTCTGCTGCTGTGCAGCCTGTGGTGCCTGACCGATTCCGCTCTGTATCAGATTTACGGACGGGATACTGCCGCCGGAAGCGTCGTTTCCTTTTACGCCTTTATGCTGATGTCTATCCCGATGGTGCATTTTGTCCGCAACACGATAAGCGGCAGACGGCGGCTCGTTCCCGATATATGCATTGCGCTGTTCTGCGCCAACGCGCTCGCACAGGGCGCGGCGTACCGGCTTTTCGGCATTCGGTTTATTGATATGCTGCCGCTGACGCACCTGCTTCTGGCGGCAGGCGTCGCAGCGATGCTGACCGTGCTGCTTCGGTCGTACCGCGAGCAGCCCTCGCAGCAGCTCCGGCTGCGTATTGCGGCGTTCGCCGCACTGGGCGTGTTCGGCGTGGCAGCGCTCGTCCTGTACGGCCTGCTGCACATCTACTGGTACGATGCAATATTCCAGTTTGGCGTGCTGCTGTTCATCATCCTGCTCTTCCGTGAGCTGCTCGGACAGGCGACCGAGGATATGCGCTTTCACATGGAGCACCGCATCAGCCATCAGATGCAGCGCGAGGATCGTATGACCGGTCTGCCGAATCGCCGCGCATTCGAGGAATACATGGAGCGCATCCGCACCGGTGAGGTCGGATGCCGCGATGCGGTGCTGACCTATATCCGGCTGGAGGGCCTGAACGAGCGCAACGACCGCTTCGGCCTTCAGGCAGGAGATGAGGCGGTCATCGCCGCCGCACGGTGCGTTGCAGACTTCTGCCGCGCGTGCGAGGACGGAGGCGAAAGCGTATCGTGCTTCCGCACCGGCGGAAACGAGTTCGCCCTCATCCGTCCCGAGCCAAGGGCAAATTCGGGGCAGCTGCACCGGCAGTTCAGCGCGATCGTCGCGCGGTACAACCGCACCTGTGCGCCGCGCGCCCGCATCACGATGACCTACGGCTTCAGCCGCCTGTGCGACGAGGACGGAAAATCGCGCAGCATCAGCGCATGGAAGGCGGAGGCGGACGCCTATTTGAAGAGAAATGAAACCAGACTGGGAGGGGACACGGAATGACAACCAATCTACATTATCTGATCGCCGGGATGGCGGTGCTGCTGGTTGTTCTGTGGCAGTATTCTCATCAGCGGCAGATGGATGACCGGAACAGCCTCATGTTCCGCCGCCTGCTGACCGTCGTCAGTCTGGACGTTTTCACCGAGCTGGTGAGTACATGCTTCATCCTGTACGCTCCGTACAGCTTCGGCATCGGCCGCATGGTCTCGAACACCGTGTTCTATCTGTTTCAGGCAATTCTGCCGCTCATGCTGCTGTACTATGTCTGTACACTGTGCTCGAGCCGCGTGATCTCCACCGGAACCGTGCTGCGCATGGGCATTCCGACTATCGCTCTGGTCTTTATCATTCTGACCAACCCCTTCACCGAAAAGCTGTTCTATTTCGACAGCATCGGCTACTGCTACGGTCCGTGGTATCTGCTGCTGTACATCAGCGCCCTGCTGCACATCGCGGCGGCAGCGATTTTTGTCGCGGTGCACCGGGATGCGGTCAGCCGCCGCAATCTGACGGCGCTGCTTACGGTCTTTTTGCTCGCCGCCTTCGGCATCGCCGCGCAGGCCGTCAATCCCGCGGTGCTGACGACCGGCTTCGGCCTTTCGCTCAGCATTCTCGCAATGTATCTGACCATCAACAATCCCTGCGCGTGCATGGACAGCCTGACCGGACTGAATGACAAGCAGTATCTGCTGCGCCGTATGAACGAGCTGACCGACGCACACAAGGCCTTTCACATCATCACGGTCTACGCCTACCAGCTTGACCACATGAACAAAGTCTCGGGCGTACAGAGCGGCGACGAATTTCTGCGCCGCGCGGCAGAGCACATGCAGGAGATCGCGGGCAGGAACGTGTTCCGCGTGACAGGCAAGCGTTTTTTGCTGCTGACGTTTTCGCTGCGCGAGTACGAAGCCTGTCTGACGAGTCTGCGGCAGGTGTTCCGCACGCAGCCGGATGACGAGCAGGCCGCTCCCTCGCCGGTCATCCTGTGCGGCGTGGTGGGCGCGGAAAAGCTGGGAACGGGCGGCCTTGTGCTGGATTATGCGGAATATCTCGAATCTCTCGCAGCACGCAGCGGCGGGACTGAGGTCATCCAGAACGACCGCAAGAACAGGGACAGCTTTTACTACAACAAGCAGGTCGAGCAGTTCCTGCACCGCGCGATCGACGAGGATTTGTTCGAGGTCTATTATCAGCCGGTCTATTCGCTGCACCAGCAGCGCTTTGTCACCCTTGAGGCGCTCAGCCGCCTGCGGCATCCCACACTCGGCTGGATTTCACCGGATATTTTTATTCGCCTTGCGGAGAAGAACCGCCTTATCAGCCAGATCACCGAGCTGCAGTTGCGGCGCGTCTGCCGTTTTCTGCGCGAAAACCCGGCGCTCCGCGCGAGCATTGCGAACGTCAAGATCAATCTTTCGCCGCTCGATCTTATTCACAGCGATGGCGGAAGCCACTTGATCCGCATTCTGGATGAATACGGTCTGCCGTATTCCTGCTTCCAGTTTGAGATCACCGAGACGGTTGCGACCGAGTATTCCGCGAGCCTGACCCGGGTGGCGGAGAGCTTTCAGGCGGCCGGCATCGGCCTGTGTCTGGACGATTTCGGCTCGGGTTACGCCAACCTGAACACGGTCATGCAGCTGCCGTTCTCGGTCATCAAGCTCGACCGTTCGCTGCTGTTCCATATCTGCACGGACAAAAACGCCGCGCTCTTCTACCAGAGCATCGTATCCGCTTTCTGCCGTCTCGGCTACCGCATCATTGCGGAGGGTGTGGAGACGCAGGAGGAGATGGAGCTGCTGCGGAGCTGGAACGTGGATATGATTCAGGGCTATTATTTCTCTCGTCCTCTGCCGCCGGGAGACCTGCTGCGGCTGCTGACCGAGGAAGCCGTCGAACAGATATGACCGGGTGTGGCGGACCGCCACAAAAATCCGTGAAAAAATTTTTCAGAAGCCGGAACCTTTTCAGACGTGCTTCGTCTAATAGAGAGAAAGAGAGCAGATGCTGCTCTCTTAGAAAGAAGGCTTTTTATATGAAAAAAACACTGATGGTATTTGCATGCACGGCTCTGCTGGCTGCATCGCTTTCGGCCTGCGGCAGCAAGCCCGCCGAAAATAAGGATACAGGTACAGCATCGTCTGCGGCGGCCTCGTCCTCGAGCAGCGAACAGCAGCAGGAAAACACGCTTACCGGCTCGCTCGATGAGAAGAAGAACGGCATGTTCGTTGTAACGGATGCCGAGGGTGCCGCCTATGAATTTACCTACGATCCCTCCGATACGCCGAAGGGTCTGGATGATGCCGCAGAGGGCGATTCGGTCACTGTGACTTATACGGGCACGGTCTCCGAGGTCGATTCGTTTGACGGCACGATCATTTCGGTCGAGAAAGCGGAGGCAGCACAAAATTAAAGACGCGGCTCCTTGCGCAGACTCCGGTCGCGCTGCCGCGGCTCCTTGCGCAGACTCCGGTCGCGCTGCCGCGGCTCCTTGCGCAGACTCCGTCGCGCTGCCGCGGCTGCCGCTTGGAAAGAACGCAAAAAATCCCCTGCCGGGGACAGATTTTCTGTCTCCTCGGCAGG
>ENA-UPWP01000264-UPWP01000264.1-human-gut-metagenome-genome-assembly--contig:-NODE-264-length-56435-cov-6.958515_pt1 | contig 56435 bp, 55 predicted proteins | sample MGYA00250052_ERZ773380 | MGnify/ENA primary metagenome ERZ773380 (study PRJEB29103, sample SAMN06112063) | human gut metagenome | biome: human gut; feature: ankylosing spondylitis patient; material... | reverse complement strand
CCGCGCCCCGCGGCGGGGGCAAAAAGGAAGGACAACCTGCGGTTTTCCTTCCTCTTTGAACTCCTACCTTTCCCTTGTTTGTTAGCCCGGCGCAGATTACCTACATGTGACCGCTCCGAAATGGGGTACGGCAGAGGATTTTTTCTTCCGTATCTTTCGCTACCTGTTCGCAGTGTCAGATGCCATTCTGCTACACAGGCGGTTAAGTTTCCGCAGGCGCAACATACCCGTGTTGCGCAACTCTTTAACACGTTGTAACGCACGGCACCTGCGAATGTAGGCGTTCGGCAGCATTTATCCTCGTAGACCCTGTCTGTAGCAACGCGCTAAAGAATTGCGCGGCACTGTCATGCCGCGCCTGCTGGAAGTAGCCACCTGTGTAGCAGAACGCTATCCGTCACTGCGAATATGTCTCGGCATGGGAGCACACTGCGCTCCCCTACGGTAGAAAAAATCCTCTGCCGTTCCCCTATTTTCGCAGCGGTCACATGTCGGCAATCTGCGCCAGACTATCCAAGGGAAAGGGGAGAAAATCAGAGGGTGGAAACCGCAGGTGTCTACCCTCTTGTGCGCCCGCCGGGTAGGCGCACTCCCCGCTGAGGTTCAGCGAAAAACTCTCCGCCCGTTAGGGGCGAACACGCTGACGCAGTTCGTGTCCCCCACTCAGCCGGTGCAGAGAAAGGAGCCGCCCGGATAGGGCGAACTCGCCTGCGGCAGTTCGCGTCCCCCGCTCAGCCGGTGCAGAGAAAGGAGCCGCCCGGATAGGGTGAACCGCATGCGCGGTTCAAGTCCCCCGCTCAGCCGGTGCTGAAAAAAGGCTGCCGCCCAGACCGGGGCAAAAAGCCGCCGTTTGTTAACAGTATATCCCTTGTATTTTCCCGTCCGTCTTGATACAATAAGCTTGTAAGAGAAAGGAGGCGTTTACAATGAAACGCTCAAAAGTTATTATAGCCGTAATTGCGATCATTGCAGTAGTCGCCGCAGCCTGTGTATATGGATATGTCCGCAGCAAGCCCGCCGATGAGCCGGAAAAGCCTGCTGTTACCGAGCCGGAGAACCCGACCACGCCGGAAACGCCGGACGACAGCAATTCCGGCAAACCGTCCGATTCCAAGACCGATAAACCTGCTGTACAGCCGGAAAATCCCAATCCGAGCGGCACGGAATCGGTCACGATCTACGTTCCGGATGAACAGGGTGAAACACTCACGCCGACCGGCGCAGACGCGAAGGACGACTCCGACCAGTCGCTCGTAGATGCACTCATCGCCGCAGGCTCGCTGCCCGAGGGCGTCAAGGTGCAGTCCTCGTCGCTCGAGAACGGCACGCTCACGCTCGACATGAATGCCGCCTTCGGCGAGGCAATCCGCGCCTCCGGAACCGCCGGTGAAACGCTCAAGATCTACGCACTGGTCAACACGTTCGCGCAGGCGCGCGGCGCAACCGCAGTGCTCATCACCGTGGACGGCAAGGTGCTCGAAAGCGGACATGAGGTCTACGATTACGCGATCGAACCGAACAACTGACCTGCAAAAAAGCTCCGAAACGCCTGTTTCGGAGCTTTTTCTTACTTATTCATCATTTTCAGGAATTTTTCCTTGATATGCTCGGCAGCCGCGCACGGATCGTCCGCCTTCATGACGGCAGAGACCACGGCGATGCCCTTGATGGGGCTGTCAGCCAGCACGTCCATGTTATCCGCGTTCAGGCCGCCGATGGCAACCACCGGAATCGGGACCGCGCGGCACACATCGTTCAGCACGGAGACCGGCGTAACCTTGGTGGTAACGTGGGTAGTCGTCGGGTAAATGGCGCCGGTGCCGAGGTAATCCGCGCCGTCGTTGTATGCAGCAACGGCCGCTTCGACCGTCTTGGCAGTCGCGCCGACGATCTTATCCGGGCCGAGCAGCCTGCGGCAGACCGCCACCGGCAGGTCGCTCGCGCCGACATGTACGCCGGCTGCATCGCAGGCAATGGCAACATCCACGCGGTCGTCGATGATGAGCGGCACGCTGTAGCGGTCGGTGATAGACTTGACCTGCTGCGCCAGCTCAAGGTAGCTGCGTCCGCCGGTATCCTTCTCGCGGAGCTGAATGAGCGTTGCACCGCCCCTGCACGCCTCGTCCACCGCGTGGAGCAGGGTCTCGGTCGTGTGGTAGGTGCTGTCCGTAATGACATACAATGTAGGATCAAACTGCATGATGATACTCCTTTTTTTAACTTATTGTGCCGTTTCGCATTCTTTTACCGTCTTGCGAATGAAAAACAGGCTGATAACATCAACAACGTAAATAAACTGGGAAATGACCTGCAGGACTGCGGTTCCAGTGCTGATTTTGCCCTGCCTGCGCGCGTGCAGGATGAGCGCAATGCAGTAGCCGGACGAGGCCATCATGGCAAACCAGGCAACCAGCATTTGTAAGAGCACGACCGGCAGCGTCATCGGGAAAATCAGCGTAAACATGCCGTAAATCATGCCGAAAAAGAAATTCAGCAGGAACATTGGAATCGCGATGCACTTCATTGCAATGATGCAGCGCCACAGCGTCTGCCGCACCGCCGGGTCGGACAGCCGCCTGTACATCACAGCAGCGCAAATCAGATTGCAGATTGCCAACGGCCCAATAAGCAGCCAGAACAGGAATAATCCCATCTGAAATATGTCCTTATCCGTTCCTTGCGCCACAAAAGCGCACAGAAATTCGCCTGCATACGACAGCGCCAGACCGACAAAGCAAACGATTTCACAGATGCTGAAAAACTTTGCAGCCTTCATTCGCTCTCCCCTTTTTACTGCATGTTAATTTTCATCAATTTATTTTCACGATAAGCAAATCCTGTTCTTCCTCGAGTTCACCGAGCGCGGTGCCGTCCGGCTGAAACGCCATGCTGTGCCCGACAAATTTTCCGGGCGCATACTGGTCTGCGCCGAGCACGGTCAGGCCGTTCTCGATGGCTCGCGCGCACAGCAGGGTGCGCCAGTGCAGCAGCTTGTTCTCGCCCTGCACCCAGCCCGCCGGAACGAACAGCGTCTCGGCGCCGCGCGCCTTCTGCTCGGCGGCAAGCGCCGGAAACCGAAGCTCGAAGCAGGTAATGATACCCAGTTTTCCGGCGGGTGTCTCGATGGGCGAAAACGGCTTGTCCCCTGCCCGGCACTCATCGGATTCCCGATAGCCGAACGCATCGTACAAACGGTTCTTGCGGTGCGTTCCGCGCAGGCGGCCGCGGTCATCAAGAACCGCAATCGTGTTGTACGGCAGACCGTCCGTGCGCTCGTACATGCCTGCGGCAATCCACAGGCCGTATCTCCGGCAAAGCTCACCGAGCGCAATAATGAACGCGCCGTCACACGGCTCTGCGGCCTCGATATTTTTCGACCGTGCGTTCACTTTTGCGTAATACATACTGTATTCCGGTAAAAACAGCATTTCCGCTCTATTTTCCGCTGCCGTTTGTGCAAGGCGTTCTATTTCCCTGAGATTGGCAGTTTTGTTCTCCCCGACGCCGAACTGCCCGATGGCAACCGTGCTCACGCCTCTCTCCAGCCCTTGCAGATGTCCACCCATGCCTTGAAACCGGAGAATTTCTCCAGTTCTGGGATGGTGACCTCGATGGCTGAGTTAGACGAGCCGCACGCCGGGAATACCGTCTCAAACCGTCGGAGCGATTCATCGAGATAGACCGTTACGCCGTCGTTCACGCCGAACGGGCACACGCCGCCGACCGCATGACCGATCTCCGGCTCGACCTCCTCAAACGCGAGCATCCGCGCCTTGCAGCCGAACCGCGCCTTGTACTTCGGGTTGTCGATCTTGGTGTCGCCTGCCGCAACGATGAGGATCACGCCGTCATTCGTGCGGAACGACAGCGTTTTTGCGATGCGTGCCGGTTCGCAGTGGGCGGCTTCGGCGGCCAGCTCTACGGTCGCGCTGGACACCGGGAATTCGATCACGCGATCCTCTGCACCGAACTGACGCAGATACGCTTTTGCTTTTTCGATGGACATGGGTCTCAATCTCCTTCTGTCTGCTGCGGGATATCGTCGATCATGCTTTCGCACAGCCGACGTAAATAATTTGCAATTTCGCTGAGCGCAAGGCATGTGCACAGCCGCTCCTCCGGGTCATCCGGCGTCTCGGGCAGCTGGGCGGTCAGCAGCGGCGGAATAGCTTCGCGCATGCGCTTCTTGTCCGCGAGCAGATGCTCGTAGCACGCCGCAAAGTCCACATCGTCCCGACCGGTCAGCGCCTTCACATCGTTTAAGCGCAGCGTCTGCTTCAAATGGTACACGCAGAGCAGCTGCATGATCTGCTGGCGCGTGTATTTTTTGCCCTTCACCGGCGTCATAAGCCCTTCCTTGACGTAGTTGTTGACCATGGTTTTTGTCAGCAGCTTATCCTCCGGCGTGCGCTTGCTGCCCGATAAGCACTGATCGAACAGCGTCAGCACCTGATCCATATACAGGTCAAGCTGCGGCACCTCGTCGGGCATGATATCGCGGTCGGCAAAGACCGCTTCTATGGTTTTCTCCAGCCGCGGCATGGCGTTCACCTCATCTTTTACAAAATATCGAGGCAACACCGAACAATTAAAGCTGCGGCTCCTTGTGCAGGCTCCGGTCGCACTGCCGCGGCGCTTTACGGAAATTTTGTGCCCTGACTTCGTTGTGAGTTCACGGTAATACATCAAGTATTACCGCAAACTCACGCCTCGTCAGAACGCAAAATTTACTCGTAAATCGCTCTTGTTCAATTATGCGGTGTTACCTTGCAACTACAGTACCGAACGGAAACACGCAATTTTTCGTCTGTCCGTGCGGCCTGCAATGCTATTATTATAAGCCTTTTGCGCGCTTCACGCAAGAGTTATACCGCTCGACAAATCCACTGTAATATGATATACTGAACGTACAATAAGCGGTAGGAGGCTTACATATGAAAAAATTCTGGCAACGCCTGATCCTTTTCGGACTGACAGGTGCATTTTTTGTATCCTGCATCAGCTGCAGCGCGGCAAATACTGCCTCGAAGGTTCCGATTCTGATGTACCACAACCTGACGAACGACCCGTCCGCCGTGACGAGCATGACCATCACCGGCGAGCGGTTTCAGGAGGACATGGAATATCTGGAATACAACGGCTACACGCCGCTGCTCTCCTCGGATTTGATCGACATCCGAGCCGGAAAGGAAGCCATGCCCGAGCGGCCGGTCATGATCACCTTTGACGACGGTTATCGCTCCAATTACGATATTGCGTACCCGATTCTGCAGAAAACCGGTATGAAGGCCGTCATTGCACTGATCGGCAAAAGCATCCGCGCAAACGACAACACGGAAGCGAACCGCTTTTTCCTCAAGTGGGATGAGGCAGCCGAAATGGCCGACAGTGGTCTGGTAGAACTGGGTTCTCACACCTACAACCTGCACAACCCGCAGTACGGCGGACTGACCGCACCGGACGGCATCAACGGCATCCAGCGGCTGAAGGGCGAGTCGCAGGCGGCGTATAACAAGCGCGTCGGCGAGGACCTCAAGCAGAGCATCGACCTCATCACGCAAAATACCAGCCAGAAAAACGTGCTGTTTTTCGCATATCCGTTCGGCGCGCGCGATGCGTGGATGCAGCCGCTGCTGCAGAAAAACGGTATTCAGGTCAGCGTACTGACCAACACCGGAACGGCGTCTATCCGGCGCGGATTGACCGATCTGCCGCGTTACCGCATCACAATGGACACCAAACTGAGCGATATTCTTCCGGCGAACCCGAACGCCTCGCACGATATTACCGTGCGGGCGCACATGCCGACCATGATCAAGAATGAGAAAATCCGGCAGGAAGTCGCCCGGCACCTTCCCGCGCAGGAGAGAACCATAAAGATTCCGAAATCGTATACCTGATTTTTCAAGCACTGTCTTTGATTAACAAAGACGGTGCTTTTTTCATGGTGACAATTTGGAGAAAGCACTTGCAATTTCCGAAAAATATGGTATCATAACAGATGTGATATAGTTTTTAACTCTACATAGCAAAAGGAGGAGTTTGTATGCCTCGTGCATTTCTCAAGGCCCGCGAGCCGTTTTCCAGTTACTCTCATTTCATCGGTGCGGTGCTCAGCGGCGCCGGACTGTTCGTGCTGCTCGTGCGGCTGCTGTTCGATTCGTCCGTCACCGGTTCGCTTGCGGCGGCTGCCGTGGTGTTCTGCCTGTCGCTGATCGCGCTGTACTCCGCAAGCAGCGTGTACCATTTCTCCGGCCGCGGCGAAGCCGTCCTGCGGCGGCTGAAAAAGCTCGACCACAGCATGATCTATGTGCTGATCGCGGGCAGCTACACGCCGATTATTCTCAAATTCATGCCTGCGCCGCGCAGCTATATCTTTCTCGGCGTGATCTGGCTGATTGCGCTGACTGGCATTGCCATCAAGCTGCTGTGGATTGACGCGCCGCGTCTCATCGGCACCGCGCTGTACCTCGCGCTCGGCTGGGCGATCGCGTTTGATTTCGGGGTTGTGCTGTCCATGCCCGCGCCTGCCATTGCCCTGCTGGCTGCCGGAGGTCTGGCGTATACGGTCGGCGGCGTGATCTATATCGCCAAAAAGCCGAATCTTGGGCTGATGATCGGGTTTCATGAGCTGTTTCATCTGTTCGTAATCGTCGGCAGCGTTTGTCATTATCTGATGGTGTTTCTATATGTTCTCTAACAAACGAGCCGTGAATCTTCATGTGATTCACGGCTCGTTTTTGTTTTCATCCGCACTCGGAAAACCATTTTTATTACTGCTATGGCGGAACACTCCATAATTCGGATACTTGATCCACGGATGATCCGGCTCTGTACCATAATGATTCCGTATATATTTTTCTAACGCCGTTCGATCCATACTGCCATCTCCATTCCCCAATTTATATTTATCGTATCATACTCTCCGTATCGCCTGCAACCTCTTCAAAATCTCTTCCCATACATTATTCAAAAAAGTGCTTCTTATCGATTGACAAAAATATGGATTTGCAATATACTCTTAATTAAGAAGCAGTACTAATAAAGGAGGTGCATTTTATGCAGACCAGAAACACCATTCAGCGTCAGATTGTATTGCAGGCAGTGAATCAGCTGCACAACCACCCTACCGCAGATGCGATTTATGCCGTTATCGCGGCGCAGCACCCGACCATCAGCAAAGCCACGGTTTACCGCAATCTGAACCAGCTGGCAGCTCAGGGCGAGATTTTGCGCGTGCCTGTGCCGACCGGTGCCGATCACTTTGATTTCAACATCAAGCCGCATTATCATGTGCGGTGCACCAAGTGCGGCGGCGTTTTTGATGTATTTATGCCGCCTGTCACCGATCTCATCGACCGCGTGGAGGATTCCTCCGGCGTGGAGCTGCACCGGTACGAAATTCTGTTCGAGGGTATTTGCAGCGCTTGCAGGAAAGACTAAAAGAGCAGTCAGAACGGTCTGACCGTCAACCGGAAGAATAGCGGAGAAAGGATAACTGTTATGGCAGAACTCAAGGGCACCCGCACCGAAGCAAACCTGCAGACCGCATTTGCAGGCGAATCCATGGCACGCAACAAGTACACGTTCTTTGCCTCCAAGGCGAAAAAGGACGGCTATGTGCAGATTGCGAAAATCTTCGAGGAAACCGCCGCAAACGAGAAGGAGCACGCGAAAATCTGGTTCAAACTGCTCAACGGCGGCATTGACGACACCGCAGCCAACCTCAAGGCTGCCGCAGAGGGCGAAAACTACGAGTGGACCGACATGTACGCCACCTTCGCCAAGGAGGCGCGTGAGGAGGGCTTCGACCACATCGCGGATCTGTTTGAGATGGTCGGCGCAATCGAAAAGGAGCACGAGGAACGCTACCGCAGGCTGCTCAAGAATGTTGAGGACAAGCTGGTCTTTTCCCGCGACGGCGACTGCGTATGGCAGTGCTCCAACTGCGGACATATCGTGGTTGGCAGGCAGGCGCCCGAGGTCTGCCCGGTCTGCGCGCATCCTAAAGCCTACTTTGAACTCAAGGCTGACAATTACTAATTGAAAATTGAGAATGGAGAATTGAGAATTGCGGTATCGCGCAAGCGCGATGATTGAATTGCCGCCCATTGGGCGGAATAACTCCATCCACCTCAATAATCGCAAAAAACGAGGGAGAACCAACCGTTTCTCCCTCGTTTTGTCATTTGAACATCAATGAACCAATGAAAAATGAACCGAAACCCGTTTGACCGTCGCGTTCATTCTCCATTCTCCATTTTCAATTTTCAATTTGCGTTCCGCACCGCGTCCTTCATGCTCTTGACGTACTCCTTAACGTGCTCAACGCAGTCCTTGCCGTACTTCGCGCAAATCTTAACGATTGCCGAGCCGACGATCGCGCCGTCCGACTGCGCGGCCATCTTTGCTGCCTGCTCGGGCGTGGAAATGCCGAAGCCGACCGCGCACGGGATGTCCTGCGTCTCCTTGACCAGCTTCACCATTGCGCCGATATCGGTGGTGATGTTCGAGCGCACGCCGGTAACGCCCAGCGAGGACACGCAGTACACGAAGCCGGAGGCTTCCTTTGCGATCATGCGGATGCGGTCGTGCGAGGTCGGCGCGATGAGTGACACGAGATCGATACCGTACCGGCGGCACAGCGGGTCAAACTCGGCCTTTTCCTCGAACGGTACGTCCGGCAGAATGAGACCGTCCATGCCGATCTCAGCGGCAGTGCGGATGAAACGCTCCGAGCCGTAGGAGTACACCACGTTCGCGTAGGTCATAAATACCATCGGAATGTCGGTTTTCTGACGGATACGGCGCACCATGTCGAAGATTTTGTCGGTGGTCGTGCCGGCGGACAGCGCACGCACGTTCGCCTCCTGAATGACCGGACCCTCAGCGGTCGGGTCGGAGAACGGGATGCCCAGCTCGATGAGGTCCGCGCCCGCGTCCGCCATCGCGTATACGATTTCTTCCGTGACCTCCAAAGATGGGTCGCCGCAGGTCACAAAGGGGATGAAAGCCTTGCCGCTCTGGAAGGCAGATTTTATCTTGCTCATAGCTTGCTCCTTTTTCGTAGGGCGTGACGACCTCGGCACGCCGATGGTAACGATGTGCATACGGCCTGCATGGCGCGCCGAGTCGTCGCGCCCTACGGCATATATTCAAAAACGATGCATAAATTTCCTAATTATTCATGAATATCCTCGCCGCGGTAGCGCGCGATCGCCGCGCAGTCCTTATCGCCGCGGCCGGAGATATTGATAACGATGGTCTGGTCCTTACGCATGGTCGGCGCAAGCTTCATCGCGTGCGCGACAGCGTGTGCAGACTCGATCGCCGGGATGATACCCTCGATACGGCTGAGATACTCGAATGCGTTTACCGCTTCGTCGTCCGTCACCGGAACGTACTCTGCGCGGCCGATATCGTGCAGGTAAGCGTGCTCCGGGCCAATGCCGGGGTAATCCAGACCGGCGGAGATGGAGTAAACCGGAGCGATCTGACCGTACTCGTCCTGGCAGAAATAGCTCTTCATGCCGTGGAAAATGCCCAGACGGCCGGTAGCGATGGTCGCGGCGGTTTCTGCGGTATTGACACCGCGGCCCGCGGCTTCGCACCCGATCAGACGCACGCCCTCATCCTCGATGAAGTTGTAGAACGCGCCGATGGCGTTCGAGCCGCCGCCGACACAGGCCATGACGACGTCCGGGAGTTTGCCCTCCTTTTCGAGCATCTGCTCCTTGATCTCCTTGGAGATGACCGACTGGAAATCGCGCACGATGGTCGGGAACGGGTGCGGGCCCATGCACGAGCCGAGGCAGTAATGCGTATCGTCAATGCGAGAAGTCCACTCGCGGAAGGCTGCCGAGCAGGCATCCTTGAGCGTGCCCGTGCCGGTCGAAACCGGGATGACCTCCGCGCCGAGCAGGCGCATGCGGTACACGTTGAGCGCCTGACGCTCGGTGTCCTCCACGCCCATGAACACCACGCACTCCATGCCCATGAGAGCGGCGGCGGTCGCGGTCGCAACACCGTGCTGACCGGCGCCGGTCTCTGCGATCAGACGGGTCTTGCCCATCTTTTTCGCCAGCAGCGCCTGACCGAGCACGTTGTTGATCTTATGGGCGCCGGTGTGGTTGAGATCCTCGCGTTTGAGGTAGATCTTCGCACCGCCGAGGTCGCGGGTCATATGCTCCGCAAAGTACAGGCGCGACGGACGGCCTGCGTAGTTGTTCAGCAGCTCGGTCAGCTCTGCGTTGAATGCCGGATCGTTCTTATAGTGGTTATAGGCTTCTTCCAGCTCGATGACAGCGTTCATCAGCGTTTCCGGCATGTACTGACCGCCGTGTACGCCAAAACGTCCCTTGCTCATTGGTTTGCTCCTTTCACAAGCGCCGATACGCGGCGCATCTTGTCCATATCCTTTACATCGTCCGTTTCAATGCCGCTGGACAGGTCGAGCGCATAAGCGCCGGTCTGTGCGGCCTTTTGGACGTTGGTTTCATTCAGCCCGCCCGCGAGAAAATACGGGTGGTTTACCTCGCCGATCAGCGACCAGTCGAACGTTTTGCCGCTGCCGCCGTAGGCGTGCTTTACATAGGTATCCAGCAGCAGATAATCCACCGGCAGGGTGTCCGCCTGCTCAATGTCGCGGTAGGTCTCCACGCGGACGGCGTAGACGATGGGCGCGCTTGTCAGCTTTCGCAGCTTGTTTATATAATGCAGGCTCTCGCCGCCGTGCAGCTGGATGATGTCGATAACCTCATCGCGCACGAGCGCGGCAATATGCTCCGGCTCGTCGTTCACAAACACGCCGACCGCCTTAATTTCCGGGTCGAGGTGCTCCTTGAGCCGCGCCGCATCCATATCCGACACATGCCGGCGGCTCTCCGCGAACACAAAGCCGATAAAGTCCGGTTTGGTTTCGTTCGCGGCCTCTATATCCTCTTTGCGGGTCAGTCCGCAGAATTTCAGCTTCACTTTGTGGCCTCCCTGAGTGCGTCGAGCGCCTGCTTTTTATCTGCGGCACGCATGAGGTACTCGCCTACCAGAACGGCATCCGCGCCGGTCTTTCGCAGTGCCGCCGCATCCGCCGGAGCGGAAACGCCGCTCTCGGCTACGAAAACCGTACCGTCCGGTGCGCCCTCGCGCAGACGAGCCGCGTTGCCGAGGTCCACCGTAAAGTCCTTCAGGTTGCGGTTGTTCACGCCGATGAGCCGCGCACCCGCTCGAACCGCGGACTGCATTTCCTGTGCATCGTGCGTTTCCACCAAAGCGCTTATGCCTAATTTGTCGCAAATGCCGATATAATCGCGTATCGTTTCGGTGTCGAGCAGCGTGCAAATGAGGAGCACCGCGTCCGCGCCGAGGACTTTGGCCTGATAAATCTGGTATTCGTCCACCGTGAAATCCTTGCGGATCATCGGTTTGGTGACGATTCCCCTAACCTTTTTGAAAATTTCGTCCGAGCCGAGAAACCACTTGGGTTCGGTCAGGCAGGAAACACAGTCCGCGCCGGCCTGCTCGTAGCTCTGCGCGATGGCTTCAAAATCGAACACCGGGTCGATAATACCCTTGGACGGGCTGGCCTTCTTGACCTCGCAGATAAACGCGCAGTTTTTGCCGGAAAGCGCTTTTTCAAACCGGAAATCGCCCTGCGGGAGTGCTTCCGCCTGCGCCTTCATGTCCTCGAGCGGGATTTTCGCCTTATCCGCCGCAACGCGCTCGCGGGCGTGCGCCGCCAGTTCGTCGAGGATCATGCCTTTGCCGCCTCCTGCGTTGCCGCTGCAAACCGGTCGAGCTTCGCGAGCGCCGCGCCGCTGTCGATGAGCTCGGCGGCTTTTTTGATGCCGTCCGCCAGTGTCAGGCCGTCCAGACCGAGGTACAGCGCGATACCGGCGTTCAGCAAAATCTCCTCGCGCTTTGCGCCCTGCTCCTTGCCGGAGAGGATGTCGCGGGTGATCTGTGCGTTTGCCTTGGGTGAGCCGCCGCGCAGGTCATCCACCGTGCACAGGGACAGACCGTATTCGGTCGGGTCGAGTTCATACGGCGTCAGCTTGCCGTCGCGGATTTCGCAGACCTTGTTCCTGCCGATGAGGCTGGCCTCGTCCATACCGCCGCCGCAGACCACCATGCCGCGCGTTACGCCGAGGTTACTCAGCACCTGCGCCATCGGCATGACGAGGCTTTCATCGTACACGCCGAGCAGCTGCATGGTCGCGCGCGCCGGATTGGACAGCGGGCCGAGCACGTTGAAGATGGTGCGCTCGCCCATGCCCTTGCGGACAGGCGCGACGTTCTTCATGGACTTGTGATAGCCCTGTGCGAACAGGAAGCAGATGCCCGTTTCCGCCAGCACTCTTTCGTTCTGCTCGGGCGACAGCGACAGGACAACGCCGAGCTCCTCGAGCACGTCAGCCGCGCCCGACTTGGACGAAACCGAACGGTTGCCGTGCTTTGCAACCGGCACACCGCCTGCCGCCGCCACAAACGCGGCGGTCGTGGAGATGTTGAACGAGCCGACCTCGTCACCGCCGGTACCGACAATGTCCATGACCGCGCCCTTCGGCTCAATGTGCGCGCCCTTTTCGCGCATAACCTCGGCGCAGGCGGTGATCTCGGTGATGGTTTCGCCCTTCATTCGGAGCGCTGTCAGGAGCGTTGCCATTTCAATGTCGGTCGCCGTGCCGTCCATCATTTCCTCCATTGTTGCACGAGCGATGGTGTAGTCCAAATCTCGGCCGTTGATGGCCTCGTGAATTGCAAGCTGAATCATAATTCGTACCTCTTTTGTAAATGTTAAATCTCTAAGTAATTGAAAATTGAGAATGGAAAATGGAAAATGTCGCTATCCTTGCGCGAGTTCCGTCCGCGCTGCGACAATGTGCGGCGCTCTGCGCCGAATTAAATCATCGCGCTCTGCGCGATACCTTAATTCTCAATTCTCCATTCTCAATTCTCCATTTTCAAAAAGTTCTGCATAATGGTTGTTCCCTGCGGTGTCAAGATGGATTCTGGATGGAACTGCACGCCGTAGATGGGCATGGTCTTATGCCTTACGGCCATGATCTCGCCGATTTCGTCGCGCGAGATGACCTTGAGGCAATCCGGCAGGCTGTCCGGTGCGGCCACAAGCGAATGATAGCGCGCTGCCATGGTCTTTTTCGCCAGACCCTTGAACAGCGGCTCGTCGGTATCCACCTCTACAATGCTCTGCTTGCCGTGCATGAGCTGCTGCGCGTGCTCGATGCGGCCGCCGAACACCTCGCAGATGGCCTGATGGCCGAGGCACACGCCAAGGATCGGGATGCTGCCGCCGAGCCTGCTTACCACTTCCTCGCAGATGCCCGCATCCTTCGGATAGCCGGGCCCCGGAGAAAGAATGATGTGCGAGGGATTCAGTCCCTCGATTTCGCTGACGGTGAGCGCGTCATTGCGGACAACGCGCATATCCGGCTGGATGGCCGCCGCCTGCTGGAACAGGTTATAGGAAAAAGAATCGTAATTGTCGATCAGGAGAATCATTATCCGTCTACCTCCGAAGCACGCTCGATGGCGTTCATGACTGCCTTTGCCTTGTTTGCGCTTTCCATATATTCATTATGCGGCACGGAATCCGCGACGATGCCGCCGCCCGCCTGCACGGTCACGATGCCGTTCTTCTTGGCAGCCATGCGGATGGCGATACAGGTATCCATATTGCCGGTGAAATCCAGATAGCCGAGTGCGCCGCCGTATACGCCGCGCGGCTCGCTCTCCTGCTCCTCGATGATCTCGCAGGCGCGGATCTTGGGTGCGCCGGACAGGGTTCCCGCCGGAAGCACCGCTTCGATGGCGTCGCAGGCGTCGTACTTTTCGTCAATGTCGCCCTCGACCTGCGAACAAATGTGCATGATCTTGGAATAGCGGTGGATCATCATGTAATCGGTGACCTCCACCGTGCCGATCTTGGAGACTCTACCGAGGTCATTGCGGCCGAGATCGACCAGCATGTTATGCTCGGAAAGCTCCTTCTCATCGGCAAGCAGCTCGTTCTCGAGCGCCTTATCCTCCTCCGGCGTTTTGCCGCGCGGACGCGAGCCTGCAACCGGGAAGGTGGTCAGGCGGCCGTTATCCAGTCGGACGAGCGTTTCCGGAGAGGAACACATGATCTCGTCCCCATCAATGGAAAGGAACACCATGTACGGCGAGGGGTTGGTGGTGCGGAGCACGCGGTACGCCGAAAGCAGGCTGTCCTGATACGGACTGGAAAACTGACGCGACTGCACCGCCTGAAAGATATCGCCGTCAAAGATGTACTCGCGGGTTTTCTCCACGATATCGGCGTACTGCGCCTCAGTGACGTTGCAGGTGAAGCTCGGCCTGCCGGTTGCCTTGAGCGGCGGCAGCGGACTTTGGTCGTTGATCAGCGCTGCCATGCCCTCGAGCGCGGCACAGGCTTTGCCGTAGTTCTCCATCACGCTGTCGGTCTTCATGTTGACCACGAGCACGATCTTCTGCTTGAGGTGGTCGTACGCGATGACCTTGTCGAACAGCATCAGGTCGAAATCGTCCCATGCGCCGCGCTTGATTTTGAGCGTCGGCTCCGCGTAGCCGAGCATCGCATACGCGAAGTAACCGACGAAACCGCCCGTGAACGGCGGCTGACCCTCAAGCCGCGGTGCGCGGTACTCGCCGAGCACCTCGCGGAGCACGGTGAGCGGCTTGTCGGTCTTGACCGTCTTGTTGACCGTACCCTCGAGCGTTACCGTGCCGTTTTTGCAGGTCGCACGCAGGATCGGGTCGTAGCCGAGGAAGGAGTAGCGCGCCCATTTTTCGCCGCCCTCCACGCTCTCCAGCAGGAAAAAGCGGTCGGAACGGGTCTGCAGGCGGCGCAGCAGCGAAATCGGTGTTGTCATATCGGCGTAGATCTCGCGGCAGACCGGAATGGTCGTATACTCCTTCGCGAGTTCTAAAATCTCATCACAGCTTGGGGTAATCATTGTGTTTTCCTCCATTTACAAACAAAAAAGGCTTTCATCCTATGATGCAAGTGCATCATGGGACAAAAGCCTGTTACTTCTGCGGTACCACCCAAATTGACGTACAAAAACGTCCACTCTGTCGTGTGCAAACACACACGCTCCCTTGATAACGGCGGGAATCCCGTCAGCCATACTCTCCCTGCGGATTTGAGGCTGCCCTCACAAGTCCATTCAGCAACGTCCTTTGCTGCTCTCCTCACACCACCGGAAAGCTCTCTGGAAGCACGGTCTCGCACTTACTCACTCTTGTTCTGCGGTTTTGCTTTTTCTGAAATCAGTATATTCCCACGTTGAGAATTTGTCAAGTAGATTTTTTGCGTTTTTTCTCAAAGTCCTACTTTTTCTCTATGTTATTTCGCAATGGGATACGACGGGCACACCGCACCGAGCGGACAGCCCTCACACTTCGGACTGCGGGCGGTGCAGTGCTCGCGGCCGAACAGCACCAGCCGGTGGCAGAAGTCGGAGGATTCCGCCGGGTCGAGCAGCTTTCTCAGGGCGTTCTCCACCTTTACCGGGTCCTTCTCGTTCTTGACGAAGCCCAGCCGGTTGGACAAACGGATGCAGTGCGTATCGCATACAATGGCCGGTTTGCCGAAAATATCCCCGAGGATGAGGTTGGCGGTCTTGCGGCCGACGCCCGGGAGCTTGAGCAGCTCCTCCATGGTATCCGGCACCCTGCCGCCGTAATTGGCGATGAGCATCATGGCGCACGCCTTGAGGTCGCGCGCTTTGGTGCGGAACAGGCCGCAGGTCTTGATGGCCTCGGCAATCTCCTCTTCGGACGCATCCGCGAAGCTCTGCAGGGTCGGAAACTGCTTGAATAATTTTTCCGTCACAATATTGACGCGCGCGTCCGTGCACTGCGCGGAAAGCCGGGTGGCGAACAGCAATTCATAATCGTGTGTATAATGCAGGGCGCAGACCGCCTCCGGATAGACGGTTTTCAACAGCTCGGTAACGGTGGCGGCACGTTCTTTCTTAGTCATTTTGTTATCCTCTCTCCACAAGTTTTCCTACGATAATTGTAGCATATCGTCGAAAAAAGGGCAACTATTTGCACAAAAATGCACAATGTAACAATTTCACTATAAACTGCTAAAGCGTTAACGCAAAAATCAGATGTTTGTCAATAGATTCCATGCGAAAAATGTGGTTTAATTATAATAGTAAATTCTTATCCCGCAGGAGGCTGTATCATGGTTCGTCAAGCAATGGACTTCGTGACGGCGTTCGACCCCGAACTCGGACGTATGATCGAAGCGGAATACAAACGACAGGCGCGCAACATTGAGTTGATCGCCTCGGAAAACATCGTCAGCGAGGCTGTTATGGCGGCAATGGGCAGCGTGCTGACCAACAAGTACGCCGAAGGCTATCCCGGCAAGCGCTACTACGGCGGCTGCGAATGCGTCGATGAGGTGGAAAACCTCGCCATCCACCGCGTGTGCCAGCTGTTCGGCGCGAAATACGCAAACGTGCAGCCGCACTCGGGCGCGCAGGCGAACATGGCGGTCTATCAGGCGCTGTGCAAGCCGGGTGATACCGTGCTCGGCATGAGCCTGGACAACGGCGGTCACCTGACCCACGGCTCGCCGGTCAACCAGTCCGGCCTGCTGTACAACATCGTGCCCTACGGCGTGGATGAGAACGGTCTCATTGACTATGATGCGCTCCGTGCCCTTGCAAAAAAGGAACAGCCGAAGATGATCATCGCCGGTGCGTCCGCGTACCCGCGCGCCATCGACTTTGAAAAATTCGCTGAAATCGCACACGAGGTCGGCGCGTACCTGTTCGTTGACATGGCGCACATTGCCGGTCTGGTGGCTGCCGGTCTGCACCAGAGTCCGGTTCCCTACGCGGATGTCGTCACCACCACGACGCACAAGACGCTGCGCGGTCCGCGCGGCGGCGTCATCCTGACGAACGATGAGGAACTGGCAAAGAAGTTTAACAAGGCCATCTTCCCCGGCACACAGGGCGGCCCGCTCGAGCACGTTATCGCCGCCAAGGCGGTCTGCTTCGGTGAGGCACTCAGACCCGAGTTCAAGGCGTACCAGCAGAATGTTGTCACCAACGCGCGTGTGCTCGCGGACGCACTCCAGAAGCAGGGCTTCGATCTGGTCGGCGGTGGCACGGACAACCACCTGATGCTCATCGACCTGCGAAAGACCGGCGTGACCGGCAAGGAGCTGCAGCGCCGTCTGGACGAAGTGTACATCACCGCCAACAAGAATGCCATTCCGAACGACCCGGAAAGTCCGTTCGTCACCTCGGGCATGCGCATCGGCACGCCCGCTGTCACCACCCGCGGCTTCGGTGCGCCGGAGATGCTCCGCATTGCCGAGTTCATCTGGCAGGCCGCAACCGATTTCGACAACAAGGCAAACGATATCCGACGAAATGTACGCGATATCTGCGCAAATTTTCCAATTTACTAACAATTTTTGCCGATTCTCTACTATGGGAATCGGCTTTTTCGTTGGCTTTGTTCGGTTTGCATAATGCAAAATTACCTGTCAAAAACAGTCGAGCAGATAAAGTTTTTGTAAGGTTTGAACAAAACGCTTGCCTTTTCCCGCCAGTATGCTATACTTAGATACGAGAGGGAGAGCAAATCCCGCCAAATGGCTTGGAGGAAATAACAAAAGGGGAAATGCAGTAATGGGAATTAAACTGAAACTGACCGGTCTCCGGCGATTTGTCCGAACCGAGGCCGAGATTGCGGACTACACCGCGCAGGTAGCGGCAGCGCAGGACACACTCGTGAACGGCACCGGCGCCGGAAACGATTTTCTTGGCTGGCTGAATCTGCCGGTGGATTATGACCGGGACGAGTTTGCGCGCATCAAGCAGGCGGCAAAGAAGATTCAGCAGATCTGCGATGTGCTGATCGTCATCGGCATTGGTGGCTCGTATTTAGGGGCACGGGCAGCCATCGAGTTCGTAAACGGTCAGTTCTACAACCAGACCCGCCCGGAGGGCATTCCGGAGGTGTACTTTGCCGGCAACAACATTTCGTCGTCCTACTTAAACGACATTATCAAGATGATCGGTGACCGCGATTTCTGCATCAACATCATCTCGAAGTCGGGCACGACCACCGAGCCTGCCATCGCCTTCCGCGAGCTGAAAAAGCTGTGCGAAAGCAAATACGGCAAGGAGGGGGCGCGCGAGCGCATTTTCGCCACGACCGATAAGGAGCGCGGCGCGCTCAAAAAGCTGGCGGATGACGAGGGCTACGAGACCTTTATTGTGCCGGATGACATCGGCGGCCGTTTCTCGGTGCTCACGCCGGTCGGTCTGCTGCCGATGGCTGCGGCCGGTCTGGACATTGACGCGGTGATGGCGGGCGCTGCCGCCTCCCGCGAGGAATATTCTCATGGCTCCTTGCACGACTGCGCGCGCTATGCGGCACTGCGCAATCTGCTGCTGTTCAAGGGCAAATCCATGGAGATCATGGTAAATTACGAGCCGTCGCTCGTCATGCTCGGCGAATGGCTCAAGCAGCTGTTCGATGAGTCCGAGGGCAAGGACCATAAGGGTCTGTTCGTCACCTCAGCGAATTTCTCCACCGACCTTCATTCCATCGGTCAGTTCATTCAGGACGGCTCGCGCATCATGTTCGAGACCGTGCTGTGGGTCAAGGAGCCGCGCTCCGAGATTACCATCGAGCATACCGAAGAGGATATCGACGGCCTGAATTATCTGGCAGGTCAGACCGTGCAGCACGTCAACCAGAAGGCGTACGAGGGCACGCTGATCGCCCACATGGACGGCGGCACGCCGAATATCATCCTCGAGATCGACCGCACGGATGCATGGCATTTCGGCTATCTGGTCTACTTTTTCGAGAAGGCCTGCGGCATTTCGGGTTACCTGCTCGGCGTAAATCCGTTTAATCAGCCGGGTGTTGAGGATTATAAGAAGAATATGTTTGCACTTCTGGGCAGATCGGGTTTCGATGAGCGGAGAAAGTACCTTGAGGCTCGTGTCAAGCTGGAAGACTGATCGTCCCTTTTCCCCTTTGTGTTGATGGGGTATAACTCCGGTGATTTCACTAAATCACGCACATAACCGATACTGGATACCAAAAAGATGCCGAAGGCAACTTCGGCATCTTTTCATGCCTCAAAAGAAGCACAAAAATATTGTATGATACAAAAGAATTCTCCCTTTTCAGAATTGTGTACTTATGGGAAATGAGCTTATAAATATACATTGCAAACAGCAAACATCTATTTTATAATCAAATATAAAAATCGGAACTTGAGGTGATGAAACTATGGCTGAAATACAAATTGCATGGTTAGAATTGATGACAGTTGGAGGTCTTGGTGTAATATTAGTTCTACTAGGAGTTATTTTCAATATCATTGTAAAAAGACAGAATAAATTGTGTACAAAAAAGACAGACGGTATTGTTAAACAATATGGGTTTCCTGGAAATGGAAGAGTGTACCCAATCGTTGAGTACTTTGTGAATGGAACTTGTTATAAAGCAAAGAAAAAATTTCGGGGAATTATAACAACGCAACTATCAGGAGTACCTGTACCGATGAAATCAGAAGTCTATGAAGATGAAAAAGGATGGCTACATGTAAAAACTGGAGCTATTGCAAATTTGCGTCAATTTGCGGAGCAGTTGTGGCCTATCAACAGTAAGATGACAGTTTATTATAATCCAAACAATCCTAAAAAGTGCTATGTTGATAGACCAATTTCAAAAAGTTTTACTTCCATGATGTTTATCATAATGGGGACAGTAACAATACTCTCGAGTGTACTGGTATTCTTTTTGATGCAGTTATAAATTGCAAAAGATAATTGCTAATCAGACAAATTCCAGTTTGTTGAACTGAATAGTATATTCTGACCGATAGGAGCAAGGTTAAAACCCACCTTGCTCCTTTTCCAATGCTTAAAGTTCCGTCAAATCGACTGAGGGATTGGCGGATAGGCTTATATCAACACAAAAGGTAAAAGGGAGGACTGATCCCTTTGCTGTATTCAAGGAGAGAGCGCTGTGCTCTCTCCTTTTTATTTTGCGCGTATGCCAAATTGAGAATGGAAAATGCCAAATCTCCACGTTCATTCTCCATTCTCCATTTTCCATTCTCAATTACTCCTCCCTTGCGTAAATCCCGCCATTCCGGGTAAAATAAATGCGGTGATGAAAATGAAACTCCAAACTCCCGCAGTCTTTGCGCTGGGCGCGGCCGGCTACGCCGCGCTTGAACTTCTCTGGCGCGGACGCACCCACTGGACGATGGCGCTGACCGGCGGTGCGGTTCTGGTCGGTCTGCGGCGGCTGCGGCGGCGCGTACACGAGGAAAGCCCGCTCTCCCGCTGCCTGTGCGGCGCGGCATGCATCACGGCCGCGGAATATGTGGTCGGCTGCACGGTCAACCGGCATTTCCGGCTGCGCGTGTGGGATTACTCGCATGAATTCGGCAACGTTCAAGGACAGATCTGCCCGAAATACGCGGCGCTGTGGACGCTGCTCGCCGCGCCGATCATGCTGCCGAAATAAGACGAAAATGTATGCCTCTCCCCTTGCAATACGGTTTTCAATGGCTTATAATAGTGGTAAACTATGCAGAAAAGGAGACACACCATGCTGATTGCAGTCAATGCAGGAAACAGCCGCGTTTTGCTCGGCGGCTATGAGGAGGACGGACAGGTTTTCTCTGCCTCCATCGCAACCGAGCCTAAGCTGACGCGCGACGACTACGCCTGCAAGCTGCAGCAGGTGCTTTTGCTGTACGGCGTGAACGTGCGCCGCATCCACGGCGGTATTGTCAGCTCGGTCGTTCCAAGCATGGTCGGCGTGCTCGAGGGTGCGCTGCGTCTGCTCGGCATCCGCGATGTCATCGAGGTATCAAGCGGCGTCAAGACCGGACTCAACATCCGCTCCGAGCAGCCGCGGCAGGTCGGCTCGGACCGCGTAGCCGCTGCGGTAGCCGCCCGTGCAAAGGGAAAGCTGCCGTGCGTGGCAGTTACGCTCGGCACCGCGACCACGTTCACCGCGCTCGATGGGTCCGGTGCGCTGGTCGGCTCAGCCATCACGGCGGGCGTGCAGCTGAGTCTGCTCGCGCTCCGCGAGCAGGCGGCGCAGCTTCCGGCGGTCGCTATCGACGCCAAGGACGAGGGCATTCTCGCCCGGAACACGGTCGATGCCATGCGCGTCGGCGCGGTTTACGGTGCCGCGTCGCTCGTGGACGGCATGGTCGAACGCTTTGCGGAGGCGCTCGGCGAAACGCCGTATGTCGTGCTCACCGGAGAGCTTGCGCCGCTCGTCACTCCCTATCTGCGTATCCCGTTCGAGTACGATGAAAGCCTTGTACTCGACGGTCTGCACCTGATTTGGAAGAAAAATCGGGGAAATTGAAATATGGCAGTGAATTTTCATCACTGACCAAACACAAATCTTGAATTGCGCTGTACCCTATCAGGACGGCAGCAGGAGGAATTACAAATGAATAACAAAACTACCAATGTACGGTATCTCGCGCAGCTGGCGCTGCTGGCGGCGATCGAGGTCGTGATGAAGCTGATGGGTCTGGGCAGCGTGCCGGTCGGCCCGCTGTACATGTCGTTCCTGACCGTGCCGATCGCTGTCGGCGCGATGACCATGGGCCCGACCGCCGGTGCGATTCTCGGCGGCGTATTCGGCTGTGTCAGCTTTAAGGATGCGCTTGCAGGCGGCGGTATGACCGGCATGTTCTTCCAGATCAGCCCGATCAACACCTTCGTTCTGTGCGTTGTCATGCGCGTGCTGATGGGCTGGTGTGTCGGCCTGCTGTTCCGCGTGCTGCGCCGCATGGACCGCAAGAAAAGCTGGAGCTATTTCGTCGGTGCGATGTCCGCGCCGCTGCTGAATACCATTTTCTTCATGGGTTACATCGTTCTGGTGTTCTACAAGACCGACTACATTCAGGAGCGCGTTGCCTCTCTCGGCGTGGCTAACCCGCTGTCCTTCGTGGTTGCACTGGTCGGCGTACAGGGTCTGATCGAGATCATCGTCGGCTGTGCGGTCGGCGGCGTGCTCGCCCGTGCGGTAGCATCGTTCCTCGGTCATCGTGCGCCTGCAAAAGCAGAATAAATAATTGCTAATTGCGGCAGTTTCTCTCATTTTTCACAGAGAAACTGCCGTTTTGCGTTCCCGGAAAACCTTTCCGTACCCAGAGAATTTCCGCGCCGCCAAATGTCCGGAAGAATAGAAAAGGTTCTCAGCGTTGTTTTCATGCTCCGCGCGGCATAGTAATAGCGGAGGTGAAAAAATGCAAAAAAATCACGCAAAACGCACGGCGCTCGCTCTGTTCCTGCTGTTTGCGGTGACAGTCTCCGCGCAGGCGGCAAAAATCGCCGAGGTCATCCCGATCGGGCACGCGGTCGGCATCAAAATGCAGGCGGAGGGTGTTCTGATCGTGCAGCTGACCGAGGTGCAGGGCGCGGACGGCACGCGCTCCCCTGCGAAGGAGGCGGGCGTGCAGGAGGGCGATGTGCTGTGCCGCGCCGGTGAGACGGCGCTGCACTCGAACGACGATCTGCAGAAGCAGGTCGCACTCTCGGCGGGACAGCCGATCAAGCTGACGCTCGAGCGCGGAGACGCGGAGAAAAGCGTCACGGTGACGCCGTGCAGGGACAAAACCGGTGCGTACCGCATCGGCGTGCTCGCGCGCGACAGTCTGGCAGGAATCGGCACGCTGACCTACGTTGACCCGCAGACCGGCGCGTTCGGCTCGCTCGGTCACGGCATCTGCGACAGCGAGACCGGCGTGCTGCTGCCGCTGCAGGAGGGCACGATCATTCACTCGACGGTGAGCAGCGTGCAGCGCGGCAAGGCGGGTGAACCGGGTTCGCTGCAGGGCGAATTTTCGACTGAAAAATCGCTCGGAACCGTGGCGCAGAACACGGAAAGCGGCATTTTCGGCACCATGACGGACGATTCGCTGTACAGCGAGCTGCAGTGCGTGCCAGTCGCGTCGGCAGACGAAATCAAAGTCGGTGACGCGGAAATCCTGTCCAACGTGGACGGCGACAGCGTGCAGCGTTATTCTGTCCAGATTGTCAAGCTCTATCCGGCGAACGACGAATACGGGCGCAGCATGATGCTCCGCGTGACCGATTCGCAGCTTGCGGAGAAAACCGGCGGCATCGTGCAGGGCATGAGCGGCAGTCCGATCCTGCAGAACGGCAAGCTGATCGGCGCGGTAACGCATGTGCTGGTCGATAATCCGATGGAAGGGTATGGCATTTCGATGGAGAAAATGCTCAAAGCGAGTTAGCTTTCATGAGCAATCAGGAATCAGCAGTTCGTAATTTGTGATGGGTTTACCTTGCGTTTGGGCGCACATTGTGCGCCCTTTCTTTTGGGTTAATCGCCACTGTTTTGTTGTCGAAAACCGCAGTTTTGCTTGTATTTTGTCTATTTCCGGGGAATTTTGAAAATATGCAGAAATTGCAAAAGCGGTCGGTCTGACCGGTCATTTCGGGTAAATCGACAGATTTTGTCGAATTCTGTCTGCAATTTTCTGTCCATATTTTTACAAAAGGTCTTGCAAGTTATGGTAGTATATGGTAATCTATTGCCAAGAAAAAGAGATAAACTTTATCGGAAAGCTGGTTATGATATATGAATGAGAAAATGAGAATTTTACTTGCAGACGACGACACCGAATTTTGCGCGCGCATGTCGGCGGTGCTGGACAGTGCGGACGATTTTGAGCTGGTCGGCATTGCGGAAAACGGCGAAAAGGCGCTTTCCGCAGTCAATGAGCTGCGGCCGGATGTACTTATCATTGAACTGATGCTGCCGGTGATGGACGGCATGAGTGTGCTCAGCCGCCTGCACGAGCAGGACGGACTGCATCCGGCGGTAATGGTATTCTCGGCGTTTGCAAGCCCGCAGATCGGCGCGGAATGCGCGGCGCTCGGCGTGGATCTGTTCCTGCGCAAGCCGATGGAGCCGCAGGCGGTCTGCGAGCGGCTTCGCCTGTGGCGGACCGGTCAGCTGCGCGCGGTCAAGGCCGAGGAAAGCATGGCGCTTGAGCTCCGCGTGACCGAGGTGATTCATCAGGTGGGTGTGCCGGCGCACATCAAGGGCTACCAGTATCTGCGCGAGGCCATCATGATGGCAGTCGAGGATATCGAGTCGGTCAGCGCCATCACCAAGGTGCTGTACCCGTCGATTGCTAAAAAGTTCAAGACGACCTCCTCCCGCGTGGAGCGCGCCATCCGGCACGCGATCGAGGTCGCGTGGGACCGCGGTGACATCGAAACCCTCCAGAATTACTTCGGCTACACGGTCTCGGGCGTCAAGGGCAAACCCACCAACAGCGAATTTATCTCGATGATTGCCGACAGACTGCGGCTGCAGATGCGGTTTGGGGCGTAAAAAAACAATCACCGCAAAACGAAACACCGGCGCAGACCATAACAGTCTGCGCCGGTGTTATTATTTAGATAATTTAAGGCTCGTCCACGATTTCCAGCTTGTCGAGCGCGAATTCCACGCACTTTAGGATCAGCTCATTGCGTGTGCGTCCGGTGCGTGCGGCAACGCGATCAAGCTGTTTTAACACCTCATTCGGCATCCGGCAGGACACAACCGAGGTCTCTCCATAGCTCTTTTTGGCGCGAATAATAAACTTTTCTTCTTTATCCATAATCATCATACCTCTGTATTATTCTACCCGATTATTTGTAGTGTTTGTATATTACAAAGGTTTACAAGTGTAGTGTTATGTGGTACACTAAAGGAAAAGAAAAGGAGAAAACAATCATGAGTAAATTACAGTCGGTGTTCCTCAAATTGAAGTCGCTCAAGAAAAGAACCTATATTATCATCGGTGGCTGTATATTAGCTGCAGTTGCAGCCGTTTTGTCCATCGCAATTTTTTCTCATCCACCCTATGAAAAGTACATCAAAAGTATCGGTATGCCCATATCCAGCATATCCAATTTCTCCGAATTACCTAAAGATGAAACAACTTTAATTTGCCGTTATGCCATTGTTGAAAACCAAAAACTATGTCACTTGGACGGCGAATATCGTTACTCGTATCCTTGGTCTGAGGAATCGTATTTGAAAAATGAAAATATTACATCCGTACTATGGCATTCTGTCAACGGTAATTATACCGAAAAAGATATGCAGCGCTTAATCAAAATGCTTAGCCGTACATACGGACACTATGTCAACACATACGAGGAAGATGATAATAAATATACTGATTTTGACCGTCTGACTTATCAATGGTTTGATGACTCTCTCAGCGTAGACCTATGGGCCATTCTGGATCGTGACAATCACAAAAAAATTAACTCTCTGCACATTTCATGGGAGGAATCCTAATCTGCCCTTTCCCACACAAAAACCGCAGCGCCCTCTCGGGCGCTGCGGTTTTCAGGTGATATGCATTTTCCTTATGTCAAATCAATGAGCCAATCTCGGGCGGTTCCGGCTTTTTCGGCTCGTTACGGTTTTCCACGCCGAGAACCTCTGCACGGATGTCCTCCTCGATCTCCTTCTTGCTACGGCGGCGGTCCAGACGCGAAATATACAGATACTTCCGGATCACGAACAGGATGCCGATCGACAGCACGGCGATCAGGTTCTCGACCGGCGAGGTATGCTCGACGATCATCTGACGTGCGATCGCGAGGAGCATAACATCAACCACCGAGTCGATGGTGTAGCTGGTGATCATCTTGATCAGCTCGATGCCGATGATGATCAGGCAGGCCGAACTCATGCGCGCCTGCAGATACGCCGGATCACCGAACAGCTTGTTCATATCGGTCATGGCGACCATGCCGATGCCGGACACAATGCACGCGATCAGGATCACCATGCCAAGGGTGATCTCAACCGCTGTTGCGGCGTTGGAGAGCTTGTCTCGAAAATCAGAATTCATGGCAGTCTCCCTTTCTCTACTCCTCATTTTTACATTCCCTTTTCTTCAGTTTTGTAATTTTTTATCAGTCTGTGTCTCATTCCTTGATATAAATTTAACATAGTTTTTACGCCTTGTCAATTATTTTAACAAGTTTTGTATGGTTTACTGGTTTTTCATTCGTTTTTTATGCACTTTATCCTCATTTTAGTTATTTTGCATAATAACTTTTTATTTTTGTTGTGAGAAATTATCTGCGTTTATTTTTTGACAAACTTATCATTGTTAAGCTATAATAATATTAGAGTAAACCAATAAAAAGGCAATGCCATGCAATCAAAGGCACTGCAAAGAAAATTCTTTGAAACGGGGTGGGCAAATGGCTAATCCGCTGTTGCAGCACTACATCAAGCTGACAGAATTTCTCGGACAGGCACTTGGACCGGATTATGAGGTTGCTCTGCATGATATGACCGACAAAAATCGCTCCATAGTAGCCATCGCCAACAATCACATCAGCGGCCGGGAGATCGGCGCACCGCTTACCAATGTGGCGCTCAAAATCCTGATGGACAAAAGCTACGAAACGCAGGACTACCGCCTGCACTACTGCGGCCTCTCTGCCGAGGGCAAGACGCTGCGCTCGAGCACAATGTTCATCAAGCACAACGGCAAGCTGGTCGGCATGCTGTGCATCAACTTTGACGACAGCCGGTATCTGGCCGCCAGCGAAAACGTGCTGCGGCTGTGTCATCCGGATATTTTTATCGACGACCATATCGCACCGCAGCAGGCCGAACCCGGTGATCCGTTCCCGCGAGCGGTTCCGGCAACGACCGAGAGCTTCCACAACTCGATCGACGCGGTGGCAGGCGATGCGGTCGGCCGTGAGCTCATCCGCCTCGGCGTGACCGCCGACCGTCTCACGCCGGACGAGCGCATGCAGATCATTGCTTCGCTCGAAAACGGCGGTATCTTCCTGCTGAAGGGCGCGGTCAAGGATGTGGCCGACGCGCTGCACTGCTCGCAGGCCAGTGTGTACCGCTATCTTTCCCAGATTAAAAAGGACGACAGCAATTCCGCTTCGGAATAACATTTTCACAATGCAAATGACAAAAACGGCAGAATCCGAGCGGAATGCTCGCGGTTCTGCCGTTTCACTTTTTTATCTGCTAAATTGCTCACAGGAGGTATACATTATGTTTCGAGAGTACATCCACCGGTTATTCTGGCTGATCCTGGGTGTCGCGGTCAGCTCGATCGGCATTGCGATGATGCTGCAGGCAAATGTCGGACTCGAGCCGTGGAGCGTGCTGCAGCAGGGCATGTCGCTGCGAACCGGCATGACCTACGGCACAGCGTCCGCTATCGCAGGCGCGGCAGCCATCCTCACGGCCGTGCTCTTCGGTGAGAGCTTCGGCTTAGGCACGATCATTAACATTGCGGGCTGCGCGGTCATGATCGATGCGATTCAGGCGGCGCACCTCATCCCGCAGATGCACGGATTGGTGAGCGGCATTGCCATGCTCATCGGCGGTCTGGAGCTGCTTGCGCTCGGCACCTGGCTGTACATGAAAAGCGCGCTCGGCAGCGGCCCCCGTGACGCACTGATGGTCGCGCTCGCGCGTAAGTTCGGGCGGTCTGCCGGCGCGTGCCGCGCAGTCGTGGATATGCTCGTAACGGCCATCGGCTTCTTTCTCGGCGGTCCGGTCGGTGTCGGCACCATTATTTCCGCCGTCGGACTGGGTCCGCTGATCAACCTCAATTTTGCAGCCGTGCGGTTCCGTCCGGCAAAAGTGCATCAGGAAAATGTGGCGGAAACCATTGCGAGAATTACCGGAAATCGGTAATTCTCAGGCAGAAGGGTGTAAAGTCATTTCTTATTTGCGAAGTTGCACAGCTGCATCGGCACGGCGGAATCTCATCGTAGGATTTGCGGCTGACAATGCCGTTCGCAATCAGCGATTTGAGCGTGCCCGCCAGCACGGCATCCGTTTATGAGTGACTTTTCTTTTGCATATGCACAAAATTCTCCCGTAAAACACAAAAACCGCCCCGTAGACCGGAGCGGCATTTCCTCAAATACTTCAGCTATTGGGAACGGCGGCTCGGTGCAGCGAGCCGCCGTTTGCAGCTATATTACAGCGCGGCGCCCCGGTTTTGTCAAGTGACAGAACCGGGGCTGCTGTTTTTCACGCTTTTTTACAAAATCACATATTCTGTTCCCGATAATACGGAACCGGGTCTGTCGTGCCGAACAGGCCAATCCCGTCCATATCCTCGATGAGCAGCGTATCATCGGTTTTGCTGACATACAAATTCAGCCAAATATCGTCGCCGCTATCAGCTATGGATTGACACCAGTCCGGCAGGCTCCCTACCACCTCGGTATCGTACAGCGTGAACGCAACCGTGTACATATCGTACTGATCGGACGGATACGCCTCCGGATAGTAATACTCGTCGGGGTCATCGTACAGACACCACGCGTCGGCCGTGCTCTTGAACGTGCCGCCGTCCGTCGAGGTATACAGAATCGCCCATTCACCATTCGACTGGTCGTAGTGCAGACGGAAGGTGTCGCTGTTATCGATCACCATGCCGCTGTCCGTGCCGAGAATGCTGCTGAGCTCCTGCGCCGCATAGCTGTAATCCGAATCGTAATCCGGCGCGGGGGAATTTCCGAAGCTGCTCTCGATTTCCGGCACCAGATCATCCACCACGAACGCGATCAGCGTCGGCACAAACTGCAGCAGAGCGATAACAATTATCGCAATCACCGCACCCTTTGCGCGTTTTTTCTTGGGCTTATCCTGGATAGGACGCGACTTGCTCTTAGCCGTTTTCGCCGAGCTGCTGTTCTCTATCGTCGGATGATATTCGGTGTAGGTCTCACGCGGCTTGCCGTGCCATTTCGGCTCGGGTCTCGTCATGCGGCCCTTGCTGCCCGCGCGTGCGCCGCACATCGGACATACGCGTTCCTCATCGTCAAAATGGATACCACAGTGCTGACATTTCACAGGACACACCTCCCTTTTACTACCTCCATCATACCAGAGATATACCGTTCAGGCAAGAGAAAAAGGATACACAAGTGTGTATCCTTTTTCTGTTATTCGAGATTGAGCTTGTGCGTGAGAATCCAGCGCGTAACGAAGAAATACACCGCGTCGCCGATGAGTGCGAACACGCAGCAGCACCGCAGCATCAGATGCGCCGCATCCATCGGCGTGATGGTCTGCATGGTGCTGTCAAGCCAGCGTACTATCGCATCGGCAAGCGCCTCCGGCATGACATTGCCCCCGCCCATCATCACCAGAAGCAGAAGAACCTGCAGGGCGGTAGAAAGAACAACGTACCACACGACCGACATGAGCAGGCGGTGCTTGCCCGCCAGATGGCCGAGCGCAATGCACATATAGACGAACAGCGCCATGCCCGCAATGCCGAGCACCGCCAGCACGAGCAGCTCCAGCCCGAACAGCAGGCCGCCGCTCCGCGCCACACCCTTTATCATATCGACAAACAGGGTGCCGAAGGACATATCGGCAAAAATGCCGATGCTGAGGAACGCCGCGATGCCGCTCAGCGCGATCATAACCACCGCGATAATGGTTTTACTGAGCAAATGCTGCGTCACCGTGACCGGCAGGGTGAACATGAGGTAGCCCTCACTGCCGAGCAGGTTTTTGTAGAACCGCTGGATGAGGATGACAGCCGTTACCACAAATGCCGCCATCATCACGCCCATATACAGCATGGAGCTGATGGCCGGCAGCATAAAGCCGAACGTGCTGTTCTGCGGGATACTGCACAGCAGGTGCGTGACGAACGACATGAGAATCAGCACGCCGTACAGCGGCAGACAGATACGCGCACAGGCTTTCCACTCATATTTCAGCAGCTTTAACATGCAAACACCTCCCGGAACAGTGCGTCAACCGATTTTCCGTGTTCCTCGCGGATATGGTCAACCGTATCGTGCAGCACCATCGCGCCTTCCTTGAGGAAAATGACCTCATCGAGCACACGCTCCACATCCGCGATGAGGTGCGTAGACAGCAGAACGGACGCGTCCTCGCTGTAATTCGACAAAATGGTGCTCAGAATGTAGTCGCGCGCCGCCGGATCAACACCCGCGATCGGCTCATCGAGCACATACAGCTGCGCCTTGCGGCTCATGGTGAGGATGAGCTGCACCTTCTCCTGATTGCCCTTGCTGAGCGTTTTCAGGCGGCTGAGCGGGTCGATCCCCAGCGAATCCAGCATGTCGGTTGCCTTTACGCGGTCAAAATCCGTGTAAAAATCCGCAAAGAACGAAATCAGGTCGTTGACCTTCATCGCATCGTTGAGATAGTTTTTGTCAGGCAGATAGCTGATGATGCTGTGCGTGTAGGTGCCCGGCGCCTGACCGTCAATGAGCACCGAGCCGCTTGTCGGCTGCAGCAGACCGTTCAGCAGCTTGATAGTCGTTGTTTTGCCTGAGCCGTTCGGGCCGAGCAGACCGATAAACTGTCCGCGGCCGAGCGTCAGATTCAGATTATTGAGCGCGGTCTTTTTACCGTAGTTTTTTGTCAATCCCTGACAGATAACCAGTTCGTTGTTATCCATTGTTCTTCTCCTCCCCACTGCGTTTCTCCAGAAGCGCCACAATGTCCTGCTCGGTGAAGCCAAGCTGGCTCATGCCGGACAGAAATTCCGTGATGCGTTCTCCTGCGATCTGCTCTCTTACCTTACCAATCATTTCTCTGTCCTCCGTTACATAGCGTCCGCTCGTGCGGTTGGTGAACATCAGGCCCTCGCGCTCCATTTCCGCAAGCGCGCGCTGCATGGTGTTCGGGTTGACACCCGCCTGAGCCGCCAGCTCGCGCACCGGCGGTACCTTTTCACCCGCCGCAAGCTGTCCGCTGACGATCTGCTCGGTCAGCTTTTCCACAAGCTGTTGATAGATCGGACGATCCCCCCGCAATTCCCATTGCATAAGCTCTCTCCTTTCGTTTTATTGTACTATGATAATAATACAAACATACAGATTTGTCAATAGCCTTTGCTGAAATTTTTCTGCACCGCCCTGCGGGGTGTGCGAACTGCGTAAGCGGGTTCGCCCCTAACGGGCGGCTCCTTTTCCTGCACCGGCTGACCGGGGCACACGAACTGCCGCAGGCGGGTTCGCCCCTGACGGGCGGCTCCTTTTCCTGCACCGGCTGACCGGGGCACACGAACTGCCGCAGGCGGGTTCGCCCCTAACGGGCGGCTCCTTTTTCTGCACCGGCTGACCAGGGCACACGAACTGCCGCAGGCGGGTTCGTCCCTAACGGGCGGGGAGTTTTTCGCTGAACCCCAGCGAGGGGATTCGCCGTCTGCGGACGGCGGGAACCGTGCCGCGCCCCGCGGCGGGGGCAAAGAGGAAGGGACACCTGCGGTTTCCCTTCCTCTTTGAACTCCTACCTTTCCCTTGCTTCCTAATCTGGCGCAGATTTCCTATATGTGACCGCTTCGAAAAGGAGTACGGCAGTCGGATTACCGTTGCGTGTCTTTCTCCGCCTTTTCGCAGTTCACAGACAGCATACTGCTACACATGCGGTTTACTTTCCGCAGGCGCGACATGTCTGTGTCGCGCAACTCGTTTGCGCGTTGTTACGGACGGCACCTGCGAATTATAATTGATGTTAGACTTTACCTTATCGCACCCTACGGCATAAATCGTGCAAATGATATAAGAAATAACACCTAATAAACCAAAAATGGAGAACGGAAAACCCTAACGGTAATTCTCCATTCTCCATTTTTCATTCTCAATTCTTCTCGATATCTCGGAACACGTTCGGCAAATAGAGTTCGTGCTTCGGGATCTTCTCCCACGAAAACGCTTTGACGAGTTCCTTCGCGGAGACCGGCTCTGCGGTGTCGGTCAGTCCTGCGGCGCAGGCGAGTGCGCCGATGACCTGCTCGGGTGTGAATTTCTCCCGCAGGAGACCGAGGTCGAGGTCCTCATCGCGCTTGGACAGGCGGCGTCCGTCATGGTCGCACAGCAGCGGGATATGGATGAAGTTCGGCGGCGTGAAGCCGAACAGCTCATACAGCCAGATTTGGCGCGGCGTACTGCCGATGAGATCGTGCCCGCGCACGACCTCGGTCACGCCGGACAGGCCGTCATCCACCACGACCGCCAACTGATACGCGAACACGCCGTCCGACCGCCGGATGATGAAGTCGCCGCACTCCTCGGTGAGCGTTTCGGTATACTCGCCGTACACGCCGTCCGTGAATGTGATGGTTCGCTCGGGCACGCGCACGCGCGTTGCAGGCGCACGCTTTCTGCGCTTTTCGGCCACCTGTTCGGGTGTTAAATCGCGGCAGGTTCCGGCGTAGACCACCCTGCCGTCCGACAGGTGCGGCGCGCTTGCGGCGTGCAGGGCCGCTCTCGAGCAGAAACACGGGTACAGCAGACCTTTTTTGCGCAGAATCGCCTCATATTTCTCGTAAACAGCCGTGCGCTCGGACTGATACGGGATTTCGCCGTCCCAGTCTAACCCTAACCACCGCAGGTCGTCGATAATTAAATCCGCGAAGCTGCGCGGACAGCGCATTTCGTCCAAATCCTCAATCCGCAGCAAAAATTCGCCGTTCTGCTGCCGCGCACTCAGCCATGCCAGCAGCGCGCACAGCACGTTGCCGAGGTGCATGCGGCCGCTCGGACTGGGTGCAAAACGTCCGATGGTGTGCATGTTTTTCACTCCTTATTGCTTTTTCTTCTTGGATTTCGGTGCCGGAAGTTCGTCATACATGGCACACAGCAGCTTCTGCAGGAGGGCGGCATCGTCGGTTTTCGTCACCCGCAGCATGGGTTTTGCGCCGTCGTACGGAAATTCATAAGGCGCATCCGGAAGGCAGCTTATCGCAGCTTTGACCGGTTTGACCAGCAGGCGGTTATCATAAATTCCGCCGACGATTTTGCCGTTGTAATAGAGTATGTACTCCCCCATCATGGCTCGATGCGTTACGCCGTCCAGTCCGGACAGGCGGTCTAATATTTCCGCGAGAAATTCTTTTGTGGTTGCCATTATCGTCCTCTTTTCCAGGGTTTCCCCGTCACATAGCCTTTTTGATACCAGTATTCATCGTCAACGGGATTCATTTTGCGCTTTTTATGGAACAGGCGGTACATATAAAACAATCCCTTGACCTTCGCGCACGGCGTGACATTTCCGGCATTTTTCTGAATGGCAGAAACCGTTTTCTCTACCTTTTGCTCGATTTTGTGCATGAAATTCTCGGGCATGCTGCTCCAGTCATATCCCCAGACAGCCTGCGTGATAACGTGCGTGCGGCCGACGCCCCAGTAGTTCATGCTGTCGCGCAGATCCCGGACGGTGGATTTCATGCCGCCGCCCGCTGCGGTCGTGATGATGAGCGCCTGCTTGCGCATCAGCGACAGGTCGGGACGGTGCACCAGCCAGCGGTACGCAAAGTGGTCGAGCAGGGTCTTGACCTGCCCCGGAATGTGGTAAACGTAGGTCGGCGCACAGAAAACGATCAGCTCGGCATCATCAATCGCGGCGATGAGCTTCTGCATGTATTCGTGCCCGCCGCACTTGTCCTCGCGGCCGTTCATGCATGCATAGCAGCCCGCGCAGACATGCGGCATATCCTGCGGCAGGTAAAATTCGTGCAGCGTGCCGCCCGAAAGCAGGCGGTCGAGCACCATCTGTGCAATGCCGTAGGTGGACGATTTGGTTTTCCGTTTGTGCGGATAGAGTATGGTTATGTTCACAGTGAACACCCTTTCTTGTGTGGAACAAATGACAGGATGAGGGATTTCCGTTTTGTGGGCGGACACGGTTCGCCCCTGCGGCTGCACATGTGCAGATAATTGACGAGTGACACGCTCTCCACTCTCACGCATCCTCCTGCCTTCAAACTCCTACTTTGTAATATTACCACATTCACCCTATGCTTTACAACTCCCCTGCTCTCTTGTATAATGTAGGCAAACGAGGTGATGCACATGAAAAAACGAATGCTTGCGCTGCTGCTGGGTCTGCTCTGCACCGGACTGACGGCCTGCGGCAGCACGGACACCGCCGCAAAGGACGAAACGCCGTCCGCGCCGACCGTCGAGCAGCCCGAGCCGGAACCCACGCCGGAGGAGGTCCGCCGGACGGCGGCGGAGCAGTATGCGGACGGCCTGACGCTCGAGGAGCAGGTCGCGCAGATGTTCTTCGTGCGCTGTCCAGAGACCGACGCGGCGGCGCTGACGGCGCAGTACGACATCGGCGGCTATCTGCTGTTTGCGCGCGATTTTGACGGCCAGACCAAAGAATCCGTCGCAAATACCATCGCAGCCTACCAGAATGCCGCAAAAACACCCATGCTCATCGGCGCGGACGAGGAAGGCGGCACGGTCGTGCGCGTCAGCTCCAACCCGAATCTGCGCGGCACGAAATTCCAGTCACCGCAGGCGCTGTACAGCGAGGGCGGCTTTGACCGCATCACGAGCGACACCGCCGAGAAGGACGCGCTGCTGCGCGATTTGGGTATCAACGTCAATTTTGCGCCCGTGTGCGACGTTTCGACCGACCCGAGCGATTTCATTTACGCGCGCAGCTTCGGCATGGACGCCGAGCAGACCGGCGAATACGTCCGCACGGTGGTTACGCAGATGGTCAGCGACAAGACCGGCATGGTGCTCAAGCACTTCCCCGGCTACGGCAATAACGCGGACACGCACACCGGCATCGCCATTGACGAGCGGCCGATGGACACCTTCCGGCAGTCGGACTTCCTGCCGTTTGAGGCGGGCATTGAGAGCGGGGCGCAGTCGGTTCTCGTCAGCCACAATGTGGTAAACTGCATGGACGCCGACCGGCCGGCATCGCTCTCAGCCGAGGTGCACCGCATTCTCCGCGAAGAACTCGGCTTTGACGGCGTAATCCTGACCGATGACCTCATCATGGACGCCATCCGCGATTACACCGGCGGCGAAAACGCGGCGGTGCTTGCCGTACAGGCGGGCAATGATATGCTCACCTCGTCGGATTTCGTGACCCAGTATAACGCCGTGCTTGCTGCCGTGCAGGACGGCACGATTCCCGAGTCGCAGATTCACGCTTCCGCCGTGCGCGTCATCGACTGGAAAATGCAGCTTGGACTGATTTCCTATGACGCGTAAACAACAGAGTCCCGGCCTTGTCGCTTGACAAAGCCGGGACTCTGCGCTATAATCTTAAGTACAAACGGCGGCTCTCTGCCAAGAGCGGTCGTTCCTCGGATCGATTTTATGTCGAGAAGAAGGCCGCTTTCTTATTCAGGGGGAGCGGTTATTTCTTTATGTATCCTAAGATACCAAAGACGATCGTGGTGATCAACTGAAACAACAGCAGTGTTTCGGAAATTGACATCCAGATCACCTCCCTTTTTATCGAGGGAGGAACAACCTTTTTTCACCGTTTGCACTTTGATTATAGCATGTGTGTCATATTGTGTCAATCAACCGTCTTTTCAGACGGTTTTTATTTTTTGCTGTAAGAGACGGACTCATGTATCCGTCTTTTTTCTGTCATAAAATGCAAAAACCGCCCCTAAAGGCGGCTTATTGACAGATTTCGATTTCATATGCTATAATCGAAACGGACAAGTTCACATAGCGGTCAGACCCTCTGTTCCTTTCCCGCTGTCTGCGGCAGGAAGGAGGTGGCGCAAATGCGGAAAAAGGCATTTCAGCTTTTCGTATGTGCAGTAATCCTGCTGTACATCTTCTGTATAAAAGCGCGATGACCGCTCGTCTGACTCACGAACGGTCATCATAACAAATTTCGATGACTGAGGGTCTGACTGCTGAACAGTGTCCTCTTGGGTATATTATACCCGAGCAGCCCCGGCTTTGTCAAGCGACAAGGCCGGGGTTTTGCTATGCAGACGAAGTGCATGCTCAATTCATCTCAATCGCAGATATTCTTTCCGATATCCGCGGTGGCGTACGCATTCTGCAGGGTTTTGCCGCGGGTGCCCGCCTGATACTCATAATACGCCTGGCTGCCGATCATGGCGGCGTTATCGCCGCACAGCTGCAGCGGCGGCAGGAACAGCTGAACGTGCTCGCGCTTTGCCATGTCCTGCAGGGCCGCCCGCAGGAAGGAATTTGCTGCCACGCCGCCCGCACACACAACGCGCCGCGCATGCGTCTGCTTGACGGCCATCTCCAGCCGCGGCACGAGCGTATGTACGACAGCCGCGCAGAACGAGGCCGCAAGGCCGTTCCGGTCAATCGTTTCGCCCTTCTGCTCGGCGTTGTGCGCCAGATTGATGACCGCCGTTTTGAGTCCCGAGAAGGAGAAATCCAGCGGCGCATCCTTGATGTGCGAATCCGGCAGCTTGTACATCTTCGCATCGCCGTCCTGCGCCAGCTTGTCGATCTTCGGGCCGCCCGGATAGCCGACACCGAGCACGCGGGCGACTTTATCGAACGCCTCGCCTGCTGCGTCGTCGCGTGTGCCGCCGAGGATTTCAAACTCGGTGTAGCTTTTCACCATCACGATCTCGCTGTGACCGCCGGACGCGATCAGTGTCAAAAACGGCGGTTTCAGCTCCGGATACGCCAGATAAGTAGCCGCAATGTGTCCCCGGATGTGGTGCACCGGAATGAACGGCTTGTTCATCGCAAAGGCGAGCGACTTGCCGAAGTTCGCGCCGACGAGCAGCGCACCGATCAGTCCGGGCGCACAGGTCGCGGCAACCGCGTCCACATCGTGCTTGTCCATTTCCGCGTCCTTGAGCGCCTGCTCGGTCACGCGCACGACCGCCTCCATGTGCCGCCGAGACGCGATTTCCGGCACAACGCCGCCGTACAGCGCGTGCGTGGCGATCTGCGTGTCCACCACGCTCGACAGGATTTTTCGTCCGTCCTCGATGACGGCTGCCGCCGTTTCATCGCACGAGGACTCGATTGCAAGTATTTTCATGGTTAATCTCCTAAATTTTTCTCAAAGCACAGGCAGTTTTCCGCGCCCGCCGGACTGCCGTAGTACGGAATGACGCGATAGCCGAGCTTGGTGTACAGCGCCGCCGAATCCTCGGTCGTGCGGGCGGTCTCGAGGATGGCCTTGGTGAAGCCGTGCTTTGCCGCGTCCTGCTCGAGAGCCGCAATGACCGCGCTCGCAACGCCCTTTCGGCGGAACTCCGGCGCGATGTAAATACGCTTGACCTCGAATGTCCCCTCGTCGATCTTCTTCCACGCGCCGCAGCCTGCGGGCTTGCCGTCCTCGTACGCGACGATGCGGCAGTTAAACAGATGCGGCAGGTTGTACTTGGCGTAGCGCTTCTCCACCTCACCGACGAGCATGAAATAATACTCGTCCAGCGCAGCGGTCAGGTCGTGAAAATCCCTGTTTTCCGCGTCAACAAAGCGAAGCTCCAGCATGGCAAAATCCTCCTTCAAATCAGTGAAATCGTCATTAAAACCGCGTTTTCTGTGGGATTGCTGTAAAAATTCTTCCGTTTTCCGACCGGCACAAATCCGGCTCCGGTGTAGAGCGCTATCGCCGGCGCATTGCTCTCGCGCACCTCGAGCGTCACAAACGCCAGCTTGTTTTCTCCGGCTTTCGCTGTCAGCTCGGCGATCAGCGCCCGCGCGATGCCCTGCCGCCGGAAGTCGGGCGACACGGCAACATTGGTAATATACCCCTCGTCGAGCACAGTCTGGCAGCCGACGTAACCCGCCGTTCTGCCGTCCTGCTCCGCCACGAGAAAAATGCCCTTGCCCAGCTCCTCGCGCAGCATGTTCTCGCTCCACGGCGCGTGAAAGCACGCGCGCTCGATCTCCGCCAGCGCCGCGAGATGGCGCTCCTGCATCACGACAATGTTCATCGGCTCAGGTTCTTGATGACCGCCTGCACGCCCTTGTCGATCTCGGCGGCAGAACGGCGGTAGGTGGCAAGATCGCCGCCGAACGGGTCGGAAATGTCCTCGGGCAGCAGCGTAAAAATCTTGTCCGCGCAGTCCGGGAACAGTTCGCACAGGCGGTCGTAGTGCGAGCCGGTCATGCAGACCAGATACTTCGCGCCGCGCGCCATCTCGGCGGTCAGCTGCTGCGAGCGGTGCGCCGAAATATCCGCGCCGCGTTCTCCGGCTGCGGCAACCGCGTTCGCGGAAGCCGGAAGGCCGTTTTCGGTGTATAATCCGGCAGAAGCCGCCGTTAAACCGGTCTTTTCCTCGCCGTTATGTGCGCGGAATAAGCCTTCCGCCATCGGGGAACGGCAGGTGTTGCCGGTGCATACAAAAATTATCGTTTCCATGTTATTCCTCCGAGAGAGTTTTTAAGAGAGTGGAGAGTGAGGAGTGGAGAGTGAAGATTATCAGCCGATTTCGCTCTTGCGTTCTCTTCACTCTCAACTCTCCACTCTTCACTCTTTTACCAAGCTCTTCACTCTTTTACTTGGTATCATACCAGCTGTGCCCCGCCTTGGCCTCTGCCACGAGCGGTGCATCCATCTTGAATGCGTTCTCCATCTCCTCGGTGAGCAGGTGCATGGCGGTTTCCTGCTCCTCCTTCGGTGCCTCGAGGATGAGTTCGTCATGCACCTGGAGAATCAATCGGCTCTGCAGACCGTCTCTCAGCAGGCGGTCGCGGACGCGTACCATGGCGATTTTGATGATATCCGCGGCGGTGCCCTGAATCGGGGTATTCATCGCGACACGCTCACCGAACGAGCGCATATTGAAGTTCTTGCTCTTCAGCTCGGGCAGCGCGCGGCGGCGGCCAAACAGCGTGGAAACATAGCCCTGCTCCCTGCCGGTCTGCTTGATGTCCTCCATATATTTCTTCACGCCCGGATAGGTGTCGAGGTAGGTTTTGATAAACTCGCCCGCCTCTTTGCGCGTCACGCCGATGTCCTGCGCGAGCGAGAAATCCGAAATGCCGTACACGATGCCGAAGTTGACCGCCTTGCACGAGGAGCGCATCTGCGGCGTGACCTCCTCAAGCGGCACATGGTAGACCTTGGCAGCCGTTGCGGCGTGAATATCCTGCCCGTGCCGGAAGGCTTCGATCATGTGCTCGTCCTGCGAGATATGTGCAAGCACGCGCAGTTCGATCTGCGAATAATCCGCGTCAATGAGGACGTGATTTTCGTCCGGTGCGACAAACATGCGGCGCAGTTCGCGGCCTAGCTCGGTGCGAACCGGAATATTCTGCAGGTTCGGGTCGGTCGAGGACAGGCGTCCGGTGGCGGTCACGGTCTGCTGAAAATGCGTGTGAATGCGTCCGTCCACCGGGCTGATGACCTTGAGAAGTCCCTCAACGTAGGTGCTTTTCAGCTTGGTCAGCTTGCGGTACTCGAGGATGCGCGGCACGATCGGGTGGTCCTCCGCGATACGCTCGAGCACCTCAACGTTGGTGGAATAGCCGGTTTTTGTCTTTTTCGGGGCGTGCAGGCCGAGTTTCTCAAACAGCACCTCGCCCAGCTGCTTGGGACTGTTGATGTTGAACTCGCCGTCCGCGTCATGATAAATCTGCTCGGTCAGGTCGCGGATACGCACGTCCAGCTTGTCACCGAAGGCACGCAGTTCATCCGGCTCGACCGCACAGCCCGCCGCTTCCATCTCAGCCAGCACACGCAGGAGCGGCAGCTCGATTTCGTAGTACAGCTTTCGCATGCCAAGCTGCTCGATCCGGTCAGCCGCCTCGGCGTAAATGGCGCGCAGCGCACCGACATGCTGCGCCACGGCCTTCTCGGTGTCCTCCTGACCGCCGAGCAGCGAAACCGCCGCCGGATCGTCCAGATCCAGCTCCGGCAGCTCGGCATTGCAGTACGCAAGCGCAAGCCGCGGCAGGTCGTAGCCGGACTGGGTCGGGTCGAGCAGATACGCCGCGATGGCGGTGTCAAACACGATGCCCTTCGGGTCCATGCCGCGCTGCAGCAGTGCCCGCACGGCGGCCTTCGCGTCGTGCAGCACGAGGGACAGCGTGCCGTCGAACAGGCGGCGCAGAATGTCGTTCCACGCGTCACCGAACGCCTCCGCGAACAGGATGTGCGCCGTGTCGCCGTCCAGCAGGCAAACTGCACCTAAGGTTTCCGGCACGATGGCGTACACGCGGTCGCAGTCGGTCAGCGAATCCATTAAGTTGAACGCTTCGAGCACATTCTCAACTCGTTCTGTTTTCAGCTCCGGCAGGCGCGGCGCGGACACGCTCTCGCCCGAAAGGTCAAACCGCTTGATGAAATTCTTGAACTCCAGCCGGGTCAGCAGGTCGTACAGCGCGGTTTCGTCGATGTCCTGCGCGGGCAGGTGCTCCACATCCAAATCGAGCGGCACGCTGCGGTCGATGGTAGCAAGCCAGTAGCTGTCCTTCGCGGACTGCTCGCCGTTCTGCAGCTTGGTGCGCGCACCCTTTTTAATGCGCTCATCCTCGATATGCTCGTACACGCCGTCGAGCGTGCCGAAGTCGTGCAGCAGCTGCATGGCAGTCTTTTCACCGATGCCGGGCACGCCCGGGATGTTGTCCGACGAATCGCCCATGAGCGCCTTGAGGTCGATGAGATGGATGGGGTCGAAGCCGTATTTCTCGCGGAAAGCGGCGGTGTCGTAGGTCTGATAGGTGGTCTGTCCCATGCGGGTGGAGACCAGCATGACGGTCGTGCCGCCGCCGACAAGCTGCAGGCTGTCGCGGTCACCGGTTACGACTACGCAGGTGTCACCGTGCTCGTCCGCGCGGCGGCTGATCGTGCCGAGCAGGTCATCCGCCTCGTAGCCTGCCAGCTCGCAGCGGGTAACGCCCAGCGCATCGAGCACCTGCTTTGTAATCGGCAGCTGCGCCGCCAGCTCGTCCGGCATGCCCTTGCGGGTGGCCTTGTAGGTGTCGAATTTAAGGTGGCGGAAGGTCTTCTCCTTCACGTCAAAGCAGACGATGGTGCGGTCGGGCTGCTCCTCGTCCTGCAGTTTAAACAGCGTAGCCAGAAAGCCGTAAACCGCGTTGGTGGGCAGTCCCTCGTGGTTGGTCAGCTGCCGGATGCCGTAGAACGCGCGGTTCAATATGCTGTTGCCGTCTATCACCATGATTTTCATGTGTATTTTCCTCGCTCATTGATACATTATATATAGTATACCACATTTTCGTTTATCCTGCCACTGCTTCAAGCGCCATCTGCACCGCGCCGATGACCGCCAGATGGGAGGGATAGTAGAGATAGAAAAAGTGCTTCATTTTCCATTTGCCGCGCTCATTGCCGAGCAGCAAAATCGGGAAGATCGCCAGCACGCAGAAGCGCTGCACGCCGCCCATCACACTGGCAAGCGCCAGCAGACCGACCGCAAAGCCGAGCCGCTCGCCGATGACCGGCGGAATGCCGACGAACACGCGCTCCCAGAGCAGGCGTCCGGCTGCGGCGTAGACCGGCAGCAGCACGCCGGCGAAGCCGTAGTCGATGTAGACCGTCCGGCACAGCAGGTAAAATACGGCGGCAAGCGCGGCTGTCAATGCCAGAAAGCGCAGTTTTCCGCTGCTTTTCCACGCCTCCATACCGTACAGCAGCAGAATGGACATACTCAGCGTGATGAGCGCGTTGCCGTAGAAGCTGCCGAACGGCAGGAACGCGATAACGCACACTGCGCCGCACGCGAACACGCTGCCGAAGTATCGGGCTTTGTTCCGCGTATAGCGGCAGCCCTCTGCAATGCAGTAGGAGAACAGCGGAAACGCCAGCCGTCCGATTACGCGCAGCCACACCGCCTGCGGAAAAAATGCCGCGCCGATATGATCGAGCATCATGCACACCATGGCAAGAATCTTCAGTTGGTTCTTGGTCAGCAGTTTCACGCGCGTTCGCCACCTTTATGTATCAATTATAGCACGCCGAGTGGGAAAGGCAAAGGGCGTTTTGCGCCGTACCCACGGCGGTGGGCAAAAAGGGTAGACACCTACGGTTTCTACCCTCTTTGAACACCCGTTTCCCTTGGAAGCCTACCTTGGGTGCAAATGGTAGACTGCGTAAGCAGGAAAAGGAGTACGGCAGAGGATTTTTTCTTCCGTGTCTTTCTCAACCTATTCGCAGTGTCGGATACCGTACTGCTACACAGGTCGGCTACTTCCAGCAGGCGCGGCATACCCGTGCCGCGCAACTCGTAAGTCTGGAGGTTACGGACAGCACCTACGAATCTATCTATTTAGTAGCTTTTATCCTCGCAGGCCCTGTCCATCATAATGCGCTGACGAATTGTGCGGCACGGTTATCCTCCAGAGGACCCTCTCTTGCCCTTTGGGCAATTCACCTTGTGCCGCACTCTGCGTTGATTAACCCGCATGTGTAGCAGTACGCTATCCGAGAACTGCGAAAGGTTTGCGAAAGTCACGCAAGAGTAACCCGACTGCCGCGTCCTTTTCCTGCTTACGCAGTCTACCATCTGCACCCAAGCCCTTGAGGGAAAAGGGGAGATTCACAAGAGGGTGGAAAACCGTAGGTTGTCTACCCTCTTGTGCGCCCGCCGCGCGTAGCGGCACTCCCCGTCGTGGTTCACGGCAAAACTCTCCGCCCGGAAAGGGCGAACCGCCTGCGCGGTTCGGGCACACCGCAAAAGCTCTGCCTGCGAATCCCTGTCCGAGAGTACGATCTTAACGCAAAAACCGTCCGGCACCGGAGTGCCGAACGGTTTAGAGAGGTGTTTACTTTTTCTTGTCCGGAGGCGCTGTGTGATGACAGCTGCCGCCGCAATGTGCGCAATCGCCGCCGCAGCCGCCGGACTTCTTGACGAAGACCGAACGAACCGCAAAGAACACGACAGCCACTACGATCAAAGCCAGAATTACATCACCAATACTCATGGTAAAAGCCTCCTTTCAAATACGGAAGGATCAGTTGGCGTCCACGCTCATGCGGCGCAGACCCTCGGTGGAGTCAGCCTTGGCCGGCTTGCGGAACAGCAGGAAGATGATCAGCGCGATGAACGCGATGGCAACGACCGTGCCGATACCGAAGGTCAGCTCGCCGGTGATCAGACCGCCGATCTGATAAATGATGGTGGATACAACGTAAGCGTAAGCACACATGTAGCCGATTGCAAGTGCGGTCCACTTGCCGTTGTTCATCTCACGCTTGATGGCGCCCATTGCCGCGAAGCACGGTGCGCACAGCAGGTTGAACGCCATGAAGGCATACGCGCCGACCTGCGTGAAGTCAGCAGCCAGCTCGCCCCAGATTTCGGAGCCGTCCTCGGCAACCTCGCCGACGAAGTGATACAGCTGACCGAAGGTAGCGACAACATTCTCCTTTGCGACCAGACCGGAGATGGCGGCAACGGTGGATTTCCAGGTACCGAAGCCCGGCAGCGTGAAGATCGGAGCGATCACAGAGCCGATGCGCGCCATGATGGAGTTGTCGATATCGGATACCGCGCAGAACGCGCCGCCTTCCCAGCCGTAGCCGAGGGTGAACCACATAAAGATGGTGGACAGCAGGATAACGGTGCCTGCCTTCTTGATGAAGGAGGAGCCGCGCTCCCACATGGAGCGGAATACGTTGCCGGCGGTCGGAACATGATAGCTCGGCAGCTCCATGACGAACGGAGCCGGGTCGCCGGTAAAGATCTTGAACTTCTTGAGCATGATGCCCGAGATGATGATGGACAGCACGCCCAGAACATAAGCGGAGAATGCGATGGTGCCGGAGCCGCCAAAGAACGCGCCCGCGAACATCGCAATGATCGGCAGCTTAGCGCCGCACGGTACGAAGCAGGTGGTCATGATGGTCATGCGGCGGTCGCGCTCCTGCTCGATGGTACGGGAAGCCATGACAGCCGGTACGCCGCAGCCGGAGCCGATCAGCATCGGGATGAAGGACTTGCCCGAAAGACCGAACTTGCGGAAGATACGGTCCATGATGAATGCAACACGCGCCATGTAGCCGCAGTCCTCGAGGATAGCGAGGAAGAAGAACAGGATGAGCATCTGCGGAACGAAGCCCAGAACCGCGCCGACACCGGCAACGATACCGTCCATTACCAGGCTGTAAACCCAGCCGTCCTCGTTAACGCCCATGGAGGCGAACAGCTTCTCCAGCAGCACCGGGATACCCGGAACCCATACACCGAAGTCAGCCGGATCCGGCTCCGCAGCGGTCAGGGTTTGTTCAAAGCCTGCGAGGTCAACGTCCTCGGTGGTGACTTCACCGGAGTCCTCGTCCTCGAACTCGGCAGTGCCGACAACCGATGCAGCAGCCGGGTCTGCCTCGATGGCAGCAGCTGCGTCAGCGATTGCGGTCTCGTCCGGCTCTTCAGCGTCCAGCTGCTCGGTCAGCGCAGCGGTGTCGATGCCGGCCTCGTCGGCAGCCTCGAGCCATGCGTCGCGGCGGGTGATCTGGTCGTCGTACTCGGCGGTTGCTTCCTCATAGTCGGCAGCGCCGATGGTGAACAGATGCCAGCCGTCACCGAACACACCGTCGTTCGCCCAGTCGGTGAAGATGCCGCCCGCGGTGGATACGGAAACGTAGTAGACCAGCCACATGACCAGTGCGAAGATCGGCAGAGCGAGGATTCGGTTGGTAACGATGTGGTCGATCTTATCCGAGGTGGACAGACCGGTCTTTTTCTTCTTTACGCAGTCCTTGACCAGCTTTCCGATGTACTGATAGCGTGCATCGGTGATGATGGACTCGGCATCGTCGTCGAGCTCCTCCTCAACGGCGGAAATGAGCTTCTCGATCTTGTCCTGTACGTCCTTGCCGAGGGTGAAGCGCGCCTGCACCTTGCTGTCGCGCTCGAACAGCTTGACAGCGAACCAGCGGCGCTGCGCGGGCTCAGTCACATCCGCGATCAGCTTCTCGATCTCGGTGACGGCGTTCTCGATGGTACCCTCGAACGCACGCTTTGCGGGTGCATTGCCTGCCTTGGCAGCCCTTTTGGCGGTCTCGACCAGCTCCCTGGTGCCCTCGCCCTTGATGGCTGCGGTCTCAACGACCGGAACGCCCAGCTCCTTGGAGAGCTTGTTGACATCGATGCTGTCGCCGCGCTTCTTGACAATATCCATCATGTTCAGCGCGATAACGACCGGAATGCCCATCTCGAGCAGCTGGGTGGTCAGGTACAGGTTGCGCTCGATGTTGGAAGCGTCCACCAGGTTCATGATGGCCTGCGGCTTCTCGTTTACGAGGTAATCACGTGCAACGACCTCCTCCAGCGTGTACGGAGAGAGGGAGTAGATACCCGGCAGGTCGGTGATCAGGACTTCCTTGTCGCCCTTGAACTTGCCTTCCTTCTTTTCCACGGTAACACCCGGCCAGTTGCCGACATACTGGGTCGCACCGGTCAGATCGTTAAACATCGTGGTCTTGCCGCAGTTCGGGTTGCCGGCAAGTGCCAAACGAATTGACATGTTTTTTCCCCTTTCTTGGGATTAGTATCCGCTAACCCCTATGTAAAAAAAATTTTAACGAATTTTCGTCTGCCGCAATGTGCCCAAAGGGCGCGGTTTTTCGTCAGCCCTCGATTGAAACCGTGGTTTCAATCGAAATCAGTCAACCTGAATCATCTCAGCGTCTGCCTTACGAAGCGACAGCTCGTAGCCGCGCACGGTGATCTCGACCGGATCGCCCAGCGGCGCTACCTTGCGGACATAGATCTCCGCACCGCGGGTGATGCCCATATCCATGATACGGCGGCGGGTCGCACCCTCGCCCTCAATCTTGCGGACGGTTACGGTGGAGCCGACCGGCGTGTTTCTCAGATTGCTCATTTGCGTTTGCCCCCTTTGCAATTAAACCATAATGCGCGAAGCCATCTGCTCGGAGATTGCGACGCGCGCATCCTTCACGTTTACGATCACGTTGCCTGCCAGAGAAGACACAACAGTGACCTTTGCGCCCTCGACAAAGCCGAGATTCTGCAGGAACTTTCTCGTCTGGTCTTTTCCTCGAATGGTCTTTACGGTGGTCTCTACACCAATGTCCATTAACGTAAGCGGCATAATGGTAATCCTCTCCTTTTCTGTAATCTCTGCGCGAAAAAAGTGCTTTTGTATCAGGTTAGACCGCTCTAACCTATTTATCATTTGAAGTTTACACCAGCTAACCTTTTGTTGTCAATACGGAAAAAGCAAGTTTGTCGAAGCTAACTAATCCGCGCAGAGTTTGCCGCGGCTAATTGTGCAGTATGCTGTCGCTAACTGTGGGCATCCTGCAGATAGGAGGAAGCCCGCGGCCATTGTTCCGGATGACCGCGGGCTCATGTTGAGGCTGTCAAAAAACTATCGTTTTTCGAGCAGCCTCTCGCTCGAAACCACGCTTTCGAGCGAATACTGAAGAAAAACCGCGCCCTGACGGGCACATTTTTTCTTCCCTTGTATAAAAAGTCAGGTACACGCCCCGACTTTTTATGAATTTGCTTCGCAAATTCTATTTTATGCGTGCTGCCGCACGAAGCGTAAAAATTAAAATAATACTTCTTTGACAGACTGACAAAAGGCGCCTGAAAAGGCGCCTTTTGTGTTAGACACCGCTACTTTTTCGTTAGTCACGGCTATTTTTGACCTGATTTCTTTGCAATACGGCAATGCCTGTGGTAAAATTGTAGGAAATCCGAAAGGAGGTGCAGCGACCGTGCAGTATGTGCTGTACTATTTTATTGCAGTCAGCGTCATCGGCGCGATTGTCTGCATTTACGATAAGCTCGCCGCGGCTCGCGGCTGGAGGCGTGTGCCCGAGCGCACGCTGTTTTTCTGGGCGCTGATCGGCGGCGGGCCGGGCGTGTACGCCACCATGCTCATCATCCGTCACAAGACGCTGCACCATATTTTCATGCTCGGCATACCGGCAATTATGATTCTGCAGGGAGCAATTATTGTTGGTATTTATAACATTCTGTATATGAAGGGACTTCTATGACAAACGCACTTATCCATATTTTCATCCGCGATGCGGAAAACACCGGCGATTCGCGGGTGCGTGAAAAATTCGGCGTGTTGTCCGGCGCGGTCGGACTGGCATGCAACCTGTTCCTGTTTGCGCTCAAGCTGATCATTGGTCTGCTTACAGGGTCGATTTCCATCGCGGCGGACGCATTCAACAACCTGTCGGACGGTCTGTCCTGCCTGATTTCCATTGTCGGCTTCAAGGTTTCCGGCAAGGAGCCGGATGCGAAGCATCCGTTCGGCTACGGACGCACCGAGTACATCGCGGGACTGATCGTCTCGTTCATCATCATTCTGGTCGGCTTCGAGTTCTTTAAAACCTCGCTCGACCGCATTCTGCATCCGGCTGCCGTAGCGTTCTCGGCGGTGCTGCTGGGGATTCTTGCCGTATCCATGCTGGTTAAGCTGTGGATGGGCGCGTTCAACGTCAATATCGGCCGCAGAATCGACTCTCCGGTGCTGATGGCTGCCGGTCAGGACAGCCGTAATGATGTTATTACCACGGCTGTTGTCGTACTCGGCATGGCAGCCGGCCGGTTTACTACGCTGCCGGTGGACGGCTATGTGGGCGTTGCCGTTGCCGCGTTCATCCTCTGGTCGGGCATCGGCATTGCGAAGGATACGGTTGCGCCGCTGCTCGGCGAAGCCGCCGATCCGGAGGTTGCCCGCAATATTCGGCGGATTGTAATGGAGTCCGACCATATTGTCGGCGTACACGATATGATTATCCACAATTACGGTGCGGGCCGCTCAATTGCGTCGCTGCATGCCGAAGTGCCGAGCGACTCGGACTTTGTAGCTGTGCACGAGGAAATCGACGAGGCCGAAAAGCGTGTCTGGCAGCAGACCGGTGTGTATCTGGTCATCCACATGGATCCGATCGATATCAATAATGCGTATGTCAACGCGCTGCGTGAGCAGACCGATGGCGTGCTCCGTCAGATCGACGGACAGCTTACCATGCACGACTTCCGCATAGTGGACGGCAAACGCCAGATCAACCTGATTTTCGACGTTGTTGTGCCGTTTTCCTATGATGAGGATGCCAAACGCGACCTGCTGATGAAGATCTATGACGGCCTGAAAGCGATCGACTCGCGCTATAATCCGGTTGTAACGCTCGATCATCAGATGTGATAAGAAAATAATAAGCAGAAAAAGGAGGTGCTTTCGCATCTCCTTTTTCTGCTAAAAATAGCATAGAAAAACGGTAGGGAACAAAATAATCCGCGAAAACGGCAAGTTATCATTGCAATACCCCGGAAATTTGCTATAATGGAGATAGCGTTTTTACGCTTTATCAGATAACATTATTGTTTGGGGGAATTTAAGTGAGCTTTTTCTCGGGCCTGCTTTCCGCACTTCCCGGTGCAGTGGCGCAGGGTTTGATCTGGGGACTGATGGCAATCGGCGTATTCATCACCTTTAAGGTGCTCGATCTGGCCGACCTGACCGTCGATGGTACGATGGCGACCGGCGGTGCGGTGTGCATCGTTATGATGACGCACGGCGCGAATGTATGGGTGGCAATGCTGTGCGCTTTCCTTGCCGGCATGCTGGCCGGACTGATCACCGGTATTCTGCATACCTGTATGGGGATTCCGGCGATTCTGGCCGGTATTTTGACACAGCTGGCGCTGTTCTCCATTAACCTGCGCATTATGGACAAAAAAGCAAATGTAGCGATCAATCCGGACAACTACAAGCTGCTTGTTTCGCTGCGCAACGTTAAGAAGGTGACTATCGAGAACCCGATTTTCGTTGCGGCTGTCTTTACGATTGTGGTTATCGCACTGCTGTACTGGTTCTTCGGTACGGCGCTCGGCTGCTCCATTCGTGCGACCGGCGCAAACCCGAACATGAGCCGTGCACAGGGCATCAATGTTGATTTTGTCAAGGTGCTCGGTCTGATGCTGTCCAACGGCCTGGTTGCGCTGGCAAGTGCGCTGTACTGCCAGTATCAGGGCTTCGCGGATGTCAACGCCGGCCGCGGCGCTATCGTTATCGGCCTTGCCGCTGTCATCATCGGCGAGGTGCTGTTCAGCCGTATTTTCCGCAACTTTGCGATGCGTCTGCTCGGCGTATCGCTTGGTGCGGTTGTGTACTATCTGGTTATTCAGGTGGTCCTCAACCTCGGCCTGAACACCAACGACCTGAAGCTGATCTCGGCTTTCGTCGTTGCAATCTTCCTTGCTGTTCCGTACTGGAAGGGCAAGTATTTCCGCGGTGCAGCCAAGAGCGCCGCAAAGACTGACGCAAAGGAGGTCAAGTAACATGCTGCAGCTCAAAGGGATTTACAAGACCTTCAACGCGGGCACGGTAAACGAAAAGCGTGCCATTGACAACCTGAACCTGACCCTTGAGGACGGCGATTTCGTTACCATCATCGGCGGCAACGGCGCCGGCAAGTCCACCACGCTGAACCTGATCGCAGGCGTGTATCCGGTGGATGCGGGCATGATTCATCTGAACGGTTACGACCTGACCAATCTGCCCGAGCATAAGCGCGCGCGTTTCCTCGGCCGCGTATTTCAGGATCCGATGATGGGTACTGCCGCTACCATGGGCATTGAGGAGAATCTGGCGCTGGCATACCGCCGCGGTCAGAAGCGCGGCCTCGGCTCCGGTATCACGAACGAGGAACGCGAGCTGTATCGCGAAAAGCTGGCAACACTCGGTCTGGGACTGGAGAACCGCATGACCAGTAAGGTCGGTCTGCTGTCCGGCGGTCAGCGTCAGGCACTGACCCTGCTGATGGCCACCCTGCGCAAGCCGGATCTGCTGCTGCTCGACGAGCATACCGCAGCGCTCGATCCGAAAACCGCAGATAAGGTGCTGCAGATCACCGAAGAGATCGTCGCACGCGACAATCTCACCACACTGATGGTAACGCATAACATGAAGAACGCCATCCAGTACGGCAACCGTCTGATTATGATGGATGCCGGTCGAGTTGTCGTTGATATCCGCGGTGAGGAAAAGAAGAACCTCACCGTCCGCGATCTGCTCGAGAAGTTCAATATCGAGAGCGACCGTATGCTGCTCAGCGAATAAGGCGAATAGAAAGACCCCGAAACCTGGTTTCGGGGTCTTTTTGTGTTCATTCCGACTCGCTAAGAGCCGCTCTACGGGCGGTTGCTCGCTGGACGCCCACTGCGGTGGGTGTCTTCATTGTCTATTTTCAATTCTCCATTGATTTGCCAACCGAGCGGTGTCCGCCGGAACAAAGCATTGTGCAGCCCTGTCAGCGCCTGCCATGTGGCTCGATCGGTAATGCCGGTCTCGGGCAGCTGAAAAATTTTCTGTGCATGTCTGACAGCGGACTGTGTATCCGCATCGTACTCGCCGGTGAGCGGCACGGCGGCAATCCGGTTATAATGCGGCGCAGTTTCGCCCAGCATGAGCTGGAGCACATACACCGTGGGACTTTTCGCGCCCGGCTTCAGCACGGCATCGCTCTCCGGCGGGAAGAACGCCGTCTGCATGGGAAGTGCATCGGCGGCGATAAGCGCGGCATATGTAGCGTAGATGGCGTTCCATGTGCGCTGGTCGGCGATGCCCGTCACCGGAAGGCAGTTCTGCTGCTGGTATTCGCGCACGGCAGCGGCAGTCTTTGCATCCCAGATGCCGTCCGGCACGAGCGGTGCAGCGCTGCCCTCAGCCTGCTGAATACGCCGCAGAAAGGTCTGCAAATCGAAAATATGGCTGCATTTTTGTGCATCGGTGTACAATCACGTTGCCTCCTCTCCAACGGGATAGCCGGGATACTGTCCTCTGGCACTCTGGCTGCCGACCAGCACGGTTTCGGCGAGATCGGCCATGCCCTCCCATGTCAGCGGACCGATAGCGCCCGTGGTGGGCAGACCGAGCAGCGACTGGATGACTGACACCGAGGACTCGGTCGCGTCCCCGAAAATGCCGTCTACCGTGACAGCGGGCACTTCGGCGTAGCCGCGGGCGATGATGTTGATGAGCTGCTGCGCCTTCCGCACGGCTTCGCCGCGCATCCCCTTGACAAGAAAGGTCTCCGGCAGGCCGATAAATTCCTCGAGCCACTCCTGCTCAGGCTGGGCGAGCAGCACGGACTGGTAGGTGGAAAGCAGGGCATACCACGTCTCTCGATCCACCACACCGGTGATGGGCAGGCCGACAAGCCGCTGATACGCAGCCACGGCTTCGCGGGTCTGCGGACCGAAAATACCGTCGATCTGTCCCGCCTGCCAGCGCGGCAGAGCGTCATAAAACTCGCCGACGATGGCAAGCAAATACTGCAAAAGCTGTACGCCCGGGCCGCTCATGCCCTCGGTCAGCCGTTCGGGATACTGGCGGGAGATCTCACTGAGGGTCAGTCCCTCGCTGTTGAGCTCGCTCAGGCGCTTGACATTATTATAAATGAACGCGATGCGGTACCATGTTGCCGGGCCGACAAGACCGTCCTCGGTGAGGTTGAATTGCCGCTGGAACGCCCGCACGGCGCGTTCGGTATCTGCGTTGAACACGCCGTCCGTGGGATAGATTTTCGGAATGTTCGGGAAATTGGTTGAAATGCGGTTAAGGCGCGTTTGAATCGTGCGGACATCCTCGGAAAAATCGCCAAGCCGCAGTGTCACGCCGGGGAACGACCCGCCGAGGTTGGGCGAGAGCGGTGCACCGGTGACGAAATTGATGTCGCTGCCGTAAAACGACTGCAAGATCTGCTCGGCGGAAAGTCCCTGCTCGGCCAGCGGCACGGTTCCCCACTGGCTAAGCCCGCCCGGACAGGTGACGGTCGTGCCGTTGCAGTATTGCGTGAACAGCGGCTCGATGGAATCGCCGCGGGTGAGGTAAGTGCCGATCATATCATCTACAATGGTGGAAATATTCTCGAAAATATCCCGTCCGGGCACAAAGGACTGGTCATACCGCGTGGAATTGGTGATATCAAAATCGTAGCCTTGCGCGCGGTACCATTCGGTGAACACACGGTTGAGCACATAGGACATTTGTGCGTACACGTTGGCGCGGATGGCCTGCTCGGGCCAGGTCGGATAAATCTCGGACGAGGCAACATTTTTGATGTAATCGGCAAACGGTACGGTGATATTCTGCGCATTCGAGGACGGCGCACCGAGGTGCACCGTGATGGTTTCCGGTATGGAAACATAGGGTTCGGGCAAAGCAATCCCTCCTTTTACGGATTCTCCGGCAACTCGGGATCGAGTGCCTGCGGCGCACCGGTGGCGGTCAGGTCGGTCTGCGCAAAGCTTTGGTTTTCCGCGAGCGGTGTAAGTGCCACGGGCAGCATGGTCGGCACGCCGGAGAACATGGCGATGTGCAGCGCGGTCAGCGGCGTGTAGCCCTCGGCGGAGATTTCGACCGTGTAGACCGCAAACGGCGGACCGCTACCCGGACTCAGCGAGTTGCCGCGCGGCGGCGTGTCGAGCACCATAACGGGTGTCATGCCGCCGCTGTCGGTCGTGACCGAGTAAAGCAGCGTGCGCATGCCGGTCTCGTCCGGCACGGTGGAAACGGAAACGATGGCGTTTTCGAGCGGCAGTGCGCCTAACGCGGTCGTGACGAGTACACGCAGCTCGGCGGTGCCGTCGGTCAGTTCAGCCATGAAAAAACCTCCTTGTCAGCAGGTGGAAAAACAGATATACTAAAGGTAACAGCCGCAAAGGCGGCAAAATCTCGAAAGGCGGGGACAGTATGCAGGATTACAAAACGATGATCTCCATGTGTGCAGAGCAGGAGGAGAAGTTTCAGTTTGAGCATTTTTCGCGCGAGGATGCGCTGGAAATCGGCCTCAAGCTGCATGAAAACGCAAAGGAGCAGCCGGTTGCGGTTGAGATTACGGTGAACGGTCTGGTCGTGTTCCGCTGCTTCGGTGAGGGCGCAAAGCCGGACAGCGAGCTGTGGCTCGCGCGCAAGCGCAACGCGGTTGACCTGATGGAAACGTCCTCGCTGCGGTTTTTCGCAGAACTGGAGGATGCAGGCGAGACCTTCGCGGACCGCAAGCTCGACCCGAACGAGTACGCCGCAGGCGGCGGTTTCCCGATCCGGCTGCGCGGCACCGGCGTCATTGGTTCCATCTGCGTTTCCGGTTATCCGGATCATGTGGATGATCATCAGCTTATCATTAACACCTTGGCGGAGTATTTCGCATAATTGAGCATTTTAAATGGAGAATGGAAGATGAACGTATCGTTTTTCATTCTCCATTATTTTTATACTATTTTGACATGATAATGCCGAAACCACCGGTCAAGCTGGATGATATACGCGAAAATCTGCGGGGTACGCATCAGCTGTCCGAACCACGGTTCGGTAAGGCTTTCCGGTCGCTGCATGAGTTTTTGAACGGCATTCCGGTCGAACAGGGAAGCGGCGACCGAGGTATTATCCTCGAAAATACGACGGACATAGTCTGCGCACAAGCGGGTATAAACCGGATGAAAGGTTTTCGGATACGGACTTTTCTTGCGGTAAACGATCTCTTTGGGCAGTTCATCGGCGAATGCGCGGCGCACGATGCCCTTTTCGCGTCCCTCGAGCGACTTGAAGTCCCACGGCATATTATAGGCATACTCGACAATGCGGTGGTCGCAGAAGGGCACGCGCACCTCAAGACCGGAGTACATGCTCATGCGGTCCTTGCGGTCGAGCAGGGTCGCCATGAACCAGTCAAGATTGAGCACGAACATTTCACGCATCCGGGCTGCTTTTTTGTTATCGGACGGCAGCCTGGGTGCGCGGGCGCAGGTGTCGCGGTAGTGCTGGCGCACAAATTCCTCGCCGTTTCTAACGGCATCCGGTGTGAGCAGACCCAGACGCAGACCGACCGACCGTGACCACGGAAACGTATTTTCAAACAGAATTTCCTCACGGTGGTACCATGGATAGCCGCCAAATAACTCGTCGGCGCACTCGCCGGACAGGCAAACGGTGGTTCCGCCGCGCTTGACGGCCGCACAGAACAGCAGCAGGGAGGAGTCTACATCAGCCATGCCGGGCAGCGCACGTGCATCCGTCGCGGGGAGCAGAGCCGCGCACAGTGCCTCCGGTTCGAGCACAACGCGATGATGGTGCGTACCGAGAAAATCCACCATTTGATCAATATACGAATCGTCACTATTAGGCTGAAATATACTCTTTGTAAAATATTTATCGTTGTCCCGATAATCCACCGACCAGGTATGCAGCGTTTCACCGCGGGCCGCGTAATCTTTCGCCGCCAGCATGGACAGGATGGACGAATCCAGTCCGCCGGACAGGAAACACGCCAGCGGCACATCGCTGACCAGCTGCCGGCGGGCGGCATCGCAGATGAGCGTGTGCGTGCGCTCGATGGTAGTCGGCAGGTCGTCCTCATGCTCGTGCGCCTCGAGCTTCCAGTAGGTGTGATCGGTGAAGTTTTCCGGAGTCAAAACGGCAAAATGTCCGGGGAGCAGCGACTTTATCTGCCGGAAAACGCCGGATTCCGGCGGGCGCGCAGGCCCGAGCAGCAGCAGAGTGCGCAGACCATCCTCGTCGAGCGCAGGCTCGATCTCCGGATGGCACAGCACGGTGTCGATGGTCGAACCGAAGGTCAGACCGTTGCGAATAGGAGCAAAAAACAGCGGTTTTACGCCCAGCCGGTCGCGGCAGAGCGTCAGTCGGCGTTCGCGTTTCTCCCAGATAGCAAAGGCGAAAATGCCGTTCAGCCGCGAAAATGCGTCAGTTTTCCACTCAAGATAGGCGTGCAGCAGCACTTCAGTGTCCGAATGTCCGACAAACTCGTGCCCGCGCGACATAAGTTCTGTACGCAATTCCGGTGTGTTATATAACTCTCCGTTATATATAATGATAGTATTCCTGTCGGGAGAGTGCATCGGCTGCTTGCCGCCCTCCGGATCAATGACGATCAGCCGCCGATGGACAAGCGCTGCGTCCTCGTCAAAATAGGTGCCTTCGGCATCCGGCCCGCGCGGCGTAAGCGTTCGCTTCATTCCGTGAAGGATCGGTCCGCCGCGGCGTGCGTCACGTTCATAATCGACAAAACCGCCGATACCACACATAGGCGATTCCTCCTCTGATTGATGGTTTCCTTCTGTTATATGCGTTAAATGTGAAAAATATGAAGTAAAATCGTAATTTTTCTGAAAAAATATAAACAGCAGCAAAACAAGACAAGGGTTGCGTGCAATGTGCGTTCGTCCCTGCCGACATTTGGCAGAAACGCACAAAAAATGGAGTGCGGATTTTATCAGAAAAAAGAATGTTAAATCCTTGACAAATGGTTTTCGGCCGCTATAATAGAGATAGACATGCTCCAAACAAGGGTATCGCTGGACGCGGCGCTGCGGCCACTGACCGTGTGCGCTGTGTTTTTGTGCGTATCCGCATTACTTATTTATTTGGGAGGTTTATGGCATGGATTTTAGGCTTACAAAAGAAGAAGCACTGTTCCAGAAGATGTGCCGCGAGTTCGCTCTGAACGAAGTAGAGCCGATCGCAGCTGAGATCGACGCGGAAGAGCGCTATCCGGAGGAAACCGTTCAGAAGCTGATGAAGTACGGACTGATGGGCATTCAGTTCCCGAAGGAAGTCGGCGGTTCCGGCGGTAACTATATTTGCTACTCTATCGCAATCGAGGAAATGAGCCGCGTATGCGGTACCACCGGCGGCATCATGTCCGCTCACGGCACCCTGGGTGCTTGGCCGATTTACGCTTTCGGCACCCCGGAGCAGAAGGAAAAGTGGCTGCGTCCGCTGATCGAGCCGAAGGAAGGCGCCAAGATCGGTGCATTCGGCCTGACCGAGCCGAACGCAGGTACCGACTCCGCTGCACAGCAGACCATGGCTGTTAAGCAGGAGGACGGCTCCTACATCATGAACGGCTCCAAGGTGTTCATCACCGGCGGCGGCCGTGCAGATACCTACGTTGTATTTGCTATGACCGACAAGACCAAGGGCAACAAGGGCATTTCTGCGTTCATCGTTGACAAGGACGACCCGGGCTTCTCCATCGGCAAGATCGAGCACAAGATGGGCATCCGTGGTTCCCAGACCGCTGAGCTGATCTTTGAGGACGTTCATCTGCCGGCAGACCGTCTGCTGGGCAAGGAAAACGGCGGCTTCAAGATTGCTATGATGACTCTGGACGGCGGCCGTATCGGTATCGCTTCTCAGGCTCTGGGTATCGCACAGGGCGCTCTGGATAAGGCTATCCAGTACATGAAGGAGCGCGTACAGTTCGGCAAGACCCTTGACAAGTTCCAGGGCCTGCAGTGGATGGTAGCTGATATGGCAACCCAGATCGACGCTGCTCGTCTGCTGGTTCGCCGTGCTGCATTCAACCACGATGTTGGTCTGCCGTTCACCAAGGAAGCTGCTATGGCTAAGCTGTACGCTTCTGAGGTTGCAATGGACGTTACCACCAAGTGCGTACAGATCTACGGCGGCTACGGTTACATCCGTGAGTACCCGATGGAGCGCATGATGCGTGACGCTAAGATCACCGAGATCTACGAGGGCACTTCTCAGGTTCAGAGAATGGTCATCGCTGGTCAGGTTCTGCGTTAAGAAAAGGAGGAAAACTGAACTATGAAGGCAATTGTTTGTGTAAAGCAGGTTCCGGATACCTCCGGTAAGGTTGCTGTTAAT